>Ga0335076_10006834_pt1 | contig 11509 bp, 13 predicted proteins | sample Lox_Sample_25_FD_206717 | JGI IMG/M metagenome (GOLD analysis project Ga0335076, IMG submission 206717) | Soil microbial communities from Loxahatchee National Wildlife Refuge, Florida, United States - Lox_Sample_2.5 | ecosystem: Environmental > Terrestrial > Soil > Wetlands | place: USA... | reverse complement strand
TTTTTCAAATTCTTTTTCTATCTGATCACGTTTTTGCGGATTATCGAGACCGTTATTCAGGATTTTGAAAATCAGTTTATCTCCTTCGTCTCCATATTTACCCATTAATGTCTCCAGGTTTTCCATGGCAGGAGTTTCCAGAGGCTGAAAACCATATAATTCAAAAACATGTTTAATGTTATTGATAATATATTCTCTTTTCTTTATAACCTCAGATGGAAAATCGCGGGTACCCTGGGGAATTCCGGTTTTTATTTTTGACATACTCGATACTAATTTGAAAAGGATCGGAAATTAGATTAAATATGAAATTTGGGTTGGGAGATTTGGGATATGAATCACCTATCTCATATCCCAAATCTCAAATCCCTACGCTTTTCTTTTTTCCATACCTCTCTATGATTTTATCGCAGGCGCTGTCGATCATTTTATATACTTCATGATAGCCCGGTTCCGTACCATACCATGGATCAGGCACATCCAGATTTTTCCCGGGAAATAATTCGTTCATCAGCAAATCAGCCTTATGTGAATCAAATTTATTCCTTGCAATGGATTTAATATCTTCCAACACATCTTTTGACATCGCATATATTTTGTCGAAGCGATCGAAATCTTCTGCATTAAAAGACCGGGCTCTCTGGTGACTGATATCAATGGCATTGAGCTTTGCCACTTTCTGTGAAAGATGATGAGGCGCTTCTCCCACATGATATCCGTTATTAGTGCCTGCGCTGTCGAGGCTCCAGTGAAGTCCTGCGTTCTTAGCCTTATGTTGTAAAATGCCCTCTGCCAACGGACTACGGCAGATATTGCCTAAACAGACCATCAAAATTTTCATGGGTGCAAAAATAAGGTAAAGCGAAATCTTATGGAATTAATGTCCATGAGCATCTTTTTTTAAAAAAGCATGTGCTTTCATCTGTTTTTTTTTGAAGTATTTCTGTAATTTGCCCATCCCATTTTAAATTTCTGTTAAATGGAAAATCAGGACTCAGACAGACGGACGAAAGGATATATATTGATGCGGGCCATTATGGACTATGGAATGGGCGTTATTATTTTTGGAATTGGCATTTTTTTCCTTTTTGCATCGCAGTTGGGATTTGGCTTTGAAATACAAGGATTCTACCGTTATTTCTTTGGAGGGCTTTGTATTGTATATGGAGCATGGCGGGTATACAGGGGATATAAAAAAAATTATTTCCGTTAATGCGTTTTTTGAAATATATACCTGTTAGATTTTTCTTTTTTTTGTCATTGCCGGCTTTGATCCTGTTCTTGAGCGGATGTACTGGCGGCCAAAAAAAATTTGTGCAGGAAACACCTGTTTCCGGAGCAATAAATATCAGCGTTGACGAATCTTTTAAACCTGTAATGGATTCTCAAATCAAAGTTTTTGAATCTTCTTTCCCGAATGCAAAGCTGATGGTGCATTATAAATCAGAAGCTGATTGTTTTCGTGATCTGGCAGCAGATAGCACCCGCATGATTATCGTTACCCGTCCGCTCAATAAAGAAGAAAATAAATTTTACATGGATTCCATTCATTTTGAACCCATATCTGGTATCCTGGCTTATGATGCAATAGCAGTCATTGTAAATGCCAGGTCAAAAGATACCATCTTCACGATGAATGAAATCAGGTCAATGCTGGATGGGACTGATAAAAAACAACCACAGATAGTAATGGACGGCGTTTCTGCGACTAGTACGGTGAGATATGTGATGGATTCTGTGTTAAAGGGAAAACCTTTGGGAAAGAATGTTGCTGCGGCACGATCCAGCGAACAGGTAATTAATTTTGTTTCAAATAATGATGGAGCAATTGGCTTTATCGGTGTGAGTTGGATCGGCGATCAGGATGATCCGGCGCAATTAAATTTTTTAAAAAAAGTAAAAGTTGCAGCTATAGAATGTACTTCCTGCGGAGGAGAGACATATGTAGAACCTTATCAGGCCAATATATATTTGAAAAGATATCCGATGGTCAGGGGCCTGTATTATATATTGAAAGAGAATTTCGACGGAATCGGTAACAATTTTGTTAACTTTCTTCAGTATGAACGTGGGCAGTTGATATTCAGAAGAGCCTACCTGGTACCAGCCAGGATGTCCTTCGAGGTACGCGACGTGCAACTGAAGTAATTGAGTAGTTTTCTATACATTTACATACTTTAAATAGCGATTAAGACCATGAAGAAAATCCGATTTAGCTTGCTGGTGTGTGCTGCATTCATTTCAGGTACCATCACTGCCCAAACTGTAGAGCAAGGAAAAAAATTTTTGTACTATGAGCGGTACAAAAGCGCCCAGGAAACTCTGGAAAAAGTTCTTGCAGCCAATCCCAACAATATAGATGCCGTCTATTGGCTTGCCGAGACCATGTTGCACAGGAAAGACACAAGAGACACAGCCGGAGCAAAAGCGCTCTTACAAAAAATGCTCTCCACTAATGGGAATGCACCTCTTTTGCTGGTGGGAATGGGGCATATTGAATTGATGCAGGGCAATACAACTGATTCCAAACAACGTTTTGAAACAGCTATCAGCCTTACCAAGGCAAAAGATATCAACGTGCTGAATGCCGTAGGTTATGCTGCAGTAGATGCAAAAGCCGGTGATGCCAATTATGCAATTGAAAAGTTGACATTAGCCACCCAGACAAAAAACTTCAACAACGCCCAGACCTATGTAATAATGGGAGATGCCTATCGCAAACTGATCGATGGAGGTAATGCTGTTGTCAATTATCAGAAAGCATTATCGCTGGATTCAAGACTGGCAGAAGCAGAATTTAAGATCGGGATCATTTATCTGACCCAGAATAATAAAGAATATTTCCTCCCAGCATTTGAAAAAGCTACTGAGATGGATCCGGCTTATTCGCCTGCCTATTATCAACTTTTTTATTACTGGTATTTTCGTGATGTCAATAAAGCAGCAGTTTATCTCGATAAATATGTAGCGAATTCGGACCAGGGACCGGAAGTAGAATATTTGAAAACAGATTTCCTCTATGCATCCGGCAAAAATGCAGAGGCAAGAAAGAAAGCCGAGGACCTGATTGTTGAGTATGGGGACAAGGTAAATCCAAGAATGTATAAAATGGTAGCTTATACATCAGATACCTTGGGCGATCTCGCAGCTGCGAAGAAAAATATGGAGACTTATTTTACCAAGGAGGATACATCTAAGCTGATCGGTGCCGACTATGAAGAACTGGCAAAGATCGATTCCAAATTGCCGGACTCTCTTATAAAGGTCGAAGCATTGAAATATTATAAATGGGCTATACAAAGAGATACGCTTCTCGAAAACCGGACTAAATATATCGCTGAGGCAACTGATCTTGCCAGGAAATTGGGAAATAAAGCAGTTATCGCCGATCTGGCAACAACAGCATATAGTCTGATAAAAGATCCTAGCAACTCAGATTTGTATAATCTTGGATTTGCCTACTACTCTGCAGGCGCTTACAGTGAGGCGCAGAAAGTTTTTTGTGATGAATATGAAACCAAGTATCCCACTCAGATTTTTGGATACCTCTGGTGTGCAAGAACACTTCAGGCAATGGATGATACATTAAATCCAAAAGGATTGGCTGTTGACGCTTACCAAAAACTGGCACAGGTTGCCAGGTCTTCGCCTGATTCTGCGAAATACAAAGCGCAGACTATACAGGCATATTTTTATATCGCCCAGTATTATAATGATATTAAAAAGGATAAGCAATCTGCAATTGCTACTTTGCAAAAAGTATTGGAAGTGGACCCCACCAATCCCGACGCACAGAAGTTTATTGAGATACTAAGTCGAAAACCAAAACCTGTGTCTCCTGCAAAAAAAACAGGCACGAAATAAATGAAAGCATCACTTAATCCCGGTTTGCAATAACCGGGATTTTTTATTTGCCCCTCCTGCCTTATTTTTGCGGTGCAAGCATTCAAAATGAATCCATTCTTTCTGCAATCGACAAATCTGGTATCAAATGCAAATAGTTCATACAACTATTTTACCATCGCGGTGCAGTTATTGTTTGCTGGCGGTTTTGTTTTCACAATATTAGGGGTCACTCATCTTTTAGGACCAAAACGCAGGACCGAAGAAAAATTAAAGAATTTTGAAAGTGGCATCGAAAGCGTGGGAAATGCCCGCCAGCCAATGGCCATCAAATATTTTTTAGTCGCCATATTGTTTGTGCTTTTTGATGTGGAAGTCATCTTTTTTTATCCATATGCCGTTAATTTCCGGGAATTGGGATGGGACGGTTTTGCAGCAGTTCTGTTCTTTGTAGCATTCTTCCTGGCCGGATTTATTTACATCATCAAAAAAGGCGCATTGGAGTGGGAAGACTGAGGAATGTGGAAATATGAAAAATGTGGGAAATATTGAAATGGCGGTCTGAAACTTAAAAGATTTTGAGTTGTTATTAATAGAGAATTTTAAGATAAAAGAATGTATATCGATCTGTGATTTGAGTATGTGAATAGCAAATAGATAGTTAGACTTTTTTGTTGAAGCTATTATCAGTTTGTTATTTTCTATCATTTCATTTTCACATTTACCACATAATTTCAAATTTTTTTATGCCTCGTCCTGTCCGGTTCAATATAACTCCTATTAAAGCTGATACAAAAGATCATATCAGTATGGCAGATATACCTGATGGTTATAGCGGAGAGGGATTTTTTGCCACTAAGCTGAGTGATGTTGTTGGATTGGCAAGAAAAAACTCCATATGGCCATTGCCATTCGCTACCTCCTGTTGTGGTATTGAATTCATGGCGACCATGGCTTCTCATTATGATTTTGCGAGATTTGGTGCCGAGCGCCTCGGATTTTCCCCCCGCCAGTGCGATTTGCTGATGGTGATGGGAACCATCGCAAAAAAAATGGGCCCGATAGTGAAACAGGTTTATTTGCAGATGGCAGAACCTCGCTGGGTCATTGCCGTTGGTGCCTGTGCTTCAAGCGGAGGAATCTTTGATTCTTATTCCGTATTGCAGGGAATTGATCAGGTGGTGCCGGTGGACGTATATGTTCCCGGCTGTCCTCCACGCCCTGAAGCAATCCTGGATGGATTTATGAGAATACAGGACCTCGTTGGACAGGAAAGCTTACGCCGGAGAAACAGTGAACATTATCAATCATTATTGCATAGTTACGGAATACAATAATCTCCAACCCCTAAAGGGGAGGAATAAATCGAATTAAAGAAATTGAAATTAAAAAAATGAGCGACGCCGATAATAAAATTGGAGACATACCAACTCCCCCTTCAGGAGGAGGGGGGCTTAACGCTACGATCAAAGAGCGCCTCATTCAAAAATTCGGAGATCAGGTATCTAATTTTGAAGAACCCTATGGCATGCTGACTTTTGAAAGTCCCAGAGAAAATAATCTCAAAGTGATGCAATTCTTATTTGACAATGAAGAATTGCGTTTTCGATTTCTGACAGATCTGACAGCAGTGCATTATCCGGGTCAGACAGGAAGAGAAATCGCTGTGGTTTATCATTTGCATAACCTGGTTGATAATGTGCGTATCCGTTTTAAAGTGTATGCACCCATCGATAAACCAGATGTGTTTACTGCAACGAAATTATATGCTTCAGCTAACTGGATGGAAAGAGAAACTTATGATTTTTTTGGGGTGAATTTCGTTGGACATCCTAACCTGAAGCGCATTTTGAATGTGGATGAAATGGATTATTTCCCGATGCGGAAAGAATATCCAATGGAAGATCAAACAAGAATTGACAAGGACGATGATATGTTTGGAAGATAAAACCCCCGGCCTCTAAAGGGGTGGGGAAGATGTTTATGAATTTAATTTTAGAATTATGATTTCCCATTTTAGGGGCAGGTCTAAGAAAACTACTTCCCCTAAAGGGGGATAGGGAAGTTGCAAACTTTTTTAATTTTTTTGAAAATTTAATCTCCCCTTTAGGGGTGGGGGTATTATGCACGAGCATCATATTAAATTACCGGAAGGAAGTATTGAGAAGACAACGACTACACTGAATCTGGGGCCTACCCATCCCGCGACCCATGGTGTTTTTCAGAATATTCTTGAATTGGATGGTGAGCGCATTGTCTCTGCCGAACAAACGGTTGGATATATTCACCGAGCTTTTGAAAAAATTGCAGAAAGAAGACCACTATATCAAATCACCACACTTACCGATCGCCTGAATTATTGCTCATCTCCCATCAACAATATGGGATGGCATATGACCTGCGAAAAATTGTTGGGCGTGAAAACACCAAAGCGGGTCGATTATCTCCGGATCATCATCATGGAATTATCACGCATTTCTGATCATCTGATTTGTAATTCTGTGGTAGGGGTGGATTCCGGAGCATTTACAGGATTTCTTTATGTGATGCAATACCGTGAATTGATTTATGAGATCTATGAAGAAATTTGCGGTTCGCGTCTGACTACGAATATGGGCCGCATCGGTGGATTTGAAAGAGACTTTACCAATGCTGCATTCGAAAAACTCGATAAATTTTTAGCGGAATATCCTGAAGTATTAAAAGAATTTGAAAATCTTTTCAACCGCAACAGAATTTTTATGGAGCGGACAATGGGGAACGGAGGCATCAGCGCTGAGCGCGCATTGAATTATGGATTTACGGGTCCTAATCTTCGTGCTACCGGCGTGGATTATGATGTGCGTGTACATTCTCCATACAGCAGCTATGAGGATTTTAATTTCACCATTCCTGTAGGAAAAACGGGTGATAATTATGACCGTTTCATGGTGAGAAATGAGGAAATGTGGCAATCGATCAGCATCATTGAGCAGGCATATAAGAAAGTGCAGGAATTCAAAGGAGCCGAGGCCGAAGTATACCATGCAGATGCTCCGGATTATTATTTGCCTCCTAAAGAGGATGTATATACGAAGATGGAAGCGCTGATCTGGCATTTCAAAATCGTAATGGGAGAAACAGTGATTCCGCCTGGTGAAGTTTATCACAGCGTGGAAGGCGGTAATGGCGAACTGGGATTTTATCTGATCAGCGACGGAGGACGTACTCCTTACCGTTTACATTTCCGCAGACCCTGCTTTATTTATTACCAGGCTTATTCCGAATTGACGAAGGGAGCGATGTTAAGTGATGCGGTAATAACAATGAGCAGTTTGAATCTGATTGCGGGGGAAATGGATGCTTAACCCCAGCCCCTAAAGGGGAGAAAAAATATTATACAGGTCAAAGAGAGAATAAATTAATAAGAAATAAAATGAGTGAAGCTCGCAGTAATGACAGATCCCAGGTTCCCCCTTCAGGGGGTGGAGGGGGTTTTTCTGAAGAGAAACTAGCTAAAGTGAAAGAGCTCATTTCGCACTATCCGGAAGGAAAGCAAAAGAGTGCGATATTACCTGTTTTGCATCTGGCACAAGAAAGTTTCGGAGGATGGTTGAGCACGGAGACGATGAACTATGTTGCTTCCTTATTAAATATTGAGCCGATCGAAGTTTATGAAGTGGCCACTTTCTATTCCATGTACAACCTGAAGCCTGTGGGCAAGTATATGTTTGAAGTTTGCCAGACAGGTCCTTGCATGTTGAACGGAAGCGACCAGATCATTGATTATATAAAAGAAAAATTAGGAATTGGTGTTGGCGAAACAACAGCCGATGGGCTCTTCTCATTAAAGACCGTCGAGTGTTTGGGAGCCTGTGGGTATGCGCCGATGATGCAATTTGGAAAAAATTATCGTGAGCATCTTACCAAAGAAAAAGTAGATGCAATTATTGAAGAGTGCAGGCAAAATGCCGCAATGAATAATTAAACCCCTTCCCCCTGAAGGGGTTTACGGAACAATTTGTTATTGATAACTGAACTTTCGAAAGCATAATAATGCTTAGGGAGTCTAAAAGCCCCTTTAGGGGTTGGGGTATATGGGAAGAAAACTATTACTGGAAAAAGCACATGTCGAAGGCATCCGCAACTATGATGTCTATCGCCGGGAAGGCGGCTATCGTAGTGTGGAAAAGGCATTGAAGACAATGACACCTGACCAGGTGACTGACGAAGTGAAGAAAAGCGGGTTGCGTGGTCGCGGCGGAGCAGGATTTCCAACCGGAATGAAATGGAGTTTTATTGCAAAACCGGAAGGCGTTCCCCGTCACCTGGTTTGCAATGCCGATGAAAGTGAACCGGGAACTTTTAAAGACAGGTACCTGATGGAGTTCATCCCGCACTTGTTAATCGAAGGGTTGATCGTTTCTTCCTATGCGTTGGCCAGTAATGTAACGTATATCTATATACGAGGAGAATATGCCTGGATCATTGATATCCTTGAACAGGCGATCGGGGAAGCAAAACAAAACGGATGGCTGGGAAAAAATATTTTGGGAAGCGGATTCGATTGCGAAATTTATGTCCATCGGGGTGCCGGGGCGTATATCTGTGGTGAAGAAACAGCGCTGCTGGAAAGCCTGGAAGGAAAACGCGGCAATCCGCGCATCAAGCCGCCGTTTCCTGCTGTAAAAGGAGCATGGGATCGTCCGACCGTTGTAAACAATGTGGAAACCCTGGCAGCAGTCGTTCCGATTATTAATATTACCGGTGAGGAATATGCGAAGATTGGGATTGGCAAATCGACCGGGACCAAATTGATATCTGCCTGCGGAAACATTAAGAAACCGGGCGTATATGAAATCGACATGACCATCTCTGTTGAAGAATTTTTATTCAGCGATGAATATTGTGGCGGTATGGCGAATGGGAAAAAATTGAAAGCCTGCATTCCCGGAGGTTCTTCAGTTCCTGTTTTACCAGCTAATTTATTATTGAAGACAGTCAAGGGTGAAGCGAGGATGATGACTTATGAAAGCCTTTCTGACGGAGGATTCGCTAAAGGATCTATGATGGGTTCGGGAGGATTCATTGTAATGGATGAAGATCAATGTGTGGTTCGGCATACTTTGACGCTGGCTCGTTTTTATCGTCATGAAAGTTGTGGACAATGCTCGCCCTGCAGGGAAGGAACAGGCTGGATGGAAAAGATATTGAGTAATATTGAATATGGAAAAGGCAAGTTGAGTGATATTGATTTGTTATGGGATATTCAAAGAAGGATTGAAGGAAATACCATTTGTCCGTTGGGTGATGCAGCTGCCTGGCCGGTTGCAGCTGCGATCAGGCATTTCCGTGATGAATTCGAATGGCATGTGTTGTATCCGGATGAAGCTCAGAAGAGAAATTATGGATTGGCGCATTATGCTGATCCAACCCCTACCCCTAAAGGGGAAGTTATATAAGAAAACCGAAATAGGATTTGTGACGATGGAAAAGAAAATGTTTTACGGTGCTTCTAATTTGCTTTTTGGAAAGGCAAGAGAACTTCGTAAGAACATGACAGATGCTGAAATGATTCTTTGGGAATATTTGCGCCAACACCCGATGGGAATAAAATTCAGAAGGCAGCATCCATTGGGAATTTATATTGCAGATTTTTACTGCCATAAGCTGAAGCTGGTAATTGAAGTAGATGGAAAGATTCATGATAACGATGCAGTAATAATTGAAGATGAAAAAAGACAAAATCAGTTAGAGCTAGATGGATTAAAAGTAGTGCGATTTAGAAATGAGGAGATTTTAAAAAAATCGGAAATTGTTTTTGAAAATATAAATTTATTAATAACTGAACTTTTGAAAGTATTATAATACTTAGAGAGTTTTTTAAAAGCCCCTTTAGGGGTTGGGGTATGGCTGACGAAAAAAAATTATTTAAAGTAACGATCGATAATATCACTATCGAAGTGGAGCCGGGGACTTCTATCCTGAATGCTGCCCGCAAGATTGGCGGCGATGTGGCGCCACCTGCGATGTGCTATTATACAAAATTGAAAGGCAGTGGAGGAAAATGCAGAACCTGCCTGGTAGAAGTTGCTGCAGGTTCAACTGCAGATCCCAGGCCCATGCCCAAGCTCGTAGCCAGTTGCAGAACGAACGTGATGGATGGAATGGTAGTGAAAAATATTACGAGTGAGAAAGTCATCGATGCCAGAAACGGAGTAGTCGAATTCTTATTGATCAATCATCCACTCGACTGTCCCATCTGCGATCAGGCAGGCGAATGTTCCTTGCAGGATCTCAGCTATGATCATGGCAAGGAAGCGACGCGCTATGAGTTTACGCGGAGAACATTTGAAAAGCATGACCTCGGCCCTTATATCCAGTTGCACATGACTCGTTGTATTTTATGTTATCGATGCGTATTTGCCGCCGATCAGCTGACAAATAAACGCGAGCACGGAGTATTGGATCGTGGAGATCATTCGGAAATTGCTACCTATATTCAAAAATCACTGGAGAATGATTTTATTGGTAACGTCATCGATGTTTGCCCGGTTGGCGCATTGACAGATAAAACATTCCGTTTTAAAAACCGCGTATGGTTCTTGAAACCTGTCGATGCACATCGTGATTGTCCGAAATGTGCAGGCAAAGTAACGTTGTGGTTCCGCGGGCATGAAGTATTTCGCGTGACTGCCAGAAAAGACCAGTGGGGAGAAGTGGAAGATTGGATCTGCAATGATTGCCGATTCGAAAAAAAGAAAACGGCGGATTGGGTCATCGAAGGCCCGACAAAAATTGACCGGCATTCGGTCATTGCGCAGGGTCATTATATCGGATTGAAAATGCCCAAAGAAACATTGCCTGAAGTGATGGGAGGTCGTAAACCAAAATTATTGATGGATATACATAGTGTGAGCCAGGTGAACAGGCCTGATATCGATCTTTCACAAATTGAAGGACCGGCGCATTCGACAGATTTTACCCCCAACCCTTAAAGGGGAGATATTGGGGAATTATTTCTTGAGCGTATTTTATTAAAGTTGGAAGATAATATAGATTAACAATAAATCAGTTTTTAAAAAGCCCCTTTAGGAGTCGGGTTGTATATGCATCTTACATTATTAGCTTTAGACTGGGCGTTAATATTAGAAAAGTTAATTCTGATTGCTATCATCGTATCCCTTTCATTATTGGTGGCGATGTATGAAACCTATGCCGAAAGAAAAATAGCTGCGTTTATACAAGACCGTAGGGGACCCAACAGGGCAGGACCTTTTGGCATTCTTCAACCTGTAGCAGATGGACTGAAACTATTCATGAAAGAAGAAATTATCCCCCTCAGTTCAAGCAGATTTCTTTTTATCCTGGGTCCGGGATTGGCGATGCTAACTGCTATGATGACGAGCGCCGTCGTTCCCTGGAGCAGTCATCTTGAATTGTGGAATGGAAGAACAGTCGATCTGCAGATCGCAGATGTTAATATTGGGATATTATATATTTTCGGAGTGGTGAGCATGGGAGTATATGGCGTCATGATCGGCGGATGGGCTTCCAATAATAAATTTTCATTGCTTGCAGCTATCCGTGGAGCTTCTCAGATTATATCATATGAACTGGCGATGGGACTTTCACTGATCGCATTGTTGATGCTGACTGGTTCACTGAGTTTAAAAACAATTGTGGA
>Ga0335076_10006833_pt1 | contig 11509 bp, 6 predicted proteins | sample Lox_Sample_25_FD_206717 | JGI IMG/M metagenome (GOLD analysis project Ga0335076, IMG submission 206717) | Soil microbial communities from Loxahatchee National Wildlife Refuge, Florida, United States - Lox_Sample_2.5 | ecosystem: Environmental > Terrestrial > Soil > Wetlands | place: USA: Florida... | reverse complement strand
GGCCAGCGCGTTGTCTGCGCGAAGTGAGAAATCATCAGGGTGGTAAGGGTGATGCCTGCGCCGAGAAGCATTCCGGCGAGAATCAAGCCAACCACACCGATGGGCACCCAGAACCCGGAGCGCTTTGCGGATGACTCAATTAAGGTGACTGGAGGTGGTGCGGTAGAGGCCGGCTCGGCAACGAGGACCGGACAAGGAACAACAGGCGTGCCGGGAACATCGGAAAGCTCAGGCTGAACGAGAAGACAGTAGCCCTTGCGGGGAATGGTCTCGATATAGAGAGGCTTATCGGTGGAGTCACCCAAAACCTGGCGAAGCTTATTCACGGTGGTGTTGACGTTGGCGTCGTAATTGACGTGGGTGTCGGCGGGCCAGAGGCGCTGGCGCAATTCTTCCCGAGTGACTACATCGCCTGGCTTTTCAAGCAGAGCGACGAGAACCTGGTAGACCTTGCCCTGAAGCTTGAGGCGGGAACCGTTTTTGGAAACTTCCTGGCGTTGCTGATCCACCTGAAAAGGACCAAAACGCACAAAACGAGATTTTGGAGGCGCGAAGCTGGCTGGTTCCTCCATCCCCGTATCCATGGCCGGGATAGTGTTCGGAGTCATACACCCCATCCTATATAGACATTAGACGCGCAAGTCGTTCGTGTGTTTACTGGAGAATACGAAAAATCGGGGGATAAGTTTCCTAAGCGAGCTTGAGGCGTATTGAAAATGGAACAATGCACTAAAAAGGTGCAAGGAAGGGCGCCAAAGATGGAGAGGGAAGTCAAAGCTTCTTGGTAGGGAAGAAAGCGCGCCTCCGGATGTTGACCGGATATGAACTTTTGTTCGCAAATGGGACGATCTGCATGAGGTATGAGGCGACGCGAATTTATGAATTATTTTTCTGCTTTGGTATCTATCCTGCTTTTGGACGCGCAGCATTGGGAAAGTTGACAATTCACCGGAAGGAAGACGGTTCCGAAGGGAATCAGGTTCAATCCGATAAGAAATTTTGCCGAGGAGGGGTCAACTCACGCCGGGAAAGTTAACGAGCGAGAACTGCCGCGATAGGACTCGCCTTCGGGAATAGCGTGCGTCTGAAAGCGTAAGACGCCGTACATTCCAGACAGGGGAGCGCAGGTTATGAAAAAGGTGGGGATTTGCTTGGTTTTGCTGATGCTTTTTGGAGGGAATCGGGAAGGAGCCTGGGGAAGTGCGGCGGATGACAAAATGGCACGCGTGAAGCAAGCGAACGACGCGTACGACGCGAAGGATTGGAAGAAAGCGGCGGCGCTTTACGAAAAAATCGCAGAGGAGGAGCCGCAAAGCGCGCGGGCGTGGTACCGGCTTGGAATTTCGCTGCACGGAATAGGCGAAGAGCAGAGGGCTCTGAGCGCGTACGAAAAATCGTTGAAGGCAGGATTGCCACCCGCATTCGGGGAATACCAGATTGCTCTCGTATACGCTTCTATGAAGGAAAAGGAGAAGGCGATTTTATATCTGCAGAAAGCAGCAACAGATGGATTCAGCCAGCTAGAACAACTGGACTCGGATACGGAATTGGCGGAATTGAGAGGCGACGAGCGCTTCACAAAAGTCGAGGAACAGACGCGGCGAAACCAGAAGCCGTGCGCTTATGCGCCGGAGAACCGGCAATTTGATTTTTGGCTCGGAGAATGGAACGTGGTCACGACGAAAGACGGGATTGCCGCCGGAAGCAGCCGGATCGAGCTGATTCTTGCAGACTGTGTAGTGCAGGAAAACTGGACGAGCGGCGGAAATATCGGATACACGGGAAAAAGCTACAACATTTACAACCAGGCGCTAAAGCGGTGGGAACAATATTGGGTGGATAACGCGGGAGGAAATATTTTTTTCTACGGGGGGCTGAAAAACGGCGTGATGGACTATTGGACGGACACGATTCCGCAACCCGATGGGACAAAATTGAAGCGGCACCTGCAATTCATCAGACTAGGGCCAGACACGGTGCGGCAGTTCAGCCAGGGTTCCACGGATGATGGAAAAACGTGGCATGTGGAGTACGACTTCACCTACCAGCGGACAAAATAGAATTTGGAAGCGCGCATGAGTAGAACGACTATTGGGAAGAGCCGGGTGGAAGAACCATGATTTCCACGCTTGAGGGATAGCGATTGGAGCGGTAGATACGCTGGGTTGCTTTCTGGTAATCGGACTCTTTCGCCTGGAAAATATTAGGGACGAATGTTTGCGGATTGCGGTCGTAGACGGGGAACCAAGTGCTTTGTACCTGGACCATGATGCGGTGGCCTTTTTTGAAGACGTGATCGGCGGTGTGCAGGTCAATGGTGAAGGGCGTGACCCCGCCAGGAGTGATGGGCTCCGGCTTTTCGAAAGAGTTGCGGTAGCGACCGCGGAAGATTTCGTCGGAAATCATAAGTTCGAAGCCTGAGAGTTTCCAGTCTTCAGGATATTTCTGCGGATAGACATCAATCAATTTGACAATCCAATCGCTGTCGCTGCCGGTGGTGGACGCAAAGAGTTTAGCGGTGACCTGGCCGGCAAGTATGACGTCCTCGGTCAAGTCTTCGGTCTGCCAAGTAGCCACGTCGGGGCGCTCATCAACAAAGCGCTGATCCTGCACGAGCCAGGTGTACCAACTGCCGGGATGATCCTCGGGATAGGTCATGTCAATGGGGCGATGGCGGTAGGGAACGGGATGAGCGGGGTCGCTGATGTAAGTGTCGGAAGCATCGGCGGATTCCGTTTGGGGAGGATCGAAGGAAAGCTTACCGTTTGCATGGAAGTAAAGATTGCGGGTTTGCGCTTCGCGAGGCGGCCAAGAATCGAATTGCACCCAATTGTTGCTGCCGGTTTGAAAAAGCATTGCTTCCTTGAAGGGGAGTGAGCCCTTGTCTTTCAAATAGTATGCAAACCAGGGAGCTTCGATGTTCTGGCGAAAATAGACGCCCGTGTCGCTGCCAAAGGGGATTTCGCCGAGGGAGTTGCCGGGACCGCCGCCCCACCCGCCATGATTCCAAGGACCAGCGACAAAGAAGTTGAAGTGTTGAGAATCGAATTTTTCGAGGCGGGCATAAGTCGAGACAGGGCCGTAAAAATCTTCCTGGTCCCACCAGCCGGCAACGTTGAGATTGGGGACGGTGGGCTCTTCGAGGCCGTAGGCGACGGCGTGTTTTTTCCAGAATTCATCGTAACTCGGGTGGCCTACGAATTCATTCCAGGTGGGGAGTTTACCGTGGAAATATTTCGCGTTGGCATTGGAGAGAGCGCCGAGGCGCAAATAGAAGTCGTAGACATCGAAGCGATCGAAATCAAAACTGAAATTCTCGTTTGAGGATTCGAGCAGCGCGGTGTATTCGAAGCCGTAGCTGAGGCGGAACGCGCCGTTGTGGAAGAAGTCGTCACCGAGCCAAGTGTCGCCCATGCAAGCTTGTTCGGATGCGGCTTTGAGGGCGGGGTGGGGATTGACCATGCCCATGGTGACGAGGTAGCCGTCGTAAGAGATGCCGTTCATGCCCACGCGGCCATTGTTATTGGGGATGTTTTTGACGAGCCAATCGATGGTGTCGTAGGTGTCGGTGGATTCGTCGATGCCCTTGGGATCGGCCGAGTCATGAAGAGGATGAAGCATGACGAATTTGCCTTCGGAGCCGTAGCGGCCACGAATGTCCTGGAAAACGAAGATGTAGCCGTCGGGGACCATGTCGGCATAGCGGCGAATCATGCTGCTGACGCCCTGGTCAGAGGCCGCAATGCCGTAGGGAGTGCGCTCGAACAGAATGGGGAATTCCCCGGTGGCGTTTTTGGGGACGTCAATTTCGGTGTGGAGCTTGACGCCATCGCGCATAGGAATCATGACCTCGGTCTTGTCGAAGAGGGCGCTGTAGTCGAGGCGGCGTGTCTGCTGTGCGGAGCCTAAGAAAGGAAGGAAAAGGGCGGCGGCGAGCGCGGGGAAAATTGCGGCGGTGGCAATCTTACGAGCGGACAAGTGGAAGCTCCTTCAACGTAATCGTGTGCGATTGAACGGAGGTGAGAATAACACAGGGATGTGTCCGGGCAGAGCAGCTAGGAGGCTGGTGGATGTTCTGATCAGCGGGTTGCGACCATTTCGTAGGCATTGGCCGCCTGCGAGCAGTGGTCAGTTGGAAGCGGCATTTGGGGCGACGGAAAGCACGACACCTGAAGGAAACTCCTTCGAACGATAAATGCGATGCGTGGCCTTCTGGAAGTCCGCCTCGGTGGCTTCAAAAATGTTCGGGACGAATTTCTGCGGGTTGCGGTCAATGATGGGAAACCAGGAGCTTTGCACCTGGACCATGAGGCGGTGGCCCTTTTTGAAGACGTGATTTGCGGTGTGCAGATCAATGGTGAACGGAGTGATGGCGCCGGGGTTGATGGGCTCGGGTTTTTCGAAGGAGTTGCGGAAGCGTCCGCGGAAAACTTCATCGGCAATCATCAGCTCGTAGCCGGAGAGCTTCCAATCTTCGGGATATTTTTCGGGATAGACGTCAATGAGTTTGACGACCCAGTCGGCGTCGCTCCCGGTGGTGGAGGCGAAAAGTTTGGCGGTCACCTTGCCGGTGAGGGTGAGGTCTTCTTTCAGTTCGTCGGTCTGCCAAACCAAAACGTCAGGGCGGTCCGTGACGAAACGCTGATCCTCGACGAGCCAGATGGGCCAACCGCCGGGATGATCTTCGGGATAGGTCATATCAATGGGGCGATGGCGGTAGGGGACAGGATGAGCGGGGTCACTGACGTAGCTGTCGAAGCTTCCTGAAGTGACGGACTGAGGCGGTTCGAAGGAGAGTTTCCCGTCTTCATGAAAATAGAGTTCGCGTGCCGTTGCATCGCGAGGAGGCCAGGAATCGAATTGCGTCCACTTATCGCTTCCGGTCTGAAAGAGCAGCGCTTCCTTTAACGAAAGGCTGCCTTTGTTTTTGAGCCAGTAAGCGAACCAGGGGGCTTCGATTTTCTGGCGGAAATAGAGAGAGGTATCGCTACCGAAAGGAATGTTCCCGAGGTTTTTTCCTTTGCCATGCGCCCAGCCGCCGTGGTTCCAGGGGCCAGCAACCAGGTAGTTGAGATGGTCCGGATCGTTTTTCTCGAGGAGTTCGTAGATTTTCATAGGGCCGTAAGCGTCTTCCTGGTCCCACCAGCCGGCGACATTCAGATTGGGCACTCTGGGCTTCGTGAGAATGTACGGCATGGCTTCGCGCTTCCAGAAGGCGTCATAGTTGGGATGAGCGACGAAGTCTTTCCAGGTGGGCAGCTTGCCGTGGATGTAGTTTTTGTCGGCATTGGAAAGGGGGCCGAGGCGCAGATACCAGTCGTAAGTGTCAAAGCTGTCGAATTCGAAATGGAAATTCGTTTTGCCGGTCTCCATCATCGTGGAGTATTCGTAGCCGTAGCTCAGGCGGAAAGCGCCGTTGTGATGGAAATCGTCGCCGAGAAACATGTCGGCAGGCGAAGCCTGCTCGGAGACGGCTTTGAGCGCGGGATGAGGCTCGAGCATGCCCATAACCGTTAGCCAGCCGCCGTACGAAATGCCGAGCAGGCCAACGCGGCCGTTGTTGTGCGGGACGTTTTTGACCAGCCAATCAATGGTGTCGTACGTGTCGGTGCCTTCGTCAATTGCGCTGGAATCTTTGGGATCGCGCACGGGATGCTGCATAATGAAAGTGCCTTCAGAGCCGTAACGGCCGCGGATATCCTGAAAAACGAAGATGTAATCGTCGGGAATCATTTCCGAGTAGCGGGTGAGAATGCGGCTGTAGCCTTTTTCGTCGTCGTGAATGCCGTAGGGAGTCCGCTCGATGACGATGGGGAGAGATTCGGTGGCGTGTTTTGGGGAGTAGATTTCGGTGTGCAGCTTGACGCCGTCGCGAGCTGTGATCATGACGTCGGTTTTGTCGAAGAGAAGCGAGTAGTCGGGAGGAATTTGGCTCTGGGCGGGGCCAGGGAGAAAGAGCAGAACCGCAACAACGCCGAGGTGGATTCTGGCGTTCCAAAGAAGATGCGTAAGTCGCATGAAACCTCCGCGGATAAATTCGAAGAACAAGCCCGAAACCTGACCGAGTCGAGGATAGTACAAGAGTGTTTCGTGAAACAAACGTTTCTTGGTTTTGAGTTGAATTTGCAGCCGCAAGGCGCAAGTGGCCTTAGCAATTTGCAATTGCCCGGGGATCTCCGGAAAGGCAAGAGACGAACACGAATTGCGCCTTCAGGACGATGGTGATTCCTAGCAGTGTGTCTGTTCCAGCCGTTCTCTGTTAAACTATAGATTGCTCGACCGCACCTGAGAAAGGAAATTGAGTCGTCGGGCCCCGACCGGGTCGGGGCTATTTTTGTCTCTGGAGGCTGCCCGGCGGCAGTTCTGGGACTGACGTAAGAAATTATGAGCCAAAAGATCCGAAACATCGCCATTATAGCGCACGTGGACCACGGCAAGACAACGCTGGTGGATGCCATGCTGCGGCAGAGCGGAATTTTCCGCGCGAACGAAGCGGTTGTGGAACGCGTAATGGATTCCAATGACCTGGAACGCGAGCGGGGAATCACGATTCTCGCCAAAAATACCGCGCTTTTTTTCCACGACACGAAGATCAATATTGTGGACACGCCCGGTCACAGCGATTTTGGCGGCGAAGTCGAGCGGGCGCTGCGCATGGTGGACGGCGTAGTGCTGCTGGTGGATGCCAGCGAAGGGCCGCTGCCGCAGACGCGCTACGTTCTGCAGAAGGCTCTGGCCGCGAAGCTGCCACCGGTCATTGTGCTGAACAAGATTGATCGCACCGACGCGCGGGCGAAGGAAGTTCTGGACGAAATCTACGATCTCTTTATTGATCTGGATGCAACGGAAGACCAGTTGGATTTTCCCGTGGTTTACACGAACGCGCGAGACGGCGTGGCCCACCGGCAGATCGGGGACGATTCGAAGGATCTGTTGCCGCTGTTCGAGGCCATTGTGAAAAATATTCCGCTGCCGCCGGGTGATCCGGAGGGTGTGCTGCAAATCCAGGTGATGAACCTGGATTACAGCGAATTTCTGGGGCGCATCGCCATCGGCCGCGTGTTTAACGGCACGTTGAAGCGCGGTGAGGATGTCGGTATCAGCAAGCTCGACGGAAAGATTATTTCGACGCGGATCACCAAGCTGTACACGTTTCGCGGATTAGAGCGTGATGAAGCCGAAGCGGTTGGCGCGGGCGATCTGGTCGCAATCGCGGGCGTAGAAGGAATTCAGATTGGCGAAAGTATTGTTGACCTCGCGGCGCCTCTGCCTCTTGAGCCTTTGCTGATCGATGAGCCGACGCTGGCCATGATTTTTACGGTGAACAGCAGCCCGCTTTCGGGAAAAGAGGGCAGCTATTTAACTTCGCGGGACTTGCGCGACCGTCTGCAGCGCGAACTGCTGACGAATGTTTCGATCCGCGTTGAGGATACGGATACCCCAGAATCGTTCCGGGTGTTGGGGCGCGGCGAATTGCAGCTTGCGATTTTGATCGAGACGATGCGGCGCGAAGGGTTCGAATTGATGGTGGGCAAGCCGGAAATCGTAGTGCGCACGGAGAACGGAAAGAAGCTGGAGCCTCTTGAACGGCTCGTGATTGACGTGCCGGAAAATTTCATCGGCATCATTATGGAGACGCTAGGCTCTCGCCGAGGCGAGATGCTGAAGATGAGCAACCACAATTCGGGACGCGTGCGCATGGACTTCAAGATTCCTTCGCGCGGACTGATTGGATTGCGCAGCCAGTTGCTGACGGACACGCGAGGAACGGCGCTGATTCATTCGATTTTTGACGGATGGACGGATTATGCGGGAGAGATGGCGCTGCGTCCGACTGGGGCCCTGGTTGCGGACCGTCCCGGACCATCGACGGCGTTTGCGCTGTGGAACCTTCAGGAACGAGGCGAATTGTTCATCGGGCCCGCGATCGAAGTTTATGAGGGAATGGTCATCGGAGAGAATTCGCGCGAGCAGGACATGGAAGTGAACGTCACGAAAGAAAAAAAGCAGACGAACATGCGTTCTTCCAGCGCGGATGAAGCCATCCGCTTGATTCCGCACCGCGAATTGAGCCTTGAACAGGCGATTGAATTTATCGCCGACGACGAATCTGTGGAAATCACTCCGAAATCGATTCGCCTTCGCAAAAAGGTACTGCAAGCCAACAAGCGGCCGCGCCGGTGGCAGGAGATTCGCGCTAGCCAGGAAGCGGCGAAGTAGGAATTTGCTTTCGACGCGTTTCTAGTGCGCGGACTTCTCCAATAATTCCGCCAGATATTGCTTCCAAATTTCGGCCCAGGTGTGCGTGCCGTGGCCGTGGGTGTTTTCGCTTGCGGGAATGAGCACGAAGCGCGCGTTGTGTATTTCCTTGACCTTCTGCTCCGCGATGCCGAGCTCGGGCGGGTTGATGAAATCATCGGCGGAATTGATCCACATCGTGGGCGCCTTGATTTTCGCGAGATTCGGCGAGGGATCGTAGTTACGCGACGCGTTGACCTGATAGAGAAAATCGTTGGCATCGAGTGCAGCGAATCGCGATTTGAAATAGCCGTCAAGATAAGTGTCTGCGGCATCGCGGGTCGGCAAAGATTTCTGCATGGGAATGGGCGCGGCACCCGCAATCAGCAGAAAATCGAGAGCGGTGCGCAAAGCTTGCTTCGGTTCCTCTTTATATTCCCCACCCTTCCATTCGGGATCTTCTCGAATCGCATCCATGACCATTTTGCGCCAGATGCGATTGCGGCCGGCGAGTTGCACCGGCAGGCAAGCGAGGGGCATCAGCGCGTCCGTGAAATCGGGATATGTTTCGCCCCAAACGAAGGAGTGCATACATCCCATGGAAGTGCCAAGCACCAGCCGAAGGTGATTGACGCCGAGGCCTTCGCTGAGGAGGCGGTAGTGCGCGGCGACCATGTCGTCGTAATCATATTGCGGGAAATGCGCGTGAAGCCCGTCGCTGGGCTTGGACGATTTTCCGTGGCCAATGCCGTCGGGAAGAATAATGAAATAGCGAGTGGTGTCCAGAAGCTGGCCGGGACCAAAAAGCACATGTGCGAACTGCGGCGCGAAGAATTGATGCCCGTTGCCACCCGTGCCGTGCAGGATCAGCACGGCATTGGTGGTGTCGCCCTGGGAGTCGCGAAGCGGCTTACCCATGGTTGTGTAGTGAAGCCGCAGTTCCGGGAGTGACTCGCCGGAGTGAAATTGAAAATTGCGGACAACAAAATCGCCCTCGGACGCGGCGGACATGGGCGGTTGTTGTGCAAAAGCGGGAGTCATCAGGAGGAGTACAGGCAAGACCGTCATGGCAATAAGGCGTCGCGCAAATTTGAGCATTCTTCACCTCATGGTTCGAATCACGGCACGAAAATCTAACACAGCGGGGCGGGTTGCGTGTGTGTTTGCGCCGCTTGTGTCAAAGCCCGGCTGTGAATAGACTGCCAGCCGCGAAATCCTTTCAACTACTTTCAGGTTTGAGGTGGTCTGATGCGAAGAATTCTTCTAATTGTTCTCCTGCTCGGGTTGGCGCTTCCGGCTTTATACGCGCAAACAAAATCCAAGCTGTCACCCGCGGTTACAGTGTTTGTGAAAGAAGACGCGAGCATCATCGCGCTGACGCACGCACGTGTTGTGGATGGGACGGGCGCGGGCGCCCGCGCAGACCAGACGCTCGTGATGTCCGAAGGAAAAATCGTTGCTCTGGGAGACGCTGGAACCACGAAGATTCCCGACGGCGCGAAAGTGCTCGATCTTACTGGACGCACCATAATTCCCGGTCTTGTTGGCATGCACGATCACATGTTTTATCCCGCGCCGGGCGGCGGGCTGCCTCTTTATCCCGAGCACGCATCGAGTTTCCCGCGGCTTTATCTTGCTGGCGGCGTTACTTCCATTCGAACGACGGGAAGCCTCGATCCATACGCGGACCTGGAACTGAAGCAGGCGATTGACGCGGGGAAACTCGCTGGGCCGAAAATTCACCCCACAGGGCCTTACCTGGAAGGCCAAGGTTCCTTTGCGCTACAGATGCACCAACTGAAGGATGCGGAAGACGCGCGGCAGATGGTGGAATTCTGGATAGCGCGCGGCGCAACTTCCTTCAAGGCGTATATGAACATCACGCCGGAGGAGCTTGCAGCCGCGGTGAAAGCCGCCCATGCTCATGGAATCAAGGTGACCGGACACCTTTGCTCGATTGGTTTTCGCGAGGCAGCGGCCATCGGGATTGACGACCTCGAGCACGGCATCGAAGTGGACACCGAATTCTTGCCGGATAAAAAACCTGGGGTATGCCCCAACCCGCAGGCCGCCGCCAAAGCGCTGCTTTCGATCGACATCGCGAGCAAACCGATGCAGGACATGATTCACGATCTCATCGCGCATCACGTGGCGGTGACTTCCACGTTGCCAGTGTTCGAAACGTCCGTGCCGGGGAGGGCGCCGCTGGACAGCCGGGTGCTCGAAGCGATGACGCAGGAAGCGAGGATCGCTTATCTGACGCGAAGGGCGCGCATTTCCGACAATGCAGCGACTTCCGACGCCGCGGCAATCTTCAAAAAGGAATTGGAATTCGAGTATGAGTTTTCGAAGCAGGGCGGGCTTCTGCTGGCTGGGCTGGACCCAACCGGATACGGCGGCGTGATTGCGGGTTTCGGCGATCAGCGCGAAGTCGAACTGCTTGTCGAAGCAGGATTTTCGCTTGTGGAGGCGATTCACATCGCGACTTCGAACGGCGCGGAGTTTCTCGGCGAGCTGGACAAAATCGGGACACTCGCGGTGGGAAAAGCGGCGGACATTGTTGTTCTGCAAGGAGACCCGTCAACAAATATCAAGGACATTGAGAAAGTGGAACTGGTCTTCAAAGACGGCGTGGGCTATGACTCCGCAAAACTGATCGAATCGGCCAAGGGGATGGTTGGCCTGCGTTAAGCAGCGGGAACCCAGACAGGCACAAGTGTGCCCGCGGTAGACTTAAGGCAAAAGGGCTTTGCCGTCGGCGCTCGGGAGATTTATCCCGATTTCGTGTGCCAGCGTAGGCGCAACGTCGCGCATATCAATAACTCCAAGCGATTTGCCGGCCGGCACTCGTGGCCCGACCAGAAAGAAGGAAGCGCGTAGATCAGGGGAATCCGGCAGCGCCCCGTGTGTGCCGCCGGCTTTTGGAGTTTTGGAAAGAAGCGGCCCTTCCAGCGTCGAGCCAGTCCGCCACCCTTGCTTCAGACTGACAAAAAACGAAGCGGGAGGATAGCCGCCACGGCTGTGAAGCTCTTCAGCTTCCAGGATGCGGTCAATTCCATTGGCGGGATCGCTTGCCAGCTTTGCAAGAAGTTCGCGAACCTTTACAGCGGTGGCCGCATCATTCGCGTCTTTCAAGACGATTGCTGCTGAACCGCCGGTGACCCAAGGCATGGCCTTCCAATCAGTAATTTTCCCTTTTTCATTTGCAGTGATGAGACCTGCCTCGCGAAAAGCGGGAAACAGGTTCAACTGGGAGTCGGTTCGAAAGAAG
>Ga0335076_10006832_pt1 | contig 11509 bp, 7 predicted proteins | sample Lox_Sample_25_FD_206717 | JGI IMG/M metagenome (GOLD analysis project Ga0335076, IMG submission 206717) | Soil microbial communities from Loxahatchee National Wildlife Refuge, Florida, United States - Lox_Sample_2.5 | ecosystem: Environmental > Terrestrial > Soil > Wetlands | place: USA: Florida... | reverse complement strand
TCCCGCTCCCGCTACCAGGTATCCAAGCTCGGCGGGCGCCTGCACCGCGAGGCGGTTGCCATCTTGCACGCCAGCGACGGCGCGCGTGAGGTGGCACGGGAGCTTCTCGGCCAGATCGTTCAGTCTCTCGAGCGCATCCTGCAGATGCTCGACCGGCCCGAGGTCGATGCCGAGGCCCTGGCCGGCGAGGTGACCACGGTATTCGGCAACCAGCGCTTGTTCACCGACAGCGTCCGGGATTTCTACGCCTACCTGGCCGGCATCCTCAGCCGCTACGATCTCGGCGGCGAGGAGTACGCCCAGTTCAAGGAACTGCTGCTGGTGTATATCGACCTGATCACGGCCGACGTCAACCGGCACGCTCCCGCCGTCGCCCACCGCGTGAACCTGGTGCTGAAGCAGATCGATCCGTTGCTGGACGTCCTGGCCCGGCTGCCGGGGCTCACCCTGCCGGACGGTACGCCGGTCGAGCGGGCGCAAGGACGCACCAACCAGGACTGGGAGGAGCTCGCCCTCTGGTATGACGCACTCCGCGGCTCGGGGCCGGAGCAGCTTCGGTCGGCTGCGGGGCAGGCGCTCGGCCAGCTGATCACCAATGCCAAGCGGCTGCTCGACTCCTCCGGGACGGGCTTCTCGCGGCGTGCTGACTTCCTCCGGCTCGCCCGCTGGTTCTCCGTGGCGGACGACGACGGCGCCCACCGGCTCTACGCAGCGGCATTCGGCGCTTATCCGGCCCGGCACCTGCTCTTCGGCCCGGAGGAACCCGACCCGCGCATCGGCCCCATGACGTCGTGGTGGAACTCGGACCCGGTTTCCGTCCCCGTGTCACTTCGTGAACGCGGCGACCGGGCCATGCGGGGGCGCAGCTCCCGTGTTCCCGACCCAACCGCCGACAGGCTCCGCTTGATCGCCGAGGCGCAGCACGAGGCGGAACAGCGCCAGACCGCTGCGGCTGAGCTTGCCGTCACCGGGTCGCTGCATCGCGCCACGATCTCCCCGGCCGCCCGCAACCTGCTCCTCGATCTGATCGCCGACCTGCTGGCCCGGCATCGCGAGGAGATCACGGACCACGACGTCGGCCTGCGGCTGCGCGCCGTCCCCGGCCCAGACACTGTCGTCACTAGCTCCGACGGCACCACGACCTTTGTCGGCCTGAGCCTCCACGTAGACGGCACCATGCACGGTCAGGAGGCGGCGGTGTGACCGCGGGGCGGGTGTCGACGGCCGGCCTAGATGCAGGGGAGAGGCGGCTAGCCGCGCGATCTCTCCTGGCGTCGCCCATCCTGACCGCCGCTCGCCAACCCGCCGAGCTTGACCTGGTGCGACGGCATGCCACCGCGCTGAAGTCCATGTTCGTCGGCCAGCTGGGGTACGCGCTGATCGTCGAATCCGGCTTCGCCCGTCTCGTGAAGGCCCCATTGCCGGCGTCCGCGCCGGTGCGCCCGGCCCGCCGGATGACCGACAACAGCCCTTTCGCCCCGGCCACCTACGTGCACCTGGCGTTCGCCTGCGGCGCACTGCTCGCGCCCGGCGTGGGCGAGCAGATCCTCATCTCCGCGCTGGTCGACCAGATCCGGGCCGACGCCGCCGAGCAGTCGATCACCGTCACTGACAGCATCAGCGACCGGCGGCACCTGGTCAGGGCGCTCCGGCTACTGGAGTCCTGGGGGGTGGTGACCGAGACCGACGGGTCGCTGAGCGCTTGGGGCGAACGAGCCGAGGACGAGGCACTGCTCAGCATCAACCGCTCGCTGCTCATCCACCTGCTTCCGAGCCCGCTGTACCACTTCGAGACAGCCGAGGACACCTGGTCGCGGCGCCAGCCCGAGCCGCCCCGGCGTCGTCTGCGCCAGCGGCTGGTGGAGAACCCGGCCCTGTTCCGGGCCGAACTGCCCGAGGACGAACTCGACGTGCTCTCCCGTGAACGCCATGAGCTGGCGCGCCAGCTCGACGAGAACTTCGGCCTGGTGCTTGAGGTCCGGGCCGAAGGCGTGCTGGCCTACGACCCGTCCGGTACGCTCACCGACCTCGCCTTCCCCGGCGTCGGCCGGGCCAAGCAAGCCGCGCTGCTACTGCTCGACGAGCTGGCCACTGCCCTGGCGCCGTCGGTCGAATCGCTCGTCATGGTCGACGGCAGACCGCTGCCGGGTGTCCTCGCACCATGGCCGCAGGTCGCCGCGGTACTGGGCGAACTGGCTGTCCGGTATCCCCGCGTCTGGCAGGACGACGCGGACGCGCTGCGCACGGAGGTCGTTGACCTGCTGGCGGCGTTGCGCCTGGCCCGCTCCCTGGACGAGGGCCTGGCCGTCTTCCCGTTCGCGGCCCGGTACCAACCCCAGGTGAAACAGGAGATGCCCGGATGAGCCAGCAGCATGCTCCGCGCCGCTTCGATGAGCGCTGGCGGCTTTCCCGCGCCGGGATCGTCAACATCTGGCACTACCTGGACAACGAGTTCGATCTCAGCGGTGGCCGGATGATCCTGCGCGGCACCAACGGCTCAGGGAAGTCCCGCGCGCTCGAGATGCTGCTGCCGTTCCTGCTCGACGCCGACCGCCGCCGCATGGACGCCACCGGCGCGGCACGGGTCAGCCTCGATGAGCTGATGCGGTCCGGCGCACAGGGCCAGTCCAACCGCACCGGCTATCTCTGGCTGGAGCTCCGTCGGCCGGGCGATTACCGCACCATCGGCGCCCTGGTCCGGCACAGCCAGTCGGCCAGCAGCACCAAGGTCTGGTATTTCACCACGCCGCTGCGTGTCGGCGACGGCCTGGAGTTGATGTCGAGTTCCCGCGAGCCGCTGTCCCGCGAGGCGCTGACCGAGCTGGTCGGGGCCGAACGCATCACAGAATCCCCCGCCGTGCACCGGGAGCACGTCCGCACCGAGGTGTTCGGACTGGACGGCGACGCGGGCCGGGATCGCTACGACGGCCTGCTCCAGCTCCTGCACACGCTGCGCGCGCCCGACGTCGGCAACCGCATCGACGAGGGTCGGCTGCCGCAGATCCTCGTGGAATCACTGCCGCCACTGCACGAGGAGGCCCTTCTCCGCGCAGGTGAGCAGCTCGACGGCCTCACCGAGACCCGGGCCGCACAGGACCGCCTGGAAAACTCGGCCGAGCGTGTGACCGCGTTCCTCGCCGTCTACCAGCGCTACGCCGCCGAGACCCTGCTGTCGATCGCCCGGGACACGCTGGCCACCGCGGACACGGTAACCGAGGCCGAGGAGACCGCCGTCCGCCGGGTAGCAGAGCTCGCCGAGCTCGACGAGGAATCAGGCCGCCTGACGGCTCAGGCCGGCCAGCTCGCCGACGAACTCACCGAGATCGGGCACGCACTGACCGCGATCCAGGCCCGTGAGATCTTCAAGACCGCCGACGACCTGGTCCAGCGAGACAACGCCGAGGCGGCCCTGGCCGTGGCGGCCGACCAGGCCCTCGCCGGGGCCGAACGCGAGCGGGCCGCGCACCGGCGCGCGGTCGAGGACGCCGACCGGGCCCTGGGCGAAGTCCGCGAGGCGGCCGGCGACGCCGCCACCGCACTGGCCGCGGCCAGGGAATCGCTCGATCACGCCCAGCTGCCCGCCGGGGCCTTGCCCGGCGAGGTCCGTGTCCTCGAACGGGACGTCGCGTCGGCGCCGGTGCTGGTGCGCACAAGCCGCCACCACGACCCGGACCCGATGGTCCTCCGGGCCGCCACCATCGCCGAGATCATACCCGCCGACCCCGGCGCGGCCCGGCAGACCGCCATGGCCGTCGCGGCCAGCGCCGCCGAGCGGACGTCCGCGGCCGAACGACGGCTGGCCGAAGCGCGGCGCCTGACCGACGCGCAGCAGGTGGTGCTCAAGGCCGAGGCCGAGACCGAGCAGCTGCGGGCCGTGGCAGACCAGGAGACCAGAGCCGCCGGGGAACGATCCGCCGAACGGGACACCGCCGCCATAGCCCTGACCAACCAGTGGCGCAGGTGGACCGCTGACGCGCGGACCAGGGAACTGCTCGGCGAGATCGACTGGGCCGCCCACCGGGCGGTCGGACCGCTGCTCCTCGACGCCGAGGCGCTGACCGGCCCGGCCGAAGGCTCGTTGCAAGGGCTGGATGACGCCGCGGTGGAAGCTGCCCGGTCGGCGCAGGCCACGATTGAGGCCGAACGGGCTGGGCTCGACCTAGCCGACACAGACAGCCGTGAACACCAGGCGGCGCTGCGCGCCGAGCGCGCGGACCTGGCGGCCGAGCGGGATGCCAAGCCCGGGGATGCGCCCTGGCTGGCCGCGGAGCGGCCCGGCGAGCCGCTCTGGCGCTGCGTGGAGTTCACCGGCGACCTGCCGAGCGGCGGCCAGGCGGGCGTCGAGGGGGCGCTGCTGGCCGCAGGAGTGCTGAGCGCGGTCATCCAGCCGGACGCCACGATGCTCGCTGCCGACGGCGAGGTGCTGCTCAGCCCGGGTACCATCCGGCCCCGCCGTCCCCTGTCAGCCGTGCTCCGGCCAGACCCGGCCGCGGGGCTGCCCGCGGACGTCATTGCCGCCGTCCTGGCCGGTATCGGCTTCGATGACCCGGGCGCGACGATCGGCGTGTCCGCGGACGGAAGCTGGCGGAACGGCCCGCTGCGCGGCCGGCACGTCACCGACCGGGCCCGGTACATCGGCGCGGCCGCGCGCGCCGCGCACCGTCGCGAACGGATCGCCCAGATCGACGCCGAGCTGGCGGACCTCACCCGGGACGACGGCGAGCGAGCACAGCGGCGCGCGGCCCTGGACGCCCGTACCCGCGAGATCGGCGAGTTGCTCCGAACCTCGCCGCGCACGCAGGACCTGCACGCGGCCCGCAGGCTCGCTGCCGACGCCGAGCTTCGAGCGGCCCGCAGCGCCAGCCGGGCCGACGAAGAAGCCACCCGTGCCCGTCAGCTCCGCGCCGCGTGGGTCGCGGAGCTGAGCACTCACCAGAGCACCTGCGCGCACCTCGGACTGCCCGCCGAGGCTCGGGCGCTGGAGAGTGCCGTGGCCGCCGCGCGCCGCGCGCAGGATCACAGTGCCCAGCTAGGCCGCGAATTCATCCGCCTGGCCGAGCGCGCGCGGCGGCACGCCGAACAGCTGCGCCGCGCCGGGGAGGCCGCGACCGCGCGGGACGCGGCCGCGATGACCGCCGAGGAGCGCTGGTCCGCCTGGCACGCCGCGGCCAGCGAGCTCGCCGCCCAGCACGCCGCCATCGACCTGCCGCTGGAGCAGGCCCGCGCCGAGCTGGCGCAGACCAAGGCGGCCCGGGAGCGTGCCGAGCGTGATCACCGGGCCGCGGAGAGGGCGGCGGCCGAGCTGGGTCCCCGCCTGGGCACAGCCCGGACGCTCAGCGCGGGCGCCGCCGAGGACGTCCGTCAGCAGACCGCGCGGCTGGTCGCCACCGCGCAGCGGCTCAACCGGGGCCTGGCGCTGCCTGGCCTGGCCGCTGCGGCGAGCGTCGAGCCGCTGGCCGGTGTCGCCCACCCGGATCAGCCGGACGACGTGCGGTCCGCCGCCCAGGCGCTGCTGGCCGCGGTCCCGGCACCGCGCCAGCCCGCCTCGCTGACCACGGTCTCCAACGCGTTCCGCGAGTTCGACCGCGAGGTCTCCGGCCAGCTCGACGTCAGGCACACCATCGACGACAATGTGCTCCTGGTCGAGGTGGCGGGCGCTGGCGATGAGCACACCCTGGCCGGGGCGGCCCGCACCCTCGCCGCCCGGGTCGAAGCGGGCCGGGCCGCCCTAAGCGAGCGGGAACGCGCCGTCTTCACCCGGTTCGTCCTCGGCGGCGTGGCCGAAGAGCTGAGGCGCCGGGTCAACCAGGCTGACCAGCTCATCGGGGCTATGAACGTCAGCCTCAGGGAGATCCGCACCAGCAACGGCATCGGCGTGCGCCTCGGGTGGCGCCTTCGCGACGACCACGCCATCCTCGGGCGGATCCTCGAGCTAGTGGCCACCTCCGACGTGGTCCGATCCGAAGCCCAGAACGCTGAACTCACCGATCTGCTGCGCCAGCGGGTCGAGCAGTACTATAGCGCCGATCCGAGTAGCGGATACGCCATCCACCTCGCCGCCGCCCTGGACTACCGCCAGTGGCACGAGGTCACCGTCACCATCCTCGGACCGGAAGAAAACCAGCAGCGCCGCCTGTCCCGGCGCGCCAAGCTCTCCCAGGGAGAGACCCGCTTCGTCTCCTACGTGACCTTGTTCGCCGCCGCTGATGGCTATCTCACCAGCCTCGGCGGCGACGACGGCCGCGCGCTACGCGTTATCCTTCTCGATGACGCGTTCGCCAAGGTCGACGACGGCACTGTGGCCGAACTCATGGGCCTGCTCGTCTCGCTCGATCTCGACTTCGTGATGACCGGCCACGCCCTGTGGGGCTGCTTCCCCCAGGTGCCGCGGCTCGACGTCTACGAGGTCCGGCGCAGCGACGGCAGTTCCGCCGTAACCACTCACGTGCACTGGGACGGCCGTAACCGCCATCTCCGCAGCACGGCATGAACGGCATTCCGCCGTCCCTACGCGATTACTTGCTGACGCCGTCGCTGCAGCCACTCTGGTGTGGGCTGCGCGAACGCCTCGAACGCACCGGGCACGCGCTACGCGGCACCATCTCCGTGCCGCTCGATGACGACGGCGCGGACCGGCTCAGCGGCCTGCTCGGCCGCGCTATATCAGTCGGCGAGGCCCGGATCCGGCTGGTTGATCTCGACACCTCCCTCCGGTCGAGCGTGGCTGGGCGCGGCCTGGTCGCGGTGGTAGCCGAACTGACGGGCGGACCGCTCCGGAATCGGCCCGCCGAGCGCGATGCCGCGAGCGCAGGCCGGCAGCAGATCTGGGCGCATTCCGACCTCCTGCTCACCGAGCACAACCTGGCCGGCCAGGAGTGGGTGCCGCAGTGGACGGATTGGTGCCGTCGCGGCGGCTTGCTGACCCGGCTTCCTGCTACTGACGCCATCACCACCCTTTCGATCGCCGTCCAGGTCCTGGCGCGGGTACTGGACGACTCGCACCCGCCGATCGGCCTCGCCGAACTCGCCAGCGAGGTCACCGGCGATGCCCACGGCCTCGACGGCGGCGTCCCTGCCGCCCTGGTGCTGCGAGCGCTCGCGTTCGCCCTCGATGCCGCGCCTGCTACCTCGGCCGCCGAACGCCGGATCCTTTGGCAGGGCGTCGGAGTCAGCACCGATGAGATATCCGGCACGGTCATCACCTGGGCGCTGCGGCCCCCCGGCCGGGACCGCTGGTCCGCCATGATGCGCGAACGCGCCGACCTGGGCCTGGTCACCCATCTGACCGTGCATGAACTTCAGCGCGCGGCGAACCTGACCCGGCCGGGAGAGATCATCCATGCTTGCGAGAACCCGCAGGTGTTGCAGCGGCTGGCGGCGGCGGGCGTGGAACATCCGGTGGCCTGCATGTCCGGCAACCCGGCGGCTGCCGGCATGACCTTGCTCGCGCGTACGGCCGTGCTGTACCACGGTGACTTCGACTGGCCCGGCATCGCCATCGCCCGGCGTGTCTTCGACCGCGGCGCCCGTCCGTGGCGCTTCGGTCGCACGGACTACGTTGACGCGGTTGACCGTCTTCCGCCTGACAACCGGCTCACCCTAAGCGGGCGTCCCCGGCCCACGCCGTGGGATGAAGGGCTAAGCGCTGCGATGACAGCAGCCGACGTCGCCGTCCACGAGGAACTAACCATCGACGTGCTAGCCTCCGACCTACGATAGGGCCGCTACGACTTGGTGATTCCACGGCTTTGGCTCATTGCCGATGAATGATCTCAGTGACGTGCCAGTTCGAAAAGCGATCGCGAAGCCAGTGACGAACCAAGTGACAACCCCTCCAGGCAGCTCGTAGCGCCCGGCGTAACGCTGAACCCGGACGACAACAGCTACGGCGCGGCCGAACTGGCGCCGCAGGCCCGTCGGCGATAGGCACCCTGGCCACAGCAAGCATCCGGAGGAATACCACACCACATGACCAGCAACAGCACACCCGCTAAGGTCGCCGTCATCACCGGTGCATCATCCGGCATCGGCGCGGCAACCGCCCGCGCCCTGGCAGCCGACGGCTACCGCGTCGCGCTGCTGGCCCGCCGGCTCGATCGCCTCACTACGCTGGCCGGCGAACTGGGCAACGAGTCCACCGCCATCGAAGCGGACGTCACTGATCGCAACAGCATCGTCAGCGCTGCCGACCGTGTCCGCCAGGAGCTGGGCACCGCCAGCGTCCTGATCAACAACGCCGGCGTCATGCTGCTCGGTCCGTTCGGCTCCGAACAACGTGCCGATTACCGGCAGATGATCGAGGTCAACCTGCTCGGGGCGATCACCGCCACCGAGGTGTTCCTCGAGCAGCTCAAGGATGGCGGCGGTGACATCATCAACATCTCGTCGGTCGCCGGGCGAACCGCCCGGTCCGGTAACGGCGTCTACGCCGCGACCAAGTGGGGCGTCAACGGCTGGTCCGAGTCACTGCGGCAGGAACTGCTGCCCGACATCCGCGTGACGCTCGTCGAGCCAGGGGTGGTGGCCACCGAGCTGCCGAACCACATCACCCACGCTGGCACCAGGGAAGGGCAGCAGTGACGCGCCGCAGCCTGCCGACGGCCCGAGCGACATGGGCAACCGCCGGGCTAGGCCGGCCACCATCACGGGAACGCCGCCCCGTTCGGGAAATTCAAGACCTTTATCCCGAACGGGGCTAGCTTCCCGCCCAGCTACCGCCTTCCCGCCCTCCGCCGGGCCTGCCCTGGCGCCGGGGCCGCCTCCTTGTAGCTGCCGCCAGATCGCCAGCCCGGCCAAAAGGGGACGAGGTCACCATGACCAGCCAGCTCAGCGGCGCCAGCCGCCTCTTCCCGATCATTGGTGACCCGATCAGGTACGTCGAGTCCCCGGTCTGGCTCACGAACACCTTCGCCGGCCGCGGCCGCAACGGCATCTGCGTCCCGATGCAGGTGCCCGGCGGTGACCTCGACGTCGTGATGGCCGGTCTGACCGCCACGACGAACGTCGACGGAATCCTCGTCACTATGCCGCACAAGCACGCCGCGTTCGCGTACTGCGCGACCAGTTCCGGCCGGGCCGCGCGGCTGGGTGCGGTCAGCGTCATCCGGCGCAATGCGGACGGCACCTGGCACGGCGACATGCTCGACGGGCTCGCGTTCGTGCAGGCGCAGCAGGACCACGGTGCCCGGATCGGCGGAGCCCGGGCGCTCCTGGCCGGGGCGGGCGGCGCGGGCAGCGCCATCGCCATCGCGCTCCTCGAGGCCGGCGTCGGCGATCTGGTCATTCATGACACCGACCGGTCGAGGGTCGAGGCCGTGCTGGACATGGCCGCCGGCCTCGGTCAGGGACGAGTGAGCGCGGGGCCGGCCGATCCGGCAGGTTGCGATCTCGTGTTCAACGCCACCCCGCTGGGCATGGCGGACGGCGACGCCCTTCCGGTGGCCGCGTCGCTGCTTGCCCCGTCGATGTTCGTCGGCGATGTGATCGCCGGCCACGGCACGACCCCGTTCATCGCCGCCGCCCGGGCGGCCGGCTGCGGCACCGCCACCGGCGACCACATGGTCGAAGCCGTCCAGGACCTCATGGCCGACTTCATGCTCGGCATCTAATCGCACCGGCCGGGCCGGTCGGACCTTGGATAGAAGCCCAGCTCAGATCGTCATCGGCCGACGAGGTTCATGTGGTGATCGCCGTAGCGGTTGCCGTGGACGCCGATGGCCGCCGCGGCGGCGTTGAGGTCGGCGATGTCGTCGGCGGACAGCGCGACGCGTGTGGCGCCGGTGTTCTCTTCGAGCCGGTCGCGGCGCCGGGTGCCGGGGATGGGGGAGATCTGCGGGTACTGGGCGAGCAGCCACGCGAGCGCGATCTGCCCGGGTGCGGCGTCCCTGGCCTGGGCGAGGGCGGTGACGTGGTTCAGGAGCGCCTGGTTGGTGGTGCGGTTGCCCGCGGTGAACCGCGGGATGGTGGCGCGGATGTCGCCCGCGGTGAACTCGGTGGCGGTATTGACGGTCCCGGTGAGGAAGCCCTTGCCGAGCGGGCTGAACGGGACGAACCCGATGCCGAGTTCCCGGCAGGCGGGCAGCACCTCGGGTTCCGGGTCGCGGGTCCAGAGGGAGTACTCGCTCTGCACCGCGGTCACCGGGCAGACCGCGTGGGCTCGGCGGATCGTGGCGGCGGCCGCCTCGGACAGGCCGAAGTGCCGCACCTTGCCCGCAGTGATGAGCTCGCCGACGGTCCCGGCGACCTCCTCGATGGGCACGTCCGGGTCGACGCGGTGCTGGTAGAACAGGTCGATCACGTCGGTGCGGAGCCGGCCTAGTGAGGCGTCGGCGACCCGCTTGACCTGGGCGGGACGGCTGTTCAGCCCGACCGGCTTGCCGTCTTCGATCTGCCAGCCGAACTTGGTGGCGATGACGACCTGGCCGCGGACGGGGGCGAGGGCCTCGCCGACGAGTTCCTCGTTGACGTAGGGGCCGTATGACTCCGCGGTGTCGAAGAAGGTGACCCCGAGTTCTACGGCTTCACGGAGGACTGTGATCATGTCCTGCCGGTCGCCGGGGTTGGGTCCGTAGCTCTGGGACATGCCCATGGCGCCGAAGCCGATGGCCGAGACCTCCAGGCCGTGGCCGAGAGTGCGGGTATGCATGCGTCTTCTCCTTTATCGGCAGCAGGTCAGGGCGTCAGCAGGGTCTTGATCCCGCGGCGCTCGTCCATCGCCCGGTAACGAAGTCGCCGGGCTTGACGCTGCGCACGTCGCGGCCGGTCTCCTCGACGATCCCGGCATACTCGTGGCCCATCGGGGACGGGCGGCGTACCGCCTCGATGCCGCGATAGGGCCACAGGTCCGAGCCGCAGACGCAGGTGGCGGCCAGGCGGATGACCGCGTCGGTGGGGTTGAGGATCTCCGGGTCGTCGCGCTGCTCGACGCGCACGTCGCCCGGCCCGTGCATGACTACTCCGCGCATGATGGCTTTTCCTCTCAGCTTGCCTGGGCCGCGGCGGCGGTGTTGTACTGCTCGTCGGTGACGTGCTCAAGCCAGCTGGCCCCCGTCGCCGGAGCCCTCGTACAGGGCGGTACCCTCGGTGACGTAGAGGGTCTGGCCGATGCTGCTCAGGCTCGATGTTCATTTGCTTGCGACAGCGAGGGCGCCGCCGGCCTGGCGGCTGGTGTTGAACACACCGCTGGCCACCCCGGTGCGGCGGACGGGCACCGCCTCCAGCAGCAGCGCCATCACCGGCGGCATGACCAGCGGCCCGCCCAGCCCGACCAGGATCATCAGCGCTGACAGCACGGGAACCGGGACCGGGGCGGGTAGCAGGGCGATCACCGTCAGCCCGGCCGTCATGGCCAGCAGCCCGGTGAGGATCAGGATCCGGGAGCCGAGCCGCTCGCCGAGCCGGGCGATGAACGGGGTCAGCGCGCCGCCGGCCAGCATCATCGGCAGGAACACCAGGCCGGTGCCCAGCGCGGACAGGCCGCGCAACTCCTGCAGGTACAAGCTCATGGCGA
>Ga0335076_10006831_pt1 | contig 11510 bp, 11 predicted proteins | sample Lox_Sample_25_FD_206717 | JGI IMG/M metagenome (GOLD analysis project Ga0335076, IMG submission 206717) | Soil microbial communities from Loxahatchee National Wildlife Refuge, Florida, United States - Lox_Sample_2.5 | ecosystem: Environmental > Terrestrial > Soil > Wetlands | place: USA... | reverse complement strand
ACTGGGCCGGCGCCTGCACGAGCTGATCGAGACGGCCACCGACAATGAACAGCTCATGGTGCGCGTGCACTCGCTGACCGTTGCGCTGATGCGCGAGAAGAACCTCGGCGACAGCGTGCGGCGTGTCGTCGCCGCGCTCACCGAGGATTTCCGCACCGAGCTCGTGCGTCTGGTGCTGTTCCGCACGGCGCGCACGGACCTGCCCGCCGCCGACTGGCTGATCCTCGCGCCGAACGCCGCGGGCGACCTGCCCGCGTTCGCGGAGTTCCTCCAGCGCGGCGAACCGCTGTGCGGACGTTTGCAGGCCGAGAAGCTCGATGCACTGTTCGGCGCACGCGCCGGCGAGGTGCGCTCAACCGCGCTGGTGCCGGTCGATGGCGTCGGCATGCTCGCGGTAGGCAGCGCGGATGCCAACCGCTTTCATCCCGGCATGGGCACGGTGTTCCTGAAACTGATCGCCGCAGCGATTGCCGCGGCGGTCACGCGGTTCGCGCCGGACTGAAATGGCCGCCGCTTCGCTCAGCGCTGCGATCAAGCGGTTCACCGACCACCTGCGCGACGAGCGGCGCTACTCGCCGGCGACGATCGCCAACTACTCGCGCTCGCTCGCCACACTGCACGAATACGCCGACTCCCTGCACATCGCCCGCTGGCGTGATCTGCATGCGGACCAGATCCAGGCGCTGATCGCGCGAGTGCATCGTGGAGGCCTGTCGCCCGGCTCGCTGCGCGACATGCTCTCCGCATACCGCAGCTTCTACCGCTACCTCGCACGCGAAGGCGAGGCCACGACCAATCCGGCGCTCGACGTGCGCTCGCCGAAGGCGCCGCGCAAGCTGCCGCAGGTTCTGGATGTGGACGAAGTCGCGGCGCTGCTCGATTTTCCTGCCGACGATCCCGAAGCGGTGCGCGATCGGGCGCTGCTCGAACTTCTGTATTCGAGCGGTCTGCGCGTGTCGGAACTGACCTCCGTGCGCTGGCGCGACCTGGATCTCGACGAGGGCCTGATCCGCGTCACCGGCAAGGGCAGCAAGACGCGGATCGTGCCGGTCGGCCGGCGTGCGCGCGAAGCGCTGGCGGCACTGCGCGAGCAGGATCGTCCCGGCCTCGACGATCCGCTGGTCCACGGTCGCCTCGGCAAGCCGCTCACGCCCGGTGCCGTGCGCCAGCGCCTGAAGCGGCGCGCGCGGGACCAGGGCGTGTGGAAGCGCGTGTATCCGCACCTGCTGCGCCATTCCTGCGCGAGCCACGTACTCGAATCCTCCGGCGACCTGCGCGCCGTGCAGGAACTGCTCGGCCACGCCGACATCGGCACCACCCAGATCTACACGCACCTGGACTTCCAGCACCTGGCGCGCGTGTACGACGCCGCGCATCCGCGCGCACGGCGCAAGTAGCGCCGACGGGCGCTTGGAATCCGCCGTACCATACCCATCTACTGAGGTCCGCAACCGGCGGGTGCCTCCATGTCAGATACCTTCCACGCCACCACCATCGTTTCCGTGCGCCGCGACGGCAAGGTCGTCATCGGCGGCGACGGCCAGGTGACGCTCGGCAACACCGTGGTCAAGGCCAACGCGCGCAAGTTGCGCCGGCTGGGCAAGAACGGCGAAGTCCTGGCGGGATTCGCCGGGGCGACCGCGGATGCGTTTACGCTGTTCGAGCTGTTCGAGGCGAAGCTCGAGAAGCACGGCAACAATCTGACGCGCGCGGCGGTGGAACTCGCCAAGGAATGGCGCACCGACCGGCGCCTGGGGCGGCTCGAGGCGATGCTCGCCGTCGCCGACAGGGAGGCCTCGCTGCTCATCTCCGGCAACGGCGACGTGCTCGAGCCCGAGCAGGGTCTCATCGCCATCGGCTCCGGCGGTCCCTTTGCGCAGGCGGCGGCGAAGGCGCTGCTCGAGAATTCCAGCCTCTCCGCGCGCGAGATTGTCGAGCGGGCGTTGAAGATCGCCGGCGACATCTGCATCTACACCAATCACCACGTTACGATCGAAGAACTGTAATGGGACTGGACCATCGAACCACCGAACTTGTGCCTTCCGGCGCGATGCTGGATGCTGATTCCCCGACTGCGGATCGCGCCATGTCCGAACTCACTCCCCGCGAAATCGTCTCCGAACTCGACCGCTACATCATCGGCCAGCACGCGGCCAAGCGCGCCGTTTCCATCGCGCTGCGCAACCGCTGGCGGCGCATGCAGCTCGATGCAGCGCTGCGCGACGAGGTGACGCCGAAGAACATCCTCATGATCGGACCGACCGGCGTGGGCAAGACCGAGATCGCGCGGCGCCTGGCGCATCTGGCGAATGCGCCGTTCATCAAGGTCGAAGCGACGAAATTCACCGAAGTCGGCTACGTCGGCAAGGACGTCGAGCAGATCGTGCGCGATCTCGCGGACGTCGCCGTGAAGATGATGCGCGAGCAGGCCAAGGCGCAGGTGCGCGGCCAGGCCGAGGACCGCGCCGAGGAGCGCATCCTCGATGCCCTCCTGCCCAAGCGCCAGCTGCACGGCTTCATGGGCGAGGCGCAGCAGCCCGACACCAGCGATTCCGAGACGCGGCAGAAGCTGCGCAAGCAGCTGCGCGAAGGCACGCTCGACGGGCGCGAGATCGAGGTCGAGACCGCGGTGAATGTCGGCGTCGAGATCATGGCCCCTCCCGGCATGGAAGAAATGACGCAGCAGCTGCGCGGAATGTTTTCCTCGCTTTCCGGCAACAAGACGCAGAAGCGCAAGCTCGCGATCGGCGCGGCGCGGCCGCTGCTGATCGACGAGGAGGCCGCGGGCCTCGTCAACGACGAGGAGATCAAGGCGCGTGCGCTGACCGCGTGCGAGCAGAACGGCATCGTGTTCATCGACGAGATCGACAAGGTGGCGCAGCGTGGCGACTGGCACGGCGCCGGCGTCAGCCGCGAAGGCGTGCAGCGCGACCTGCTGCCACTGGTGGAAGGCTCGTCCGTCTCGACCAAGTACGGCATCGTCAAGACCGATCACATCCTGTTCATCGCCTCCGGCGCGTTTTCGCTGGCCAAGCCGTCCGACCTGATCCCGGAGCTGCAGGGGCGCTTCCCGATCCGCGTGGAGCTGTCCGCGCTGAGCGCGGAGGACTTCGCGCGCATCCTGAGCGAACCGCACAACGCGTTGACCAAGCAGTACAGCGCGCTGCTCGCCACCGAAGGCGTGACCCTGGAATTCACCGGCGACGGCGTGCGGCGCCTGGCCGAGATCGCCTTCACGGTGAACGAGCGCACCGAGAACATCGGCGCGCGCCGCCTGCACACCGTGCTCGAGCGCCTGCTCGACACGATTTCCTACGAGGCACCCGACCGGCGCGGCGAAGCGTTCCGCGTCGACGCCGCGTACGTCGATCAGCACCTCGCGGCGCTGGTGCAGGATCAGGATCTCAGCCGGTACATTCTCTGACGACCGTTCGCGTTGAGCGTAGCTCGCGCAGCGGGCGGGGTCGAAACGCCAACCTTTCGACTTCGCGCCTCCGGCGCGCAGCCTGTCCTGAGCTTGTCGAAGGGCTCGGGGCGAACGGTTTTCAAACCGGGCAATCTGGCGCAGGCTAGCTCGCGCTTCGATACCTCCGGGCGAACGGCTACAATATTCGGATGGCCAAGACCCATCATCCACGCGAAGGCAGCAACGTCGTCCAGTTCCGCGGACGCGGTGCGCGCGCACAGCTGCGTGAAGCGATGGAGACCCAAACGCCCGTACGCGTGGCGCGCGAGACCATCCAGCCCGGCTGGATCCACGGTTACGTGATTGGCCTGTCGGCGGAGTTCTGCCTGATCGCCGAGGTCAGCGACGCGATGCGCTTCGACGGTTTCATTGCGATCGCCGCCGGAGACGTGAGCGCCGTGGAACAGGATCCGGGGCGCGCGTTCGTCGAACGCGCGCTCGAGATCAACGGCGAAACACTGCCGATGCTGGCGGATTTCAATCTCGACGACTGGACCGGCATCGCCGAGTCCGCGGCGCGGCAAACACCACTCATCTCGCTCAACATGCTCGACGAAGGCGAAGGTGAGGTCAGCTACATCGGCCGCCTCACCGGTACCGAGCCGGATGCGCTGGTACTGCAGGAAATCGACCCGAACGCGAAGTGGTATCCGGACACGGGCGCGTACGAGTTTTCCGGCGTCGGCTCGATCAGCTTCGGCACGCAGTACATGCTGCTGCTGGCTCAGGTCGCGGGCACGCCGCCGGTGCCGGTGCCCGCGGGCGAATTCTCGGTGTGAGCGCATCGGCGCGCCCCACCGGCATCACCCTGCACCGCGCCTCGCACGTGCTCGAAGTCGCCTTCGACAGCGGCGAATCCTTCCGCCTGCCCTGCGAGTACCTGCGCGTGCATTCGCCGAGCGCGGAAGTGCAGGGGCACGGACCCGGCCAGCGCGTCCTGCAGCACGGCAAGCGCAACGTCAACATCACCGAGATCGCGCCGGTGGGCAACTACGGCGTGCTGCTACGCTTCGACGACGGCCACGACACCGGCATCTACTCATGGGATGTGCTGCACGATCTGGGCGTCAACTACGACAAGAACTGGCCCGCGTATCTCGAGGCCCTGCAAGCGGCGCAGTTGTCGCGCGGCTGATCCGTCAGAGCCCGACCGCGCCAGTGCTCCCGGCCTGGAAGAACTCGCTCGCGGCGAAGCCGAATGGGCGCGCCAGCAGCACGTCCGGAAACTGCTGGATCTGCGTGTTGTAGGTCTGCACCGCCTCGTTGTAGGCGCTGCGCGCCGACTGCAGGGCATCCTCCACCGCAACGAGCTGGCGCTGCAGATCGAGGAAATTCGCGCTGGCCTTGAGCTCCGGATAGTGCTCCTGGACCGCCAGCAATTGTGCGAGCCCTGCGCCCAGTTCCTTCTCGATCGCGGAGCGCGCGCCGACGGAGCCGCCTGCCTGCGCGCGCGAACGCAGGTCGGCAATCGCCTGCAGCGTCGAACTCTCGTGATCGGCGTAACCCCTGACCACGGCGGCCAGCGGCGGCACGAGATCATGGCGGCGCTGCAGCTGGACGTCGATGTTGGCCCAGGCGTTGCGCACCCGGTTGCGCGCCGCGACGAGGTCGTTGAACGTGATCACGGCAAACGCGATCAGCGCCAGGGCCACGCAGCCCGCGAACCACACCGCCATCGTCGCGCCCCGTCGAAGCGGCCTCGCCTGCCGCGGATTGGGCGATAATACGGCAACTTCACGAGGAGCCAGGTCATGCCCGAGGAAATCGAGGTCGACACGGACAAGCTGCGCGAGGCGATCGACGAGGAGATCGAGAAGGAAGGCGGACAGCTGCTGCGCATGATCGCGTTGACCACCGCCCTCTTCGCGGCGCTCGCCGCGATCGCGGCGCTCAAGGCCGGCGGCACGGTCAACGAGGCCCTAGCGCTCAAGACCGAGGCCACGCGCCTGCAGGCCGAGGCATCCGATCAGTGGACGTATTACCAGGCCAAGGGGCTGAAGGCTACGGTGACGGAACTGGCGAAGAATTCGTGGACCGCACTCGACAAGAAGCCGCCGGAGGAACTGGACAAGGCCTTAGAGCGCTATGCCGAAGACCAGCGCAAGAGCAAGGAGAAGGCCGAGGAGCTCGAGAAGCAGCGCGACGAAAAAGGCGAGGAAGCCGATCACCTGATGCACCACCATCATTTCTTCGCGCAAGCGGTCGCGCTGCTGCAGGTTGCCATTGCACTGGGCGCCGTCGCGGCACTGACGCGCAAGCGCATCGTCTGGGTGGGCTCCGCGCTGCTCGGACTGCTCGGCGCCGGCGTATTCGCGTGGCCGTTCTTCGCCTAGGACGGGCGGCGGCGGCCGCTGTTCTTGCGCTCGGGCTCGCTGGACCGAGCCTGCGCGCTGCGACGATCGAGATCGGACCGGCGAGCAATTTCCGCGCGATCATGCAGGGATTGCAGCCCGGTGACACCCTGATCCTCGACGGTGGAACGTATTCATTCAGCGGCTATTTCGAACTCGACATCGCCGGCACGAGCGCGCTGCCGATCCTGATCCAGGCCGGGAGCGGGCAGCAGCCGGTGATCGCGTACAGCGGCACCGACCAGAACATCGTGAACATCAACAACGGCGCCTGGCTCACCTTCGACGGCATCGAATTCACCGGCGGCTCGCGCGGGCTGCGCTTCACCGGCGGCAACCACATCACCGTGCGCAACTGCCACGTGCACGGCACGGCGGCAAACGCGATCTCGGCTAACGACGACACGTACGTCTACGCAAATTTCGCGTTCATCCACAACGAGATCGATCACACGGGCGCCACCGGCGAGGGTTTCTACCTCGGCTGCAACGACGACACCTGCCGCATCCACGACTCGCTCGTGGCGAACAACTACATCCACGATCTCAACGGACCGACGATCACCCAGGGCGACGGCATCGAGATCAAGAAGGGCAGCTACGCGAACATCGTCGAGGACAATGTGATCCACGACACCGGTTACCCGGGTATCACGATGTACGACGTCAACGGCGAAGGCGGCATCAACATCATCCAGCGCAACATCGTCTGGAACAGCGGCGACAACGGCATCCAGGTGACCGCGGATGCCATCGTGCGCAACAACATCGTGCTGAGCGTGGGGCCCGGCGCAAGCGCATTTGCGTCGAACAATGTCCAGAACGGCAGCGCCGCGAACCTCGTCGTCGTCAACAACACCTTCATCGCTGTCAACAACGTCGGGGTCAGATTCAACAGCATCAGCGGCAGCGTGACGGCGGCGAACAACGCGATCTACGCGTCGACCGCACTCTTCGCCAGCGGCACGCTGGGACAGGTGAGCATCGTCGCCAATGCCGGGCAGGGCGCGCTGAACGGCGTTTCGTCCGGGTTCAACGCTGCCGGCAATTTTGCCAACGATTTCTGCTTCTCGAGCCTGTCCGGCGCGCCGCCGCAAAACCTCATGCCCGCGTCATTCACCCTGGCGAACGCGGCGAATGCCGCGCAAGCGCCGCTCGACGACTTCGACGGGCACCCCCGTGGCACGCACGCCGACATCGGCGCCTACCGCGCGAACGCCGGCTGTATCCCGGGCTGGACGCTGCAGGCCGGATTCAAGACGCTCGACGAGGTCTTCTTTGACGGATTTGGTCCGTAGACGCGCTACGATACCCGCATGAACGAGTCCACTACGCATTTCGGCTACCGCGAGGTCCCGGTCGGCGAGAAGGAGAAGCTGGTCGGCCGCGTGTTCACCTCCGTCGCCGGCAAGTACGACCTGATGAACGACCTGATGTCGTTCGGCGTCCACCGCCTGTGGAAGCGCTGGTTTGCCGAGACGTCCGGCGTGCGCGACGGGGATGCGGTGCTCGACCTGGCCGGCGGCACCGGCGACATCGCCGCGCTGCTGCTCCCGCGCGTCGGCGAGAAAGGCTGCGTCGTTCTCGGCGACATCAACGCGGCGATGCTGCGCACCGGCCGCAACCGCCTGATCGACCGCGGCCTCGTGCGCAACCTGCACTACGCGCAGCTGAACGCCGAGGCGCTGCCGTTTCCGGATGCAGCATTCGACGCGGTCACGATCGCCTTCGGCCTGCGCAACGTCACCGACAAGGACGCGGCGCTGCGCGAGATGTACCGCGTACTCAAGGTCGGCGGACGCGTGCTGATCCTCGAGTTTTCCGCGGTGCAGTCCGAATTCCTCAAACCCCTGTACGAATTCCATTCGTTCAAGGTGCTGCCGCGCCTGGGCGCCCTGATCGCCGACGACGCCGGCAGCTACCGCTATCTCGCCGAATCGATCCGCAAGCATCCGGACCAGGCCACCCTGAAAGCCATGATGGAGGCGGCCGGTTTCGCCCGCGTGGATGTACGCAACCTGAGCGCGGGCATCGTGGCGATTCACCGCGGTTACAAAATTTAACACCGCCATCGCCCGTTCAGGACCTTCGTCACGGTGCACCGCGGACCAGGACGCGGCATACTGCGCGCCTCTTTGGACGCCTAGACGTCCCCTCCACACGATTGGGAAGAAGCGCATGTTCCGTACCGGCCTGTTCGCGTCACTGCTATGCCTTGTGCCTGCCACGGCGATTCTCGCTGCCGAACACGATGAGGCAGCCAAGCCCGACGAAAAGGCGGAAGCGGCCAAGCCTGCTCGCGCGAAGACCGAAGCGCCGCCGGAAAGATCATCGGTCACCTCGCACAGCGTGCAGATCGGCGGACGCAGCATCGCCTACAAGGCGACCGCGGGGACGTTGCTGATCCGCGACGACAAGGACAAGCCGGACGCGAGCGTCTTCTATGTCGCCTACACGGTCGATGGCGATTCCACGAAGCGTCCGGTCACGTTCCTGTACAACGGCGGCCCGGGCTCCTCGACCATCTGGCTGCACATGGGTTCGTTCGGGCCGGTGCGCATCTCGACGGAAAGCCCCGCAGCCACGGCACCGGCGCCCTATCAGCTCGTGCCGAACGGCGACAGCCTGCTCGACAAGACCGACCTGGTGTTCGTCGATGCGATCGGCACGGGCTATTCCAAGGGCCTGGTCAAGGAGGACAAGGACGGCAAGCCGGACAAGGAATCGCTCGAGAATCCGAACAAGCGCTTCTGGGGCACCGATCAGGACATCGATGCGTTCGGCCGCTTCATCGCGCGCTACATCACGGTGAACAAGCGCTGGAACTCGCCGAAATTCCTGTTCGGCGAATCCTACGGAACGCCGCGCTCGGCGGGTCTCGCCAAGTACCTCGAGGAGCACGGCATCGCGCTCAACGGCGTGGTGCTGCTGTCGTCGATCATCAACTACGGCTCGCGCCTGCCCGGCCTCGACAACGACTACGTGAACCTGCTGCCGTCATTCGCGGCCATCGCCTGGTATCACGACAAGCTGCCGAACCGGCCGGCGACGCTGGAACCGTTCCTCACCGAGGTGCGCAACTTCGCGCGCGGCGACTACGCCGTCGCGCTGAACAAGGGGCAGGACCTCACCGCCGCCGAGCGCGATGCCATCGCCGAGCGCATGTCGAGGTACACCGGTCTGAGCACGACGTATCTGAAGGAAGCCAACCTGCGCGTGAGCCAGCCGCGCTTCCGCAAGGAATTGCTGCGCGACGAGCGCCGCACGCTCGGCCGCTACGACGGCCGCTTCGAGGGCATCGACATGGATGCGGCGGGCGAGACACCGGAGACCGATCCGGCCGACACCGCGATCCGCGGCGCCTTCACCGCCGCGTTCAACGACTACATCGTGCGCGAGCTCAACTACACGAGCGACGTGGCCTACAACGTGTCCGCTCCCGCGATTGCGGATTGGGACTGGAAGCACAAGGTGCGCGGACAGATGCGGCCGGTGCCGCTGCCGATCATGGGCGCGGATCTGAGCGAGGCCATGCGCACGAATCCGCACCTGAAGGTATTGTCGGCAAACGGCTACTTCGACCTCGCCACGCCGTTCTTCGCCACCGAGTACGACCTCGGTCACATGGACATCGATCCGAAACTGCGCGGCAACCTGAGCTTCACCTACTACCCGTCAGGGCACATGGTGTATCTCAACCTCGAGGCGCTGAAGCAGTTCAAGCAGGACCTGGCGAAGTTCTACGACAGCGCGCACTGAAGCCTCGCGCGCGGCGAACCCGTATACTGCGCGCATGGATCGGCGCCGCTTCATCCACGGACTCGGCGCGGCCGGCACGGCGCTCGCGGCGTCCGCATCGCTGCAGTCGCTGAGCGGATGCGCACCTGCACACGGCGCGCGTGGCGCACCGATTCGCAACTACGCCGCGCCCGACACCTCTGTTGTCGGCAGCGCCCGCGGCCTGCCGCCGGTGATCGTGGCGCCGGAGCGCGAGATCCGCACCGTCGTCGGCCTGCGCCCGTATCGTCCATCCGGATTCGTGGTGCGCGCCGAACGCCTCGGCGACACGCTGGTCGTGCACAACTACGGACACGGCGGCGCCGGAGTCACGCTGTCGTGGGGCACGTCGAAACTCGCCGTCGACCTCGGCGCACCCGGTCACCGCGGTGCCGTCGCCGTGCTCGGCTGCGGCGCGGTGGGGCTCGCCAATGCCCGGCTGCTGCAGGAAGCCGGATTCGAAGTGACGATCCACGCCAGGGCGCTGCCGCCGGAGACGACGTCCAACATCGCCGGCGCCCAATGGTTTCCCGCGTACCTGTTCGACCCGCAGCGACGCGCCGCGGCGTTCGACGCGCAGCTGCTCGCCGCTGCGGATTACGCCTACCGGCGTTATCAGACCATGGTCGGACCGCGTTTCGGCGTGCGCTGGATGCGCAACTACTATCTCAGTCACCGCGACTTCAACGAGGACGGCCTCGCCGGCGCGCGCAGCCCGCTGCGCGCGATGCTGCCGGAATACCGCACGCTGACCGCGGACGAACATCCGTTTCCGGGTTATGAATTCGTGCGCTGCTTCGACACGATGGTCATCGAGCCGCCGGTGTATCTCGCGGCGATGCTCGACGAGTTTCACATGGCCGGCGGGAAGATCGTCGTGCACGAGCTCCGCGACCGCGCCGCGATCCAGGCGCTGCCGGAAAAGCTCGTATTCAACTGTACCGGCCTTGGCGCGAAGGCCTTGTTCGACGACGACGAGCTCACGCCGGTGAAGGGCCAGTTGACCGTCCTGTTGCCGCAGCCGGAGGTGCAGTACGCCGTGCTGCATGGGGATCTCTACATGTTCTCGCGCACCGACGGCATTCTGCTCGGTGGCACGCACGAGGAAGGCAACTGGACACTGGAACCGGATCTCGAGCGCAAGGCGCAGATCCTGGCCGAACACAAGGCGTTCTTCGACGGCTTCCGGCGTTAGCCGGGACCCAGGCTCGCCAGCTCGCTGCGTGCGAGATCGAGCCACTCGCGTTCCTTCTTACGGTAGTAGCGCGGCGCGTTCCTTGCGCGCCTGAGCATGTCGCTGAACACGCCGCGTGCGTCGGCGAAGCGTCCGCGTGCCTTGAGCAGAGCGCCATAACGGAAGCGCGCTTCCTCGCCGGGATAGCTGCTGGCCAGCGTCGCGTACTGCTCGAGCGCGGAATCGTGATCGCCCTGCGCTTCGAGGACGCGGGCGCGGAGCAGCTCCGCATCACTGGACTTGTACGCGGGATTCGCCGCGTACAGCGCATCCAGTGCCGCGCGGGCGCCGGCAAAATCGCCACCGTTCGCGAGCGCCTGCGCCAGGCCGAGATGAAAGCTCGCGTCGGTCGCGAACACGCCCTTGAGCACCGAGCGATACAGCTCCGCCGCGTTGGTGTAATCGCCCAGGCGCATGCATTCCTCGGCCAGTGCGCGGCGGTTATCCACGGTGTCGGCGACTTCGAGGCGCTGCTGGATGCTGCGCCGGCGGCGCTCCGGATCGAGCGTATGCAGCACCTTGCTCGCGGCGCGGCGGCTGTGCGGACTGTTGCGCAGGTCGGGAATCACCTCGGCGATGATGTAGATCGCCACGCCGAGGTAGGTACCGATCAGGATGATCCAGATCCAGTAGATCGGCCGGCCCGTGCGCACGACGTGTACGGCGCAGGCAATCTGCAGGG
>Ga0335076_10006830_pt1 | contig 11511 bp, 13 predicted proteins | sample Lox_Sample_25_FD_206717 | JGI IMG/M metagenome (GOLD analysis project Ga0335076, IMG submission 206717) | Soil microbial communities from Loxahatchee National Wildlife Refuge, Florida, United States - Lox_Sample_2.5 | ecosystem: Environmental > Terrestrial > Soil > Wetlands | place: USA... | reverse complement strand
CCGCGATCATCGATATCAAGATGCCGCCGACCCACACCACCGAGGGGCTGCAGGCGGCCGCGCAGATCGCCTCGAGCAACCCGGAGGTCGGCGTGATCGTGCTCTCCCAGTACGTCGAGGCGGGGTACGCGATGCGCCTGATCAACGAGCGCCCCCACGGCGCCGGATACCTGCTCAAGCAGCGCGTCATCGACATCGAGGAGTTCATCGACAGCGTCCAGCGGGTCGCCGAGGGAGGGCTCGTGGTCGACCCCGAGGTCGTCGGCAATCTCCTCAGCGGTGCCCAGTCGGCGCGGCCACTGGGTCAGCTGAGCGCCCGCGAACGCGAGGTCCTGGCGCTGATCGCCGCGGGCAAGACCAACAACGCGATCGCGCAGCAACTGGTCCTCACCGAGAAGACCGTCGACTCGCACATCCGCAACATCTTCCTCAAGCTCGACCTGCCCGCCACCGACCAGGACCACCGGCGCGTGCTGGCGGTCCTCACGTATCTGCGCGACACGCACTCGCCGGCGTAGCGGCGTGGCGTGCCGGCCGGGGGCGGGGCGGTCTCCGGTGCGCCCGCGGTGATCACCACCGTCGTGTAGCCCATCGTGAACGCCCCTCGGGCCGCGTCGAGGAGATCATCGGCCGGCTCGACGCATCCGGAGAGCGGCGGGCCGCCGGCGGGCTGTGGCCGGCGTCCTCACGGCGGCGGACTCGCCACAGGCGCCGTATCAGCAGCACTGGCGCCGCGAGAAGCGCGAGCGGCATGGCGGCCAGCAGCAGCGGGATAGCGAGGATCAGGGTCAACGCGATGAGCGGCAACGCCAGCGGGAACACCACGAACGTGATCAACCCGAGGCCGGTGAGCCACGACATGACCTCGTCGAGGAGTTCGATGTAGGAGTCCCGGTCTGAGGTGTGGGACATGAGCAATCTCCTGGCTCGGGCGGCTGTGATCCCTCGCTCGGCATGTCACATTTCCGCCGTTTCGTTGGTCTTGGTCACTGAGACGCGGGAGCCGCCGGGGATGTGACACAAGACTCCAGCCCGAGCACGCCCGCGAAGCCCGCGTTGCGGAGCTTGAGCAAGAGCGAGCCGCTCCCAGCGCGATCGACGCGATCCCGCAACACCTGGCCGAGGGCCTCGACGTCGACCTCGAGCGTTACGGGGCCGAGCTCGCCGACCTGTACGTGCGCGCCGCCCGTCCGCATTCCTCGGGCGGGAGCGGTTGGCTCGCCTGGCCGTGTCGGCCGGGCGAGCCGGGACCTCAGTCGATCGTGAGCGGCGTCCCGATCGGCAGCAGCCGGGCCAGTTGGACGATCTCCCAGTTGGGGACGCGGATGCAACCATGGGACGGGTGTCCGGGGATCAGCGACGGCTCGTTCGTGCCGTGGATGCCGATCACGCCACCGCCAGGCCAGTCGGTCTCGACATTGGACAACGCAGAGGTGCCGAACGCCAGCGGGCCGTAGATGCTGCCGGCACCAAAACCGGTCAGCCGATCACGGATGTAGAACTGACCGTGGGGCGTGGGCGTGCTGGGCGCTCCGGTGCCCACGCGAGTGGTGAAGATGACCTTGCCGTCTCGATACAGCGTGAGCGTCGTGTTCTCGGTCGAGACCACCACGTAGGTGTGCACCGTCTGGGGTGCTCCGAGCGTCCACTCAGGGACCCATCCGATCTGCCCAGCCGGTCGGAGCGGAAGCCGCACCTGAACCCACCACGCCCCCTTGATCAGAACGCGCTGCTGTTCGAACAGCAACTCGCTCGTACCGTCCTGGGTGGTCAGGCCCAGGTAGCCGAGAACCCTCGAGTGCCTGGACGGCGAGGCGTATGCGTTGGTGCCGGTCTCGAGGTAAGCCCACGTCGACTTGAACCCGGGATGCGACAGCACCTGGCGCTTCACGGTCGCCGCTTGGCCGAGGGCCGGCAGGGCGAGCGCGGCCACAATTGCGAAGGCGCAGAGCGCCGCGGCCCGAAGGCCGCGGCGGCTGGTTGTTGAGTGCTCCCTCATGTCACCCGGTGAAGGACGGTGCGCGCACTGCCGTCGCCGCCTTGGCGGCGTACACCTTCACCTTGGCCATCTCCTTGCAGCTCGGACTGCGGACGAAGATGGTCCCGCTCTGCGTCGGCTCGACGGTAAACGTCGCCTTGCCGTTCTTGCCGGTGCTCTTGGTCAGCTTCTTCCCGCCCGGAAGCGTGATCCGCACCTTGGCGCCCGACACTGCGACGCCGTGGCGGGTGACCGACACGATGATCGTGTCGACCTGTCCGGCGCGCACCTTGTAGCCCATCGTCGACGCCCGGCAGACGCCGGGGAAGGTCTTGGGGGGAGGCACGATCGTCGGGGTCGTGCACCCGCCGGCGGTCAGCGTCTCGCCGGCCGGGCAGGTGGTCGGTGGCACGCACTGGCCGCCCGAGAGGACCTGTCCGCTGGGGCAGGTGGTCGGTGGCACGCACTGGCCGCCCGAGAGGACCTGTCCGCTGGGGCAGGTCGTGGGTGGCACGCACTGGCCGTTCACCAGGTTCTGCCCGCTCGGGCAGTTCGTGGGAGGCACGCACTGGCCGCCGGACATGATCTCATCACTGGGACACGTCGAAGGAGGCACACACATGCCGTTGGTCAGTGTCTGCCCGGTGGGGCAGTTGGTGGGCGGCACACACGTGCCGTTGACGAGGGTGTCGCCCGTCGGGCAGGTTGGCGTGCAGCCGGTCTTCGGCGCGCTGATCGTGGTCGACGACGGCGAGCCCATGTAGCTGTTGCCGAGCACGTAGGTCTCCGGCACGGAGGTTGTGACCGTGAACGTCTGCGTGGCCGTGGCGCCGTTCGACGGCGAGCTGAACGAGGTCGGTTGCCCGAGGTCGATCGGGCCGGTCTGGGTGCCGACCGCGCCCTGCGTGAAGTAGTTGTGGTTCCAGCCGGTGTTCCCCTTGTCGGTGCTCGAGGAGAGCTCCTTGACGTTTTGGCCGACCGGAATGTCCTCAGTGGTCCCGCTGAAGTACTGCTCGGTGATCGTCACCGTGGCGGTGTACTGGCCGTTGAGCGGCGTGACGCACTGTGAAGGACCGGCGGACACCGACAGGGTGTGCGCCGAGGCCAAGGCCGGGAAGGCCAGGACCAGGAAGAAGGCAGCGGCCATGCTGCCGATCCGACGTTTGTTGACCATTGGTACTCATTCCTTGAGGTCGTTGGACGTACACAAAGAACGGAAAATGTGCGAAAAACTCACGGTCGGGCGGGTTCCTGCCGATAAGGCGAAACCCTAGAAACCGGTTTTTTGTGCGCAGTGGGGCTTTAGGTGGTCAGAACTGCCATTGCCCGGCGTGCAAAAGTGCGTGCTCGCGGCCCGAACGGCCATATCCGACGACGCTGACCTCGACGGAACCGACCGAAACGTCCAGGTGATCCTTGCTCTTGTTGACGTGATCGCGCTCGGCCGGATCGACCAGCTCGGGGAAGCCGAACCCAAGCGCGATGTGGGCGGCGGTGTTCTCGTCAAGCAGGATCATCCCGAACGTCTGGCCGGTGCCGGCGACGGCGCTGTCGTCGTCGACCAGCGCGAGCTCACCGAGCCGGCTCATGCCGCTGTCGCGGGCGATGAACTCGCGCAGCGCGTCGACGCCCTCGCCGCCGGTGATCTCGATGAGGCGCCCGTCGGTGAACGTGAGCGACACACCGGCGACGAGCCGTCCGGTGACCACGGCCGGGCGGGTGAGCCGCACGCGGCCGTCGGCCCGCCCGGGGTCCGGGACCGTGTAGACCTCTTCCGAGGGGAGGTTCCACGCGTGCTCGATCCCGTTCACGTTGACGTTCGTCGGAGGCTCCCAGCGCGCGGTCGGCAACAGGCCGATCCGCAGATCGGTTCCCGGACCGACGAGCCGAACCTCGTCGAGATCGAGCGCGGTGAGCGCGTGCGCCCGCCGGCGCAACTCGACGAACCGCTCGCGCCAGGCCTGCGCGGGATCCGGCTGGTCCAGCCGGCAGGCGATCCCAATCTGCTCCCGCAGCTTGTTAAGCGCGTCGCCGGGTCCGAGGTCGGGGTGAAGGGAGCTGGCCCACGCCTGGTTCGGACCCGGGACGATCGTGTTGTTCACGAGGTATTCGACCCCGCGCCACACCCGGCTCCGGGGCGGTTGGGCGCGGATTACGCGCGCGGGTTCGAGGTCGTCGAACAGGCCGGGCGCGGTCGGTGCGTGGATCATGATGCGCGCGCCGCCCGCATCGGCGAGCTGCTTGAGCCCCGCCTCCCACCACGCCGGCAAGACTCCGCGCACCTCGCCCTGGGCGTAGAGGACCCGCGAGCGCAGGAGCAGGAGATCAGACAGGTCAGCCTCGACGAAGCTCGCTCCGTGACGGTAAGCCGCGTCCGCCACCGCGCGGACCAGTTCGGCGTGTACCACGTCCGCCGAGATCCTGACCAGCTGACCCGGCTGGACATTCGCGCCGACCACGACCGCGAGCTCGGCCAAGCGCTCCATGTCGTCCACGGGTGGAAGGTAGTCGACGGTGGCGGAACCGACCCGGCTAACTCAACAATCGGCTCGCGCTGCCGGTCGAGCGCGCGGTTAGCCACACGGTAGGTGGCTGAACCCGCATTCACGCCCGATTTGGGGTGCCGAGTGCTGAGTTAGCCGGTCGGGATAATCGGAATCGATGGACGTCAACCCGTTCCGGATCGAGCGCTACTACGCGCAATACGAGTTCACGACCCGGTACATGCTCTCGAGCAGCGACTGCGAGTCGCGCACGATCGAGGAGGTGCTGGCGCTCGAGCCGGACGCGCACGACCGGCTGCTGTCGACCTGGTGCGGCTACACCGAGTCGCCCGGAGCCCCCGAGCTTCGCGAGGCGATCGCTGGGCTGTACGAGCGGATCGATCCCGACGACGTCATCGTGTGCTCGTGCGCCGAGGAGGGGATCTTCCTGCTGTACCACTCGCTGCTCGGCACCGGCGACCACGCGATCGTCGAGACCCCTTGCTATGAGTCCGCGCTCGAACTCGCACGCAGCACCGGCGCCGGGGTAGACGAGTGGCGGCGGCGCTACGAAGACGGCTGGGCGCACGACTTCGATGCCCTCGAGCGATCGGTGCGGGCGGATACCCGCATGATCTACATCAACCAGCCGCACAATCCGACGGGCACGTTGATGGACCGCGCGATGATCGAGCGCGTCGCCGGCCTGACGCGCTCACACGGGCTGGTGCTGTTCGCCGACGAGGTCTACCGCGAACTCGAGCACGACCCCGGCGACCGGCTCCCGGCGGCGTGCGATCTCGACGAGCGCGCGGTGTCGCTCGGCAGTATCTCCAAAAGCTACGGACTGCCGGGGCTTCGGCTCGGGTGGCTCGTGACGCGCGACGCCGCCACCCGCGACGCGATCATGCGGATGAAGGACTACACGACGATCTGCTCGAGCGCGCCGAGCGAGGTGCTCACCGCGATTGCGCTCCGGAACCGCCACGTGCTGCTCGAGCGCAACCTCGCGATTGTGGAACGGAACGTTCCGTTCCTTGACGACTTCTTCGAGCGCCACGCCGACACGTTCGAGTGGGTGCGGCCGACCGCGAGCCCGATCGGGTTCCCGCGCGTCAACGGCGTCGCCGACGTGGACGAGATGTGCGCACGGCTCGCGGACCTGGGCGTGCTGCTGCTACCGGGCTCGGTGTACGACCGGCCCTCGCATGTGCGGGTCGGGTTCGGTCGCGCGAACCTGCCGGACGCGCTGCGTCTGCTCGAGGCGTCTATCGGCGCGCCCTCGACCGCTTAGTTAAGAACCGCCCCGCGGTCGTAGGGTCGAAGATTGCAACCGAGGAGGAGTCATTCATGGGCAAGCTGATCGTCACCGAGTTCGTGTCGCTCGACGGTGTGTTCGAGGATCCGGGTGGCGCCGAGGGTTACGAGTACGGCGGCTGGACGTTCGAGTACGACCGCGGCGAGGACGGCGACAAGTTCAAGATGGACGAGCTGATGGAGGCGGACATCCAGTTACTCGGGCGCCGGACGTACGAGGGCTTTGCGGCGGCGTGGCCGTCGCGCGACGGGCCGTTCGCGGACAAGATCAACAACGGCGCGAAGTACGTGGTGTCGAACTCGCTCACCGACCCGGAGTGGCAGAACACGACCGTGATCTCCGGCGACGCCGCCGAGGGGGTCTCGAAACTTAAGGCCGAGAGCGACGGCGCGATCCTCGTCGCCGGCAGCGGCACGCTCGTGGAGGCGCTGCTCGCGGCGGATCTCGTCGACGAGCTTCGGCTGATGGTCTTTCCGACGATCCTGGGGCGCGGCCGGCGGCTGTTCCCGGAGGGGATCGACCGGCTCAAGTTCAAGCTCGCCGAGAGCCGGACGGTCGGCTCGGACGGCGTCCAGGTCCAGGTCTACAGGCGCGCCGAATAGGTGATCGATCAGCCAACGGCCGAGGATGCGCTCCGGGCGCTCGATCCGCTCGTCGGCGAGTGGACGCTGAACGCGGTCGCGCCGGACGGCGAGCCGTGGCCCGGTGAGGCGCGGGCGACGTTTGTGTGGCACGCGTCGGGCGCCCATCTCGTGCAGACCGCGGCCATCAACGTGCCCGGGGCGCCCGACAGCGTCTCGATCATCGGCTGCGACGGCGCCAACGGGACGTACTACCAGCTGTACTCCGACGAGCGGGGCGTGTGCCGGGTGTACGAGATGAGTATCTCCGAGACCGAGTGGAAGCTGTGGCGCGAGGGCGAGCCGTTCGCCCAGCGGTTCACGGGGACGTTCGAGGACGGCGGCCGGCGGATCGCCGGCCACTGGGAGAAGGCGGAGGACGGCGCCAACTACACGACCGACTTCTACCTCACATACGTCCGCGTGGATTAACCGCCGGGCCCCGCGCCTATGTAAAACGCCCGACCTCGGCCACGCACGCCCCGCCACCGGGACATAAGCGTCCACCACATGCTTATGTCCCGTCGGCGGCGGCCGGGGTCGAGCTTTTCGCGCGTTGTAGAGAGTCAGAGCCGGGCGTCCTGCACGAGCAGCGCCACCTGGACCCGGTTGTCGGCGTCGAGTTTTGACAGCACGCGCGTCACGTGGGCCTTGACGGTCGCGACGCTCATGTACAGCTCGGCCGCGATGCCCGCGTTGGACTTCCCTTGTCCGATCGCGGCCGCTACCTCGCGCTCGCGCTCGGCGAGCGTGTCGAGGCGCCGTCGCGCCGCGGTGCGCCGGGCCTCGACCCCCGAGCCCTCGGCGGCGACGTGCTCGATCAGCCGGCGGGCGACCGCCGGCGACAGGATCCCGTCACCGCCGGCGACCAGCTCAATCGCCTTGACGATCTCGGCGGGTGGGATGTCCTTGAGCAGGAACCCGTCGGCGCCGGCGCGGAGCGCGCGCAGCACGAGCTCATCCGCGTCGAACGTGGTCAGCACGAGCGCGCGGGGAGGGCGGGGCTGGCCGCGCAGCAGTTCGGTGGCGGTGAGGCCGTCGACCTTCGGCATCCGCAGGTCCATCAGCACGACGTCGGGCCGGTGGGCGTCGACCGCCGCGAGCACGCCGCTGCCGTCGTCGACTTCGGCTACGACTTCCACCCGGTCGCTGCCCGACAGCGTCAGGCGAAGGGGTCAAGGTGCGCGACCTCGACCGCAACCTCGACCGAGCTTGCCGGCGCGTGCTTGCGCGCGTTCGTCAGGCCTTCCTGCACGACGCGGTAGACGGCGCGGGCGGTAGCGTCCGGCACCGCCTCGGGATGATCCAGCCGCAAATCGAATGCCACATCCATTCCGGCCTCGCGCGACTCCTCGACGAGGCGCGGCAGGTCCGTGAGTGTTGGCTGCGGCCGCTCAGCTTCGGTGGCCCCGACGGCCTCGCCGTCATCCAAAGGGTCGCGGAGAAGACCGATGACCTGGCGCAACTAACCGAGGGCAGCGTGCGCACTGGCCCTGATCACGCCCGCGGCATGCGCGATCTCGGAAGGCTCGGCGTCGGGGTGGAACTCGAGGGCGCCCGCCTGCACGGCCAGGAGCGAGAGCCGGTGCGCGAGCACGTCGTGCATCTCGCGCGCGATCCGCGTCCGCTCGGCCGTGCGCGCGGGGATCATCTCGGCCGGCGCGAGCACCGGCGCCACCGTGCGCCCGGTCAGCGAGCCCTCCCCCAGCGCGGCGCGGGCCGATCTGCGATCGGGACGGATCGACGTTGCCATCGTCGACCGGCGTGAGGTGCTCGTCGACAAGGCGATGGGGTCGACCGACACCTCGACCTCGCCTTTGCCCTGGCCCACGCGGTCGGCTCCGACCTCGCTCACGGAACCTCGCCGGATGTGCTGCTGAGCGCGCTGATCTGGCTGGTGCTCGGATACGCCTTCTACAGCTGGGTCTATGCCGCCGCGGGCTCGATGGCTGAGCGCCAGGCGCAGGTGCGACGCTCGCGTTCCCGCTCGCGCTGCCGGTCATCTTCGCGTACTTCGTGACGACCACGACGCTGGCCACGGGGAGCCCGTCGACGCTCATCGAAGTGCTCGCGTATCTGCCGCCGACCGCGCCGTTCGCGGTGACCGTGCTGACCGCGCTCGGGACGATCACGTGGTGGCAGTTCGCGATCTCAGCCGCGCTGACGGTGCTATCCACGGTTGCCGTTGGTCGGGTCGCGGCCAAGGTGTACGGAGGGCGATCCTCCGAACCGGGGCACGGGTCCGGCTCTGTGACCTCGTGCCCCGCACGGGGCGCCCAGAAGCGAGCCGCTGATCTCAGTGGCTCGCGCGCGCGTGCTTTGGCAGCCAGAACACCGCAGCGCACGCCGCGGCGAGGAATCCGACCGCGACGAGCAGCGCGTGATCCGAGGCCCCGACGAATGCCACCGGTCCGTGGCCGCTGCCGAGCCGGTCGAACAGCACGGTTCCAACCGCCGCGATTCCGACCGACATCGCCAGCTGCTGGATCGACTCGAGCAGACCCGAAGCGGAACCGATCTCGTGCGGCGCGACCCCGGCCAGGATCACGTCGAACATCGGGACGAACACCATTCCCATACCCGAGCCAGTGATCGCGAGGGGTCCGGCCAGATCCCACGCGGTCACGCTGCCGCTGTCGGCGCGCAAGACGAGGTCGACGACGATCAGACCGATCGCCATCACCACGATCCCGATGTGCATCGTGGTCCGCCCGATCTTGGCGAGCAGCGCCGACGAGGTGATCGAGCCGGCGATCGCGGTCACGGGAATCGCGACGGTCGCCACCGCGCAGGCGAGCGGCGTCAGGCCGAGGCCCGTCTGGAACATCACGTTGAGCGCGATCATCATCCCGGCCATCGCGCCGATGAAGCCGAGTACGACGGCCAGCCCCGCGACGTACGCGCGCCGTCGAAGGATCGAAGGCTCGACCAGCGGAGCGCGACCCTGGCGCGAGCGGCTCGCCTGAAGCACGCCGAACGAGGCGAGCGCGACGAGTCCGAGTCCGAGCAGCGCGAACGACCACGCCGGCCACCCGTGCTCGCGGCCCTCGATCAGCGGATACACGAGTGCGAAGCCGCCTACCATCGCGAGCGCCACGCTCGGGGCGTCGAGCCGCGCGCCCCGTGCCGTCGGCGCTGAGCTGGGCAGGTAGCGCCGTCCGGCCTGGATCGCGAGTAGACCGATAGGCACGTTCACGAGGAAGATCGCGCGCCATCCGGTGCCGGCGATGTCGAGGTTGACGAGCGCGCCGCCGACCAGCGGGCCGGCGACGGCGGCCAGGCCCATCACGGGGCCGAACACGCCGAACGCCTTCTGCTGGCCTTCGTCGCCGAACAGTTCGCGGATCAGCCCGAACCCCTGCGGCACCATGATCGCGGCCACGGCGCCCTGAAGCGCCCGCCCGGCGATCAGCGCGCCCGGCGTCGGGGCGAGAGAGCACAGCACCGATGCGGCCACGAAGCCGCCGATGCCGACCAGTAGCACCCGCCGGCGCCCGAACAGGTCACCGAGTCGGCTGCCGAGCAGCAATGTCACCGCCATCGCCAGCGTGTAGGCGGCGGAGATCCACTCGAGCGCCGCGTACGAGCCACCGAGGTCTCGCCGGATTGCCGGCGCGGCGGTCTGAGCGATCGTCGAGTCGAGCAGGTCCATGACCGAGGCGGCAAGGACCACGAGAAAGCCGAGCCAGATAGCCCGGTTGGAGCTGGAAGGGCGCGCCTGAGCGACGGCCGCGGAGGAAGTGAATGTGGTGGTTGACATGTCCCGAATGGTCCCGATAATTGAGGACGATTTCGGTCCGCAATAGGCGGCCGGGAGGCTTATTGCGGACAACGACAGTCCGCAATCTGTGGAACCATGCACGCCATCATGGTTCAGACCTCCGCCCGCCTACTCGCACTGCTCTCACTGCTCCAGATGCGCCGGGAATGGACCGGCCAGGAGCTCGCCGACCGCCTCGAGGTCGGCCCCCGCACGATCCGCCGCGACGTCGACAAATTGCGGTCGCTCGGCTACCCGGTCGAGGCCGCGCCCGGCGTCGCCGGCGGCTACCGCCTCGGCAACGGCGGGGAGCTTCCACCGCTGCTGCTCGACGACGCCGAGGCCGTCGCCGTCGCCGTCGGCCTGCGGACCGCGGCCGCCGGCGGGATCGCCGGGATCGAGGAGACATCCGTGCGCGCGTTGACCAAGCTCGAGCAGGTCCTGCCCGGCCGGCTCCGGCGGCGGGTCAGCGCGCTCAGCGACGCCACCTCGACATTCGGCGTCGAGGGCCCGCGCATCGACCCCGACGTGCTGGCCACGCTGGCCGGCGCCTGCCGAGACCGCACACGTCTGCGGTTCCCATACATCGCCAGGGACGAGAAGGCGTCGCAGCGCAACACCGAGCCCCACGCGGTCGTCTACAGCGGCCACCGCTGGTACCTGGTGGCGTATGACCTTGATCGCGACGACTGGCGGACGTTCCGGATCGACCGGATCCGCGGCCGTCTCCGCCCAGGCGAGCGTGGGCAGCGGCGGACCGTGCCGGGAGGCGACCCGGCGGCGTTCGTCAAGGAGCGGCTGCGCGGAGTCCGGGAGAGCGACACGGTCGCGGAGCCGGGAAGGGTTCGCCTGAAGGCTCCGGCCGCGCGCGTTCGCGGACGAATCCCGGCTCGCTACGCGACCGTCGATCCGGACGGCGAAGACGCGTGCATCGTGACGACCCGGGGTGCGTGGTCACACAGCTTCCTGGTCTGGATGGCGACGCTGGACGAGCCGATGGAGGTGCTCGACCCGCCGGGGCTGGTCGAGGCGGCGCGGACGCTGGCGGCGCGTCTCGGAGCGGCCGCCTAGCCAGAACCTCGCAAGAGATCCTGCTAATCACGACAATTGACGCGATCGCGACGGACCCTGACGTGGTACGCATGTGGGGCATGCCGAGTACGACACGGTCAGCGGACGACGCGTCGATTGTCGCGTTACGCATGCCCGCGGTACCGCGGAATGCCGGAAGGACCGCCCGGCCCGACCGCCACTAGCCCGAAGTTCCCTGTGTGCAGGTGGCGGAATTGTCGGTCATTGCTGGGGTTTCAGCGGGTTTGGGGGTGGATGGGTGGTGACTACGGGTCGAGCGG
>Ga0335076_10006829_pt1 | contig 11511 bp, 21 predicted proteins | sample Lox_Sample_25_FD_206717 | JGI IMG/M metagenome (GOLD analysis project Ga0335076, IMG submission 206717) | Soil microbial communities from Loxahatchee National Wildlife Refuge, Florida, United States - Lox_Sample_2.5 | ecosystem: Environmental > Terrestrial > Soil > Wetlands | place: USA... | reverse complement strand
CCTGTCGGCTCGCGCGCAACGTGATCGTTGCGCCGTGTAAGCCATTTCTTTAGAATGCCGCCCCCATTTCCGCCGCCATAGCTCAGTTGGTAGAGCAGCTCATTTGTAATGAGAGGGTCCAGGGTTCAATTCCTTGTGGCGGCACCAAGCGCGAGTAAGACAGTGTCGAACGCAATCGTAAGTGCTTGCATTTACAGGGATATCAGTCTCTGTGTCGTTGACACGAGTTGGGGCCGTGGGCAGAATCGCGCGTCTTTGCTCGGAGGGGTTCCCGAGCGGTCAAAGGGATCAGACTGTAAATCTGACGGCTCAGCCTTCGAAGGTTCGAATCCTTCCCCCTCCACCATGCAGTCCGAGATTCAGTTGGATTGCCTTGCAGCGCCGATTCGATTGGCGAATGCGGATGTCGCCGGGCATGCCACTGAGATCGAGAGATTTGTGCGGCGGGTATGGTTCAATGGTAGAACCTCAGCCTTCCAAGCTGAAGGTGCGGGTTCGATTCCCGCTACCCGCTCCAATGAGCGATGGCCGTTCGCGGCGAGGGTTGATCGCCGGGACGGTGACCCCAGCAGGATGCTCTATTGCTCACATAGCTCAGTCGGTAGAGCACTTCCTTGGTAAGGAAGAGGCCACCGGTTCAAATCCGGTTGTGAGCACCACAATCCCTGAGATCGAACACGTTAATCCGTACACCGGGACGAAATAAAAGGAGGCTGTCGGCCAATGTCCAAGACCAAATTTGAGCGAACGAAGCCGCACGTGAATGTGGGGACGATAGGTCATGTTGACCATGGGAAGACGACGTTGACGGCGGCGTTGACGCGGGTGTGTGCGGAGACGTGGGGAAAGGGGGAGATCAAATCGTTCGACCAGATCGACAATGCACCGGAAGAACGGGAGCGTGGGATCACGATCAACACGTCGCACGTGGAATACGAGAGCCCGAAACGGCACTACGCGCACGTGGACTGCCCTGGGCACGCCGACTACGTGAAGAACATGATCACGGGTGCGGCACAGATGGACGGGGCGATTCTGGTGGTATCGGCGGCGGACGGCCCGATGCCGCAGACGCGGGAACACATTTTGCTGTCACGCCAGGTCGGGGTGCCGCGGATCGTGGTGTTCCTGAACAAGGCGGACATGGTGGATGACGCGGAACTGTTGGAACTGGTCGAGATGGAAGTCCGAGAACTGCTCGACCGCTACGAGTTCCCGGGCGACGAGACGCCGATCATCATCGGTAGCGCCTTGAAGGCGCTCGAAGGCGACGGCAGTGATCTGGGCACGGGCAGCGTGAAGAAGCTGGTCGAGACGCTGGATGAGTACATCCCGGAACCGGAGCGGGCACTGAACCTGCCGTTCCTGATGCCGATCGAAGACGTGTTCTCGATCTCGGGTCGCGGCACGGTGGTCACGGGTCGAGTCGACCGCGGGATCATCAAGGTCGGCGACGAAGTGGAGATCGTCGGTATCAAGGACACCACGAAGACGATCTGCACCGGGGTGGAGATGTTCCGCAAGATGCTCGATGAAGGTCGAGCGGGCGAGAACATTGGGGTGCTGTTGCGCGGTACGAAGCGGGAAGAAGTGGAGCGCGGTCAGGTGTTGGCGAAGCCGGGCTCGATCACGCCGCACACGCGGTTCGAGGCGGAAGTGTATGTGCTGTCGAAAGACGAAGGCGGGCGGCATACGCCGTTCTTCAAGGGCTATCGGCCGCAGTTCTTCTTCCGTACGACGGATGTGACGGGGAGCGTGGAGTTGCCGGCGGAAGTGGAGATGGTGATGCCGGGTGACAACGTCAACATGGTGGTGACGTTGATCAACCCGATCGCGATGGACGAAGGCTTGCGCTTCTCGTTCCGCGAAGGCGGCAGAACCGTCGGTAAAGGTGTCGTCGTCAAGATTATCGAGTAGTCGAAAGTCGGTTTCTGGTTGGGGTGAGCCGTCCGATCGGCGATCGGCTCGGCATCGGGGCCGGATCTGGCCCCGAACGATCCCGGAAACGGGATCGAAAAAGGATCTCGGACACGAGATCGAAAAAGGATCTCGGGCACGAGATCGAAAAGAGGGTGAGCGCGGTTCGAATCGCTCGTTAGCAGTCGAGCGATCGGGTCTTCGATCGAAGAAGAACGTAGAGACCGACAGTAGTTTGACTCCTGTCGGGGCGCTCTGTAGTATGCCGCTCCTTTTTGCAAGGGGCGGCTCTTTTTTCCCTCGATACCCACTGCAAAGCAGTTCGAACAGTTGATTTGAGGGAATGGAGTCACGAGGCGTGCAGAACCAACGGATCAGAATTCGATTGAAGGCGTTCGATCACCGGCTGATCGACGTGTCGACGCAAGAGATCGTCGATACGGCGAAACGGACCGGCGCGTTGGTGCGTGGGCCGATTCCGCTGCCGACCCGCAAAGAGCGTTTTACGATTTTGGTGTCGCCGCACGTCAACAAGGACGCGCGCGACCAATATGAAATTCGCACCCACAAGCGGCTGCTCGACATCGTCGAGCCGACCGAGAAGACCGTGGATGCATTGATGAAGCTCGATCTCGCGGCCGGTGTCGAGGTCCAGATCAGCTTGAACTAGAACTGCCCACGCGCCTCACGGCGCGCGTCGGTCGCAAACGACACGACGGGGCGGTGCATCAGGATCCCGATAGGGGATCACGGAGTAGGTAGTCACCGTTTGCAGACTTTCCGGTTGGAAAGTGGGCGGACGGTTCTTACGTGTGACGCCGTGGACGACGATCGAGGGGATCGTCGCTCGCGGATCGAAAACCGAGAGGAATGCCGTGGCCATTGGTGTGGTGGGCAAGAAAAGCGGAATGACGCGGATCTTCACCGAGGACGGAACGTCGATTCCGGTGACGGTGATCGAAGTCGATCCGAACCGCGTGACCCAGGTGAAGACCGGCGAACACGACGGATACACCGCCGTGCAGGTGACGACCGGTGCGCGCAAGGCGCAGCGCGTGACCAAGGCGCTCGCCGGCCACTACGCGAAGGCGGGCAGCGTTGCCGGGCGCGGTCTGTGGGAATTTCGGATCGATGAGAAGGCGGCCGCAGACCTGGCCCCGGGCGCGACGCTTGGCGTCGACCAGTTCGAGGCCGGCCAGAAAGTCGACGTGTGGGGCATTTCGAAAGGCAAAGGCTACGCCGGCACCATCAAACGCTGGAATTTCCGTATGCAAGACGCGACCCACGGCAACTCGGTCTCGCACCGCGTGCCGGGATCGATCGGGCAGAACCAGTCGCCGGGCCGCGTATTCAAAGGCAAGAAGATGTCGGGCCACATGGGCAACCGCCGTGTGACCGAGCAAAACCTCGTCGTCGTCAAAGTCGACACCGAGCGCAATCTGCTGCTGGTCCGGGGCGCGGTCCCGGGCGCCGCCGGCGGTGACGTGTGTGTGCGTCCCGCAGTGAAGGCGTGAGCGGATCGGACGTTGGAGGAACAGTGGGTATGAATCTGAACTTGGCAGCACCCGGCGGCGGCACGGTCGAAATCTCCGAGGCGACCTTCGGTCGCGAGTTCAACGAGCCGTTGGTGCATCAAGTGGTCGTGGCGTTTCTGGCCGGCGCTCGGCAAGGCACGCGCCGTCAACTGACGCGTGCGGAAGTGAGCGGCGGCGGTAAGAAGCCATGGCGTCAAAAGGGCACGGGTCGCGCGCGCGCGGGCAGCAGCCGCAGCCCGCTGTGGCGTAGCGGCGGCACGATCTTCGCGGCGCGCCCGCAAGATCATTCGCAGAAGGTGAATCGCAAGATGTATCAGGGGGCACTGCGCTGTATCGCCTCCGAGCTGATCCGCCAAGACCGCCTGATTGCCATCGACACCTTCTCCGTCGATGCCCCCAAGACCCAAGCCCTCCTCGCGAAACTCAAAGCCCTCGACCTCTCCAACGTCCTCATCGTCACCGAGGACGTCGATACGAACCTGTATCTGTCGGCGCGGAACCTGAAGAACGTCGACGTCTGCAACGTCGCGGCGCTCGATCCGGTGTCGTTGCTGAGCCACGAGCGGGTGCTGATCACGGTCGCGGCGCTGAAGAAGCTCGAAGAGGTGCTGGCATGACCACCGAACGTCATTACACGATCTTGTTGGCGCCGCACTTCTCAGAAAAGGTCGCGTCGCTGACCGATGCATCGAACCAGTACGCCTTTCGGGTCGCGCGCGATGCGACGAAGCCCGAGATCAAGGCGGCGGTCGAATCGATTTTCTCCGTCACCGTCGAGGACGTGTCGACGTTGAACGTGCGCGGCAAAGAGAAGCGCACGCAGCGCGGTATCTCGCGCAAGAACCATTGGAAGAAAGCGTATGTGCGTCTCGCCGCCGGTCAGAGCATCGACGTAACGGCGATGGAGTAAGGAACAGCCATGGCAGTCGTCAAAACCAAACCCACGTCGCCCGGACGCCGTTTCGTCGTCAAGGTCGTCAATCCGGAACTGCACAAAGGCGAGCCGCACTGGCCGCTCGTCGAGACGCAGAAGAAGCGCGGCGGCCGCAACAACGTCGGTCGCATCACGCAGCGTCACCAGGGCGGCGGTCACAAGCAGCACTACCGCGTGATCGACTTCAAGCGTGACAAGGACGGCATTCCGGCGACGGTCGAGCGGCTCGAATACGATCCGAACCGCACTGCGAACATCGCGCTCTTGAAATACACCGACGGCGAGCGCCGCTACATCATCGCACCGCGCGGCATCGCAGCCGGCGACCAACTGATGTCGGGTTCGTCCGCACCGATTCGTGCCGGCAACGCGATGCAACTGCGCAGCGTGCCGCTCGGCAGCGTCGTGCATTGCATCGAGATGAAGGCCGGCAAAGGTGCGCAGCTCGCGCGCAGCGCCGGCAGCTCCGCGCAGTTGGTTGCGCGCGAAGGCCAGTACGCGACCTTGCGGCTGCGTTCCGGCGAGATGCGCCGGGTGTTGATCGACTGCCGCGCAACGCTCGGCGAAGTCGGCAACAACGAGCACAGCCTGCGTTCGTACGGTAAGGCCGGTGCGCGCCGTTGGCTCGGTATTCGTCCGACGGTTCGCGGCGTCGCGATGAACCCGGTCGACCACCCGCACGGCGGCGGCGAAGGCAAAACGTCGGCCGGCCGCCATCCGGTGTCGCCGTGGGGCACGAAGACCAAGGGTTACAAGACGCGTCGCAACAAGCGCACCGACGGCATGATCGTGCGCCGCCGTCACAAGAAATAAGCGGGAGTAGAGAGCGTGCCGAGATCGCTGCGAAAAGGTCCTTTTGTCGACGTCCACCTCGCGAAGAAAGTGGAGACGGCCGTCGCGTCGAACGACAAGCGTCCGATCAAGACGTGGTCTCGTCGTTCGATGATTCTGCCCGACATGGTCGGTTTGACGATCTCGGTGCACAACGGCCGTCAGCACATACCGGTGTACGTCAACGAAGAGATGGTCGGGCACAAGTTGGGTGAGTTCGCGCCGACGCGCACGTATCGCGGCCACGCCGGCGACAAGAAGGTGAAGAAGTAGAACGGAGCGAGATGATGGAAGTCAGCGCAATTGCAAAACGTCTCCGCATCACGGCACAGAAGGCTCGCCTCGTCGCCGACACGGTGCGCGGCAAGCCGGTCGCCGAGGCGCTCGACATCCTCGCGTTCAGCACGAAGAAGGGCGCGGGCCTCGTGCGCAAGGTGCTCGAGTCGGCGATCGCGAACGCCGAGAACAACGAAGGCGCCGATGTCGACGAGCTGCGCGTGCATCGGATCTTCGTCGATGAGGGCATGACGATGAAGCGGACGATGCCGCGCGCGAAAGGCCGCGCCGACAGGATCTCGAAGCGCACCGCGCACATCACCGTCACCGTTTCAGACCAAGCCGCGAATTCGCGGTCATAGGCGGAGTACACATGGGTCAGAAAGTAAATCCGAACGGGCTGCGACTCGGCATCGTCAAAAGCCACAATTCGGTGTGGTACGCCGACAAGAAGCAGTACTCGAAGTACCTGCTGAACGATCTGCGCGTCCGCGAGTATCTGCGCGATCGTCTGTCGCAGGCGTCGGTGAGCCGCATCGAGATCGAGCGTCCGGCACAGACCGCGCGCATTTCGATCCACACGGCGCGACCCGGCATCGTGATCGGTAAGAAAGGCGAAGACGTCGAACGCTTGCGCCGCGATCTCGCCGTGATGATGGGCGTGCCGGTGCACGTCAACATCGAAGAGATCCGCAAGCCCGAGATCGACGCGCTGCTCGTCGCGCAGAACGTCGCGCAGCAGCTCGAGCGTCGCGTGCAGTTCCGTCGCGCGATGCGCCGCGTGATTCAGAACGCGATGCGGCTCGGCGCGAAAGGCATCAAGGTGCGCGTCGCCGGCCGCTTGGGCGGTACCGAGATTGCGCGCTCCGAGGTTTATCACGAAGGCCGCGTGCCGCTGCACACGTTGCGCGCGGATATCGACTACGCGACCGCCGAAGCGAAGACAACGTACGGCGTGCTCGGTATCAAGGTGTGGATTTTCAAAGGCGAAATCCTCGGCACCGATACCGAAGCGCAGGCAACCGCGTAGCCGAGAGGATTGAAGGAAGTCATTCATGCTGCAACCCAAGCGAACGAAATTCCGCAAGATGCACAAGGGCCGCAATCGCGGTCTTGCGATGCGCGGAAGCACCGTCAGCTTCGGCGAGTACGGGCTCAAGGCGATCGGCCGAGGTCGACTCACTGCGCGCCAGTTGGAAGCCGGGCGCCGCGCGATGACCCGTCACGTCAAACGCGGCGGCAAGATCTGGATTCGCGTGTTCCCGGATAAGCCGATCACGAAGAAGCCGCTCGAAGTGCGACAAGGCAAAGGTAAGGGCTCGGTCGAGTACTGGGTCGCCCTGATTCAGCCGGGCCGCGTGTTGTACGAGATGGAAGGTGTCGGCGAGGACGTCGCCCGCGAAGCATTTTCGTTGGCTGCTGCGAAGCTGCCGTTCAAGACCACGTTCGTGAAGCGATCGGTGATGTGATGAAGGCGTCGGATATCAGAGACAAGAGTGCAGCGGAGTTGAAGACGGAACTCCTGCGCCTGCGCAAAGAGCAATTCAACACGCGCATGCAGGCGACCAGCGGTCAGCTCGCTCAGACGCACTTCATGAAGAATCTGCGTCGCGACATCGCGCGCGTGAAAACGGTGTTACGGGAGAAGCGTGACAATGGCTGACGAGAACAAGCCGAAAGGTCGGGTCGTGACCGGCCGCGTGATCAGCAACAAGTGCAATCAGACGATCACGGTGCTCATCGAACGTCGCGAACCGCACCCGGTGTACGGCAAATACATCCGCCGTTCCACGAAGGTCCACGCACACGACGAAAAGAACGAGTGCAACGAAGGCGATTTGGTGACGGTGCGCGAGTCGCGGCCGTATTCGAAAACGAAGACGTGGGTGCTCGTGAGCATCGACGAACGCGCGCCTGCGCCAGACGCCGCGCACGCGTGAGGTAGCCGAAGATGATTCAGTCAGAGTCGATGTTGGATGTCGCGGACAACAGCGGAGCGCGGCGCGTGCAGTGCATCAAGGTGCTCGGCGGCTCGAAGCGCCGCTACGCGAGCATCGGCGACGTCATCAAGGTGACGATCAAAGAAGCGATTCCGCGCGGTCGCGTGCGCAAGGGCCAAGTGATGAATGCGGTCGTCGTGCGCACGAAGAAAGGCATTCGCCGGCAGGACGGCTCGCTGATCAAGTTCGACCAAAACGCCGCGGTGTTGCTGAACCCGCAAAACCAGCCGGTCGGCACGCGGATCTTCGGACCCGTGACGCGCGAGCTGCGCACCGAGAGCTTCATGCGAATCATTTCGCTGGCGCCGGAAGTGCTCTGAGGAGTTGACGGAATGCGCAAGATCAAGAGCAAAGACGAAGTGATCGTGCTCACCGGGCGCGATAAGGGGCGCCGCGGCGAAGTGCTGTCGGTGCGCCCGGACGGTCGCCTCGTGGTGTCCGGCGTCAACGTCGCGAAGAAACACCAGCGCGGCAATCCGAACACGGGCGCGCAGGGCGGCATCGTCGACAAAGAGGCGCCGATCCAGGCGTCGAATGTCGCGATCTACAACGACGAAACGGGCAAGGCCGACCGCGTCGGTTTCCGGATCGAGAACGGCAAGAAAGTTCGCTATTTCAAGTCGACGAAAAAAACGATCGACGTGTAACACGCGTGTAACGAGAAACGAGATGACCGATCTACACCGACAATACATCGAGAAAATCCGTCCGAGTCTGATGGAGCAGTTCTCGTTGACGAATCCGATGGCCGCCCCGCGCCTCGTCAAAGTGACGCTGAACATGGGTGTCGGCGAAGCGGTCGGCGATCGCAAGATCATGGACAACGCCGTCAACGACATGACGTTGATCTCCGGCCAGAAGCCGGTCGTCAACAACGCGCGCAAGTCGGAAGCCGGTTTCAAGATTCGCGAAGGCTATCCGGTCGGGTGCAAGGTGACGTTGCGTGGCGCGCGGATGTACGAATTCATCGAGCGGCTCGTCGGCATCGCGATTCCGCGGATGCGCGACTTCCGCGGTTTGAACCCGCGCGCGTTCGACGGTCGCGGCAATTTCTCGATGGGCGTGACCGAGCAGATCATTTTTCCGGAAATCGACTACGACAAGATCGATGTCATTCGCGGAATGGACGTCACGGTCACCACGACGGCGCGAACGAATGCGGAAGGGCTCGCGCTGCTCAAAGGATTCAACTTTCCGTTCCGTGAGGCGCACTAAGCATGGCGAAGACTTCGGTAGTCGAGCGGGAAAAGAAACGCGATCGGACGCAGGCGAAGTTCGCCGCGAAGCGCAAGAAGCTCAAAGCGATCGTCAACGATCGCGGCGCATCCGACGACGAGCGTTGGGAAGCGCAGATCAAGCTGCAGAAACTGCCGCGCAACGCGAGTCCGTTCCGCCGGCGCCGACGCTGCTCGATCACCGGCCGGCCGCGCGGCGTGTACCGCAAGTTCGGTCTCGCGCGCACGAAGTTGCGTGAAGCGGCGATGCGCGGCGACGTGCCGGGTCTCGTCAAGGCGAGTTGGTAGGAGTCGAAACGAATGACGATGCAAGATCCGGTCGCCGACATGCTGACGCGCATCCGCAACGGCCAGGCTGTGCAGAACGCGAATGTGTCGATGCCGAGTTCGAAATTGAAGGTCGCGATCGCGCAGGTGTTGCGCGATGAAGGCTACATCGGCGGCTTCTCGGTCGAAGGCGGCGCGAAGGCGACGCTGTCGATCGACCTGAAGTATCACAAAGGACAGCCGGTGATCGCGGAGTTGAGCCGCGTCAGCCGTCCGGGTCTGCGGATTTACCGCGACAAGGGCGACTTGCCTAAGGTGCACGGCGGTTTGGGCGTCTCGATCATCAGCACGCACAAAGGCGTGATGACGGACCGCGCGGCCCGTAAAGCCGGTATCGGCGGCGAAGTGCTTTGCACGGTGTTCTGAGCGCCCTTGTCGATTTGTTAGGAAGTGATTTGTTAGGAAGAGATTTGTTAGAGGTTTGACAGATGTCGCGAGTTGCCAACTATCCGATCGAAGTGCCGAAGGGCGTCGAAGTGACGCTCGACGCGTCGTCGCTGAAGGTGAAAGGCGCGAAAGGCAGCTTGTCGATATCGCTCGACGAAGCGGTCGACGTGAAGAGCGAAGACGGCCGCATCCGGTTCGTGCCGAAGCGCAACGATGCGCACTCGAACGCGATGGCGGGCACGTTGCGGGCTCACACGCGCAACATGGTGCAAGGCGTGTCGCAGGGCTTTTCGAAGAAGCTCGAGTTGCAAGGCGTCGGTTACCGCGCGCAGGCGACGAGCGGCCGACTGGATCTACAACTCGGCTTCTCGCATCCGATCCAATACAAGCTGCCGGAAGGCATCAAAGCGGAGACGCCGAGCCAGAACGAGATCATCGTCAGCGGCGTCGACCGGCAACTGGTCGGTCAGGTCGCATCGGAGATTCGCAGTTTCCGTCCGCCCGAGCCGTACAAGGGCAAAGGCGTTCGCTACGCCGACGAGCGCGTCGTGCGCAAAGAAGCGAAGAAGAAATAGGTAGAGGTCGCATTCGATGAACGACAAGAAACAAGCCCGTATACGCCGAGCGCGCAGCAGCCGCATGAAGATGCGCGAACTGGGCGCGACGCGGTTGACGGTGCACCGCACGCCGCGGCACATCTATGCCCAGGTCATCGAGCCGGAAGGCACGCGCGTGCTCGTGTCTGCGTCGACGCTCGATGCGACGTTGCGCAAAGGCAAAACCGGGAACAAAGACGCAGCGGCCGAAGTCGGCAAGCTGATCGCCGAACGCGCGAAAGCCGCCGGCATCACGCGCGTCGCGTTCGATCGTTCGGGGTTCAAGTATCACGGCCGCGTGAAAGCGTTGGCCGATGCCGCTCGTGCAGGCGGGCTGGAGTTCTAAGACATGGCCTATACGCAAGAAGTGAAAGAAGAAGGACTGGTCGAGAAGCTCGTCCAGGTCAACCGAGTCGCGAAAGTCGTCAAGGGCGGACGCATCTTCGGCTTCACGGCGCTGACGGTCGTCGGCGACGGTAAAGGCCGCGTCGGCTTCGGCCGCGGTAAGGCGCGCGAAGTTCCGGTCGCGATCCAGAAGGCGATGGAAGCGGCACGCCGCAACATGATCGAGATCGAACTCGATCGCGGCACGATCTGGTATCCGGTCTCGCGCTATCACGGCGCGTCGAAGATCTACATGCAACCGGCGTCGGAAGGTACCGGTGTCATCGCGGGCGGCGCGATGCGCGCGTTGCTCGAAGCAGCAGGCGTGCACAACGTGCTCGCGAAGTGCTATGGCTCGACGAATCCGGTCAACGTCGTGCGTGCAACGTTCGAAGCGTTGAAGCACATGCGGTCGCCGCAGCAAGTGGCGGAGAAGCGCGGCCTCACCGTCGAACAGATGCAGGCGTGATCGAAGCGGGCGGCGTAACGGCGGCGCGATGCGAGAACAGGTGGCGCGAGCGACACGAGTATAGAAAGGCGCGCGACGTAAGAACTGAAAGGTAGTTGCGATGAGTGGCGAAAAGAAAATCCGAGTCACGCTGACGAAGAGCTTGAACGGCCGTCTGCGTACGCACCAAGCGTGCGCGGCGGGCTTGGGCTTGCGTCGCATCGGCCACACGGTCGAAGTGCAAGACACACCGGCGGTGCGCGGCATGATCAACAAGGTCTACTACATGGTGCGCGTCGAGGGAGAAGCGTGATGCGTCTGAACGAACTGTCTCCCGCGCCCGGCAGCAAGAAGCCGAAGCAACGCGTCGGTCGCGGCGTCGGCTCGGGCTTGGGCAAGACGTGCGGCCGCGGCCACAAAGGCCAAAAGGCGCGCAAGAGCGGCAACCCGCCGCGCGGCTTCGAAGGCGGTCAAATGCCGCTGCAACGCCGCGTGCCGAAATTCGGTTTTCGCTCGCGGATTGCGCTGGTGACGGCCGAGGTGCGCCTCGGCGAACTCGCGAAGGTCAGCGGCAGCGACATCGACCTCGATGCGCTGAAGGCCGCTAACGTCGTGTACAAAGGGGCGAAGCGCGCGCGGAT
>Ga0335076_10006828_pt1 | contig 11511 bp, 10 predicted proteins | sample Lox_Sample_25_FD_206717 | JGI IMG/M metagenome (GOLD analysis project Ga0335076, IMG submission 206717) | Soil microbial communities from Loxahatchee National Wildlife Refuge, Florida, United States - Lox_Sample_2.5 | ecosystem: Environmental > Terrestrial > Soil > Wetlands | place: USA... | reverse complement strand
ATCGCCGACCTGTGCGAGGAGCTCCACCGCTGCGGTCGCCTGGCCGGCCATCACCGCGAGATCGTTGTAAGGGTGGATCAGCGTTGCTCCGGTGGCCGCGACCACCTCCCGAGCGGTGCTCTCGCGTGCGGCGAGTGTCGGCGTGCACCAGGTGATCTCGGCGCCGTAGCGGATCACGGCGGCGCGCTTCGCCTGCGGGGTGTTGTCGGGCATGACGACAAACGCCGGGATGCCGCGCAGGCGGGCCGCGCGGGCGAGCGCCGCGGCGTGATTGCCGGAGGAGTGCGTGGCGACACCGCGCTGCGCCTGCGCGTGCGGCAGCGCAAACACCGCATTGGTCGCGCCGCGGGCCTTGAAGGCACCCGCCTTCTGGAAGTTCTCACACTTGAAATAAAGTCGCGCACCGCTTTGCGCATCGAGCGTGGTGCTGGTCATCACCGGGGTGAGGTTCACCTTGCCGGCGATGCGCGCGCGCGCCTCCTCGATGAGCGACCAGCTCAGACCTTCCGCGGTGCTCGACATGACGGGCTCGAGCATGGGGAGCGTCGCGGGGGTGGTCAAGCGACGGCGCTCGGGCAGCGTAGCGCGAAGGCAGCGCGAAGGACTCTGGGCGCTCCCTGGCGCGTGGTCAGTGCGCGGCGCGCGCCGCGACGGCGCCGCCCGCGCCCGCATCGAGCCGTGCAAGCGCGGCGTTGACGTCGATCGCCGGCACCGCAGGCGGGGGCTGCTCGGCTGCGCCGAGGAGCGAGGTGATCGCGGACGGGGTGAGGCGTGTCGGCGACGCCGACATGAGGAGCGCGATCACTCCGGTCACCTCAGCGGCGGCCACCGAGCTTCCCGACTCGAAGTCGTATTCGCCTCCCGGGCGCAGGGTGAGCACGTGCTGCGCCGGGGCGAGCAGAGCGCCTCTGGGCGACTGCTCCGTGCCGCTCGCGGTGATCACTCCCGGGATCGCGGTCGGGAAGGGCGCCTCGGTGCCGGCGGCGGCTCCGACAAAAGTGATCCCGCGCCTGAGGCCCGCCTGCACGAGTGCCTCGAGCAGCGGATCGGCGGGTCCCGCGAGACTCAGATTGACGAGCGACGCACCGGAGGCGAGCGCGGCGGCGAGCGCGCGCGCCAGCGTGAAGGTGTTGCATGCGGCGGCGTCGCTGTCCGGGGCGAGCTGCCAGCACCCGGCGAACACCTCGAGCTGTGCGAGCGGTGCAATGCCGACGATGCCGATGTGGTTGTTGGCCACCGCGGCGATCACGCCGGCCACGGCCGTGCCATGGCGGAGCGAGGTACCCGAAGACGCCTGCGCCTCAACGAACGACTGCGCATGCGCGATGCGCCCGTGCAGGTCGGGATGATTCGCATCGACCGCGGTGTCGATGAGCGCAATGTGCACGCCCGCGCCCTGGGTACGCTCATGAGCGCGGGCGATCCCGAGGGTAGTGAGGTTTGTCTGCAGGTCATAGAGCGGGTCGTTGTAAGGGGCTGCGTCCTTTGCGGACGGCGTTGCGGCGGCGGTTGCGCCAGTCGGCGGCGAACTCGGGGCCGCCGGAGCAGCCGCCGCCGCCGCAGTCGCCGCCGGAGCAGCCGCCAGCGGCGCAATCGCCGCCGGAGCAGCCGGCTCGGTCAGCGTGTGGAACTCCTGCAGTGGCTGCGCGAGTGCCACGCGCCGGTCGTGCGCGAGCGAGGCGAGCACATCGGCGGCGGGGCGACCGTTGGTGATCTCGAACACGACGCAGTGCATCGACAGCACCTGGATCGGCCAGCTGACGACCTCGCGCAGTGCGTAGTCGCTGGCAACACGCCGCGCCTGTCGCTGGGCGCTCTGCGCCACGGTGTAGCCGCCGCCGCCGCTGTAGCGCGCCCCGGTTGATCCTGCGGATGAGGGTAGTGACTGCGGCTGATTGGTGAAGGCGACGACGATTTGCTTCGATGCGGCGCCAGGGGAGGGTGGCGCTGCGAGCGCGGCGCCGCCTGCGAGCAACGCAAGCCACGCCGCAATCGCGCGCGCGAATGTGTACATCAGAGTCGCGGCGGCTGCCGCTCCGCTGTCGCGCCGGGCGTGACCGCCACATCGGCGAGCGGCTCCACCCAGCGAACACGTGCATCCGCCCGTAGCCGGCCCGCGAGCGCTCGCATCTGCGGGCTCACCTCCTGCGTCGACGCCTCACCGGGGACGCTCTCCACCGGAGCAACGCCGAAGATCCCGGTCGCGTCGGGACCCTCGACCACGCGGGCGCCCGCCTCACGCAGGAGCCTCCCGGCATCACCGATCGACAGCGACGGCACGAAGGCGATGTGCAGCACATGTGGTGCGCGGGCCGTGACGGCGGTATGCGTCGCGTAAAGCGGTTGCGTCCAGCGGTAGGCGGTGAGCGCAAATACGCCGCAGAAGAGCATCAGGAGAAAGCTGGCCGCCCACGCCAGCCCCGGTGGCCGCCACGCGGCGGCCGCAGAGCGCAACGGGATCGCTGCAGCAGGTCGTGGCGGCGTGCGACGGCGCGCAGTGCGGCCGCTGCGGCCGTCGATACGGTCCATCAGCTTGCGGAAGGAGGGGCCCGGCGCGTAGGTGACCCGCTCAGGCTCGGTGAGCGCCTGACACATCAGACGCTGCTGCACGAGCTCGCGCGCACACGATCCGCACTCACGCACATGACCTTCGAGCCGCACGCGCTCGATGCCCGACAGCCGCCCGTTGGCGAGCCACGGCAGCAGCAGCCACGATTCATCGTGAGCCAATGCATCCACCATCATGACCCCCTCAGCGTTCCTGCGCGGTCGCGCCGCCGTGCGTCGCAGCCCCGGTGCCTGCATTCATGGAGCTCGGAGTCGCCAGCTGCGGCAGGAGCCGCTGCAGCTTGGCCCGCGCATGAAACAAGCGTGTCTTCACGGTATTGACCGGGCAGCCCATGATGGTCGCGATCTCTTCGCAGGAATGTCCCAGCTCGTAACATAATTCCACCGCCATACGCTGCTCCACGGGCAGCTGCGCAAGCGCCTGAGTGAGCCAGTCGCGCAGCTCTTCCGTGCTCTGTGGCCCCTCGCTGGTAAGTGGCGGCAGCTCACCCTCGAGGTTCTTCTCCGCGAGCCGCGCGGAGGCGCGGAACGCGTTTCTGGCCTTGCGGTAGGCAATCCCCAGGATCCAGGTGGAGGGCTGTGAGTCGCCCCGAAAGGTGCGCGCCTTGCGCCACACCACCCAGAAGGTGTCGTTGATGACTTCCTCGGCGACGTCGTAACGTCGGGTGAGGCGTGTCAGGAAGCGCGCCATGCGGCGGTGATAGAGGTTGTAGAGCTCCTCGAACGCCTTGCGATCGCCCTCGCCGATGCGCGCAATCAGCTCGACTTCGTGCGCCGTGCCGGATGAGCCGCGAACGCCGAGCTCGGTCATACCGTGGTCACTGTTGATGTCCGCCTTCACTCGCGATCGCCCTTATCGCGGTAAGTGTGCTGCGCTGCCGCTCAGGTTCAACGAGCCCTTACTATCCACTCCGCTCGGCGGGGGGTCAAAAGCGCCAGGAGAGCGTTCCGGCGAAGCGGTCGTTCGCAACCGGATAGGGCGTGAGCTGCTCCGCGCGATCCTGCGTGAGGAAGTAGCCGACGTCGAGCCGCCAGCGACGGTACTCGTAGGCGAGCCCCACGTTGCCGTACGCGTAGTGGTTGGCGACGGCGAACCCGGAGCCGGTGCCCGTTGCGTAGTAGTAGCCGGCGCTCCCGGTGAGGAACAGTCCGCCGACAATGAGCCATTGACCGGTGGTCTCCGCTACCCACGCGGTGGTCCGTCCGAGGCGCGTCTCGTACCAGTACTGCACCGCGTTCGGGATCACGGTGATCGAGAACGACCAGCTGTCGAGGTAGGTCAACGCCGCGCTGATCTCCTGGTAGTCGTTCGAGAATGGCTGCTCGCCGCCGACGTAATAACGCGCACGTGCGCTGAGGCTCGCGCCCCAGGCGTTGCTCAGGTTGAAACGGTGCCCGAGGTAGAGCTCGACGTCGTAGTTGGCGTAGGGATCCAAGTCGTGGTCGCGGGTCGAGGCCCAGACCCCCGCGAAGGTGCCATCGGTGTCGGCGTGCACGTCGAACTGACCGGCGCCGTGACCGCCGCTTTCGGAGAGACCCCGGTAGATGAAGTCCGTCGTGTACGCGAGGCTGCCGCCGAAGGTGAAATCGCTGCCAAATCCACCGGCGTAGCCCTGCCGTGCAGCGATGAGGAGCAGCAGGCAGGGCAGCACCGATCGCGTCGGCGACGGTCTAAGAGGGCGCCAGTGGCTCACGATTCGTTGACATTATCTTTTGCGTGCCGGCGGCCGCTCTCGGGCAGGACTTACGCCTTCCCTTATGCTCGCCATAGCAAAGGGCCTATACACGCCGGGGCCGCCATGCCCGACGTATACTGTCAGGATGGACACACTAATGCCGTCCGAAACCGCGCTCGTACGGCGCATCGTCGCCGAACACAGGGAACGCCCTGGCCCGCTACTGGAAGTGTTGCATGGCATCCAGGCGGCCATCGGCTTCATCCCGCCCGGTGCCGTTCCCGTGGTCGCACAGGAGCTGAACCTCTCACGCGCCGAGGTGCACGGCGTCGTCACCTTTTATCACTACTTTCGGACCTCGCGCCCCGGCGCTCATACCGTGAGCCTGTGCCAGGCGGAGGCCTGCCAGTCGATGGGCGCGGAGGGCCTCGCCGCGCACGCCCGCCGGCGGCTCGGGATCGATTTCCACGAGACTACGGCCGACGGTAAGTTCTCGCTCGAGCCGGTGTATTGCCTCGGCAACTGCGCCTGCTCGCCGGCCGCGATGATCGACGGACAGCTGCACGGTCGGTTGACGGCGGATGCGTTCGATGCGCTGATCGAGGAGACGGCTTCGGCATGAGCGCGACCGTCTACGTCCCGGGGGACGCGGGGGCGCTGTCCATCGGCGCCGGCGCGGTCGCCGCCAGCATCGCAGCCGAAGCCTCCCGTCGGGGCCTGGCACTCGATCTCGTACGCAACGGCTCGCGCGGCGCCTACTGGCTCGAGCCGCTCGTCGAGGTCGTGACGCCGGCCGGGCGAAGCGCCTACGGGCCGGTGCGCCCCGCCGACGTGCCCTCGCTCTTCGCAGCCGATTTCCTTACCGGCGCTGCCCACCCGCTCTCGCTCGGCCTCACCGATTCGATCTCCTGGCTCAAAGGCCAGCAGCGGCTGACTTTCGAGCGCGTCGGTATCGTCGACCCGACGAGCGTTGCCGATTATGTGAAGCACGGGGGCTACCAGGGGCTCACCAAGGCACTGTCACTCGCGCCGGCCGACGTCGTGCAGGCCATTACGACCTCCGGGCTGCGCGGCCGCGGCGGCGCCGCCTTCCCCACCGGAATCAAGTGGAAGACGGTGCTCGATCAGACTGCGACGCCGAAGTACGTGACCTGCAACGCCGATGAGGGCGACTCGGGTACCTTCTCCGACCGCATGCTGATGGAGGGCGATCCCTTTGCCCTCATTGAGGGCATGACCATCGCCGGTGTCGCCGTCGGTGCCACGGCCGGCTTCATCTACCTGCGCGCCGAATACCCGCACGCGCTCGCCGCGCTTCGGACCGCGGTCGCGGCCGCCTACCAGGCGCACTACCTGGGTGCAGACGTCGCCGGCAGCGGCAAGCGTTTCGATCTGGAGGTGCGTGTCGGGGCGGGGGCCTACATCTGCGGCGAGGAGACCTCGATGCTCGAGAGTCTCGAGGGGAGGCGCGGGGAAGTGCGCGTGCGCCCGCCGCTGCCCGCGATCAAGGGCCTGTTCGGCCAGCCCACGATCGTCAACAACGTCGTGACGCTCGCGAGCGTGCCGTGGATCCTCGCGCACGGCGCCGAGGCGTATGCCAACTTCGGCATGGGCAAATCGCGTGGCACGCTGCCGATACAGCTCGCCGGGAACATCCGCCGCGGCGGCCTGGTCGAGCGGGCGTTCGGCCTCACGCTGCGCGAGCTCCTCTACGAGTACGGCGGCGGCAGCGCCAGCGGTAAGCCGATCCGCGCGGTGCAGGTCGGCGGCCCGCTCGGCGCCTACATCCCGCCCTCGCAGTTCGATACCGCGGTCGACTACGAGGCGCTCGCCGCGATCGGCGCGCTGCTCGGGCACGGCGGGATCGTGGTGTTCGACGATACGGTTGACATGGTGCGCATGGCGCGCTATGCGATGGAATTCTGCGCGATCGAGTCCTGCGGCAAGTGCACCCCGTGCCGCATCGGCTCTACGCGGGGTGTCGAAGTGATCGACCGCATCATTGCGGGCGTCGACGCCGAGCGCAACGTGCAGCTCCTCGAGGAGTTGTGCGAGCTCATGGTGCAGGGGTCGTTGTGCGGGCTGGGCGGCATGGCGCCCTTTCCGGTACAGAGTGCCCTGAAACACTTCAGGGAAGATTTTCGCGCGCGCCACTGAGCGCGCCAGCGAGGCAGATCGATGTACGCGATAGATTACGAAGACTGCGGAACTCCCCAGCCGGTGAATGGCGCGGCGAGCGTGACGCTCGAGATCGACGGCCGCGCGGTGACCGTGCCGGAGGGCACCTCCGTGATGCGCGCCGCGGCGCTCGCCGGGGTCAAGGTGCCGAAGCTGTGTGCCACCGACACGCTCAAGGCATTTGGCTCCTGCCGGCTGTGCCTGGTCGAGATCGAAGGCCGCAAGGGCTACCCGGCCTCCTGCACGACTACCGTCGCCGCCGGCATGAAGATCCGCACCCAGTCGCCGAAGCTGACGCAGCTGCGCCGCGGCGTGATCGACCTGTACGTGTCCGATCACCCGCTCGAGTGCGAGAGCTGCCCGGCGCACGGGCACTGCGAGCTCGAGGACATGGCGGCCGCGGTCGGGGTCACTGCGACGTCCTACGCACCCGGTGCCATGCACCGCCCCGTGGCCAAGGACGAGAGCAATCCGTACTTCGCGTTCGATCCGACCCTGTGCATCGTGTGCTCGCGCTGCGTACGCGCCTGCGACGAGGTGCAGGGGACCTTTGCGCTCACCATCCAGGGGCGCGGCTTCGACTCCAAGGTCGCCGCGAGCCAGGACGACTCCTTCCTCGAATCCGAGTGCGTCTCGTGCGGGGCGTGCGTCGAGTCCTGTCCGACCGGTGCGCTCACCGAGAAGTCGATCATCGCACTCGGGCAGCCCGAGCGCGCCGTGACCACCACCTGTGCCTACTGCGGCGTCGGCTGCGGCTTCAAGGCGGAGGTACAGGGTGAGGGCGCCGACACCGAGGTGGTGCGCATGGCGCCCGATCGCGCCGGGAAAGCCAACCACGGCCACGCCTGCGTCAAGGGACGCTTCGCCTGGGGGTATGCCACGCATACCGACCGGGTGCTGAAGCCGATGATCCGCAAGACGCTGCGCGACGAATGGCGCGAGGTCTCCTGGGAGGAGGCGATCTCTTACGCCGCGAGCGAGCTCAAGCGGATCCAGGCGAAGTACGGCCGCGACTCGATCGGCGGTATCACGTCCTCGCGCTGCACCAACGAGGAGACCTTCCTGGTGCAGAAGCTGGTGCGCGCCGCCTTCGGCAACAACAACGTCGATACCTGCGCGCGCGTCTGCCACTCGCCGACGGGCTACGGCCTCAAGAACACCATCGGCGAGTCCGCCGGTACCCAGGCGTTCGACTCGGTGATGAAGTGCGACACGATCCTGATCATCGGCGCCAATCCCACCGACGGGCACCCGGTGTTCGCCTCGCAGTTGAAGCGCCGCCTGCGCCAGGGAGCGAAGCTCATCATCGCCGATCCGCGCGAGACCGGGCTCGTGCGCTCGCCGCACATCGAGGCGGACGAGCACCTGCAGTTAAAGCCCGGCACGAACGTCGCGCTCCTGAATGCGCTCGCGCACGTGGTCGTCACCGAAGGCCTCACCAGGGAGGACTATGTCGCGCAGCGCTGCGAGGCGGATTCCTACGCCAAGTGGAAGGCGTTCGTGGCCGAGGCGCGCAATTCACCGGAAGCTTCCGAAAGCATCACCGGTGTGCCCCCGGAGCGTGTGCGCCATGCCGCCCGGCTCTACGCGAAGGCCGGCAATGCCGCCATTTACTACGGGCTCGGCGTCACCGAGCACAGCCAGGGGTCGACGGCGGTCATCGGCATCGCCAATCTCGCCATGGCGACCGGCAACCTCGGGCGCGAGGGCGTCGGCGTGCAGCCGCTACGGGGTCAGAACAACGTCCAGGGTTCGTGCGACATGGGCTCCTTCCCGCACGAGTTCAGTGCCTACCGCCACGTGTCCGATCCGGTGGTGCGCAAGTCGTTCGAGGACGACTGGGGCGTGACGCTGCAGGCCGAGCCTGGGCTGCGCATCCCCAACATGTTCGAGGCGGCGCTCGATGGCACCTTCAAGGCGATGTACGTGCAGGGCGAGGACTTCGTGCAGTCCGATCCCAACTCGCACCACGTCAACGCCGCCATGGCATCGCTCGAGTGCTGCATCGTGCAGGACCTCTTCCTCAACGAGACCGCGAAGTTCGCGCACGTGTTCCTGCCGGGCTCCTCGTTCCTCGAGAAGGACGGCACCTTCACCAATGCGGAGCGGCGTACCTCGCTGGTGCGCAAGATCATGCAGCCGCTCGCCGGCTACCAGGACTGGGAGATCACCTGTCTCCTCTCCAATGCCCTCGGCTATCCGATGCACTACGACCACGCGAGCGAGATCATGGCGGAGATCGCCCGCCTCACGCCGACCTTCGCCGGCATGACCTTCGAGAAGATCGCGCGGCTCGGCAGCATCCAGTGGCCGTGCAACGACGCGGCGCCCGAAGGTACGCCGACCATGCACATCGGGCAGTTCGTGCGCGGCAAGGGCAAGTTCTGGCCGACCGAGTACGTGCCGACCAGCGAGCGCTCGTCGAGCCGCTTCCCGCTGATCCTCACCACCGGGCGCATCCTCACGCAGTACAACGTCGGGGCGCAGACCCGCCGTACCGGCAACGTCGTCTGGCACACCGAGGACGTGCTCGAGATCCACCCGCACGACGCCGAGGTGCGCGGCATCAGCGACGGGGATTGGGTGGGACTCACCAGCCGCGCCGGCGAGACGGTGCTGCGCGCCAAGGTATCCGAGAAGATCGCTCCGGGCGTGGTGTACACCACGTTCCACTTCCCGGAGACCAACGCCAACGTGGTGACGACCGAGAACTCCGACTGGGCGACCAACTGTCCGGAGTACAAGGTGACCGCCGTCGAGGTGGTGCTCGTCAACCAGAAGGAAGCCTGGCAGAAGCGCGCCGAGGCCGAGCGGTCGCTGCCGCGTCCGCAGCGCAAACGCAGCAAGGATCGCGCGCCCGCCTGAGCAACCCAACCTCATCGCGGCCTGCGCCAATGATCGCGGCGGAGCCGCCACCTGCCGCAGCCGGCGTGCAGCCTGGCGCACAGCCTGTGGCGAAGGTGGCCGCGGAAGTTGCCGTCGAGCGCTGGAAGCGCGGCACGCTCGAGCACACCGCGGATCTCGTGGCGGAGGAGATGCCGGTGGCGCTCGTCTATCACGACGTGCCGCACGTCGTGATGCTCGCGACTCCCGCGGATCTCGAGGACTATGCCATCGGCTTCACCTTGAGTGAGGGACTCGTGGCGCGGCCCGAGGAGATCCGTGGCGTCGAGGTGGTGCAGGGTGAGCATTCGGCGGACGTGAAGATCACCGTCGCCTGGGAGCGCTTCACCCAGCTCCTGCAGCGCCGGCGCAACCTCGCCGGTCGCACCGGCTGCGGGCTGTGCGGCGCGGAGACCGCCGCCGACGCCATTCGCGAGTGCCCAGCGGTTCCGCCGGGCGTCACGGTGACGGTGACGCAGCTGCACGCCGCGATCGCCGAGCTCGGGGCACGCCAGCCCATCAACGCCCGAACCGGCAGCGTTCACGCGGCGGCCTGGGTGGTGCCCGGGAGCGGCATCCAGGTAGTGCGCGAGGACGTCGGCCGCCACAACGCGCTCGACAAGACGATCGGGGCGCTGTCGCGGGCGCAGACTGACTTTGCCGCCGGCTACATGCTGATCACGAGTCGCGCGAGCTACGAGATGGTGCAGAAATGCGCCACGGTCGGTATCGCGCTCCTCGTGGCGCTATCGGCGCCGACGGCCTTCGCGGTGCGCCTGGCCGAGCGCTGCGGGCTCACCCTGGTCGCGTTCGCGCGCGCCGACCAGCACGTCGTGTACGCGCATCCACACCGGCTCCGGTAAATGGGCGAGGCCTCATGAACATCGATCTGCTCATCAAGATGGCGAACGAGATCAGCGATTTCTTCGCCGGCACGACGGACGCCGACGCTGCCGCGCGCGACGTCGCCACTCACCTCAAGCGCTACTGGGAGCCGCGCATGCGCGCGCAGATGCTGAAGTACTACGAGGAGCGGCAAGGGGCGGGACTGTCGGACATCGCCAAGGCCGCCGTCGCGCTGCTCTACGCCGCAAGCAAGGCCGCAGCCGCGGCACCACCCGGGGCGGCGCCGTCCCCGGCCGCGCCGGTCAAGGGCGCGGGAGCATGAGCTCCGGAGCGCCGCTTGCCCGACGTGCGCTGATCTGTGGCTCCCTCGCCTTCGACACCATCATGGTGTTCCGCGACCGCTTCGCCAATCACATACTGCCCGACAAGATTCACATCCTGAACGTGTCGTTCCTCGTGCCGCAGATGCGGCGCGAGTTTGGCGGCTGTGCCGGCAACATCGCCTATAACCTCAAGCTCCTCGGCGACACCGGCGTGCCGATGGCCACCGTAGGCCGGGATTTCGCGCCGTACCGGGAGTGGCTCGCGCACTCCGGCGTCCCCACCGATCACGTGCGTGTGATCGACGGCGAGCTCACCGCCCAGGCTTTCATCACCACCGATCTCGACGACAATCAGATCACCGCGTTCCATCCCGGCGCCATGCAGCACGCGCACGCCAACCGCGTGAGCGACGCGCTCGACATCGCCATCGGCATCGTGGCGCCCGACGGGCGCGACGGCATGATCGAGCACGCCGCGCAGTTTGCCGCCGCCGGCATCCCCTTCATCTTCGACCCGGGGCAGGGGTTGCCGATGTTCGGCCCGGCGGAGCTCAAGCGCTTCATCTCCCAGGCGCGCTGGGTGGCGCTCAACGACTACGAGTGGCAGCTCGTGCAGCAGAAATCCGGCTGGGGTGTGAGCGAGATCACGGCACGCGTCGAGGCGCTCATCGTCACGCGCGGCGCGGCCGGCTCGACGATTTATACCCGCGGTGAGGAGCTCACCGTCCCCGCCGCGCCGGCGCGCGCGGTGATCGACCCGACGGGCTGCGGCGATGCCTACCGCGCGGGGCTCCTGCACGGGCTGCTGCACGGTTTCGACTGGCTCGAGACCGGCCGCATCGCCTCCCTCATGGGGGCGATCAAGATCGAGTCACGCGGCACGCAGAATCACAGCTTCACGCGCGAGGAGTTCGCGGCGCGGCTCGAGAGCGGCGGCTCCTGAATATGTCGCGATCCGGGGCCACGCTGGCCGGCACCGACGCGCAGCTTTTGATCGCCGTCCAGCAGCGGCGGGATGACCTGGGTTAGACTAATAG
>Ga0335076_10006827_pt1 | contig 11512 bp, 6 predicted proteins | sample Lox_Sample_25_FD_206717 | JGI IMG/M metagenome (GOLD analysis project Ga0335076, IMG submission 206717) | Soil microbial communities from Loxahatchee National Wildlife Refuge, Florida, United States - Lox_Sample_2.5 | ecosystem: Environmental > Terrestrial > Soil > Wetlands | place: USA: Florida... | reverse complement strand
AAAAATCGGCTTCGTCCCATCCAAAAAACCGCACGACGACCGCAAATACCCTTGACAACCGCAATTCTGTGGCGTTACTCTCAACCTAATTTTCCGAATTAGGGTGTGTTGTGGCTGCATCTTATCCAGTAAACGTTTACTTCTGCCGGGGGAAGTGGAGGGTTTCTCGCATGTATCCCATCACGTCTTCGTTCGTTCGTCTCTCCTCGTTGTTCGCGCTCCTATTGCTCCTCGCTGGCACCTCTTTTGCTCAAGACAATCGTGCCATCATCAAAGGTACGGTCACCGACCCCAGCGGGGCGGTCATCACCGGTGTGAATGTCACCGCCCGCAATCTCGACACGAATGTCGAGACCGCCGCCGTCTCCAACGAGGACGGTATCTACGTCGTTCAGAATTTGCCGCCCGGCACCTACTCCCTCAGTTTCACCAAGACCGGTTTCAAGGAACTCGTCCAGCCCTCCATCACGCTCATCTCCACGCAAGTCGCTGGCATCAACGTCGCCCTCCAGGTCGGTTCCGCCAGCGAGAACGTCACCGTCACCTCCGAAGCCCCCGTCCTCGACAGTGAAAGCGTTGCCATTGGCACCAACATGAACGGCAAGGTCGTCACCGACCTTCCCCTCGATATCTATGGCGGGGGTCGCTTCGTCGAAGACTTCGCCGTCGCCCTGACTCCCGGGTACTCCCCGGTCAGCAGCCCCTACGGTGCGGTGATCAACGGCGCGCAATGGTTCGCTAAAGACTTCACCATCGACGGCACCTCGGGTACCGCCTCCATCCGGGGCAACTCCATGGAAACCGGTCCCAGCATGGAAGCCGTTCAGGAACTGCAAGCGCAAACCAGCGGTCTCGACTCCGAAAGCGCCATTACCAGCGGCGGCGTCATGTCCTTCACCCTGAAATCCGGCTCCAATCAGTTCCACGGCTCGGCCTTCGGTTATGGCCACAACGAATTCCTCGACGCCAACACCTGGACCAACGATTTCAACGGCCTTCCTAAAGACAAAGCCCGCGCTTGGGACTACGGCGGCAGCGTCGGCGGCCCCATCCTCAAAAACAAACTTTTCTTCTTTGGCACCTTCGAGCGTTACACCCAGGACAATTTCACTCTCGGCGGTTATAGCGGTTTCGTTCCTACCGCCGACATGCTCAACGGTAATTTCGGTGCCCTTCTGGGCAGCCAACTCTGCCTGCAACAGGATGGGAGTTACTCCTCAGACTGCACCGCAGCCGGTGCTTCCGCCGTCATGGTCCAGAACAAGGCCGGCCAATCTGTGCCTCTCCAAGCTGGTATGATCTTCGACCCCACCACCTGCGACACCAACGGCCAGAACTGCAAGCAATTCACCAACAACGTCATCGACACCCCAATCAGTAGCATGGCGCAGAAAATCAACGCTATCTATCAAAAGGGCTACGCCCCGGAAAGCACCAGCCTCACCAGCAACAATCGCAATGTCCAGTCGAATTCCCCGTCTCAAACGCCCAACCAAGCCGTCGTCAAACTCGACTACGATCTCTCCCCTAAAGATCGACTCTCGGGTTCTTGGATATACAACCACCGCCCCCGCACCCTCGTCGACTCCGGCGGTATCTGGCAACAAGGTTCCACGGACGGCGGCCCGTTGTCCGCCGCTCGGGTTCAAAAAGTTTTTTCCGATCAGTACCGCCTCAGCGAATCGCACACGTTCACCCCGAACTTGCTCAATCTTTTCAACCTTACCTATAACTGGTACAAGCAATCCGATAATCCCGCCGCGGCTTCCGATTGGAACAATCAACTCGGGTTCGGCAGCACCGGCGCCAGCAATTTCCCCTCGATTTCCTTCGGCGGCAGCATCAACGGCTACGGCGTCACCTACATCGGCAACAGCTTTCAAGGCTCCAGTTCCGGCGCCACCATCCTCACCGGAGACACCGTCACCTGGAACCATGGTCGTCACTCCTTCTCCTTCGGTGGAGACTTTCGCGATTATCAAGTCAACAGCCACAAGGGTAGCGGCGCGCTCAGCTTCAATTTCAATCCAAACACCACCGATGGCGGCTTCACGAGCGTCGCTGGATTCGGCTTTGCGACGTATCTTCTTGGCGACGTTTCCACCGCCAGCCAGTCCACACCGTTCGATCTTTATGGTCGCCGCAAAGCGATGACACTCTTCGCCCAAGACTCTTACAAGATCACTCCCAAACTCACGCTCACCGCCGGTCTTCGCTGGCAATATGCTTGGCGCTATCACGAAAAATACGGCCACTGGGCCAATTTCGATCTCAACCAAATCGATCCCACTTATGGCTTTCCCGGTCTCCTCACCTTCGCTACCGGTGGTGGTGACAGCTTCGAGAAAAAAGAATATTGGGACGGCTTTGGCCCCCAGATCGGCATTGCCTACGCCCCCGTTCCCAAATGGGTTATTCGTGGCTCCTTCAGCCTGGCTCTTCTCCCCCCGGGCGGCCCCTATTTCAACGGTGTTCCCAACGGATTTGCACCCGGATTTCAGGGCATCAACAGCGTCAACACTCCCTTCAATTGGGACAGCGGCTATCCCGGCCAATTCCAGCCCGGCGACAAGAGCGTCGATCCCAGCTCACTCTTCCCACTCGTCTCCGTTGATCCTCACGCTCTCATGCCCGCTTTCACTGACACCATCAACGTCGGCGTTCAGTACGAGCTTACCCCCACCACTCGCATAGAAGTCTCTTACGTCGGCAATCGCGGCCATCATCTCCCAGATACCGCTCTTGCTTGGAATGAACCTTCCGGTTCCACCTTTCTCAATACCGTCAACGCCAACCCGGGCATGAATCCATACAGCAACTACATCTACTGCACCACTCCCGGATCCGCGGTCACTGCCGACCTCGGCGGAAATCCCATCTCAGGCATCACCTGCCCCTATGCCAATTTCTACGGTCCAGCCCTCGCCACCATCGCCCCTTCGCCCCAGGCCGCCAATTGGGCCTCCTCTTATTGGTATTACTACAACCTGAACTACGTAAACCTGCCCATCGGCCAGACCTCCTACGACTCCATGGTTGTCGACCTCGTGAAACGCACTGGCCGCAATCTCACCATGGACCTCAACTACACTTATTCCCGTCAGCGCGGTGACACCTACACCGCCGCTCAGGAGTACAACGGCTACTATACTGGCGTGCAAGATTTCCAGAATCTCTCCGCTGCCGCGAACTCCCTCACCGGTTACGATCTCACTCACATCATCAAGGGCTACGCCACTTACATCCTCCCCTTCGGCCGCGGCCAGAAGTACCTCTCAGACAAAGGCGGATTTGTCAACGCTCTCGTTGGCGGCTGGCAAGTCAGTGGCGTAGTTCTTTACTACACCGGCCAACCCTTCCACATCGGCGTGAATAATCCTTATTACCCTCTGTGGGGCAACTTCTATCCCAACTTCCATACCACCGGCGTTTTCGGTCCTTTCAGCCCCAGCGCCTATCAGGCCACTCCCAACGCCACGCCCGTGCAATACTTCTCTTCGTCCGTTGCCACTTCTCCCATTAGCGGTAGCGCCGTCTCCTTTGGCTCCGCCGGTGCCTATGATTCCGCTCTGCGTTGCCCCGGTCAGGCCAACGAAAACGCCAGCTTGCTCAAGTACTTCTCCATGGGACCCGACGGCCGCTACCAACTCTCCCTTCGCGTCGAGTTCTACAACCTCTTCAACCGCCATTACTACAGCATTCTCGGCTGCGGTGGCAGCTCCACTAACGTCGGCGACGGCAATTTCGCTCAAGTTACCGGTGTCATGGACAGTCCCCGCACCGGCCAGTTCGGCGTGCGTTTCACCTTCTAACGGCGAACACTCCCCGGGGGCAGTTCCGCCCAGCAAATTGCCCCCGGGATTTCACCTGCAACAACGCGGTAAAAGCAGATTTCCCGAATACGGGCCACGGCTGACATGACCACAAACTCTACCTTGCATCGCGGTGTTTTCTTCGGCCACTCCTCTTCATTGCGCCTCGTCCTCTTTGCTCTTGCCTTCGTTCAGTACACTTGCCGCCCGGTCTCCGCCACTGACTACTACATCGACTCCACCTCCGGCAAGGACACCAACTCTGGTACCTCCGCATCCGCCCCTTGGCAATCCCTCCCAAAAATTAACTCCACCACCTTCCAACCCGGTGACTCAATCCTCCTCAAAGCCGGCTCCTCTTGGGATGGTCAGCTTTGGCCGAAAGGCTCCGGCGCTCCCAGCAAACCCATTCGCATCGGCCGTTACGGCGACGGCGCCAAACCGCTCATTCGTGGCAACGGCACCGTTGAAGACGCCGTCCTCCTCAAAAATCAGCAATACTGGGAAATCGAAGACCTGGAAATCACCAACTCCGGCGCCACCACAGCCACCCGGCGTGGCGTCCATCTCGCTCTGGAAGAATTCGGCGAAGCCCACCACTTCGTCCTGCGTCGTCTCACCGTTCACAACGTCTCGGGGCGCGACGACACCAAAGATAACGGCGGCATTACCTATACCTGCTGGGGCAAAAACAAACTTAGCCGTTTTGTCGATCTCCTCATCGAAGACAATCAGATCTATCACACCGATCGCAACGGCATCTCCGGCTGGACCGAGCCTTGGGAACGCTCCAAGTGGTTCCCCAGTCTCCAGGTCGTCATCCGCGGCAATCATCTGCGCGACATCGGCGGCGATGGCATGATGATTGTCGAAACCGATGGCGCCCTCATTGAGCGCAACACCGTCGCCTACGCCAATCAGCGCTCCGTAGGCTACAACATCGCCATCTGGACCTGGAGCGCCGACAATTCCATCATCCAATTCAACGAAGCGTACGGCACAAAAGGCCAGCGCGACGGCGAAGGCTTCGATTCCGACTGGAATAGTCGCAACACGCTCATTCAATACAACTACAGCCACGACAACGAAGGCGGCTTCGTCCTCATCTGCAACGAAGGTGGTTTCAAGCCCTCCGATTCCGCCGGTAACGTCGGCACCATTGTTCGGTATAACATCAGTCAGAACGACGGCCACCGCGGCGTCACCATTTCTGGTCCGGTGCAGGACACTTTGGTCTACAACAACACTTTCTTCGTCGGGCCCGAGCAGAACTCCGACGTGGTCCTCATGACCGATTGGGCCGGCTGGCCCAGCAACACCGCCTTCCTCAATAACATTTTCTTCGTTCGCGGACACGCCCGCATTGGCCACGCCGTTTCCCGCGACGATAAAGGCGTCCACACCTCTGCCATCGGCCTCGGCGACAGCAAAAACACCACCTTCGACTCCAATGTCTATTTCGGCTCCATCAACGTCCCCGAAGGCGATCTCCACGCCCTCACGGCCGATCCGCTCTTCGTCTCCCTCGACAAGCCCGGCATGGGCAGCGACACCCTGAGAAACTACACGCTGCAACCCGATTCCAAAGCCCGTCGCAGTGCCGCAAAAGTCCCCAACAACGGCGGCAAAGATTTTCTCGGCACCTCTCTAATCAACTGTTCCACCCTCGATCGCGGTGCCATTCAAAGCAGCTCATGTGGCGGTACGCCATGAACATCCGCGAAATCGCCAAGCGCGCCAAAGTTTCCACCGCCACCGTCTCTCGCACCATCAATCGCATTCCCACCGTCAAACCCCAGCTCGCCAAGCGCGTCTGGAAGGCTGTCGATGAACTCGGTTACTTTCCCAGCATGCAGGCCCGCGCCCTCGTCTCTGGCAAAAGCCGCATCTTCGGCTTGATCGTCTCGGAAATTACCAATCCCTTCTTCCCGGAAATCGTCCACGTCTTCGAGGAAACCGCTCTGCTCCACAATTACGAAATCCTCCTCACTTCCACTGTCCACGATACCGAGCGCATGAAAATCGCCGTCCGTCGCATGCTGGAACATCGCGTCGAAGGCGTCGCCGTAATGACCTTCGGTATGGAAGAATCCCTCCTCGACGACCTGAAGTTGCGCCAGGTCCCTCTCGTTTTCGTTGACGTCGGTCCCCAGCGCCCTCACGTCAGCAACATTCGCATCGAATATCTTCTCGGCATTCGCCAGGCTGTGCAGCATCTCGCCGCCCTGCGTCACGAGCGCATCGGCTTCATCACCGGCCCGCTTACTCTCAAATCTGCGGTTGCCCGCCGCGATGCCTTTCTCCAGGCCATGAAAGAAATTGGTATGCCCGTTGATCCGGCGCTCGTCGTGGAAGGCAATCACACCCTCGAAGGTGGCGAAAAAGCCTTCACCAACATGCTCGCGCTTCCCTCCCGTCCCACCGCCATTCTCTGTTCCAACGATATGACCGCCATGGGCGTCATGCGCAAAAGCTACGCCGAAGGCATTGTCATTCCTCGCGACCTTTCCGTCGTCGGTTTCGATAACATTCGCATCACCGAATACACTCTCCCTCCACTCACCACCATTGAAATGTCTCAAACCGAATTGGCGCGCATCGCCTTCCAGGCCCTCCTTGAAGATGTTCAGCGCAAAATCCCCAACACCAAAGGCACCGAATACGTTCTTATGACCAGCCTCGTGCTTCGCGAGTCCACCGCCCTTAATCCCAACTGGACCGAACTCCAGCGGAAAGAAGTAGGATGAATCTCATGCCTCCACTTTCGCACTCGCGTTCCCCAATTGTCATTCTCGTCGCGCTGCTCTTCTTATCAGCCCTGTGTTCCGTCCGCGCGCAAGCCCAACAGCCCGCCCCTAGCGCCTTTCGCCCCGATCAGATGGACACCATCCTCTACGGCGCCGCCTATTACCCCGAATATATGCCCTACGAGCGCACCGACGAAGACATCGCCCTCATGAAGAAGGCCGGCATCTCCGTCGTTCGCGTCGGTGAATCCACCTGGGGCCTCTGGGAGCCCGAAGACGGCCATTTCGAATACGCCTGGATGGATAAGGTCGTCGAAAAACTTCACGCCGCCGGTATCCGCGTCATCCTCGGCACTCCCACCTATTCCATCCCCGTGTGGATGTACAAAAAACATCCCGAAATGGTCGTTACTCGGCTCGGTGGCCAATATCTTTATTACGGTCTCCGTCAAAACACCGATTTGATGAACGCTACTTATCGCCTCTATTGCGAGCGCGTCATCCGCAAGATTCTCGAGCACTACAAAGACAATCCCGCTGTCATCGGCTATCAGATCGACAATGAAACCTCCTCCGCCGGCGCCGCCAATCCCGACGTTCAGGAAGGGTTCAAAAAGTATCTTCAAGAAAAATTCAAGACCGTCGACGAGCTCAACAGAATCTGGGGCCTCAATTATTGGGGCCAGCGCCTCGGCAACTGGGACGAACTTCCTCCGCGCGACGGCATCCTCAATCCCGGCTGGAAACTCGAATGGGAACGCTATTCCCAATGGGAAACCACCGACTTCCTCGCTTGGCAGGCCAAACTCGTCAACGAATACAAGCGTCCCGACCAGTTCATCACCCAAGACTTCGCCGGTCCACCGAAGCCCGTCGTCGATGAACTCGCCATCGCCAAATCCCTCGACATCGTCGCCGTCAATCCCTATCACGGCACCCAGGATGATTTCGACGGAGAATCGTCAACCTTCGAAGGCGATTACTCCCGCTCCCTCAAGCACACCAACTACCTCGTCACGGAAACCAATGCCGAAGCCATCGGCTGGGATTCTGCCGGGCAATTTCCCCCCTATGACGGCCAAATGCGTCTCGACGTCTACACCCACGTTTCCTCCGGCGCCAACATGGTCGAGTATTGGCACTGGCATTCCCTGCATTACGGTCAGGAAACTTACTGGAAAGGTGTTCTCGGCCACGACCTCCAGCCCGGCCGTCCCTACGAAGAAGTTAGTCGCACGGCCCATGAACTTCAGCGCATCGGTCCGCAAATCGCCGATCTACATATCAAAAATCAGGTCGCCCTTCTCTACAGTCGTGATTCCTACTACGGCATCGAGTTCATGAAGTTCAGCGACCGCGACAACTATTTCACCGTTCTCCATCAGATGTACGACGCGCTCTATCACGCCAACGTCGGTGTCGATTTCGTCTTCCCCGAATCCACCAACCTCGCTGACTACAAGGTCATTGTTGTTCCTCCCCTCTACATCGCCAGCGATGCCACTCTCAATCGTCTTTCCGATTACGTCAAAAACGGCGGCCATCTTGTTTTGGCCTTCAAATCCGGTTTCTGCAACGAATATTCCACCGTCCGCTGGCAGATGATGCCCGGCCCATTGAAAGACGCCGCCGGCTTTCACTACCAGGAATTTTCTTCGCTCAAAGAACCGCTTCCCCTCAAAGGCGATCCCTTCCACGCTGGTGCCGACAACAAAGTCTCGGACTGGGTCGAAATGATCACTCCAGACTCCGCCAAGGTCCTCGCCTATTACGATCATCCCTTCTTCGGCAAATACGCCGCCATCACCCAGAACCACTTCGGCCAGGGCACCCTCACCTACGAAGGAACGCTCCTCAGCAACAAACTCCAGGCCGCCGTCGTTCATTCCGTTCTCGATCAAGCCGGTCTTCTCGGCCCAGACCAAAAACTGCCTCCCGCCGTCTACGTCAAGCACGCCCAGAATCGCCAGGGCAAAACCCTCCACTTCTATCTCAACTATTCTTCCAAGCCCCAGTTCTTCGCATATCCTTATGCTTCGGGCACCAACGTCTTGCACGACAACGCCCCCGTCAACAAAGCCGAATCCCTTTTGCTCCAGCCCTGGGATCTCGCGATCGTGGAGGAGAAATAACTTCGTGTCTCCATTGCAAACAATCGCCGTCATTTCCGGTATGCTAAGTCCATTCAGCAATAACGTTATTCTTCCCTGCTACATGGACTTCCGCCCCGAACGTAAGTATCCTCTCGGCACTGGAGGGAAATCTCTCTAACCCGCTATGCTCGCCACCCTTTTACTTGACGCCAACCGCCTCGTCCATCTGTCCGCTGTAGACCTCATCATCATCATTTTTTATTTCGCGCTCGTCCTTGCCATCGGTTTCTATCTCAAAGAACAGGCCAACACTGGCGAAGATTTCTTCATGGCTGGCCGCGAGATGACCGCCTGGATCGCCGGCCTCAGTTTTCTCTCCGCCAATCTCGGTTCTCTCGAACTCATGGGCTGGGCCGGTGCTTCCTATCAATACGGCATTCTCGCCGCGCACTGGTATTGGATCGGCGCCATCCCCGCCATGCTCTTCCTCGGCCTGGTCATGATGCCGTTCTACTACATCAGCAAAACTCACTCCGTCCCCGGCTACCTCAAGCTTCGTTTCGGCGAACCCAGCCGCGCCCTGTCCTCCATCAGCTTTGCGTTCATGACCGTGCTCATGAGCGGCATCAACATGTATTCCATGGCCCTCGTCCTCAAAATCGTTCTCGGCTGGGACATCAACTTCTCCATCCTCATCTCCTCCGTCACCGTGGCCATCTACGTCGCTCTCGGCGGCCTGCGTTCCGCCATCTTCAACGAAGTGCTGCAGTTCATTCTCATCTGGGCTGGCGCTCTACTCATTCCCATTCTCGGCCTCGTCGAAGCCGGCGGTTGGGACGGCCTCAAAGCCCGCATCGCCGTCAACGCTTCTGCCGAGTACACCCACCTCTGGGCCACTCTCGGCAAGTTCCAAGACAATCCCATGGGCATCCATTGGACCGGCATTGTCTTCGGCCTAGGTGCCATCATCTCTATGGGTTATTGGACCACCGACTTCCTCGTCGTCCAGCGCGTCCTCTCCGCGAAAGACCTCCGTGCCGCCAAGATGGCTCCCATCATTGGCGCTGGTTTCAAAATGTTTGTGCCCTTCATCGTCATTCTCCCGGGCCTCCTTGGCCTCGCCGTTCTTCCCATGAAGCTGATGCCCGAAGCGCAAGCCATCGCCACCGGCGGCCACAGCTACAACGAAGTTCTTCCTCTTATGCTCGCCCGTTACTGCGGACCCGGCCTCCTCGGCCTCGGCATCACCGCGCTCATCGCGGGCTTCATGTCCGGCATGGCCGGAAACGTCAGCGCCTTCACCACCGTTTGGACCTACGACATCTATCGCGCCCTCATCAACAAGAACGCCACCGACAAGCACTACGTCAGCATGGGTCGCTGGTCCACTGTTGTCGGCGTGGCCATCTCCATCGGTACCGCTTACCTCGTCATGGATTTCAAGAGCATCATGGACTACGTCCAGGCGCTCTTCAGTTTCTTCATTGCCCCGCTCTTCGGGACCGTCCTCCTCGGCATGCTCTGGAAACGCGCCTCTTCTGCCGGTGGCTTTTGGGGACTTCTCTCCGGCACCGCATCCTCCGTCGGCATGTGGGCTTGGGTCAAAGTGGACCCCACCGCCCTTCGCTACGTCGCTCTGTCTCCCTATGCCCGCGACATGGCCGAAAACATGTACCGCGCCCTCTGGTCCTGCATCATCTGCGTCGTCGTCACCGCCGTTGTCAGCCTGCTCACCAAGCCGAAACCCGACTCTGAACTCAACGGCCTGGTCTACGGCGTCACCAACATCCCTTCGGAGACTTACGTCTCCACTCTTCATCGCCCGTGGTTTTGGGCCCTCGTTGTCGCAGTCATCTTTGTGGCTCTGAACATTATTTTCTGGTGAGGTGAGTTCTTATGAAGCGCGGCGGCTCCATTTCCATCTGGTTCTTCATCGGCATCTCTTTGTTCTTCAACGGCGTCCTGATTCTCGGCGCAGGCATCTATCAATTCCTGCATCCTCCCGCACAGCCGCTCGTTCTCTCCCAATACCATGCAGGCATCTGGTGGGGCGCCGTCCTCACTCTCGCCGGTGCCATTTATTGCTTTTACTACGCCCCTGGTAAAGGACGTAGCTGAACAATTCCTCTTCGCGGAGTTCATCATGCCAAACAAAAAGAAAATGACCTTTGGGCTCATCGTAGGAAATCGCGGCTTTTTTCCTGACCATCTCGCCAAATCCGGACGCGAGGAGATGATCCAGACCCTCCAGAAAGCCGGTCACGACGTCGTTGCGCTAGCTCCCGAGCAAAGCAAATACGGCGCCGTCGAAACCCACGAGGAAGCCAAGCGCTGCGCGGAACTCTTTCGCTCGCACTCCGCCGTCATCGACGGCGTCATCGTTACTCTCCCCAATTTCGGTGACGAACGCGCCATCGCGGACACCCTTCGTCTCGCCCGTCTCGGCGTTCCCGTCCTCATTCAGGCCACGCCCGACACGCCCGGCAAAATGGGCATTACCCATCGCCGAGACAGCTTCTGCGGCAAAATGTCCGCTTGCAATAATCTCCGCCAGTACGGCATTCCCTACTCCATCACTACACTTCACACCGAAGCGCCCGACTCTCCCGAATTTGCGAAAGACCTCCACTGGTTCGCCGCCGTCTGTCGCGTCGTTAACGGCCTCCGCAATCTCCGCATCGGTGCTCTCGGCGCGCGTCCCACCGCCTTCAACACCGTCCGCTACAGCGAAAAACTTCTCGAGGCCAGCGGCATCTCCGTCGAAACTCTCGATCTCTCCGAAGTCCTCGGTCGCATCTCCCGCATGAAAGACAACGACGACGCCGCCGTCCAGAAACTCCAGTCTATCCAGAAATACGTC
>Ga0335076_10006825_pt1 | contig 11519 bp, 11 predicted proteins | sample Lox_Sample_25_FD_206717 | JGI IMG/M metagenome (GOLD analysis project Ga0335076, IMG submission 206717) | Soil microbial communities from Loxahatchee National Wildlife Refuge, Florida, United States - Lox_Sample_2.5 | ecosystem: Environmental > Terrestrial > Soil > Wetlands | place: USA... | reverse complement strand
AGCATCTCCCGGCCCACCGGATCCACCGCGAGCTTGCGGGCCGGGTCGGCGTACAGCTCGATCGCGTACTTGCCGGCCCGGAACCGCCACGGCTAGGTGTTGTGCACCGACGGCGCGCGCGCCGCCACAGCGACCAGGTAGTCGCCCTGATCGGCCAGCATCGACATCCGCCGGGCCGTCTCCTCGCTCACCCTCCTCACCTGCCTTACTTGCCCGGCAGAATCCGCCCGGTCAGGGCCGGATACCAGGGCCTTAATGCCTTCCCAACGGTGACCAACGTCCCGAGGCAAGTCCGCAGGCACGGGAACGGCGCAGGTCACACCTCCGAGGCTAGCTAGAACAGGACGCTGGCCGGGGGGGCGGCGGACACTGGCGGCGCTTTGGGTCACGGTCCCGAGCCGCAGCAGCAGTTGCGGGTGAGCGCCGTCACCGAGCCGGGTGCGGATGGACTCGCGCAGCCGGCCGAGCTCGAACGGCTGGGTGTGCAACGCGGCCACCACGCCCCAGCCGCGGCCGCGGGCGAAATCACGAGCGGGAAAGTCCGGAACCGTGCGCACCGGCCGGGCCGGGTACGACGTGGCGGGCACACCGTCACGCCGCGGGCTGTCCGGCGGGGACACCCAGGCGGCCAGTTCCTGGGCGCGCGCTCTCGCGCCGCAGCGCCTGCTCGGATGCCTGGACCGCCGCGGCGAGCGCCGCCGCGGCGGCCTCGCCGGTGATGATGCGCAGATGCACTCCCTCCTGCCGTGCGCCTGCCTGCAGCGTGGCCAGCAGGCCCGGCGGTAGCGGCACCGGGTCGAACCCGCCGCGATGCGTGCGCCGTCGTGTTACCTGGTCGAACAGCTGCCGCTCGTAGCTGGCCGCCGCGGGCCGCCGCGGCCAGCCCAGCCGGGCGACTAGCAGCGGATCGGCCGGGTCGGGCAAGACCCGGGCCTGCGGAATCCGGCCCGCCGAGCGCAGCGCGAGCCGGGCCGTGAACATGGCCGCGCCGCAGCTGATCAGCATCTGCCGGCCGGCCGGATCGGCGACCGTCAGCTGACGGCCGGCGTCGGCGTACAGGCACAGTTCCTGTGCGTCGGTCCCGAACAACCACGGCTGGGTGTTATGCACCGACGTGCGGGTGGTCTTCGGGCTGCGCTTGGCCGGCCTGGGGCCAGTCGATGACGTCGCTGACCGCCCGCCTGGGCGCCCCGGCCGGGATGGGCGGCCCGTAGCCGATCCGCAGGATCATCTGCGGCTGTTCGGTCCCTGACCGGGGGTCGCGGACCAGCCACGCATCGGCGGTCTCCAGCGGCTGGGTCAGCGGGCAGCAGGAGATTCCCCGGCTGGTGGCGGTCAGCCAGACCCGCTGCAGGGCCTGCCCGGCGGCCAGCCAGTTCCTGGCCCCGCCGGATCGCACGGACAACACGGCCAGCTGAGGGTTTTCCTCAAACCGCTCGTAACGGACCGGCGCCGGGTGGCCCGGGACGAAACGGCGGACCGGCTGGCCGCCCTCGGGGGAGGTGGGCCCCAGCGCGCTGTCGGGGACGCCGTCGCTGTTGTGCGCGCCGCCCACCCAGCGGGCCACCTCGGCCCGGTAGGCCGGGTCGGCCAGCAGCTGCAGCTCGGCATCGGCGGCCAGCTGCCGCACTCGCAGCGCCTCGTTGCGGTCCAGGAAATGCAGGATCGCCGCTTCGGCGCTGGCGGCCGCGGCCAGGTCCACCCGGACCTCCGGCGGCACGCGCCGGGTGCTGTAGGGCTCCCGGTTGCTCTGTCGGCGCCCGATGGCCGCATATAGCTCGCGCTCCCACGCCGCCGCCTGGCCCGTGTCGGCCAGCCGAACCTCGGCCACCAGCAGCGGCTGGCCCCGGTCGGGGAGCAGCGCGATGTCCGCTCGCAGGCCGACCATCGCGGCCGCCAGGCGCAGGTTGAACAGTGCCGCGCCGCAGGCGATATGCGCGGCACGGCCACCCGGATCGGCCGCCGGCAGCATCCTGGCCGGATCGACGGACAGCTCGATCACCGACCCGCCATCGCGGACCAGGAACCGCCAGGGCTGGGCGTTGTGCAACGACGGCGCAGCCACAGCCGCGCCTACCAGCTCATCGACGAGCCGCCGGGGCAGCATCTCCGGCCCAGTCGCCCGACCACTGTGGGGCACAGGCTCATCCACCTACTAACAATCTCCCGGGCAACGGCGTCTCCGACAGGGGCCTTGGGCCCATGATCTAAGGACCAGCGGCATCACAGCGCCACGCCGCGGGCGCGGGAACCATGACACAGGCCGGGCCCGTCAGCAGAACCTGAGTACTGACCACCGCGCAGCCGAATCTTGGCCAGCTTCTCGAGACAGTGACCTGCGCGGTCGGCGCAGTGAAAGTCCCACGCCCGGGCCTGTCCGGCAATCCAGCCATCACGCCCAGGTGTGCAGGAGGCCCCGTCGCGGCCGAAATGCTAGGCAATATGACCAAGATCGGCTCCCGCTTGCTCCCAAAGCGAAGATCAGCGCGGGTCAGATAGCCGAAATTGATTACGAAAGCAAACTGCTACCTGCAGTTTCATGAGTCGGGGTGGCCGGATTTGAACCGGCGGCCTCTTCGTCCCGAACTGAGCGCTCAACTCCACGAAACCGCTGGTTCAGGAGGTTTCCGCACGTCAGAGGACATCGGTGCAGTCCTGATGACCGCGTCTGACCGCATCTCAGGACCTACGGCCGCTCCCATTCTGCTCCCAGGACCGGCCGGCAACTACCTGCCGCGGTGCTTGGTCCTGGCCGCATGGCGGCCGCTGCCCGCGGTGGCCGGCTGACCTGCGGGCTCCGCCGTCAGTGAGTCCTTACGGGGTGGGCGGTCAGGGCGATTCGGGTGCCAGCTAGCACGGCCTCACCCGCACCGGTCCGGGTCACCGCTGCGGGCGGGTGCGGGATCGCTGATCGCGTCGGCGATGCGATGCAGGAAGGAGCGGATGGTCGCGTCCGCGAACCGGTGCAAGACCGCCCGGTCCAGCCACGCTCCGGCAGCCCCCGCTGGCGGCCGGTAAACACCCTCCAACCCGAGCAGCGCGGCCTGCTCCCCATCCGGGAGCAGGGTGATGTTGGCGTCGAGGACCGGGAACAGCCGCCCGCCCGCGCCGGTGGCTTCCCACCGCAGCGCCAGCACTATGACCGCGCCACGCTGCACCGCTGGCAGGACTTGCACGCGCACGAGCTTGGACAGGCCGGGCACCGGCCCGGCCGGGGCCAACCCTGGCCAGCCCTTCGTCCCAGGCCGCACGCGACGCGCCGATGAGCGAGCTGCTGTCGGCCATGCGGGCCAGCCGCGCCGCCGCAGCAACAGCACTGACCTGTACCTGCATCTCATCGCCGACGAATATGTCCCTAGCACACCCGCCAGGGCCATCAGGCGGGCAGGGCTGTTGGTCCGGGCACCACGGCCGTAGGTCCCGGGCAGCGAACCGGCCCGGCCGCCCGGCGAGGGCATCACATCACGAGGTCGTCGTGCTGTCGCTGCCGTCTCTCTGGGACCGGAAGACATGATCGCGGATCTCGTGGATCGTCTCGTCCAGCCGCTCCAGCGCCTCCCTGATGCGCTCCCGCGCCACCTCCGTGGGCAGGCCGGCGGCGGCCTGCATGCTCAGCCCGGCACGAAACAACCCGCCCACGACCCGCTCCAGTAGATCCTGGCTGTGCTGCGCCTGCTCGGTAGCCGCGGCTCTGACCAGGCTGACGAGGTCGTCCGACCGCCGGGCCTGCGTGGTGTCCCTGACGACAGCGAGGGTGAAATGTCCGTTTGCTGTCGGCACCGGGCTCAGTGTGATCGTCACCGGGACGGTGGCGCCGTCCTTGCGCACCCCTACCAGCCGGGCCCTTTCTGCCATCGGCCGCTGTACCGGCTCCAGGGCGTAGGCGGCGCGGTCCTTGCGGTGCGCCTCCCGTAGGCCCGCTGGGACCAGCGCCTCCACGAACTGGCCAGTCAACTCGCCGGGCGCATAGCCGAATATGGCCGCCAGCCGTCGGTTCGCCAGCACGATCCTGCCGTTCTCGTCGGCGAGCGCGACCCCGTCGTCGAGCGCGTCGATCAGCTGCCGCAAGATCGCTTCGTTCAGCCACACGGGTTCCGGTCGGACACCGTGTCCGCCGCGCAGCTGTGCCGGCCACTGCGGTGCCCGGGCCCGCAGTGCCGGATCATCTGGTGCTGGCAGCCGGTCCGGGATCCCGGCGGCGACGGCCGCCTCCAGCGACGGATACACCGCGACCAGGCGGTCCAGGCCCTCAGCGCTGACCATCTGCCGGATCACCGGCGCGCTCACTACCAGCCGCAACTCCGCCTGGCGGACCAGCGCTCGCTGACAGGCCCGGACCAGTGCGTCAACGCCAGCGTGGTCGCACCACGCCGTCCCCGACATGTCTGCGATGACTACTGCAGCGCCGTGGTCGAGCGCTGCCAGCAGTTGCTCACCGATCAGCGGCGCATTCGACCCATCCACCCGCGCAGGAAGGCGCACCACCGCCTGCCGGTCAGCCGAGACCGTTGGATCGATGCCGTCAGCCATGACAGCAGCTTGGCATGGCCGCATCAGGTGCGACAGCCCGGATCACTGCACGCCGAACGACCGGTAAGGCATACCCCGAAGGTCCCGTGGCAGGCGGGACCTTCGGGCCTGCAGTGCGGTCGTGTCCGCGGATGAGACGGCGCTATGGGTGATAAATGCCTGCCTGATGCTGTCACCGGTGGATGCCATGCCGTTGCCTGACCGGGCGCTGGCCAGCCCGGGGCCGCTGACTGCGGAGGAGATCGCCAGGTATGTGGTGACGGCGGCCGTATGGGCGCCGTCGGTGCACAACACCCAGCCGTGGCGTTTCACGGCTGGCGGGCAGCAGATCAGCTTGTATGCCGACGCTGCGCGGCAGTTGCGCGTGGCCGATCCCGGCGGCCGCGAGATGATGATCAGCTGTGGCGCCGCGCTGTTCACCGCCCCGGCTGGCGCTGCGGTCGCTTGGTCTTGTTCCTGAGACCCGTGTGCTGCCTGATCCGGGTCAGCCGCTGCTGGTCGCGCGGGTGAGCTGGCCGGGGCGGGCCGCCCGCACCGAGTTCGAGCAGTGGCTGTTCGGCCAGGTGCGGCAGCGGCGCACGCACCGTGGCGGGTTTGACCCGGCGCCGCTGCCGTCAGGCTTGCTAGCGGCGCTGCGCGAGGGCGCCGCCCGGTACGGCACGGTGCTGCGCATCGTCGCCGACGACGGCCGACGGGCCGTGCTGGCCGCGGCCGTTGCCGAAGCCGAGCGCGCCCAGCGGCTCGACGGCGAGCGCGCCCGGGAACTAGCCGAGTGGGCTCCGGCGCCGGGCAGTTCGCGGACCGATGGCGTCCCGCCGGACTCTTACCCTGCGCGGGCCGAGCACACCGACCCGGACTTCCCCGGCCGGGACTACGCCCACGGCCACGGGTGGGGCCTGCCGCCGCTCAGCACTGCGGCGTGGCCCCGGTCCGCCGGGGTCGCCGCCCTGCTCACCACCGCCCAGGACCGCCCGGCGGACTGGGTAAATGCCGGGCAGGGCCTGCAGCGGATCCTGCTCACCGCGGCTGCCTTCGGGGCCGCGGCCGCGCTGCATACCCAGCCGCTTGAATTCGGTCGGCTGCGTGAGTCCATCCGGACCCGGCTCAGTGACGGCGCCTACCCGCAACTGGTGCTCCGGTTCGGGACCGTCATCCAGGCAGAAGCCAGTATCCGGCGTCCACCCGCGGACGTGCTGTCCGCCAGCGGCAGCGCGATAGCAGCACCGGCGAGGGTTGAAGGGCCTGCGCCCGGGATTTGTCAGCGCGCGTTCGCAGCCGCCGTCCCTATTGCTAGCACATGCGGGTGGGCCGGACGGCAACTGAACCTGCGGGCCTGGCCGGAGGCCCGCACGCCAGGACAGCGGTTCATAGGGCGAGCGGCCCTCCGGCTGCTTCGCTGGCCGAGCCGGGGATCACCTTGCCAGCCAGGAGTGAATCGATGAACGGGCACAGGTGCATCCGGTAGCCGCTGATGATCGTCGGTTCGATCTGGACGACCTGTGCGGCGACCGGCCAGCCGCAAGCAGTGTCGATCCGCAGCTGGCGGGTGATCGCCGACTGGCCCTGAACCTGGACCGACCAGCCGGACCGGGTCTGGGGCTCGATCGCGTCGGCGGCGAAGGCCACGACCGCGTTCAGCGTCCGCTCGGGCAGTTCCCGGTGCCCGAGGCAGACCGCCAGCGTGTGCCCGTCCAGGTAGTACTGGACCGGCAGGATGGCCGGAAGGGCACGGATCGACAACGCTATGCGTCCCACCGAGGCGCTGGCGAGCAGTTTCCAGCACTCCGGCTCAGGGATCAGGCTGCCATCCTCATCCATAACCAGGAGCTTGCGGCTGTCCCGCCGGGCGGCCGTAGGGACGAAAGCCATCACTCTGGCGGGCCGAAGGTCGGCCAGTCGGGTGAGCCGGGCATGTCCTGAACCGGTTCGGGCTGGTCATCATCGAACACAGCCAGAAGCCCACGGTGAGGGGGGTTGACCTGCCCGGACCGTGTCCGGACCGGTGTCAGGGCTCGATCAGGTCGGCGGAGGGTCGGCGGGCGGTGGCCCGAGCGGTGCGGGCGGGGCCTAGTTGCAGCAATACTTGCGGGTGCCCGGGCAGATCCAGGCGCTCTTGGATCAGGGTCCGGATGGCGCGGGCTTCCAGCGGCTGGGTGTACAAGCTCGCGAACACCCAGCTGCTGGCCGCGTGGGCCAGCAGCCGGTGCAGGGCCTGTCCGGCCCGTAGCCAGTCGGCTCGGCCATCGCCTGATGTGACCAGCACCGCGGTGGCGGCCGGCGGGGGGCCGCCGCCGGGCAGCAGTCCCAGGCCGCGGCCCTGGTCGAAGTCGCGCTGCGGCAGCTGCCCGGGCCGGTGGCCGGCCTGGGCGGGGAAGGCGTGCGCGGGGACACCGTCGTATGCAGGGTCGGCCGCGCCCCGGGTCCACCGGAGCATGTCTTCGCGGGCCGCCGGGTCGAGGTCTTGCCGGCGGCCCGCGGCGGTCAATATGTCGGCGAGCTTGTGGTAGGACAGGGCCCGGTCCACGATCACCAGCTCGGCGCCCTCGGCCAGCGCGTCATGCTGCAGCCCGGCAGTCAGCCCGGCGGGCAGCGGGCCGGGGTCCCACGGGCCGCGGTGCGTGTGCCGGTGTGGCAGCGCCTCCAGCAGCTGGCGTTCCCGGGCGGTCATCGGCTGTGCCGCGCCCAGCCTCACCATGGCCAGCAGCCGCAGCCGCTTCGGGACCGGGAGCAGGTCGACCACCGGCTGGTATCCCAGCGAGCGTACCGCCAGCCGCAGCCCGAACAGCGCCGCGCCGCAGCTGATCAGCATCTCCCGGCCCACCGGATCCACCGCGAGCTTGCGGGCCGGGTCGGCGTACAGCTCGATCGCGTACTTGCCGGCCCGGAACCGCCACGGCTGGGTGTTGTGCACCGACGGCGCGCGCGCCGCCACGGCGATCAGGTAGTGGGCCTGGTCGGCCAGGACCGACATCCGCCGGGCCGTCTCCTCGCTCATCCTGCTCACCTGCCTTACTTGCCGGGCAGGATCTACCGGGTGAGGGGCCGAACGTCAGGGCCTTATGACGTTCCGAACGGTGACCAATGTCCCTGATGCAAGGCCCGAAGCCCCATGAATGCCGCGGGCTACGGGCCCGAGCCAGACCAGCGATAGGCGCGCCGTCCCCACGGCTGGGCGCTTTGGCGGTCACCGGGCTAGTTGCGCTCGTGGTCTTCGGGCTGCGCTTGGCCGGCCTGGGGCCAGTCGACGACGTCGCTGATCGCCCGTCTGGGCGCTCCGGCCGGGATGGGCGGCCCGTAACCGATCCGCAGGATCGTCTGCGGCTGTTCGGTCCCCGACCGGGGGTCGCGGACCAGCCACGCATCGGCGGTCTCCAGCGGCTGGGTCAGCGGGCAGCAGGAGATTCCCCGGCTGGTGGCGGTCAGCCAGACCCGTTGCAGGGCCTGCCCGGCGGCCAGCCAGTTCCTGGCCCCGCCGGATCGCACGGACAAGACGGCCAGCTGAGGGTTTTCCTCAACCGCTCGTAGCGGACCGGCTGCCCGCCTTCGGGAGAGGTGGGTCCCAGCGCGGCATCGGGGATGCCGTCGCCCTCGCGCGGACCGCCCACCCAGCGCGCCACCTCGGCGCGGTAGGCCGGGTCGGCCAGCAGGTCCAGCTCGGCATCGGCGGCCAGCCGTCGCACCCGCAGCGCCTCGTCGCGGTCCAGGAAATGCAGGATCGCGCCTTCGGCGCTGGCTGCCTCGGCCAGTTCCGCCCGGGTGCCGGTCGGCACGGGCCGCGTGCTGTAGGGCTCCCGGTTGGTTTGCCGGCGGGCGATGGCCGCATGCAGTTCGCGCTCCCACGCGGCCGCGGCCCGGCGTGTGCCGGGCAGCCGCACCTCGGCCATCAGCAGCGGCTGGCCCGGATCGGGGAGCAGCGCGATGTCCGGCCGCAGGCCGGCCACCGCGGCCGCCATGCGCAGGTTGAACAGCGCCGCGCCGCAGGCGATATGGGCGGCACGGCCACCCGGATCGGCCGCCGGCAGGATCCTGGCCGGGTCAGCGAGCAGTTCGATCACCGACCCGCCATCGCGGATCCGGAACCGCCACGGCTGGGTATTGTGCAACGACGGCGCGGCAACGGCCGCGCCCACCAGCTCATCGACGAGCCGTCGGGGCGGTATCCGTGACCCGCTCGCCCGGCCGCCGCGGGGCGCAGGCTCAGCCATTCACCAACACTCCCCCGCGACGGCACCCTCCGGCAGGGACCTTAGGCCCATGATCCGGGGACCAGCGGCGCCACAGCGATGCGCCGCGGGCAGGGAGCCGCAGCGGTCTCCTTGGCCGAACGCTTTAGGCGGTGCCGTTTCCGTGCCGTAGGACGACGAGGAACTCGGCCATGCCGTGGTTGGCGAGCGAGCCGAGGAAGGAGAAGCCGGCGGGTCCCCGGATGCCCCAGGTGGAGAACGCGACGGGGATCGATCCGGCGGCCTCAAGCGCCGTCCCGTCCCGCCGGCCCATGATCATGAAGGTCACCGGGTGCGAGACGCCCCGCAGGGTGAGATCGCCGATGCCGGTTACCGTGACGGTCGCGCCGGAGGCGAAGGCGGGACCCAGCGTGACCGGCCGCACGAGCGTGAACGTCGCGATCGGGTGGCTGGCGGTGTCGAGGCTCCTGGTGAACTGGGGCTGCGCCTTGTCGTTGATGGTGATGGTGGCGAGGTCGATGCGGAAGGTCGCGGCGGTGACCCGGCTGTCGGACACGGTGATGGCGCCGGTGACCCGATCGGTCCGGCCGACCACGTCGTTGCTGAAGCCGAGGGCGCTCTCCTGGACACGGAAGCCGGCCACCGATCCCGCGGTGGCGTTCCACGTGCCGTTGACCGGGCCCGCCGGCGGGCGGACGGCCCCCGAGGGGAACGTTAGCGGAGCCGGGGACGGTTGGAGCTTGACAAACAGGCCGACCGCCAGCACAGCGAGCAGGACGAGCGCGACCAGGCCGGCGACGATCCAGCGCCACCAATGACGCTTCTGCGCCGGCCTGCCCGGCTCGTTCAGCTGAGCGATCCGGAACACGGGGTAACGCGGCGCGATGGCCTCGAAGTCGGCCACGGGCGCGTGCCGGTCGACCGGGATGTGCGGGCGGGCGCCTGGGACCTGCTCGAGATAGCGCTTGATGATCGGGGCGCGCTCGCCTACCGGCACCTCTGTCAGTCGGCATGCGACCGCGCGCCGGCGCCTGAGCGTCGCCCGGCCGCCAGCGGCGCGCACATTCTGCACCCAGTTGCACCGTTCGCCGAGCATCGGCACCAGGTACCACTGACCACCGAGGTCGGCCATCCCCAGCGGGAACCGCGCAAGCTGTCCCGTGCGGCGGCCCACGACCTCCAGCGTCACCCACCGCCTGGGCGCCAGCCCCAGTCCGAACGCGGTGGCCCACATCCGGGAGAAGCGGCGCGCGGTCGCGTTCGCCCGGCCACCCCGGTACATGGCACGCAGGCGGTCGTCGCTGTAAGGCCAGCTACTCATCTCTTCCTCCTCGCGGCCTGGTGAGCCGCCGGTCCCGGCGGGCCTATCTGCGGTACTCTGAAGTTAGAATCTCGAATACCAAACTTGAAATATAGAGTCTTAAGTCCCGAAGGCGAGGCGCGAGATGACCAGTTACGCGCAGGCCCCCACGGGCCTGGCCCGGCGCGGGCGCAGGTTGTCCGACCGCGAGACCGAGCAGCGGATGCTCCAGACGGCGATGGCCACGGTGAACCGCACTGGCCTGACCGTGAGCCTGGACCACATCAGCCTCGAGGAGGTCATCCGCGAAGCCGACGTCTCGCGGAGCGCGGTGTACCGGCGCTGGCCGTACAAGGACCTGTTCTTCAGTGACCTGGTGAAGGAACTGGCCCGCAGTGCCACTCCGACGATCGTCGATGAGGAATACGCGCTGATCAGGCGCATCGTGACCGAGCGCCTGGACTGGCTGGACACCCCGCAGCGGCGCCATGCGCTCGTCATCGAGCTCATCCGCCAGCTCGCGCTGTTCGACTTCGAGACCTTGCACGGGTCGGCGCAGTGGCGTACCTACCTCGCCCTACACGCTACGTTCCTGAGCCTCGCCGACGGCCAGCTGCGGGACCAGGTCGGGGAGGCACTTGCTCAGTCCGAACGTGACCACCGGGCCCGGGTAGCGAAGGCGTGGGAGTTTCTGACCGAACTGTTCGGCTACCGGCTGCGGCCCGAGCTCGGGGCCTCGTTCGAGACGCTGGCTGCGCTGCTCGATGCCGCAATGCGCGGACTGGTCATCCAGGCACTGTCGGAGCCCGATCTACCCGCGCAGCGTGCGAAGGCAAGCCCGTTCGGCGCGGTCGGCGAGGACGAGTGGTCGCTGGCCGCCCTGGGCACGGCCAGCATCGCGACGGCGTTCCTCGAACCCGACCCCGCGATCGAGTGGGACGACAAACGGCTCGCGCGTCTTCGCCAGGGCCTAAGCAGCCTGACCATCCCGGGCTGGTGACCGAGCCTTGGTTGGCACTCGTCCAACGTTTCCAGAAGAGCGGCACCGGACGGGAACCCGCCTGCGACAACGTCCGCCAGCGTGCCCCCGTCTCGGCCTGGGCCATCACCCCCGCAGTGGTGATCTGTGGCCGGTGGTCATAGCCAGATCACCTGGCCGGGTCGCAGCGGCCAGCCAGAGGTCCACCGACGCCGTCTCATTACGGGTTGCGATCGTAGCCGCTCCCACGCGCGTCGCACGAAAAGAGGTGCGTTGTCGCTGGTCAGCGGGGATCAGGGCGGGCAGGCCAGCTCTCATCCGCTCCCAAAACCAGGAAACAGGCGGGTCTCGGTAGCCGAAATTGATCACGAAAATAAACTCTTACCTGCAACTTCATAAGTCGGGGTGGCCGGATTTGAACCGGCGGCCTCTTCGTCCCGAACGAAGCGCGCTGCCAAGCTGCGCTACACCCCGCAACCGCCCACGCAGTCTAGCGGACGGAGCCCGGTGCCGTGCGTTCAGTCGC
>Ga0335076_10006824_pt1 | contig 11521 bp, 8 predicted proteins | sample Lox_Sample_25_FD_206717 | JGI IMG/M metagenome (GOLD analysis project Ga0335076, IMG submission 206717) | Soil microbial communities from Loxahatchee National Wildlife Refuge, Florida, United States - Lox_Sample_2.5 | ecosystem: Environmental > Terrestrial > Soil > Wetlands | place: USA: Florida... | reverse complement strand
TCCGTGAAGACCACGACGTCGGCACTCGCGCGCTCCACCAGCAGATTCATGCCATGGGTCTTGCCGAGCCGGCGCGGCGAAACGATCACCGTGATCTCGTCGCGAAACGGCTCCAGCAGGCTCGCCGTGCGATCGGTCGCCGCATCCACATAGACGAGGATCTCGAGCATGCGATGGGTGCGGCGCAGCGCCAGCATGTTGCGCACCTTGCGCTCGATCACCGCCTCTTCGTTGTAAGCGCAAACGCAGATCGCGAAGCGCGCGGGCCTGTCGCCGCCGAGCGGCAGCTCCGGCTCGGAGCGCCGCCGCAGCAGGCGCAGGCTCAGCGGATAGGTCACGAAGGGGTGCGCTGCCAGCAGCAGGAACAGCGCGGAAAGGCCTAGGCAGATAGCAGCATCCATGCTCGTCCTCATGGCTGCTGCAGCGCAAAACCCGCGGCGCCGCAGCCGGCATAGAGAATCGGTCGCAGTGCTTTGCGCGACAAGTGAGCAGACTTGGGCAGAGCCTCATTCGAAACATTGTCACAAGGACTTCCAGGAGCGTGAAGGCATCGATGGCGTCCCTCACGCCGCGGCGAGCCGGAGACAAAAATGCTCACTGGGTGAATGCTGCAGCGCAAGAGACGATGGCGACCGCCGAGCGTTTGATGAGGGGCGCGGGGCCTCTGCTCGGGCGCCCGTGGGTGTCACTGCTCTGGAGAAGATCGATGGCAAAGCTGGTGCGTAAGGCAGTTTTCCCGGTTGCCGGGATGGGGACGCGCCTGCTCCCGGCCACCAAGGCGATGCCCAAGGAGATGGTGCCGATCGTCGACACGCCGCTCATCCAGTATGCGCTCGAGGAGGCGCGGTCGGCCGGCATCGAGGAATTCATCTTCGTCACCGCGCGCGGCAAGACGGTGATCGAGGATCACTTCGACGTGAATTACGAGCTGAGCCACGTGCTGGTAGAGCGCGACAAGGCGGCAGTGCTGGAGGCGATCCGGCATTGGATGCCGGAGCCCGGCCAACTCGCCTTCACCCGCCAGCAGCAGCCGCTCGGACTCGGCCATGCGGTCTGGTGCGCGCGAAACATGATCGGCGACGAGCCCTTCGCCGTGCTGCTCGCCGACGATCTCATCGATGCGCATCGGCCATGCCTGAAGCAGATGCTCGACGCCCATGCCGAGACCGGCGGCAACATGGTCGCGGTGATGGAGGTGCCGCAGTCGGAAGTGAATCGCTATGGCATTCTCGATGTCGGCGCACGGCGCGGCCGCTCCGTCGTGGCGCGGGGCGTGATCGAAAAGCCACAGCCGGCGGACGCTCCTTCCACCCTCGCGGTGGTCGGCCGCTACATCCTGCAGCCGGAGATCTTCGCCCACCTGGAGAGCGTGCAGCCGGGCGCCGGCAACGAGATCCAGCTCACCGATGCGATCGCGCAGATGATGACGAGCTGTCCGCTGACCGGCTACGTTTTCGAAGGCCGGCGCTTCGACTGCGGCGACCGGCTCGGATTCCTGGAAGCCAACATCGCGCTCGCTTTGGCGCGGCCCGACGTCGCGCCGGCGATCGAGCGCATAATCGATCGCTACCGCCCTGCCCCTCGCCCGGCCGGGCGGCGATTGACGCCGGTGCCGGCTTCCGACGATGCGGCCGCACCGACCCTTCTCGCCAAGGCCTGACGCCACCCCCAAAAGGCGCCCTCGGCGCCCTTTGTGACATCGCTCGCTGCGGGATTGCGGCATTCTCCGCCGGAGCCTAGCTTCCTCGACGCCCGGGCGATGCGACCCCCGGCTGCGCGGCAATTGGTGGCGCTCGATGCCCAACGAAACGCAGGACTCCCGCCTCGACCTCTCCGCGTCCTCTCTGGCGTCGGAGCGTTGGGCGCTCTTCCTCGATATCGACGGCACGCTCATCGACATCGCGCCCGGCCCTGACGACGTGGTCGTGCCGGTGACGCTGGCAAGCGATCTTGCCCGGGTTCGCGAGCATCTTGGCGGCGCCGTCGCGGTCATCAGCGGCCGCGCTATCGAGAGCATCGATCGCATGCTGGCACCGCTTCGTCTGGCGGCGGCAGGCCAGCACGGCGCGCAGATGCGCTACGCGCCCGACGATCCCGTGCTGGCGGCGGCCGCGATCGATCTGTCGACTCCGCGGCGGCGGCTCGCGCCGGTCACTGCGGTGCAGGGTGTCGAGATCGAGGACAAGGGCATGAGCCTCGCCATCCACTATCGCAAGGCCGACACTCATCCCGGCAAGCTGCGCGACTGGATCGTGGAGAGCCTCGGCGATCTCGGCAGCGATCTCGAGATCATGCGCGGCCGGCGCGTCATCGAGATCAAGCCACGCGGTATCAGCAAGGCAACGGCGGTCTCCGCCTTCATGTCGAGAGCGCCGTTCCTGGGCCGGCGGCCGATCTTCATCGGCGACGACAAGACCGACGAGGACGGGTTCCGGGCGGCGACGGCTGCCGGCGGCCTGGCAATCCAGGTCGGACCGCGACAGTCCGCTCTGGCGACGCGATGGATGGAGAATCCCTCCGCGGTGCGACGCTGGCTCGCCGAGTTGTCGCGCGCCGGCTAGGGAGCGGCGGATCCCGCCCTCGCCTGGGCGGGGCGGGCGGCGCGCTCCGGCGGCAGCCAGATCGTCACCGTGGTGCCGGCGTCGGGAGAGCTTTCGATGCTGAGCGCGCCGCCATGCAGAGCAGTCAGCTGATTGGCGAGTGCGAGGCCGAGACCGGTTCCCTCGTGGCGGCGGGTGAAAGCGTTGTCGAGCTGGCGGAACGGCTCGAGCGCCGCCGGTATTTCCTCCGGCCGCATGCCGATGCCGGTATCAGCGATGCTGATCTCTACGCCGCCCTTTGCCGCCTCTTTCACCAGGATTGAGACGCTGCCGCCGCGTGGGGTGAATTTCACCGCGTTCGAGAGCAGGTTGATGATCACCTGCTTCAGGCGGAGCGGGTCGACGAAGAGCGGCGGCACCTCGGGCGCCACCGAGCGGGTGACCCGCAGACCCTGTTCCTGCGCCCGCTCACTGATCAGGCGCTCGCACTCCCGCAGGAGATCGTCGATGGAGATGGTCGTCTCCTGCAGCTCGACCCGGCGAGCCTCGATCTTCGAGAGATCGAGGACGTCGGAGATGAGCGTGAGCAGATGCCGGCCGGAGGAATAGATGTGGCCCGCATATTCCCGGTACTTGGCGCCGATCGGCCCGAAGCGCGCATCGCGGATGATCTCGGAGAAGCCGATGACCGCATTGAGCGGCGTGCGGAGCTCGTGGCTCATGTTGGCCAGGAACACGCTCTTCGAGCGATCCGCCATCTCCGCCGCCTGCTGGGCGCGCACGGCCTCCTCCTCCGCCTGCTTGCGGGCGGTGATGTCGGTGAAGGTGCGCACTGCGCCACCGCCGGGCAGCGGCACCGTCCGCACCTCGAGCACGACGCCGTTCGGACGGATGCGGTCATAGGTCGCGAAGATGTCGGGAATGCCGCCCGCCTTCACGAAATCCTGGAATTCCTGCCCGGTCTTGTCGAATTCGCCAACCTCCCACTGCCAGCGGACCAGCTCGTCGAAGCTCCAGTGTTCCGTGGTCATCTCGGGCGGCAGGTCGAGCAATTCGACAGCGCGGCGATTGCAAAGCTGGATCGAGCGGTCGGGCCCGATCATCAGGATGCCCTGGTCCATGTTCTCGAGCGTCGCCTCGAGGATCTCCGATTTGCTGCCGAGCTGGGCCTGGCTGGTCTTCAGGCGTTCCGCGAGATCGATGAGCGCGGCGGCCTGCGCCTCCAGGCGCTCGCGGCTCGCCAGCAGCTCGGTGTTGTTGTGCCCCAGCGCCGTCTCGGATTCCTCCAGCCGCCGGACCTGGCGGACCACGGTGATGAAGAGCGCCGCGAACACGACCGCCGCGCCGATCGCCGCGATCGCGATGCCGAGGGCCTGTCGGCGCCAGGCCGCGAGCGCCGCCCGCTCGGTGATCGAGGTCGTGAGCATAACGGGATAGCCGCGCACCAGATGAGCCGACGCCAACCGAGCATTGCCGTCGAATCGGCTCTCGATCCGGATCGCGCCGGCCTGGTGCCCCGACGCGCTGGCCATCAGGGCGTCGAAATTCTGCGAGCGACCCAGCGTCAGGAGGTAGCGGGGCGCTTGTGGCACCCTCGTCATCAGGGCCCCGTCATCGCGGGCAAGCACGATCGCCGTGCCCTCGCGCAGCGAGACCGCCCGATAGAATTCGTTGAACTGCTCGAGATCGATGGCGACCTGGACCACGCCCAGGAAAGCGCCGTCGCGCGCGCTGATCCGGCGCGCGAGATAGATCGTCGGCCTGCCGGTCGATCGGGCGACGGCCGACGCGCTCACGAAGACTTTGGGCGCCGATCCGCTGCGCAACTCGCGATAGGTCTCGCGATCAGAGAGATCAAGCGCCGGGATCGGCCATTGGCGCGAGAAGTTGAGCAGTCTGCCATCGGCGTCCAGGATCCCGATCGCTTCAGCCTGGGTCAGGGCCTGGCGCCGCTGCCGCAGCAGATCGAAGATGTCGCGACTGCCGAAACGTGCGCGAAACGCGTCCGGCGTATTCACGCCTTCCGCGGCGACTATGCCCTGGATCTCCGTCAGCACGAGATCGGCGGCCTGGAACGAGCGCGACGTCTGCTCGGCGAGCACCAGCCCCATGCTCTGGAGATAGCTTCCGGCCTCTTGCTTTGCTTCTTCGCGCAGCCGCCAGATCGAGAATCCCGCCGCGCTCAGCGTCAGGACAACCAGGAGGCTGCCAATCCACGCAAGGTGGCCGCTGGTACGGATGGCGTGCCTCAGACTCAACGACCACCTCCTGGCGGCATCCTGGGGCGGCGGTGACGCTGCTGTCCGCTCACCGCACCTCTTCATGCGGTCATAACAAGACGGTGGACAGACCTTTCGCGACGCTCGCCCAGCCTACAAGGATGCCTAGCCAGTTGTTATCGCCCCTAAAAGGTTAAATAGAGATTTCGCAACAAAAACGGGTGATTAGTCAGCGTTCTTGGCGGCGGGCAAACCGCCGACGCATGGCAGATCCGCGAAACCGGATCTGCAATTAAGAACTATTCTCAATTAAGTCATTGGGTAACCTCAAGGTGTGCCCGATGACCGCTATCGCCCTCGCCTTTCAGCGCTTTCGCGCGGTGCCAGCTGCCGGCGCAGTCAGCACATCCGGCGTCTGGCGCCTCTTCGGCCCGGGCCTGGTGGTCGCGGTCGGATATATGGATCCCGGCAACTGGGCAACCGACCTCGACGCCGGCTCGCGCCATGGTTTCACCCTCCTTTCGGTCGTGGTCGCGGCGAGCGCCATCGCGGCGCTACTGCAGTATCTCGTGGTCCGCCTCACCCTTGCCGCCGGGACCGACCTGGCGACGCTGATCGGGCGCCGGTTCTCGCGGCCGGCGACGTTGACGGTCTGGCTCATCTCCGAGCTCGCCATGATCGCGACCGATCTCGCCGAGCTGCTGGGCGCCGGCCTCGCCCTCAAGCTGCTGCTGGGGATCTCCCTCGAAGCTGGCATGCTCGCCACCACGGCGATGACCTTCGCGCTGCTGGCGGCGCCGCAGCGCTTGAGCGGTTTGCCGGAGCGCGTCATCACCGCGCTGGTGATCGTCGTCGCCGCGTGCTTCGCGGCGCAGATCGCGATCGCGCGCCCCGACGCCGGCGCTGTGCTGCGCGGCCTCGTCCCGAGCCCGGAGATCGCTCGCGATCCCGGCATGCTCTATGTCTCGCTCGGCATCCTCGGCGCCACCATCATGCCGCACAACCTCTATCTCCACTCGAGCCTCGCCCACGCGCGCGCCGCCGAGGCCCGCGGCATCGAGCGGAGCCGCATCGCGCGCCTGCTGGCGATCGATTCCGGCGCCGCTCTGACCCTCGCCTGCCTGGTGAACGCGGCGATCCTGATCGTGGCGGCGGCGGCCTTCCATGGCGGCCAGGCAGTCGCCGGCATCGAGGATGCCTACAAGCTCATCGACCCCGTCCTGGGCAGCGGGCTTGCCGCGCCGCTCTTCGCGGTGGCGCTGCTCGCCGCCGGACAGAGCGCCACCATGACCGGCACCATGGCCGGCCAGATCGTCGCCGAGGGCTTCCTCGGCCTCAGCATCAACCCGATGCTGCGCGCCTTCCTGACCCGGGCATTCGCTCTGGTACCCGCGATGATCATTCCCGCCTTTCTCGGCGAGAACGCCGTGGACACGCTGCTGGTGGCGAGCCAGGTGGTGATCGGCGCCGCGCTCCCCTTCGTGCTGGTGCCGATGGTGCTGCTACTGCGCGACCACAGGGTCATGAGCGTGCTCAAGGTGAGCCCGCTGATGCTGCGGCTCGCAACCTCGGTGACGGCGGCCCTTGTGGTGCTCAACACCTGGCTCATCACCCAGAGCTTCGCGTAACCGCTTTCCCAGCGATCTCGGTTCCGCCTAGGCTCCATCGGCGCGGCGGGGAAGCCGCGCCTCACGTTGAGGAGCACCGGCGCCCATGGCCGCACCCTTGCCGCATCATCATCGCTACGACTACCAGCCGATCGCGCGGCGACAGGTTTATGCCTGGCCGGCCGGTCGAGGCCTTGCCGTCTATATCGCGATCAACCTCGAGCACTTCGCCTTCGGCGAGGGGCTCGGCGCCGAGCTGGCGCCAGGCGGGCCGCCGCCCGACGTGCTGAACTTCGCCTGGCGCGAATACGGCAACCGGGTCGGCGTCTGGCGGCTCATTGAACTCCTCGAAGAGCTCGAGCTTCCCTGCTCAGTGCTGGTGAACTCGACGATCTACGACCATTGCCCCGAGGTGACGGAGGCATTCCGCCGGCGCGGCGACGAGATCGTCGGCCACGGACGCACCAATGCCGAGCGGCAGGGTGTGCTGGATGAAGCGACCGAAGCGGCGCTGATCGCCGAGGCCACCGCGCGCATCGCCAAGGCCGAGGGCGCATCGCCGCGTGGCTGGCTCGGCCCCTGGATCTCCGAGAGCCGGCTGACGCCGGATCTCCTGCAGGAGCAGGGCTATGCTTACCTCCTCGACTGGTGCATGGACGACCAGCCGGTCTGGATGCGCACCCGCAAGGGCCGCATCCTCTCCGTGCCCTATCCGCAGGAGCTCAACGACATCCCCGCCATCGTCGCGCGCCGCATGGACGCCGGCCCCTTTGCCGACATGATCGTCGACAACTTCGACGAGATGCGCGAGCAGGCGAAGAGGAAGCCGCTGGTGATGGGCGTGGCGCTCCATCCCTATATCGTCGGCCAGCCCTATCGCCTGCGCCATCTCCGCCGCGCGCTCCGCCACATCGCGGCCCAACGCTCCGAGCTCTGGATCACGACGGCGGGCGCCATCGCCGAGCATTGCATCGCGCTGCCAAACGGCACGGTGCCTTAAAGGGATCTCGGCAGCCTGGCGTTCTCAGCCGAAGGCCAGAAAGGCGCTGAAGCCCGCGACCATCAACGCCAGGACCGCCGACAGGAACAGCTCGGCACGGATGCCGCCGGCGGAATGAAGGTCCTGGTCGTCGAGCAGCCGGCCGGTGCGGACAAATCGCGCGGCAGCAACGCCGATCAACGCGGTCCCGACGAGGATCAGAGCCAGCCCGTCGTAGCGGCCAAGCGGCCCCGAGAGCCGCTCGAGCTGCAATTGCCGCGCCGCGCCGAACGAGTTCGCGCTGGCCATGGCGAGAACGAAAAGATTGAACTTCTCGATGACGAAGCCGAACGCGATCACCGCGATCCCGGTCCGCACCCAAGCCAGAAAGGTTCGCTCATTGGCAGCGTGATCACTGTAGCCGCGGATCATACCATGCCTCTTTCAGTGATGCGGAAGGGTCGATAGGAGCCGCCCGGGTTCTATCGATCCTCCGGGTTCCTAGCCGTCCATATAACTCACATGCGCCGCGACGATGCGCCAGCCCTCGGGAAGGCGCAGCCAAGTGTGGCTCTGGCGACCGATGCGCGGCACGTTCTCGCGGGTGAACTCGGTATTGGCGGTACCGACGTCGCGGCCATAGGTGGTGATGACGGTATTGCGCAGCTGGCGCGCCAGTCCCGCCGGGGAGCGGGCGGCGCGGAAGCCGGTGATCTGCTCGTGGCCGTAGAGGTTCTCGGTGATGCCGAAGCGCAGCGTCAGCGGCGAGTTCCAGAACAGCTCGGTGAGGACGGCGACATCGTTGCCGACCAGGGCTTGCTCGTAGCGGTGGAATGCCGCCGTGACCTCGGCGAGCACCTCGGGAATGTTGATCTCGTGCATGCTCTCTCCTGATTAGCGCTGTGAGCGCCGATAGGCGCGCCAGCCACCATGGGCGGTGATGTCGATCGCGCTCGCCACGGCGTGGCTCTCGCAGAGAAAGCCCTTGGCCTGGCGACCGTCCTCCAGCTCGATGGTGCCGATGCCGAGCGGCGGCGCGATGCCGGCGAGGAAGACGCCGAGCGCGGCGGCGGGAACATCCCACACCTCGAGCTCGATCGCGGCACCTCCGTCCGCCACGCGTAACAGCCCCGGCCGCTTGCCGTCAGGCAGCGCATAGAGGCGATAGCAGGGCGCCGTGCGGCCGGCACGGCGCAGCCGCGCTCCGAGGGCGGTGAGCTGCGGATTGAGCGGCTCGCCGGAGAGATGAGCCCCCACCACCGCCAGCGGGACGAAGGGAAAATCGAGCGGCGCGACGCCCGGCGGCGACGGCTGCGCGGCGCCGGTCGCGCCCAGCGGGAGCCCGGTCGCTTGATGGAATCGCGCGGCAATTCCTGCGATGAAGGCGTCGTGCCATGCCGGCGCTACCAGCGTGATGCCCGCCGGCAGGCCGTTGGCCTGAAATCCGCCGGGCACGGCGATCGCCGCCAGATCGAGAAGGTTCACGAAGTTGGTGTAGTAGCCGAGATTGGCGTTGAGCTCGATCGGGTCGCGCAGCAGCTCCTCGACGCGATAGAGGGTGCCGGCACTCGGTAGAACGAGACAGGCGATCTCCTGCCAGAGCGGGCAGAGAGCGCGTCTGATCGCCGCCAGACGATGCTGGGCGGCGAAAGTGTCGGCGGCGGTGTACCGGCTCGCGCTGGAGAGGATCTCGCGGACCACCGGATGGATCTCCTGCGGCCGCTCGGCGAGGAAGCTGCCGAGGGAGGACGCCCGCTCGGCAAGCCACGGGCCGCCGTAGAGAAAGCCAGCCGCCTCCACGAGGGGCGCATAGTCGATCTCCCGTGCCTCGCCGCCGAGCGAGCCGAGCCGCGCGATCGCCTCGCCATAAAGACGCTCGGCGTCCGCATTGCCGAAGAACCGGCGCTGATCCGGACGCGGCACCCCGAACACGAAGCGCGGCGGCGCCTCGGGAACCCGCGCGCGAAATCCCGCCGGCGCCGCGCGCGAGAGCGGATCCGCGGCGTCAAGACCGGCAGTCTCCGCCAGCACCGCCATCGCATCGGCAACGGTGAGCGCGAAGATCGAGACGCAGTCGAGGGAGCGACAGGCCGGCACCACGCCGGCGGCGCTCAGCAAACCGCGGGTCGGCTTCAGCCCCACCACGTTGTTGAAGGCCGCCGGCACCCGGCCGGAGCCGGCTGTATCGGTGCCGAGAGCAAAGGAGACGAGCCCCATCGCCACCGCGACCGCGGAGCCCGAGCTGGAGCCCCCGGGCACGAAAGCCGGATCGAAGGGGTTGCGCGGCATGCCATAAGGAGAGCGCACGCCAGCGAGGCCGGTGGCGAACTGGTCGAGATTGGTCTTCCCCACCAGCAGCGCGCCGGCCGCCAGCAGCTTCTCCACCACGGTCGCCGAGCGCTCTGCATCGTAGGCGAAGCCGGGGCAAGCCGCAGTCGTCGGCAGGCCTGCCACGTCGATGTTGTCCTTGACCGCGAAGGGGACGCCATAGAGCGGCAGCGACGCGATGCCCACCGCCTGCCCGTGCCGCTCCAGCGCCTCGGCATCGGCGCGGAGCCGATCGAGGGAGAGCCGGTGGATCCAGACCGCCGTCGCATCGGAGGTCAGGAGGCGGTCGCCGAGGCTCTCGATCAGGTCGACCGGCCGCAGCGCGCCCTCGAGATAGCGCCGGCGCAGGCTCGCGAGGTCGAGGGCGATCGTCATACGGCAACGCTCCGGCGCTGAGAAAACGGCAACGGCGTCTGGTTTTGCAGGACCCGGGCCAAAGCCGCAAGGCCGGCAACATGTGGCAGGGGCACCGCGGCGATGCCGCCGGTTTGCCCTCTCCCCGCGGGACTTGCGCAATTCTTGACCAAAGATTCTGCCGAGGCCCCCGCTCCTCCCGCTCGCCGCATGGCACATGGGTTGCAACGTCTGCGCAGGGCTCACGACGACCCTGCCCGAATGGGTCATGCGTCAAAGGCAGCGGAGGGGACATGCGGCGACGGGATTTCCTCAAGGCCACGACAGCGCTCGCCACCGGCAGCGCGCTCGCAGCAGCGGGCGGGTTCAAGGCGCCGGCGCTGGCGCAGAGCCGCAAGGATACGCTTCTCACCGTCTCCGAAGGCGGGCCCAACAATCTCGACATCCATGGCGTCGGCACCAATCGCGGCGGCTACGAGGCGTCGTGGGCGGTCTACGACCGGCTGCTGAGCTTCGGCGCCAAGACCGACGAGAACGGCAACGGCCATTACGACGACAAGAAGCTGGTGCCTGAGCTGGCGGAGGAATGGGATCTCCGCGAGACCTCGGTCACCTTCAAGCTGCGCAAGGATGCCACCTTCCACGACGGCACGCCGGTGACGGCGAAGGACGTGAAATGGTCTTTCGACCGCGCTGTCACCGTCGGCGGCTTCCCGACCGTGCAGATGAAGGTCGGCTCGATGGAGAAGCCGGAACAGTTCGTCGTCGTCGACGACCGGACCTTCCGCATCGATTTCATCCGCAAGGACAAGCTCACCATGCCTGACCTCGCGGTGCCGGTGCCCGTGGTGATCAACTCGGGTCTCGCGAAGAAGCACGCCACCGCCGAGGACCCCTGGGCCATGGAGTGGCTCAAGAACAACACCGCGGGCGGCGGCGCCTACAAGCTCGACAAGTACACGCCCGGCCAGGAGCTGATCTATCTCCGCAACGAGGCCTGGAAGTCCGGCCCGCCGCCGGCGATGCAGCGGGTGATCTGGCGCGTGGTGCCGTCGGCCGGCAACCGGCGCGCGCTGATCGAGCGCGGCGACGCCGACATCTCCGTCGATCTGCCGCCGAAGGACGTGGCCGAGATGGCCGCCGACAAGAAGCTCACCGTCGTCGGCACGCCGATCGAGAACGCGCTCCAATACATCGGCATGAACGTGACGATGAAGCCCTTCGACAATGTGAAGGTGCGCCAGGCCGTCGCCTATGCGATCCCTTATCAGAAGATCATGGACGCGGCGCTCTATGGCCGCGGGCGGCCGCTGTTCGGCGGCCCGGCCAGCGTCACCACGCCAGATTGGCCGCAGCCATTCCCCTATGTGACCGATATTGCGAAGTCGAAGCAGCTGCTCGCTGAAGCCGGCTATCCCGACGGCTTCGAGACCACTCTCTCCTTCGATCTCAGCGCTGCGGTCACCAACGAGCCGCTCTGCGTGCTGACCCAGG
>Ga0335076_10006822_pt1 | contig 11523 bp, 12 predicted proteins | sample Lox_Sample_25_FD_206717 | JGI IMG/M metagenome (GOLD analysis project Ga0335076, IMG submission 206717) | Soil microbial communities from Loxahatchee National Wildlife Refuge, Florida, United States - Lox_Sample_2.5 | ecosystem: Environmental > Terrestrial > Soil > Wetlands | place: USA... | reverse complement strand
CAGTACGTCGGGTCCTTGATTTGCTCGCGGGCCGTGGCCACCGTCCACTTCGACGGATCGGGGGCCGAGCCGGCCGAACCGTCGAATTCGTCGTGGAACAGGTAAGACCCCGCCGACGCGCCCGGCCAGCGCGGATAAGCCCGGGCCTCCGGGACGGGGACCGCGGCCGCCAACACGCCGAACCCGGTCATCAACATCATGGTGCGACGATCCATCTCGGGCATAGGCCCTGCACGATAGCAGCCGACTACCCGCCCGCGCGCATGCGCGAGGTCAGATCACAAGTGAGCCAGCAGCCGGTCCGCAAACACATCAGGGTGCTCCCGATGCATGAAGTGCCCGCCGGGCACTTCCTCGACGATGTATTCGTTTTCGAACATCCGGGCGGCGCTCCGATAGTCCGCGGGCTTCGCGATCGGATCGCCCAGGCCGGCAAAGACGACCGTGGGCATAGTGATCTTCCTTCTCAGCGATGCGCTGGGCTTGGGCGAAAGCTTTCGGTAGTAACCGAACGCGGCGTTCAGGCTCGCCCGGTTCGAGAAGCTCGCGCGGACGGCGTCGAATTCCGCTGGATCGGGATTCCAGTCCGGCGACCATCGTCGACATATCGCGGGGAGTGCCGCGAAGTCGTTGCGCGCGAAGCGGTTCGCCGCCCCCGGAAATTTGTAGACCGCGAAGTGCCGGGCGCCCCAGAGCTGTTTCAGCGTCGGCTTGAGCGTGGCGGGGTGTGGAATGCCGATGACGAACAGCTTTGTCACTCGATCGGGGCCGAGCGCGGCGGCGCCGTAAGCGGCTGCCGCGCCCCAATCGTGGCCGATGACGACGGCCTCACTGGCGCCGAGCGCCTCGATCAACGCAAGCGGATCTCTGGCCAGGGTCTCTTGGTCCGCGTCGCGATCCGGGATTCCGGTGGGGTGGTAGCCGCGCATGAACGGGCTGATTGCGCGGTATCCCTTCGCGGCGATTCGCGGCCGGAGATCGTCCCAGGTGTGTGCTGTGTCCGGGAAGCCGTGCAGCATCAGCACGAGGGGCCCGAACCCGTTCTCGAGATAGGCGAAGTTCAATCCGTTTGCCTCGACGACGCGGATCTCATCGGTCATGGGCGGGACTTCTGGTAAACGAGCCAGCGCAATTCGATCGGGGAATCGCTCCGCTCGACGTCGAACACATCAAGCCCGCTGGCCCAATTGGGATACCACGGTGTGAGCGGCCACGCGCCTTGGGGCAGGTGGGTTTTCTCGTAGTCGTAGGCCGAGTCGTCAGCCACCAGCTCGAGAGGTAGCAGGTCGGCCGCGCTCGACATCTCGTCCCACGTGAAGATCATCGAGTTGCATTGCTGCCCGAGCTCGCGTGCGGCATCGTCGGGGACGTAACCCTCGCGCGGCAGGAAAGTGTTGAACAGCAATCGTCCGCCGGGGGCCAGGCCATGTGCGGCGAGTTCGAACATGGCGCGCAGCTGTTGCGTCGTCCGGAAATCGGGCACCAGTTCGGAGGCGACAATCAGCTGATAGTCGTCGCGGACATCATCCGTGGTTGCCAAGACATCACGCTCGATGACGCGTACGTCCAGTGATTCGCGTTGAGCCTCAGTGCGAATGATGTGCGCGAGCTTCGGAGCGATCTCGACCGCGTCCACCGGATGACCGCGTCGGGCCAGCGCCAGGGCATTGCGTCCGGTGCCCGCGCCGATGTCGAGAACCCGATAGGTGCCGGGCTCAGCCGCCTCGCCAGCCAGCACCGAGACGCGGGCATCGGGTTCGATCCCGAACAGCGACCCTTCCTTGGTGGTAACCCAGCCGTCGTAATGGCCGGCCATCGTCACCGATTCGATGTTGACGCGATAGTTCAGGGCAGTGCCGAACGGTGCGTGAAACGAGATGATGATGTTGGAACGTGACGACGTCCGGTAGGCCTCGTCCAACTGAGTCTTCAAGACCGTCTTCAGCTGGGCAAATTCTTCGGGGGAGTACTGCACGCCCACGCTGGCAAAAATGTTGTCGCACATTTTGACGTATTCGTCGATCAAACTCGGAACAGCCGGCACCGTGACCTGCCCCATCGCCACCGACCGGCGATACAACCGCCGGGCCATCGCCTCGCGGAGCGTCGGCGTACTGGAAGCGCTGACGGCCGGATCGTCCACCAGACTCTTCTACACGACCCGGACCGGTTTCCACCAGCGGTCGGTGCTATAACGCAACGTATGGTAGACGCCGGGCACCTCATCACCCACGTTTCCGATACGGCCCGGTGGACGGCGCTATATCGGGCGAACGAGTCGGCACGCCCCGACGCCTTGTTCAGCGATCCGCTCGCCGAACGTCTCGGCGGTGACCGGGGCCGCGCGATCGTCGCCAAGACTCCACTGTCGAGCCGCAACGGCTGGTGGCTCATCGCGCGTACCAAGATCATCGATGATGCCATCATTGACGCCATCGCGAACGGCTGTGACCGCGTACTGAACCTGGCCGCCGGTTTGGACACCCGCCCATATCGATTGGACCTTCCCCCCGATTTCCCTTGGGTAGAAGCCGATCTGCCGAAGCTGCTGGCGGAGAAGACGCAGCTTCTCGCCGACCAGACACCGCGATGCCGGTTGACCCGGGTGGCCGTCGACCTGTCCGATCCGAGTGCCCGTGACGCGTTTTTCGACAAGGCGCTCGACGGCGCGACTAAAGCGCTGGTGCTAACCGAGGGCCTGCTGATGTATCTCGAAGACCCTGACGTGGTCGCGCTTTCCGGCGCGATCAGACGGCCGGAGGTGGCCTGGTGGATGCTCGACTTCGCCGGCCCAGGCCTGAAGAGGGTGATGAACAAGAAAATGGCCGGCATGCTGCAGAACGCGCCGTTCAAATTCGCCCCCGAGAACGGCCTGGCCTATTTCGAGGATCTCGGCTGGCGCACGCTCGAAGTCGAATCGCTATTCATGGCCGCCAACCGGTTTCGCCGCTTGCCGATGTTCATTCGTCCGGGGGCCTGGCTGCCACAGCCGGATCCCCGGCACCCGGGCGGACGATCGTGGAGCGCCGTTGCGCTTCTTACCTATTGAGCCCATGAGCAATCAGCGATTCGTTTCACGACGCGACGCCATCAAATGTGCTTTGGCGCCGGTTGTCCTGAGCCTGGGAATGCCCGCCTTCGGCGAGCCGCAGGCGTGGGCCGCCGACATGAGGCTGATCGATTTTGCGAAGCGACGAATCCCGCCGGATGAGATCAAATCGGCCGGCTATGCCGGGGTGGTGAACTACGTGTCGGAGCCGCGGCCGGGCTCCGACTTCGAGGCCAAGCCCATCACTCGCGAGTACGCGGACGCGCTGCGGGCGGCCGGTCTTCACATCGTCAGCAACTTTCAGTACGGCAAGCCCGGTGGGACGGCGCCGTCGGATTTGACCCGCGGGCGCGACGGTGGCGTGGCGGACGCTCAGACCGCGTTGCGGCTGCACGGCGCAGCCGGAGGCAGTGGTTCCGCCCCGATCTTCTTCAGCGTCGATGACGACATCGACGAGAACACCTGGAATAGCCTTGCTGTCAACTGGTTTCGAGGAATCAACTCGGTACTGGGCGTGCCGCGCACCGGCATTTACGGGCATGCTCAGTCGTGTGGGTGGGCGATCAGAGACGGCGTGATCGGGCACTCCACCACGGCGGGGCACCGATGGGCATGGCAGACGAAATCATGGTCGAATGGGCAGCGCGAGCCCGCGGCGGTGCTGTACCAAGCAGTGGTCGACACCCCAGGGAGCCCGGGGCCACTTCTTGGCGGGATCAACGTGGATGTCGACGATGTCCTGGCGGCCGATTACGGACAGTGGGATCTCAATCGATGATGTAGCCGCGATGGCATCCTGGTCATGTGGGCCTGCTGTTCCGGTTGGTGGAGTTTCTCATCGTGGTGGTGCCACTGGTGGGCATCGTCGTCGCTGCGGTACGTGGGTTTTCCGCCAACAAGCGCGCCGCCGAGACCACTCTCGGCCCCGAGCAGGCCAGGACCCGCGGCAATCAAGCCGCCCAGTGGCGGTCGCTCACCCGCGTCCTGCGCGAGCACGACCGCACCGATACTCGCTGGCTCGAGTACGAACTCGACTTCGCCAGGCTTCTGGACTTCCCCTTGATGACCGACATGCGCGATCCGCTCACGATCGGCTTTCACAAGGCCAAGCTGCGAGCAGACTTCCTGCGTCCGGCCAAAGCCGAAGATCTTCTCGATGACGGGGATTCAGCGGCGCGGTACCTGGCTGCCGTCGAGGAGTACGTGACGGCATTCAACATCGCCGAGGCAGAGGCGAAACGTAAGCGCCGCAACGACTTCTCTCAAGACGGGCAGCAGCGGATCGCGCGCGCTCAGAGTCTATTGCGCACGGCGTCCGACCCCGCTGCAACTCCGCAGGAACGCCAGAACGCCTACGACCGGGCACGCAGAGAACTCGATGGGCTCATCGTGTTGCCGGCCACCACCCAGGCCAGCATCGAACGCGGAATCTCCGGCGAATTAGGCACTTAGCGGCGAGCGGCTTCTTCCGGAGATCGGCGGCCCGCACTTCGTGACCTCGGCGCGCCAGCTCCCGAGCGACCGCGATGCAGGGCTCGACTCGCCCCGGCTGCCATAGCCTGCTACCACACATTTCATCGGCCGAACCTAACTCGCGGTGATGCCTACACGTCCATCCAGGAACTGGCCGCGTCGGTACCGTACCGCGATGCAAAACTGGACACATGGTCGAGATAGCTCAGCTGCATGAGGAACTCGTCGCCCGCGTGCTCGACAGTAAAGGGAAAGCGGCGCCCGAGCTGCGCCGTGCTGCCTTCGACAATGCCGGCCTCAGCGAACCCATTCGCACGCTGGTCGAGAAGGTCGCCAACCGTGCCTACCGGGTCACGGATGAGGACGTCGCCGCCGTCCGCGCGGCGGGTCTCAGCGAGGACCAAATCTTCGAGATCGTCATATGTGCCGCCGTCGGGCAGGCAGACCGCCAGTACACCAGCGCACTCGCGGCGCTGGCCAGCGCAACCGGCGAAACGCGTGAACCATGAGGCTGGAGATTCTCGACCGCGGTCATCGCGTGCACGCCAAGGCGATCATGGCGCTCATCCGGGCGTTTTCGGGCCACCCCGCCGTCGACGCCGTTAAGTTGGCGTTCTACCGCCCGGGGTTCTACGGCGGCGGCCCGCTCACCCACGAAGCAATGCGCGGGCAATCGGACTGGTCGGTCGGTGATCGCGAGCTGATGGCCGCCTACGTCTCGAAGGCCAACCAGTGTCCGTTCTGCGTCTCGGCGCACTCGGCGACGTCAACGATGTGGTACGACGATCAAGCGAAGGTCGCGAGCACGCTGGCTGAGGTGGACGCTGCGCCGATCGAGGAACCGCTGCGCGCCACGCTGCGGATGCTCGGCAAACTCACCGAACAAAACAGCGTCGACGCCGACGACATCCGCGCCGTCCTGGACGCCTCGGTGTCTCCCCAGCAGATCAAGGACGCCCTGGCGGTCTCGTTCGCCTTCAATATCACCGACCGGCTGGCCAATGCATTCGGCTTCACCGTCGCGAGCCCCGAAGCCATGACAGCCGGCGCACGCCACCTCCTCAAACGCGGATATCGTTGAGGCTCAGCGCCACTTGATGCCGCACCCGATCGACGGCCGCTGGTCGGCGTCGACCGGCTGCCCGGCGAGCACGGCGTCGACCGCCGACCGGACGTCAGCAGCCGTTACCGGTAAATCGTTTCCCGGCCGGGAGTTGTCTAGCTGGCCGCGGTAGACGAGGCGGCGCTCGCCGTCGAAGACGAAGGTGTCCGGCGTGCAGGCGGCCGAGAACGCGCGGGCGACATCCTGGGTCTCGTCGTAGAGGTACGGGAACGTCCAACCGTGATTTCGGGCCTCGGCGACCATCTGCTCAGGCCCGTCCTGCGGATAGGTGACAACGTCGTTGCTGGAGATCCCGACCATCGCGACGCCCTTATCGGCGAGGTCCCGGCCCAGCTCAGCGAGCCCGGCGGCGACGTGCTTGACGTACGGGCAGTGGTTGCAGATGAAGGTGACGACCAGCGCCGGACCCGTGAAGTCATCGAGGCTGACCGTGGCGCCGGTTGCGGGCTCGGGCAGCGAGAACGCGGGCGCGGGAGTACCGAGTGCAAGCATGGTGGATTCAATGGCCATGTCCGCCAGGGTAGCTTTCCGCAGCGAGTTGCCGCCCGCCTGATGCACGGCACCCCCGCGAGACCGTTGGCTCGCGGGGGTGCCGTTCGGACGATCTGACCTAGCTGTTACTTAAGGTCGAAGCGGTCGTTGTTCATCACCTTGACCCACGCGGCGACGAAGTCCTCCACGAACTTCCCCTGGGCGTCGTCTTCTGCGTAGACCTCGGCCACTGCGCGCAGCACCGAGTTCGACCCGAACACAAGGTCATTGGCGGTCGCAGTCCACTTCGTGGCGCCCGAGGCCCGGTCGTGGCCCTCGTACACGTTCTCCGCGGTCTCCGACGCCTTCCACTTAGTGTCCATGTCGAGCAGGTTGACGAAGAAGTCGTTGGTCAGCACGCCCGGCTTGTCGGTGAACACGCCGTGCTTGCTGCCGCCGTGATTCGCGCCGAGAGCACGCAGCCCGCCGACCAGCACCGTCAGCTCCGGCCCGGTGACACCCAGTAGGTACGCCCGCTCCACCAGCAACTGCTCCAGCGGGGCCTTCTCACCCGGCCGCGCGTAGTTGCGGAACCCGTCGGCCCGCGGTTCGAGCACCGCGAACGAGTCCACATCGGTGTTCTCTTGCGAGGCGTCGGTGCGCCCCGGCGCGAAATGCACCGATATCTCGTAACCGGCGTCCTTGGCCGCCTTCTCCACCGCCGCGGAGCCGGCCAACACAATTAAGTCAGCCAGCGAGATTTTCTTGCCGCCGGACGCCGAACCGTTGAAGTCCTGCTGGATCTTTTCCAGAACCGGCAACACCTTGCTCAGCTCGGAGGGCTCGTTGACCTCCCAGTTCTTTTGTGGCTCAAGGCGAAGCCGGCCGCCGTTCGCGCCACCGCGCTTGTCGGTGTTGCGGTAGCTCGTCGCCGCCGACCACGCGGTCTTGACCAGCTGAGGTACGGACAATCCCGAGTCGAGCACCTTTTTCTTCAGCGCCACAACGTCTTTGTCCTCGACCAGCTTGTGATCCACCTCCGGAACCGGGTCCTGCCACAGCTGCGGCTCGGCGATCCAGGGACCCAGGTAGCGCGAGATCGGTCCCATGTCGCGGTGCAGCAGCTTGTACCACGCCTTGGCGAACGCCTCGGACAGCTCCTCGGGATGGTCCAGCCACCGCTTCGTGATCTCGCGGTAAATCGGGTCCTCCCGCAGCGAGATGTCGGTAACCAGCATCGTCGGGGCACGACCCGGTCCGCCGAACGGATCGGGGATGGTGCCCGCGCCGGCGCCGTCCTTCGCGGTGAACTGCCAGGCCCCCGCGGGGCTCTTGGTCAACTCCCATTCGTAGCCGTATAGGTTCTGCAGGAATCCGTTGCCCCACTTGGTCGGTGTCGCGGTCCAGACCACCTCCAAGCCACTGGTAATGGCGTCCTTACCGACGCCGCTGCCGTAGGAGCTCTTCCAGCCGAGACCCTGTTGTTCGACAGGGGCGGCTTCTGGCTCAGGACCCACCAGGTCACCGTTGCCGGCGCCGTGGGTCTTGCCGAAGCTGTGGCCACCGACGATGAGCGCGGCGGTCTCCTCGTCGTTCATCGCCATCCGGCCGAACGTCTCACGGATGTCGACTGCCGCGGCAACCGGGTCCGGCTTGCCTTCGGGCCCTTCCGGATTCACGTAGATCAGACCCATGGTGGTCGCGCCATAAGGCTCCGCGAGATCCCGCTTGCCGGAATAGCGCTTGTTAGTGCCCAACCACTCGTCCTCTTCACCCCAAAGAATCTCCTCGGGCTCCCAGACGTCTTCGCGGCCGAAGCCGAAACCAAATGTCTTGAATCCCATCGACTCAAGGGCGCAGTTGCCGGCGAAGATGATCAGGTCCGCCCAGGAGATCTTCTTGCCGTACTTCTTCTTGACCGGCCACAGCAGCCTGCGCGCTTTGTCCAGGCTTACATTGTCTGGCCAGCTGTTGAGCGGGGCGAACCGCTGCATACCCTGGCCACCGCCGCCGCGGCCGTCGTGAATACGGTAGGTACCCGCGGCGTGCCAGCTCATCCGGATGAACAGACCGCCGTAGTGGCCGTAGTCGGCGGGCCACCAGTCCTGCGACGTGGTCATCACCGAGAACACGTCCGCTTTAAGCGCATCGACGTCGAGCTTGGCGAACTCCGCGGCGTAGTCGAAGTCGTCGCCCAGCGGGTTGGCCTGGGCCGAGTGCGGGTGCAGCGTCGAGACATCGACCTGATTCGGCCACCAGTCCCGAATCGTCAGTGGCGCATGTTCTTTCGGCTCCGGTGCGGCGATCACGGGGTTTTCACTTTCGCTGCCTTTGTGGGTTGTATCGGATGACACAGCATTCCTTTCAGGGGTTGTTGAAATAGGGCTGTGATCACGGCTGTGATCCGGAATTTGCGGTCGAGCAGTCGGGGCATAGGCCCCAGTAGATGACTTCGGCCTCATCGAGAACGAAGCCATCTAGTGCGCTGTCGTCGTCCAGTGGCGTCAAGCACGGCGCGTCACCGACCGCACAGTCGACGTCGGCGATGATCCCGCAGGATCGGCATACGACGTGATGGTGATTGTCGCCGACCCGCGACTCGTAACGGGCGACCATTCCCAGTGGCTGGATCCGTCGAACCAGACCTACCGCGGTCAACGCGTTGAGCACGTCGTAGACGGCTTGGCGGGAGACATCGGGCAGGCCGCTGCGTACCGCAGACAAGATCGTCTCGGTATCCGCATGCGGATGGGAATGCACCGCCTCCAGTACGGCGACCCGGGGCCGGGTCACTCGCAAATCGGCCATACGCAGCTTCGCCGCATAGTCCGCCGACGTTGACGACACCCCATCAATATGCCGCTGCTGTTTGGAATGAGTCAAGACCTTAACTGGAATCGGTCAAGAATTTGTTGAACCGCAAGATCGCAGTCAGCTGACCGCCTTGATCGCGGCTTCGGCCGCTCGCCGGGACGCGAGCTTGGCACCGTTGGCCAGCTGCATCAGGCGAGGGAGCGCACCGGGGTGCCTGAGGAGGTAGCGCGCCACAGCCGGTAGGTTCTGCCTGCCGTCGGGGTGGATAAGGCCGAAGATCTCGGTGTCGACGGTGCCGTCGCTGGCCCGGTCGCTGATTGCCCGCACCACCGACCACGGGACGCCACGCTCGTCGCACACCTTCGCCACGGCAGCTGTTTCCATGTCGAGCGCCAGCACGCCGTCCACCCGCATGTCGGCGTGTTGCGCCGGGTCGAGGAGCAGCTCGTCGGTGGTGCACAACTTTCCGTAGGGAGTGCCGACGCGAAGCGGTGTGGGCCGGAGCGCTGAGCCGTCCGCGCCGCTGACCACGAGCTGGGGGAGCACCAGCGTCCCGATCGGTATTTGGTTTCCGATAGCGCCGGCGATACCCACGACGATTACCCACTCGGCGTCGACCACGTCCAACAGGCGGACTGTCGCGGCGCGTGCCAAGGCCGTGCCAACCCCGGTGACCGTCGCGACGACTTGACGGTCGCCGATCCGGCCGGCGTAGCCCAGCCCGGTCTTGCGAAGCCGCACCAGTTGTCGCAGCGCCCGCAACTCCATTGGCATGGCGCAGACGAAGGCGATCACGGCAGCCATCGTACGCAGGAGCCCGAAAGTCCACCGCGGACGAAAAAGGAACGGAGTAAAAACTCCGTCCCACTCTCAATTTATAGCGCACCCTGGGGCTTGCGGCAAGACCCTGGGTATGCCGCAAAATCGCTGGGCGAAGCCAAAACTCACCCAAACGGGGGTTGCCAGTTGAATGTTGAACCGATGTCCGGCCATGCGGTGATCATTGCCGGGGGAGGCCCGACCGGGCTGATGCTGGCGGGCGAGCTGGCACTGGCAGGAGTCGACGTTGCCGTTGTCGAACGTCGAGCCAGCCAGGAGTTGACCGGCTCGCGTGCCGGTGGTCTGCATTCGCGAACCATCGAGGTCCTCGACCAGCGCGGAATTGCCGATCGCTTCCTGTCGCAGGGCGAGGTGGCACAGGTAGCGGGGTTCTCTCAGATTCGTCTGGACATCAGCGACTTTCCCACCCGACATCCCTACGGCCTCGCGCTGTGGCAGAACCACATCGAGCGGATACTGGCTGACTGGGTTGACGAGCTGGCAGTGCCGATCTATCGCGGACGCGAGGTCAGGGGTTTCGCCCAATATCCCACCGGCATCGACGTCGCGCTGACCGACGGCCGATTGCTTCGGGCGGAGTACCTCGTCGGCTGCGACGGGGGGCGCAGCGCGGTCCGCAAAGCGGCCGGCATCGAGTTTCCCGGTTGGGATCCGACAATGAGCTACCTGATCGCCGAAGTCGAAATGGCCTTTAGCCCAGACAGATTGCCCGAGTGGGGCATTCGGCACGACGCCCTCGGCGTTCATGCGCTCAGCAGGCTGGAGAATAGGGGCCCGATTCGGGTCATGGTGACGGAGAAACAGCTCGGGCCCGACAGCGAAGCCACGTTGCGTGATCTGAGCGAGGCGCTTGTCGCGGTATACGGGACGGATTACGGAATCCACAGTCCTACGTGGATTTCCAGATCTACTGATATGGCACGGCAAGCTGAGACCTATCGTGACGGACGGGTGCTGCTGGCCGGCGACGCCGCGCACGTGCATCATCCGATCGGAGGTCAGGGCCTCAACACCGGTGTGCAGGATGCCGTGAATCTTGGCTGGAAGCTGGCGCAGGTCGTCAACCGGACATCACCCGACAGCCTGCTCGACACCTATCACGCCGAACGACATCCGATCGCCGCGCGCGTGCTGCGCAACACGTTGGCCCAGATTGCGCTTCTTCGCCGCCCCACTGACGCGCGGATCAAAGCCTTGCGAGACAGCGTGTCTGAACTTCTCAGCATGGACGAGCCTCGCAGACGATTCGCCGCGATGATGTCCGGCCTGGACATCCACTACGACCTCGGCGAGGGACATCCACTGCTGGGGCGCCGGATGCCCGATCTCGACCTGGTCACCGCAGACGGCCCGTTACGGGTATTCGCGCTGCTGCATGATGCCCGGCCGGTCCTGCTCAACCTCGGTGAGCCCGGCCCCATCAAGATCGCGTCGTGGACTGATCGGGTTAAATTGATCGACGCGAAATACGTTGGTGAATGGCATCTTCCGGCGCTTGGTGTGGTCGCCGCGCCAGTTGCCGTTTTGATCCGGCCTGACGGCTACGTGGCCTGGGTGGGGGACCACACTCAACACGGGCTCGCCGACGCGCTCACCACCTGGTTCGGTCCGCATCGCGATCTGAGAGCTACCCAGAGCCGTCCTTGACCGTGAGGACCCGCTTACGTAGGCCGTCGGTCGCCGTTTCCATCAGCCCTTTGGCCCCCTTCTTGATCAGAAATCCCGGGACCGGAACAACCAGGTCGACGGTCAG
>Ga0335076_10006821_pt1 | contig 11523 bp, 11 predicted proteins | sample Lox_Sample_25_FD_206717 | JGI IMG/M metagenome (GOLD analysis project Ga0335076, IMG submission 206717) | Soil microbial communities from Loxahatchee National Wildlife Refuge, Florida, United States - Lox_Sample_2.5 | ecosystem: Environmental > Terrestrial > Soil > Wetlands | place: USA... | reverse complement strand
TCCTCTGGAGGACAGGACATGAAGTCAGCGCGCAGTGGAATCCTGGTGCTGGGCCTCGGGCTGGCCGTGATCGGCCTGACCGGCTGCAGTGCCCAGGAGAAGAAGGCGGACAGCTCCACCCAGGCCGTGGGGCCCTACAAGGACTTCAAGGGCGTCATCAAGCTGGACGCCCGCGATTCCAAGGCCGACTGGGGGCCGTTCACCCCGAAGAAGGCGCCCGCGGGCGCCCCGAACATCCTCTTCATCCTGTACGACGACACGGGGCTTGCGTCCTGGTCGCCGTACGGTGGCCGGATCAACATGCCGACCATCGACCGCCTGGCGAAGAACGGCCTCACCTACACGCAGTGGCACACGGTGGCGCTGTGCTCGCCGACCCGGTCGACCATCCTGACGGGACGCAACCACAGCCTCAACGGCATGTCCGGGATCACGGAAACCTCCAATGGGTTCCCGGGCTGGAACGGCCGGATCCCGCCGCAGTCGGCGACCATCGCGCAGATCCTGAAGGACAACGGCTACAGCACCTTCTGGCTGGGCAAGGACCACGACGTCCCCGAGCAGGATGTCGCGGAAGGCGCAGGCCGCGACCATTGGCCCCTCGACATGGGGTTCGAGCGCTACTACGGGTTCATCGGCGGCGAGACCAACCAGTGGTATCCGGACCTCGTCGAGGACAACCACTTCGTCGAGCCGCCGTACTCACCGGAGCAGGGCTATCACCTGTCGAAGGATCTTGCCGATCACGCGATCAAGATGATCCGGGACCAGAAGGCCACGAACCCCTCGAAGCCCTGGTACATGTGGTACTGCCCGGGCGCCAATCACGCCCCGCACCACGCCCCGCAGGAGTACATCGCCAAGTACAAGGGCAAGTTCGACGACGGCTACGAGGCGTACCGCACCTGGGTGCTGGCGCGCATGATCGAGAAGGGCGTCGTGCCGAAGGACACGAAGCTGACGCCGATCAACCCGATGCCGGAGTCCCAGGCGAACAAGGACGACTTCGTCCGGCCGTGGGACAGCCTGAGCGCGGACGAGAAGAAGCTGTTCTCGCACCTGGCCGAGGTCTTCGCCGGGTACTCGGAGTACACGGACGCGCAGATCGGCCGTGTCATCGACTACCTGGAGGAATCCGGGCAGCTCGACAACACGATCGTCTTCTACGCCGCGGACAACGGCGCCTCCGGCGAAGGCTCGCCGAACGGCTCCGTGAACGAGAACAAGTACTTCAACGCTTACCCCGACGACGTGGCCCTGAACATGAAGATGATCGACAAGCTCGGGGGACCGGATACCTACGAGCACTATCCGACCGGATGGGCTACGGCGTTCTCGACGCCGTTCCGGATGTTCAAGCGCTACGCGGAGTACTCGGGCGGCACGTCCGATCCTCTCGTCATCTCCTGGCCGAAGGGCATCAAGGCGCGTGGCGAGATGCGCAACCAGTACCACCATTCCGTCGACATCGTGCCGACGATCCTCGAGATCGTCGGCATCGAGATGCCCAAGGTCTACCGGGGTGTCGAGCAGTTCCCGCTCTCCGGCGTCTCGATGAAGTACACGTTCGACGCGACGCCGGATGCGCCGACGCAGAAGAAGCGCCAGTTCTACACCATCTACGGTACCCGAGGGATCTGGGAGGACGGCTGGCTGGCTGCGGCCGTGCACGCGCCGTTCACCGGCAAGGCCCATTTCGACCAGGACGACTGGCAGCTCTTCCACGTGGACGTGGACCGTTCGGAATCCACGGACCTGGCGAAGCAGAATCCCGACAAGCTCGCGGCGCTGAGGAACGCGTGGGACGAGGAAGCCAGGATCAACCTGGCGTTGCCGATGGACGATCGCTTCGGACCCGAGCTGCTGTTGATTCCGCGCCCGTCGGCGGAAGAGCCGCGTGAGCGTTACGTCTATTACCCCGGCACGGCTCCGGTTCCGGAAGGCGTCGCCGTCAACGTGCGCAACCGCTCGTACAAGATCCTCGCCAACGTCGAGATCACCGATCCGAATGCCGGCGGCGTGATCTTCGCGCACGGGTCGCGTTTCGGCGGGCACGCCCTGTTCATCAAGGACCACAAGCTCCACTACGTCTACAACTTCCTCGGCCTCAAGCCGGAGCAGCACTTCGTCTCGACCCAGTCACTGAAGCCCGGCAAGTACACGCTGGGCATGGAGTTCACGCGGACGGGAGCCGGCCCGCACAAGGAGTCCGTGGGGACGATGAAGCTCTACGTGAACGACCAGGTCGCGGCCGAAGGACCGATGAAGACGCAGGCGGGCAAGTTCACCCTCTCGGGCGACGGGCTCTGCGTGGGCTTCGACAGCGGCGACGCGGTGACCGCCGAATACAAGACGCCCGGCACCTTCCACGGCGGAACGATCAAGGGCGTCGGCATCACGGTCGAGAAGGCGTCGTACGAGGCGCTCGAGATGGAGGCGCAGAGAATCCTGGCCGGCGAGTAGCGAGTACCAGCCAGTCGGACGATCACCGGGCCGCATCCGCATGACGCGGGTGCGGCCCACATCCTCACCCCAGAAGGAGAAGAGACGATGACGCAGACGAGATCGCTGACGATGGCCGCGTGCGTGGCCGTGTCGGTCGGCCTGGCCGCAGCGGCCGTGGCCCAGCAGCCCGTGAAGGGCGAGGCCGTCCTCGCCTCCGCGCAGGTCACCGCGACCGTGACGAAGATCGACCAGAAGACGCGCGAGGTCACGCTCAAGACGGAAGACGGCAAGGAGTACAGCTTCGTGGCCGACGCGGCCGTGCAGAACCTCGCCCAGGTGGCGAAGGGCGACCTGGTCACCGCGACCTACACCGAAGCCCTCGCCTACGAGCTGAAGAAGGGCGGCAAGGCGGACGCGGCGGCGACCGTCGCCGGCGCGGCGGCTCCGCTCGGCGCGAAGCCGGCCGGGATCGTCGGGGGCAAGGTGACGGCGACGGTGGCGATCACCGCGATCGACACGAAGGTCCCGTCGGTCACCTTCAAGGGGCCGGAAGGCAACACCAAGACCGTGAAGGTGAAGGACCCGGCGAAGCTCAAGGGCGTGAGCGTCGGAGACACCGTCGAGCTCACTTACGCCGAGGCACTGGCGATCAAGGTCGAGAAGGCGGCGAAGAAGTAGAGAGTGAAGCACCCGGGGGCCAGCGATCGAGGACGTCACGAGAAGGAAGGTCACGATGAGCCGCACTGATTCCGCAAGACAACTCTCTTCCGGGGTGCTCTTCGCTTGCGTCCTGGCGGTTCTGAGCCCGGCGCTGGCCCTCGGGCAGGAGTCGGAACGGGTCTCGTTCCTTCGCAAGGTGATCCAGCTCGACAACGGCCAGCTCGCCGATGTGGAGAAGGGCGAGGTCGTGACGAAGCAGCTGCCGACGACCGAAAAGTCCGAGATCGCGGCCTTCGGGGTCGTGAAGACGTCCGGGACCGTGGACCAGCTGCTGGCCATGGCCAGGAACGTCCTCGAGTCTCACAAGATCGAGCAGATCCCCGAGGTGGGGCTGTTCTCCAGCCCCGCGAAGCTCGAGGACGTCGCGGGGCTCCACTATCCTCCTGACGACATCGCGGCTTTGAAGAAGTGCAAGCCGGAAAGCTGCGACGTGAAGCTCGGGACGAACGGGCTCGAGGCCGCGTCGCGGATCGACTGGAAGGCGCCCGACGCCGACGCGCAGGCGACCGCGATGTTCAACAAGCTCATGGTGGACAACGTCATGTCCTACCAGCAGGGGGGCACGCAGGCGATGGCGAACGTGCTGGACAAGAAGGGCGAGAAGTCCCGCGCCGAGCTGTACCGCGAGCTCCTCGCCCACTCGCCCTACCTGGTGGACTACGAGAAGGAGTTCAACGACTACCTGGAGGCCTATCCCAAGGGGACGCTGGCCGGCGCCGAGGACGTGCTCTACTGGACGAAGGACACCCTGGGCCCGAAGCCCGTCGTCTCCATCTATCACGAGACCTTGTACAAGAGCCCACGCCGCGCCTTGATCGCAACCAAGCTGGTCGCGGCCTCGCACTTCTTCAACGCCAGCCTCGAGCTCACGTCCGGCGCGCCTTCCCCCGACGGCAAGGGCCTCTACCTGATGTGTCTCGAAAGGACGCGACTCGATCCGCCGACCGGCATGATGGCGGGTGCCTTGATGGGGAAGGTGAGAGGCGGAGTCGAAAAGGGAGTGAAGGAAACCCTGAAGAGGGCGCAAGAGCGCCTCGCCGCAGCCCACTGAGGGGCCGATCCCTCGTGAGAACAAGGAGATGAGATGAAGTTCATGACAGGAGTGCGCCAGGCGTCGATGGCTGCCGCTCTCGTCCTGGCCGTGGCAGGCGGCGCAGGTGCTTTGGCGTCGGCGGAGGAGGCTGCGAAGCCCGTCATCGAGCCGGCGGCGATGAGCGCTCTCAAGGCGATGGGCGCGTACCTCCGCGACTTGAAGTCGTTCCAGGTCGACGCGACGACGAGCGACGAGGACGTGCTCGACGACGGCCAGAAGATCCAGTACGACAACGTCGTGCAGATCCTGGTGGAGTTTCCGGGGCGGCTGCGGGCCGAGGTGACGAGCGACCGGCGCGAGCGTCTCTACTTGTACGACGGCAAGACCTTCACGCTGTTCGCAAGGCGGCTCAACTACTACGCCACGGTGCCCATGCCCCCGACGGTCGGCAAGCTCGCCGACGCCCTCGAAGAGCAATACGGCTTCAGCGTCCCCCTCGAGGATCTCTTCCGCTGGGGCGCCCCTGGCTGGAGCACCGACCAGATCACGTCGGCGATAGACGTCGGGGCGAGCTCTGTCCAGGGCACGACGTGCGAGCACTACGCCTTCCGCCAGCCCGACATCGACTGGCAGATCTGGATCCAGAAGGGCGCCCACCCCTTGCCGCGGAAGCTCGTGATCACCGCCAAGACCGACGAGGCCCGGCCGCAGTACACCGCGGTCTACACGTGGAACCTGGCGCCCTCCTACAACGAGCAGAGCTTCGCCTTCGATCCGCCGGACGGGGCCGTGAGGGTGGGGCTCGCCGACGCTTTCACTGCTGGCAAAGCGGGAGGCTCGAAATGAACCGGTGCGGTCGTCGCGTCTTCAGGACCGCCCTCGCGGTCGTGGTCGTCGCGGCTGGAACGGCCGGCCCCGCACAGGCTCGCAACGTTCGTAGCCAGTCTCGGGGGGCCGTCAACGTGAACCAGAACGTGAACCGGAACACGAACGTCAACAGGAACGTCAACGTGAACGTGGACCGCGACGTCCACGTGCACGGCGGTTACTACGGGGGCGGCTGCTGCTACCACGACGACCACCCGGTCGCGACGGCCGCGGCCGTAACCGCGGCGGTGATGGTCACCGCCGCCGTGGTCGGCTCGATCGTCAACACGCTCCCGCCCTCCTGCACCACAGTCGTGGTCAACGGCTTCGGCTACCAGCAGTGCGGCAGCACCTGGTACCAGCCGCAGATCTCGGGAGGCTCCACGACCTACGTCGTCGTCAACCCGCCGAGGTAGACCCCCCCCTGTCGGAAGTGGACGCGCGAGACTAGAGCTCCCGCTCGATCCAGGAGAGCTTCCCGTCCACGGCGAGCACGTCGAGGTCGGTGAAGACGACGGCGTCGCCGGCGCCGAAGTACTCGTTGCCCACGTTGTAGCGCATCCCCTCTCGCCTCCCGACCTTCCCTTAAGGGCAGTAGTTCCCGGGTCTCGGGGAGGAGTAGCGTGATCACGCTCGGTGGAGTGCCGAAGTAGCGCAAGTGTGAAGAGGCGAAGCGCCATTGTGATTCGTTGCGGCGCGGCAGCTCGTGAGGGCTCACTGGTGTGGTGCAGTACCTAGGAGAAGGAGCAGGGAAATGGAGTCTCGGGTTCAGGCGTGGCTGCAGACGGCAAAGAAGAATGCCGGCTGGCTCATCGTCTTCGGGGTCGTCGAGATCGTCGCCGGAATCCTGGCGATCGCCGGACCATTCGTGGCGGGCCTCGCGGTCACGGTGATGGTCGGGATCGCGCTCCTGCTCGGCGGAGGCGCACGCCTCGCCGGGGCCTTCCTGGCCGACTCCTTCGGCGCGGGTGCGCTGGCGTTCGTGTGGGGCTTGATCGTCACGGCGACGGGTTTCTACTTCGTGATCCGCCCCGGAATCGGGCTGGCGGACCTGACCGTGGTGGTCGCGATCGTCTTCCTGATGGACGGCATATCGCGCGTGATCGTCGCGTTCAAGCTCAAGCCGATCAAGGGATGGGGTTGGATGCTGCTCGGCGGCATCGTCAGCGTCGTGTTCGCTTGCATGGTCGGATTGGAGTTCCCCGCCTCGAGCCTGTGGGTCATCGGCACCCTCGTCGGATTCAGCCTGCTGTCGGGCGGCTTCACGACAATCACCTTGGCCGGCACCGCCCGCGGGGTCGTTGCAGACGTTCAGAAGGCCGCGTGAGTCGGGCAAGTGCACGCCGCGTGTGACGGCCTTTCGCCGGCGGCCGTTGCGTCACCGGGTGTCCTTCAGCGCACGAAGGAGACTCATAGCTAGAGGAGAGACTCAGATGTACGGATTCAAAGCATTCGTATTCAAAGGCAAGAAGACGGCCGCCAAGGCCCTCGACACTCTCGAGGACCGCACGCCGGTCTACCCGTGGATTGACGATGCCGCCGTAGTCTCGCGGAGCAAGCTCGGCACGATTCGGATCCACAGCACGTGGGCGCAGGACGACAGCGCGGTCGGCGTCGGGGCCGGTCTCGGCGCCGTGACCGGCGGCCTGCTCGGAGTGCTGCTGGGGCCGGGTGGTGCGCTGGCCGGCGCCGCGGTGGGCGGCTCGATGGGCGCCCTGTTCGGCATCGGCGACGAGATCGCCTTCGACGACCCGCGGCTCGACGACTTCGCGGCGTCGCTCGCCAAGGACACCTCGGCGTTGGTTCTGGTGGCCGAGGCGCCCACTCTCCTCGACTTCACCTCGGCGGTCGAGCCGTTCGGTGGGAAGGTCATCGAGACCAACCTCGACGACAAGGACGTCACTGCCCTGAGGAAGGCCCTCAACAAGGCCAGCTCAGGAGCCGTCCGAGCCTGATACCGGAGCGGGAGCTATTTCGGGATCGTGGCCGGCGCGAGCAGGGATCTCATTCTCGTCCTTCGCGCCGGCCCGATCGTGCCGGGTGGCATGACGCCGCCTCAGCCGCCGAGGGCTATCACGAGGCTGACGAGGGCGACGCCGATCGCCAACATGACGAAGCCGGAGCGCCAGGTTCCGAAACCCGCATAGTGGCCGAGGGCGGAGCCGTTCAGGAACAGCGCGGTGAGGCCGATGCCCTGGGACACGCGGAGAGCGAGGGCAACGTGGGAGAGCAAGGCGAACGGCAGCGTCACCGGCAGCGTGCCGAGCACGACGAGCGAGAAGACGCCGAGGGCGCCCGCGAGGTCGTCCCGCCCGACGCGCGGGCGCGGAGCGTTGCGGGCGCCGTCGGCGACCGCGGTGCGGATCCCCTCGAGGACACTCGCGGGCAGGACGTCGGCGAGCCCTCCCGGCAGGTTCTCGGCCACGATCCGTCGCCCCGCGTCCGCGTCCTTCGCCTCCCCGATCGCGCGCTCCAACCGGTAGGCCCGCCCGCGGTCGGCGACGCTGGTGATCACGTACATGACGGCATCGACGATGCCCCACGCCAGGTTGCAGCCGGCGGCCGCGTAGAGCAGCTGGTGGATGTCCTGCTCGCCTGCGTTCGCGACGCTGACCGTCCCGGTGAAGGTCATCGCCATGACGACCCCGAAAACCACCTCGGAGAAGCGGTCGGTGGGGTCGAGGACGTTTCCCGGCCGTGTTCTCGCGTCGTCGGCCATGGTCGCAGGGGAAGATACACTCAAGCGGGCCGGGCGTGAGGACGATCAAGGGCGGTCGCGTGGAGCCGGCGGAGCGACGGAGTGGGTGGCATACAATCGGGTCCTGGCGCTCGGGCATGATCCTCCGTCGTTCGGAAACTCCGGATGAGCCATTCACGGAAGGCACGACGGTGGAGCGGCAGACGTTCGACGTCTCGTTCGAGAGGCGCTGATGCGCTCTCCGGCGTGGCTCGGGCGGCTCCTGGCGGCACCGGAGACCGACGGCGACAGGGCGCGAACCGTCGTGGGCACTTTCGTGCTCCATCTCCGGCCGGTGCGCGTGCCCGCGGCGACGATCCGCTTCACCCACACGTTCGGCCTCGGCGGGATGTCGCTCGTGCTCGTCGGCCTCCTCGTCGCGACCGGCTCGCTGCTCATGTTCGGCTACACGCCGGTGCCGGGCGAGGCGTACGCGTCGATCGAGAGGCTGGAGTCGCAGGTCCTGTTCGGGGCCTTCGTCCGCTCCGTCCACCACTGGAGCGCGAACCTGCTCGTGCTCGTGGCCTTCCTGCACATGCTGCGGGTCTTCTTCACCGGCGGCTTCCTCGACGGGCGCGCGCTGAACTGGCTCGTCGGCCTCGTGCTGCTCGCCGCGATCGCCGCGTCGAGCTTCACGGGCTACCTGCTGCCGTGGGACCAGCTCGCGTACTGGGCGGTCACGATCGTCACCGGGATGGCGGGATACGTTCCGCTCGCCGGCGGGGCGCTCGCGAGCCTCCTGCGCGGCGGGCCCGAGATCGGCCCCGAGACGCTCGGGACGTACTACGCGCTCCACACGCAGTGGCTTCCGGTGCTGCTCCTCGGCTTTGCGCTCTTCCACTTCTGGCGCGTGCGCCGGGCCGGCGGGGTTGTCGTGCCGCCGGACGCCGTCCGCGACGAGCGGGGGAAGCCCGAGCAGGTGCTGTTCCTGCCGCACCTGCTCTGGCGCGAGACGGCCGTGGCGCTGCTGCTGCTCGCGGCGGTGTCGCTCTTCGCGGCCGTCGTTCCGGCTCCGCTCGGCCCGGCCGCCAACCCGGGCCTGTCGCTCAACCCCGCGAAGGCGCCCTGGTACTTCCTCGGCTTCCAGGAGCTTCTCGTCCACCTCCATCCGCTCTTCGCCGTGGTCGTCGTGCCGGCGCTGGGCGCGAGCGCGCTCGTCGCGTTGCCGTACCTCGGCTTCGCGAAGGACGAGCCGTGCGGGGCATGGTTTCTCTCGACGAACGGCCGCCGAACTGCGAGGCTGGCCGCCGTGGTCGCGCTCGTGGCGACGCCGCTTCTGGTCGTCGGTGACGAGGCGCTGCTCGGTGCCTCTGGGGCGTCCGCGGGCGGGGCCGCGCTCGTGACCCGGGGCGCTCTGCCCGTCGCGGCGCTGCTCGTCGCGTGCGTGGCCGGCTTCCGCCTCCTGCGCTCACGCTTCGGCGCGACGCGCCTCGAGGCGACGCAGGCTCTCTTCGCCTTCCTCGCGACCGCCTTCGCGGTCCTGACGCTCTCGGGGATCTGGTTTCGCGGAGCCGGAATGAGGCTGGTGTGGCCGTGGCGCGCGTGACGCCGGCCGCGACGTCGCAGCCGCGCCGTTCCTTTCTCGGGCTCGCGTGGCTCGGGATCGGCCTCGCGGCCATCGGAGAGGCCGCGTGGATCGTCGCCTCGTTCCTGAAGCCGCGCCCTAGGGCACTCTCGGGCGGCAGCAGCCTGGTGGTCGCCGGGCCCTCGGACGGCTTCGTCCCCGGCTCGGTAACCGCCTTTCCGGTGGGAAAGTTCTACCTCGTACGGCTCGAGGACGGCGGTTTCCTTGCGCTGCATCGGCAGTGCACGCACCTCGGCTGCAGCGTGCCCTGGGACGAGGCCGCGGGCCGCTTCGCCTGCCCGTGCCACGCGTCCGTCTTCGATCTGCGAGGCGACGTCCTCGCACCGCCGGCGCCTCGGCCGCTCGATCTTTTCGCGGTGCGGATCGAGAACGGCATCGTCAAGGTCGACGTCAGTGCGCCGATCCGGCGCTCGGCCTTCGACCCGTCGCAGGTGACGAGAGCCTGACGGGATGCCCGACGAGCTCGCGCGCTGGCGCACCGCGGCGCTCGTCGGCGCCGCGCTTCTCGTCGCCTCCTGTCCGCTCTACCTGGTCCGCCGGTCGCTCCGTGCTCCCGTTGTGAAGGCCCCGGTCACCGCCGAGGCGACATTCGTAGGGCGCGCAGCGTGCGCGCGCTGCCACGAGAAGGCGGCGAAGGCCTGGGCGGGGTCGCACCACGACCGGGCGATGACCGAGGCGAGCGAGGCGACCGTGAGGGGCGACTTCTCCGGCGCCACGTTCGAGGGCGACGGGATGAAGGCACGCTTCTTCCGCGACGCCTCGAAGTTCCTGATCGAGACGGAGGGCCCGGACGGAAAGACGACCGTCTTCCCGGTAGCCTACACGTTCGGCTGGAATCCGCTGCAGCAGTACCTGATCCGCTTCCCGGGCGGGCGGCTGCAGGCGTTCTCGCTGGCCTGGGACGTTCCGGGCAAGCGCTGGTTCTTCCTCTACCCCGGCAAGCGGATCCCGCGCTCCGACTGGCTGCACTGGACGCGCAACGCCCAGAACTGGAACGGCATGTGCGCCGAGTGCCACTCCACGAACCTTGTGAAGGGGTTCGACCCGAAGACCGACAGCTACGAGACGACGTGGTCGGAAATCGACGTGAGCTGCGAAGCGTGCCACGGCCCGGGCTCGCGACACGTGGCGTGGGCCGAGGTGCCGGCGATGGGAAGGGCTCGCCTCGACAACGCCGGCCTCGTGATGCGGACCGCCGGGATCACGAACCGTGAGCTCGTCGAGCTGTGCGCGCCTTGCCACTCGCGACGCACGGAGCTCGGCGACTACGACCACCGCCGCTCGCAACTGCTCGACAACCACCTGCCGGTGCTGCTCACCGAGGGGGTCTACTACCCGGACGGGCAGATCCAGGACGAGGACTTCGAGTACGGCTCTTTCGTCCAGAGCAAGATGTTCCGGATGGGCGTGCGCTGCACCGATTGCCACGACGCCCACACCCTGAAGCTCCGCAAGGAGGGCAACGGCGTCTGCCTCCAGTGCCATGCAGCCCCCGCGTACGACGACGCGCGCCACCACTTCCACAAGAAGGAGTGGAAGGGCCAGCCGAGCGCCGGCGCGCTCTGCGTCTCCTGCCACATGCCGAAGTCTCCGTTCATGGTCGTCCACTGGCGCGCCGACCACAGCATCCGCGTCCCGCGGCCCGACCTCACGAAGGACATCGGCGTGCCCAACTCCTGCAGCCACTCCGGCTGCCACGCGGACAAGCCGCTCTCGTGGGTCGCGGGCGCCTACGACAAGTGGTACGGCACGGCCAGGAAGCCGCACTACGGAACAGTCCTCGCGGCGGGACGGCGGGTGGACCCGGCCGCGAAGGCCGACCTCCTGAGGCTCGCCGCGGACACGCTCTCGCCCACGATCGTCAGGGCCACCGCGCTGTCGCTGCTCGGCCGCTACGACGGCGCCGACGTGGTCGCCGCCTTCCGGCGCGCTCTCCTCGACGAAGAGCCGCTCATCCGGCGCACGGCCGTCGCCGAAGTCCCGATCGAGGACGAGGCGGAGCGTGCCGCTCGGCTCGCGCCGCTGCTCGCCGACCCGTTCCGCGCGGTTCGCCTCGAGGCGGCCGCCCAGCTCGCCGGCACGTCGCCGTCGCGCCTCAAGCCGTACCAGCAGGACGCGCTCGCCACGGCGATCGCC
>Ga0335076_10006820_pt1 | contig 11523 bp, 4 predicted proteins | sample Lox_Sample_25_FD_206717 | JGI IMG/M metagenome (GOLD analysis project Ga0335076, IMG submission 206717) | Soil microbial communities from Loxahatchee National Wildlife Refuge, Florida, United States - Lox_Sample_2.5 | ecosystem: Environmental > Terrestrial > Soil > Wetlands | place: USA: Florida... | reverse complement strand
GACGACGCCGATGTCTGCTTGTGGTCAGGCTGGATGCGGTACTCGGGCAGCTCGGCCACGCCGAGATGCTCCGAAAACGGCCGCTGGCAAGGGAAATTCGCGGCCGTGGCGATGTCCATCAGGATCGGCCGCTGCGAGCCGAGCAACTGCTGCAGCGGCTCGACCACCGGCACGCGCGGCGGCGTGAACGCGAACCATTGGTCCTGGCTCAGGTTCGGGTCGTAGGCGACGATGCGGGCGACGTTGGCCTCCGGCGGCGCCCAGCTCAGCGGGAAACGCAGGTTGCGCCAGGCCGGCTGTGGCCCGATGTCAATCGGGAACATCAGCCCAAGCGGCTGAACGCTGCCGTCGGGCTTGGTCGCACCCCACTGCAGCCGCAGCGACTGGCCATACATGAAGTCGCCGTCCTCTTTGTACGACCAGATCGCACCCGCGGCCGCGATCACCACCAGCGGCCGGTCCGGCGTTCGGGCCGGCATCTGGTACCACGCCGAGGTGGCGGTGGCGGCCCGGGAATTCTCGCCGTAGCTGCCCATCACCGGCGTGCGGGCCGGGTCCAGGCCGAACGGGAGCGCGGCTTCCGAACCGTTCACCCCCTTCGGTCCCTTGCCGCCGGCGGTGCCGGCCGAGTCGGTGATCGACGCGTTCGGCTTGTTGGGCGACGCGTCGGAGTTCACCACGCCCGGTTTGGTCACCACCGGGTCGGATTGCAGGTCGTCGCCGACCCCTTGCGGCGTGAAACCGACGGGGTTGACGCCGCCCAGCGGACCGGCGGGGCCGTATTGCTGACCGGGAACCGGTTGCAGCAGACCGGCATTGGGATCGGGTTCGGCCAGCACATCGTCGGCCATCGCGCAGCTCTGCGGGGATGTCCCCGCAAGATCTCTAGTGATCGCAGCGAAGTTGGCCTTGCCGGTGGTGTAAAGCGGATAGCGCACCACGGCGCCTTTGGCCAGCGATGCGACTTCACCCAACACCATGATCACGGCGACCACCAGCAGCGGTGTGGACGCCAGCACACGGTTACGCCGACTGTCCTTGACCTCGGTGTGCCCGGCGTAGTCCATCCGGAAGTGCTGCCAGGCGGCCAGCAGGCCCGTCGCGATCGACAACGCCAAGAACATCGACGTCACCGGATGGCTGGCGATCACGGGCTGGATGTCGTACCACGGGACGCCGTAGTTGTTGACGTAGAACCAGCCGTTGATGCCCGAGGTTGCCCACGCCAGCATGAACAGCAACGCAGTCACGTACAGCGTCAGGTTGCGGCGATTGTGCAGGCCGATCCGGGCCAAGGCGAACGCGGTGACCGCACCGAGCGCGCCTGCCAGTCCGGCGAACGCGCCGAACTGGATCGCCCACTTGGTCGGGGTGGCGTGCAGCAGCAACAGGCCGATCGCGGTGGTGCCGATCAGCCGCCACGCCGGGCCGCTGGCCAGACCGGGCACCTTGCCGCGGCGCAGCAAGATGACCAGCATTCCGAACAGGCATAGCAGCATGATCAGGACGGCGAATCGCCGCGTCATCGACCCCTCGGCGTTGCTCTCCACGGTGAGGAAGTAGTAGCGCAGAAAGTCCTGGTACCAGGCGATCGTCGGCCCGACCTTGTATTTAATGCGTGCCGACTCGGCGACGGTGGCCAGCGTCTGCGAGCGAAACACCACCAGGGTGATCGCCGACAGCGACGCGGCCAGCACCGCCAGGGGCGCTAGCAGCCCGTCAGTTGCCCTGCGCCGCATGATGATCCGCGCGATCTCACGGGCGCCGGTCAGCAGCGCGGCGATCGCGATCACTCCTTGAGGCGCCAGCGTCGCGGTCAGCATCGCCACAATGATCGCCACCGCCGCAGGCACTAGCCGGCGGGTGGCGATCGCGGTCTCCACCAGCACCCAGGTGAGGACCACGCCGAAAGCGATCAGCGGCTCGGGCCGCAGGCCGTTGTTGAACGGCAGCCAGGCGGCCAGGAACACCGCGCCGGCCGTCCACACCGCCACCCGGTTGTCGGCCAGCCCGCCTCGCGCCGGACCCAACCGCCGCAACATGTAGCGGCTGATGATCAGCCAACAGCCGATCCCGGCCAGCGTGGCCGGTAGTCGCATCCATACGCCGGCGGTGCTCACCGCCGCGAGATGCGCCAGCACTCCCGCATACCAGTCGAACGGCGCCTCGGTGGTGCCGAAGAACCGGTAGTAGTTGGCGAAGTATCCGGCCTGCCCCGAAACGCGCGCAATGGTCAGGTTGTAACCGTCATCCGATGACGTGGCGCCGATGACATGCCAGAGCAGCAGCGTGGAGATTACCCCGACGTCTGCCAGCGAGGTGGCGAACCCGGGGTGAAGCAGATGCCGCCAGTTACGTGGCGTCCGCCGCCCCGACCGCCGGTCGAGGACCGCCAGCGCGGCGATCGCGGTCAGCACGGACAGTCCGCCGACGGCCAGCACGGCTTGCTTGAGCATCGTGGGGGAGACGATGAACCGGGTGTCGACGTCGATGCGCGCCGATAGCCCCGGCTGCGGCGGCACCTTCAGGTCGGTGAAGATCCCACCGACCGCGGGCTTCTTCTCGGGTGCGAGCTTCCCGGTAGCGCCGGGGACCCCGACGAAGTCCGCGCCGGCACCGCCGACGTCGGCCCAGACGTGCAGCACGCTGCAGGCGCCGGCGCTTACCGCGGAGCGGGACGCCACCGCGGCCACCGTGTCACGGAATGCGACGACGACCGCGTCCTTGTTGGCCCGGACGAACAGCCCGGCTTTGCTGGTCTCGAAGCCGTTGACGGGCAGCGTCGAAAGCACCAGGCCGCCGTCGGCGGGCAGCGTGGCGATCGCGGCGCAGGGGATGGAGATGTCGAGCGCTCGCGGTGCCCCGGAGACCAGCGGCGCGGTGATATCGGTCACATGCCCGTCGGTGAGGCCCTGTGGCCAGAGGATCGTCGCCGTGGTTTGTTTCACCGGAAGCAGCGGAACCAACGCGCACAGGAACGCCCCCGCGATCCCCGCGACGACGGCGATCCACCGCGCGAGGGTCGACCGCTCACTTTCGCCGGGGGGCACGAGGCACGATGGTAGGCGACTTGTTTCGTCCGGCGATGATCCAGCCCGCGTGGCGGCCCGGACACGCGCGATTAAGCCCAATTTGATCCAAACGGTGCAAGCGATGACCGTGCAGGTCCTGGCGCCGGCCGCGGTGTCTTGGACCCGCCGAGATGCCGGACGCACCTTCCAAAGGGGTTCGACTCCTCCGCCGAACCATGGTTTAGTGGGCGACCGGTGGTGGAGTTAATAGAGCGCGAGACGAGCACGAGCACCACCGGCTACTGGCGTGAGTTGTGGAGCACCCCTTATCTCCGTACGTCAGCTGTGATCGCCGGGGGCGTGGTGCTTTATTCCACCAACGAGTTCCTGACGATCAGCATGCTGCCCAGCACGATCAACGAGATCGGCGGCGATCGGCTTTATTCGTGGGTGACGACGCTGTACCTCGTCGGGTCGGTGGTCGCGGCAGCGACCGTTAATTCGCTTCTGGACCGCATCGGCTCATGTCTGTCATATCTGTTGGGTTTCGCGGTGTTGGGCGCCGGCAGCCTGGTATGCGCGGCCGCGCCGAACATGGAGGTCTTGCTGGCGGGCCGGTTCTTACAGGGCCTGGCGGGCGGACTGTTGTGCGGCCTGAGTTTCGCGGTGATCAACGCCGTGCTGCCGCGATATCTGTGGAGCCGCGGCGCGGCCATGGCATCAGCGACGTGGGGTATCGGCGCGTTGCTCGGCCCGGCGCTCGGCGGTGTCTTCGCGCAACTCGGCGCGTGGCGGTGGGCGTTCGGCTTGCTGGCCATGCTGAGCGTGGCGATGTCGGTGCTCGCACCGGGCGTGCTGTCGGTGGACAACTGCGAGCAGGACCGCGACCGGGGCACATCAAAGATTCCCGTGCCGTCCATAGTCTTGCTGGGCGCCGCGGCGCTGGCGGTCAGCGTGGCGTCTCTTCCGCACAACACCGCAGCGACTGCGGGCCTGCTGGCCGTCGGCGCCGTCCTGGTAGCCGCGTTTCTGGTCGTTGATCGGCGGATGACCACGGCGGTACTGCCCGCCAGCGTGTTCGGATTCGGCCCGTTGAAGTGGGTCTACCTGACCCTGGGGCTGCTGGTCGCCGCGACGAAGGTTGACCTCTATGTCCCGCTGTTCGGTCAGCGGCTCGCGCATCTGGGCCCGATCATGGCGGGGCTGTTGGGTGCGGCGTTGTCGATCGGCTGGACGATCAGCGGGCTGGGTAGCGGCTCACTGAACAGGGCCCGCGCGATCGTGACTGTGGTGATAGCGGCACCGCTGGTGATGGCAGTCGGGTTGGCGCTGGCTGGAGCAACACACATTCAAGGCGCACCGATGGGCGTCGTCGTCCTGTGCGCGGCCGCATTGCTCGCCGTCGGGACCGGTATCGGCGCTGCCTGGCCGCATCTGTCGGCGTGGGCAATGGGCGATGTCGACGATCCCGCCGAGGGCACCGCCGCCGCCACGGCGATCAACTCGGTGCAGTTGATTTTCGGTGCGTTCGGCGCCGGACTGGCCGGTGTCGTGGTGAACATCGCCGATGGCGGGGGTGGTGTGTCGGCGGCTCGCTGGTCCTTTACCGTGTTCGCGTTGCTGGCCCTCACCGCCTGCGCTACCGCGTTTCGCGCCGGACGGCGACAGGTCGCCTTCTAGCTAGTCACATCAGTCCCACGGGTCACTGAATCAGGGGACCAACCCTCTTTCGCTTTTAACACCACATGCGATATCACCGGGTGGGGTGATATCGCATGTGTATCGAATTCGAGCATCGTGTGGTACCCGGGTGCTGGTGTTCGAGGTACGCATGTGACTGGTGGACGCTGCGTTGACGCTCGGCTAGCGACTCCGGAATCAGGCGCGGGACCTGCGCGGCGCGGGTACCGTCGGGTGATCTCGGGGATCTCGCGAAAGGATCCGACATTGCGAGTTTCCGGTTGCCTTCTGGGTGTCGCTGTCATCGTGATCGCCGGCTCATCACCGGTGTCGCCCGAATTGCCGGTAGATGGCATGCGGGCGATTGCGGTGCAGCTCGTCAACGGGACAAGTGCGGACCTGCCGCTCGGGGATGGCACGGCATTGCTGATGGGCGGAACGAGTATTCCGCAACCGAGTCAGCTGTACCTCGATGCGGCCGACGCGCTGTATCTGCAGCCACGCGGGTTCGGCGGCACTCTGCAATCGTTATTCACCCCGGAGGATGTAAGTCCGACGTCCGAGACGCGGGGTGAGCAGATTCTCGACTCCACGATCCTGCAGAAGTTCGACAGCGGAGACGTGAGCCCCCAAAACCCTCTCGTGGTGTTTGGCTACTCGCAGAGCGCGGCGATCTCCTCAGAGGTAATGCGTGAGCTTGCCGGTCAGGGCGTGCCCAGCGACGATGTGCACTTCGTGCTGATCGGCGATCCGGATAACCCGGCCGGCGGCATGGAGGTGCTGAGCAGCAACCTTTCCCCGCAATACCTGGCGGCCAACGTCGCAACGCCGAACGATCTGTACCCGACAGACGTTTACACCCATGAATACGACGGAGTCGCTGATTTTCCGAAGTATCCGGTTGACCTGCTCGCGGACCTCAACGCCGCGCTGGGCTTCATTTACGAACACGGCACTTATCTGAGCCTCACACCCGAGCAGATCAGCGACGCTATTCAACTGCCGACGACGTCGGCGGACACCATGGTGAACTACTACATCATTCCGGCCGAGAGCCTGCCGCTGCTGGATCCCCTGCGGTTGATCCCGATAATCGGGCAGCCCCTTTACGACCTACTAGAACCCGACAATCAAATTCTGGTGAACCTCGGCTACGGCAGTATCGACCAGGGGTGGGCGTCGGGAGATGCCGACGTTGTGAGTACTTCCGGATTGCTCCCGACCGACCTGAATCTCGGCGATGTTCTCGACGCATTGGGCAACGGCCTGCAGAAAGGGGTCAGCGACTTCATCGCCGATCTGGGAAACCCAGACACGTACCAAATCATCCCTGTAGTGCAAAACCCGTCGTTGAGCGAGGTCGGGGAGGCGGGATACCTCTACGGATTCCTTGACACGCCAACCCCGACACTGTCGGAGGCCGTGCAAGGTATCACCGAACTGATCCAAGCCTTCAGCGCTACGACATAGAGCGCTACTGCCGCAGCGGCGCCGGGCTCCACCAGCCGCTGCGTGTCGCCGTACCGAGGTCGAGACGGGCGGGTTCGGCGTTCGGGTAATACGGCGTCAACCGTTGCAACGAGCCCCAGTCGCGCGACCAGTCGTCCTTCAAGTAGGTGGCCGTCGTCGTCGCTTTCACCAGCAACTCGGTGACGCCCAGCGGGCCACCGCCGTTGTTGTCCATCACCGGCGAGTTGGCCTCGGCGCCGAATCGGTCGGGCAGGATGCGCCATTTCGGTGTCTCGTCGACGCCGTTTTGATGTCCGAACGCTCGCTGGCAGGGGAAGGCCAGCCCGACGAGCCAGTCCAGGAATACCGGATCCTTGGAGCCCACCACATCCTGCAACGTGCGGAGCTCCGGAATCCGCGGTGGTGTGACCGCGATCCAGTGCTCGGGCGCGAGGTCTTCATCGTTGACAACCAAGCGAATCTGGGTCGCGTTGCTCGGGATGGCCGACAACGGCAACCGCAGGTTGCGCCAGGCCGGCGAGGCCCCCACGTCGGCGAATTGGGACGATCCGCCGGGGTGTCCGCCCGCGGCCTCCGCGTCGGTGGCCCACTGCACCTGGACCTCGTGGGGATCGAAGCGGCCCGCCGCGCTCACTACGAGCAGCGGCCGCGCCTTGTCCCGCGCAGGCAGCCGGTACCAGCCCGACCGCAGGTGGGCGGGCACCTGGACGCCGGACCGCCAGCTGCCCAGCACCGGCGTGCGCGCGGGGTCGAGGTTGAACGGCAGCTGCGCGAGCGAGCCGTTGATTCCCGGTGCGGGGGCGGTACCGCCCTCGGTGCCGGCCTGATTGTTGCTGGCCTTCTCGTCGGCGTTGACGAAGCTGCGGTCGCCGGGCCGCTCCATCACCGGGTCGGCGCGGACGGATGCCGGAATACCGTTGGGCGAGAACGCTTCCGATAGCCCGGCCCCTAGCGCGTCGCTCGCCGGGCCCGTCACCGGCGTCAGCATGCCGGCGTTGGGGTCCTGCTCGACCAGCACGTCCTCGGCAAGTCCACAGGACTTGCCGGTCAGCGCCTCGAGGTTGGACCGGCCCACCGACCACGCCGGGTACTGCTCGGTCATGCCCAGGGTCAACGACACCACCTCGAACACCACCAGCACCCACGTCGCAATTGCCAACGGGGACTGGACGATTCCAGCCACGCGTGCGCCGTAGCGGGTTTTGGGCGGCCCGTTGTCCGGGTCGACGAAGTGGAACCACGCCGCCAGCAGCAGCACCAGCACGGTCAGGCCGAGCAGTGCGGTGGCAAAGGCGTAATGCCACGCCGGAAACTGATTCGACCACGGCACACCGAAATTCGACACATACCACCAGCCGTTCACGCTGGCGAACGACAACGCCACCAAGAACAGCACGCCGGCGGCGAACATGGTGCGGTTGCGCCGAGACCGCATCGCCGCGGACGTCACCGCGACCGCGGCCAGCGCGCCCAGTGGTCCGGCCAGCCCGGCGAACACCCCGAAGTGGTGGGTCCATTTGGTGGGCGTGAACATCATCGCGATGAACGAGATGATGGTGATGCCCACGATGCGGCGGCTCGGCCCGGCGGCGGTGCCGGGAATGCGGCCCTTGCGTAACGACATCGCGACCGTAATCCCAAGCGCGAGAACCAAAGCCAGCACCGCGAAGCGGCGGCCGACCGACCCGTCGGGGCTGGCCATGAACAGCCGCTCGTAGCGGATGTGTTCGTCGAACCAGCTCAGGCTGGGCCCGACGGCACGTTTGAGCATGCTGGCCTGGATCTCACCGGCCAGCGTCTGGTCCCGGAAGATCAGAATGGCCGTGACGGTGACCGCGGCCAGCAGCGGTGCTATCAGCGGGAGCGCACCGAACCGTTTGATTCTGCGGTGCAGGATGGTCCGCAGCGGCCCGATCGCCACCAGCAGCGCACCGATCGAGGCAATACCGGTCGGCCCGGAGAACAGCGTCAGCGCACCGATGATGCAGGCGATCCCCACCGGCAGCAGCCGGCTGGTGGCCACCGCGCGTTCCACCGAACACCAGGTCAGCAGGATGCCCAGGGCGATGATCGGCTCGGGTCGCAGCCCGTTGTCGAGCGGTAGCCACACCGCCAGGAACATGCCGGCCGCGGTCCAGGCGGCGGCCTGGCTCTGCTTGACGGCGTGACCCAGCCGGGGCATGACTTCGCGGCTGATCGCCCACCAGCAGGTCAGCGCCATTGCCAGGGTGGGCAACCGCATCCAGATGCTGGTGGTGCTGACATGGGCCCACAACGCCAGCAGGTCGTAGTACCAGCCGAACGGCGCCTCGGGCGTGCCGAACCAGCGGTAGTAGTTGGCCATGTAGCCGGCGTGTTCAGACACCCGTGCCATGGTCAGGATGTAGCCGTCGTCGGAGGTGTTGGCGCCGACGAAATGCCACCACACCAGTACGGCGATCACCAGAGCGTCCAGCGCCCCGATCGACCACCAGCGCGCGGGCAGGAAGCGGCGGTGCCGGGTCCCGTCGGCGGTGTCGAGGATGTGCAGCGCGATCAATGCGGCGATGGTCGCTGCCACCCCGAGGAGCATCGCGGCCATCTTCTCCCGCGTCGGGCTGCCGCTGTAGCGGGTGTCGATGGTCGCCGAGAAGCTCAGCCCCGGCGGCGCCGGCCCGGTCAGATCGGTGAAGACGCCGACGATCTGCGGCCGGAAGTCATAGCCGCTTTTCTCTCCACGCAGCGGAGAGCCGGGATGCTCGGCGTTGGGTCCCTGGGTCAGCCCGACGAACTCGGCGGTCACCCGGTCGGCGTGCGCGGTGAAGGTGAGCCGCTGGCACGACGGGCTGAGCACCTGGCTGATCGGGGCGGTGACCACCGGAACGTTGCGCACCACGAGCACCAGTTCGTCGTTGGCGCGCACAATCAGCAGACCGCGGTCAACGGCCTTCGGCGCCTGCTTGGGCACGGTCGACAACAGCACCGTCTTGCCGGTTGCTTCCAGTCCGGCCGCGGCCTGGCACGGAACGCTGATGTTCAGGTCGGTGGCCACGTAGCCGATGAGCGGGGCTTCGACGCTGTTGAACACGCCGTTTTGCGGCCAATTCAGTTGGGCGGTGGTCTGTTTGACCGGCAGCAGCGGGGTCGCGATCGCCAGCAGGGCCCCGAGCAAACCGGCGACGACGGCGACGACGCGGGCGGCCCGGTGGTTGGTCCCCACGTCGCTGTCGCTCACGGACCTAGATGGTAATTGCCCGACGCGTGCAGTTTCTGTAGCCATCAGACGTGCGGTCCGGGTTTACGGATGGCCAACACGAACGGGCCGATGCTGGTGACGGCGAACCGCGGGTCGGCGAACAAGGTGGCGTCGAACTCCACCGTGTAGCGCCGCACGTTGGGCTGGTTGGGGTAGACGTCTTCGGCCAGCCGCAGCGTGTAGGCGCTGGTCGCGCCGGCCGAGCCGCCGTGCCGCATCAAGAACACCGTCGGCGGCGCCCAGGGCAGCGTGTCCAGCGCATGGATGAACTGATCGGGAGTCTTCAGCTTCGTCCAGCTCTTGATCGCGGCCGCCCGCTTGTCGAACTGTGCGAGCGGGTTGGCGTAGTGCGATGTCAGCCCCTGGAAGCCCCAATAGGGGTAGTAGGACAAGAAGCTGTAGTCGGCGGTCAGCACCACGGTGTCGTCGCGGGGCGCGCCGGTCGCCCGGGTGATCGCCGCGTCGATCGTCGGGTAGAACTTCTCGGAGCCCGGCGGCCGGCGGTCACCGCGCTGGCCGTGGCCGTCGGTGTCGGTGTAGGCGATGGTGAGGTCAGGTCGCAGCACCTCGGGGATGTCTTGGCTGAACGCGATCGCCCCCGCCAGTCCGATCGCGGTCGCAACGGGTAGCACGCTGCGGCCCCAGGCATGCTCTCGCCCGCGGGCGGCCAGTGCGAGCGTGACTTCGATGAAGCCGAAGACGCCGGCGGTGGCCAGCAACACCGTGAGGGTCGGCTGCAGCCGAAACGACAGCAGCGTGGTGCGCGCCAGCGTGGTGAGCATCGACAGCAGCGACCACAGGTAGACGGCAAGGACACCGACGGCCAGCCCGCCCGCCCGGGACGTGGGGGCACCTCCCGCTTGCGGGGGACGGGCCCGGACCACCAGCCACAGCGTGCCGAGCATGCACAGCGCACCGAGCAGAGTGAACTTCAGCATCGGGAAGGTCAGTTCGGCGCCGTCGGCCGGCAGGTAGTGAAATGCGCTGCCGGTGTTGCTGACCGGGTCACGCGTCGCTCGCATCAGGAACGGCAGCCAGGTGGTCGCCGCGAGTACCGCCGCGATGACGCCGATGACGGCCAGCCGGACCAGCGGATCCAACGCCGCCTTGACGCCGTCCCGCCAGCGGGATGCCGTCAGCAGCAACGCCATCAACACCATGGTGAACGCGCTGTAGGCCAGTAGCAGGTTGTAGAAGGTCGCCGCGAAGCCCAGGAAGATCCCGGCCCCGATCACCGCGGCCCACCCGCCCGATCGGATCCCAGCGCCGGTTGCGCCGAGCGTCACGCCAGCGTGGCGCTCGTTGCTCGCCGTCACGCTGGCGTGACGTTCGGCGCCGCGCAAGCCCGACCAGGTCAGGATCAACACCGGCGGCAACAGCACGGTGATCATCGCGGAGTACGGCTCCGGGGAGCTGTAGGCCAGCGCCACCGCGGCGGTCGCCGTGGTCACAATCAGCGCGTACTCGAAGCGAATCATCCGCCACCACAGCACCAGTGCCACCGCGACGGCGATCGCGATCGAGGTGACCGCCCACGGCTTGTACATCTCCCAGCCGGGAGTGCCGGTCAACGCCGCGATCCGCCCGCCGATCCAGAACCAGCCCGGCGGATAGAACGGCGGCAGCCCGACGTAGGTCATGTCGTGCAGCGCGGCGCTGTCGGTGAGCCGAGTCAGATATTCGGTGCGGAACTGCTGGTCGACGGAGATGCCGAACAGGTAGAGCTTGGTGGCGCCCAGCGGCATCCCGAGTGTCACGACCGAGAACGCGGACACGAACACCAGTGCGAAAAGTCTTGCCACCAGGCGGTTTCCACGCCGCCACAGCCAGCCGGCGGCCAGCAGTCCGACGATGCAGCCGACCTGGCCGACCGTGGTCAGCGCGTGCAGCTGATTTGACGACGGATAGGCGGGCCATTGCACCCGTCCGATGGCGATCAGCGAGATCACCGAGACCACCGCGGCGATCGCGATCGCGAACGCCATGTGGCCGACCGTGGCCAGCGCGTTCCGCATTTAGATGGGCAACTTGCGGAAGATCGGGCGCGGGATGTGCCGCAGCACCATCATCACGTAGCGGAAAGCGCCGGGCGCCCAGACGAGTTCCTTGCCCTTGGCCGACGCGGTC
>Ga0335076_10006819_pt1 | contig 11526 bp, 8 predicted proteins | sample Lox_Sample_25_FD_206717 | JGI IMG/M metagenome (GOLD analysis project Ga0335076, IMG submission 206717) | Soil microbial communities from Loxahatchee National Wildlife Refuge, Florida, United States - Lox_Sample_2.5 | ecosystem: Environmental > Terrestrial > Soil > Wetlands | place: USA: Florida... | reverse complement strand
CTGAAGTCCAGGAACTTCCTGAGGGTGTAGCGGAACAAAGCGAGCGCCCGATAGTCCTCGATGCTGGGCCTGGGCGCCCCCGCCTTCGACATCCCGGCCTTCGGCCGGCCTCGCTCCGCCATGATTTCTGCCCCGATTTGGTCCCACCCGACTGCAGCTGTGCGGCGGGAACTAGGCTATTTGAGCCGGTCGCCGCGGGTCATGCAACCGCGTCGGGCCGGACCGGCGGAAATGGGATCTGCCAATTATATCGTACTACGATATAAATCCGCTCCGCCCCGCCTCCTGCACGATTTCCAGCGAGCTCCGCCGATGCACCACCAGCCCGATACGCTCCGCGATTTCAGCGCCGACCGGCGCCTCCTGATCCTCGCCGCCATGGCCCTCCTGGTCGGCTCGGCCGGCGCCGGCGCCGCCTGGGTACTGACCAGGTTGATCGCGCTCTGCACCAACCTCGCCTATTACGGGCGCTTGAGCGCCGCGCCGGTCGCGATCGCCGGCAACCATCTCGGCTGGTGGGCGGTGCTGGTGCCGGTGGCGGGCTGCCTCTTGATCGGCCTGATGGCGCGCTACGGCTCGGAGAAGATCCGCGGCCACGGCATCCCGGAGGCCATGGAGGCGATCCTGATCGGCCGCTCGCGGATCCAGCCCAAGGTCGCTCTCCTGAAGCCGCTCTCCTCGGCGATCTCGATCGGCAGCGGCGGCCCGTTCGGCGCCGAGGGTCCGATCATCATGACCGGCGGCGCCGTCGGCTCCTTGTTCGCGCAACTCTTTCATCTCTCCAACGCCGAGCGGAAGACCTTGCTGGTCGCCGGCGCCGCCGCGGGAATGTCGGCGACCTTCGGCACGCCGATCGCGGCGATGCTGCTGGCGGTCGAGCTGCTGCTCTTCGAATGGAAGCCGCGCAGCTTCGTCCCCGTTGCCATTGCCGCGGCGGTTGCCGCCGCCTGGCGGCCCTATCTCCTCGCCGGCGGCGTGCTGTTCCCGATGGCGGAGAGCGCCGCCTTGCCGCCGGAAGGCCTGCTGCTGGCGGCGGGACTCGGCATCGTCGCCGGCCTCGCCTCCGGCCTGCTGACCGCGATGGTCTATGGCTGCGAGGACTTCTTCCAGCGCCTGCCGATCCACTGGATGTGGTGGCCGATGTTCGGCGGTCTCGTGATCGGCCTCGGCGGCCTCGTGGATCCCCGCGCCCTCGGCGTCGGCTACGACAACATCCGGGCGCTGCTCAGCGGCGATATGACCACCGTCTCTGCCGTTACGCTCATCGTCGTCAAGGCGGTGATCTGGTCGGTGGCCCTGGGATCCGGCACCTCCGGAGGCGTGCTCGCACCCTTGCTGATGATGGGCGGCGCGCTCGGCGCCATCCTCGGCACCGTCTTGCCCGTAGGCGAGGACGGGCTCTGGGCGCTCGTCGGCATGGCGGCGATGATGGGCGGCACCATGCGCTCTCCGCTGACGTCGATGATCTTCGCCTTGGAGCTGACGCACAACATCGGCGCCTTCCTGCCGCTCGCCATCGGCTGCATAATGGCGCACGGCACGACGGTGCTGCTGCTGAAGCGCTCGATCCTGACCGAGAAGGTGGCGCGGCGCGGGCACCACGTGCTCCGCGAATACATCGTCGATCCCTTCGAGATCATGCGGGTCGGCGAGATCATGGCCAAGCCGGTCGACACCCTGCCGGCGACCATGACGGTCGGCGAGGCGGTCGCCTTCTTCACTGCGCCGGATTCGCCGCGCCGCCATAAGAGTTATCCCGTCGTCAACGGCGAGGGACGCCTCGTCGCCATCGTTTCCCGTGCGGACGCGCTGCGATGGACCGTGGCCGGCTGGGACAACGAGAAGCCGCTGGGCGAGCAGCTGCTCGGCCAGAACCTGGTGGTCGGGTACGAGGACGAGCTCGTGGGCAAGCTCGCCGACCGCATGGCCGAGACCGACACCGGCCGGGTGCCTATCCTGCGCCGCGGTGGCACCGACGATGAGAGCATCGTCGTCGGCCTGGTCGCGCGCCGCGACCTCCTCCGGGTGCGCGCCGAGGTGATCCGCCATGAGCGCGAGCGGGAGAAGCTGATCCGCCTGCGTGGTGGCGCGCCGAGCGCGACGACCCCGAGCGCGTAGGACGCGCGGTGCCGCTTCGCGACGGTTTCGCGTCGCTGCGGTATCAATCCAACTGCGGCAAGGTTTAGTTTTTCTAAACCTCTAGAAGGGCCGCATCGAAGCGGCCCCTTGTTCCGGTTGCGAAATCCGGCGCGGCGGCGCGCGGCGAGTTTCAGTTTTCCTGTTTGGCTTCGGATCGACGCCAACGACCGAAGCCGGCGCCGATCCGGCGTCGGATGTACTGCTCGGATTCACGATGTCGGAAAAGCCGTCGGTCCTCGGCTATTTTACCGGAATTGAGGTTGGATCGCCATCGACTGGCATTGGAAGCAGGCGTGATGATCAATCGACGGGATTGGATGCTGCTGGCCGGTACAACGGCCGCGCTCTCCACACTCGGCCGCGGCGCACCGGCGTTCGGCGCCAATGAAGACGAAGACGCCAAGGTGCGGCAGGCGATCGACGACGCCGTGAAGCCGGTGATCGCGCAATACGGAATTCCGGGGCTGGTGGTCGGCGTCAGCATCGCGGGGCGGCGGCATTTCGGCGAATACGGTTTCGCCTCCGGCACGCGCATTCTGGCGACCCGCGACACCCTCTTCGAGCTGGGCTCGATCAGCAAGACCTTCACCGCGACCCTCGCGGCCACTGCCGAGATCGCCGGCAAGCTCTCGCTCGGCGACACGGTGGGGCAGCATCTGCCGGAGCTCGCCGCGCGCCCGATCGGCCAGGCGCGGCTGCTGGATCTCGGCACGCATACGGCCGGCGGCTTCCCGCTGCAGATCCCGGACAGCGTCAAGACCGAGGCCGAGCTCATGGACTGGTACCGGGCCTGGAAGCCGAAATTCGCGCCGGGCACCGTACGCACCTATGCCAATCCGAGCATCGCACTGCTCGGCATCGTTACGGCCCGGGCCATGGGCGAGAGTTTCACGGCGCTGGCGGAAGGCCTGCTCTTTCCGGCACTCGGCCTCAAACGGAGCTACATCGACGTGCCCGCCGCGGAGATGGCGGCTTATGCCTGGGGCCATCGCGACGGCAAACCGGTCCGGGTCGGCCCCAGCCCGATCGCCACCGAAGCCTATGGCGTGAAGTCGAATGCGGTCGACATGCTGCGCTTCCTCGAAGTGAACATGGGCGTCGCGACGGGCGAGGGGTCGGTGCCGGAGCCGGTGGCGCGCGCCGTCGCCGCGACCCATACCGGCTATTACCGCACCGGCCCCTTCATCCAGGACTTGATCTGGGAGCAGTATCCCTGGCCGGTCGCCCTGGAGAAGATGGTGGCCGGGAATTCGACGGTCTCGTCGCTGCACGCGGTTCCCGCCGCGGCGATCCTGCCGCCGATGGCGCCCAGCGCCGACACCATCCTCAACAAGACGGGTTCGACCGGCGGCTTCGGCGCCTACGTCGTCTGCATCCCGGCGAAAGAGCTCGGCATCGTGATGCTGGCGAACCAGGGCTATCCGAACGAGGTCAGGACCAAGGCGGCGTATGCGGTGATCGAGCGGGTGGTGGGGTGACCCAGGCGCAAGGTGCTCGTGCTACAACTGAGATGTCGTCCGACGGCATTATCCGGGGTGGACGACCGCGTTGCGCCGGTGCGGATGGCGTGCGCGTAAGACCCCGACGCAGACGAGGGACGCCGATATGTGCAACGACACCGAGACATCGTTCCATCTCGTGCCGATCTCGCGCCGGCGCATGGCCGGCGGGCTTGCGCTGACGCTCGCGGAGCTGCTGCTCGCGTCCTGTGCGCCGCAATCGCCGCCGGCGCCGGGGAGCTGGGCCGAGGAGTATTATCGCCGGAAGGCGAAGTACCGGCGGCAGGGCGAAGGGACCAGCACCAAGTGATCCCGATCTTCGGGTCGCGATGCATCTCGACGGGGGAATAGCGCGCCATGTTCATTCGCACGCTGGACGAGCTCGAGCGGCTCGGGCGCATCCGGCGGCCGCTCGGCAACGATGCGTTCCGCTCAGCGCGCTTCCTCACCGCCGCGGACCGCATGGGGTTTTCATACAACGAGAACCGGGTCAACCAGGGGACGCATGCCGTCATCTGGCTGAAGCATCATTGGGAGGCGAACTACATCATCTCCGGCCGCGGCGGGGTGACCGACCTCACCAGCGGCGCGCGCTGGCCGCTGGACACGGGCGTGCTCTACGTGGTCGGGCCAAACGACCGCCATCGCCTGCACCTCACGGAGGATTCGCACTACATCAGCATCTTCTGCCCGCCGCTGCGCGGCGACGAGACCTTCGACCCGGAGGGCGGCTATTCCGCGAGCGGACCCATCGCGTCGACCGACCGGCGGATGTTCGTCAAGCGCGCGGACGAGATGGACCGGTCCGGCAAGCGGATCACGGCGGCCAACGGCAAGGTGCGCACGCTCCGCATGCTGACCAAGGCCGACGGACTCGGCTTCGGCTTCTCCGACGTGCACCTGGCCGCCGGCGCCGAGGCCATACTCTGGTACAAGCATCACTGGGAAGCGAACCACGTCATCTCCGGCACCGGCGCGGTGACCGACCTCGGCACCGGCCGGACCTGGAAACTCGAACCCGGCATGGCCTACAACGTGGGACCTAGGGACCGTCACCAGCTGCGGGCCGGGACCGACATGCATGTGGTCAGCATCTTCTGCCCGCCGCTGGTGGGCCATGAGCAGCATGACGCGGACGGCGCGCTCGCCCCGAGCGGACCGGTGCCGCCGGGCCCGCCGGGTGATTAAGCCGGCGATTAAATCGTGGCCTCGCGCCGGGTTGCCGCCGGGCCGCTTCGCTGCGCCGTGAGCGCGGCAAATTGGTCAAGTCTCGTTGATACTTTCGTCTGATCGATCTCCCGGCACATTCGGCGCACCAATAGGCTGCTCCGGGCGCGGAACGTTCGCAAGCAAGGTGCCACAGGGTGACGGCAGAAGCGCAAGGCGACGGCGGTAACCAGCCTGATCGGGTCGAAGCACGACCGGCGAGCGAGGGCGCTTCGCCGGAACCTAGAGCCCCTGCGCCCGAAACTCCTGCGCCACCCCATCATCTGCCCTCGCGGAAACGATGGTTGCTGATCGGGGCGGGTGCAGTGGTCATCCTCGCGGCCGCGCTGGCGTTCGGGATTCCCTGGATCGAACTCGCTCTCAACACGGTTTCGACCGACGATGCCTATGTGAACGGCCACGTCACATTCGTGGCCGCACGTGTTCCTGGCCAGGTCGCCCGGGTTCTGGTCGATGACAACAACCGTGTGCGCAAGGGAGATCTCATCGCGGAGCTGGACAAGGAGCCGTATGAGATCGCGGTCGCCGAGCGGCAATCTGCCGTCGACACGGCAACCGCGAACCTGCAGGTGGCGACGGCGATGGTACGCAGCGTCGAGGCGCAGGCCCGGAGCGCGCGCTGGAAACTGCAAAGCGCCGTGCAGGACGTCGACAACCAGATCGCCCTCCTCCATGCCCGGATCGCCGCCCTGGACAAGAGCAAAGCCGCGTCGACCCTGGCCCAACACGAATTCGAGCGCGTCAAGCAGCTGGTCCCGACGGGCTTTGCGAGCCATGAGCTCTACGATCAACGGCAGGCGGAGCTGGCGACCGCCACCGCGGCCGTCACCCAGGCCCTGGCCGAAGTCTACCAGGTGCGTGCTTCCCTGGGGCTGCCGGCGCAACCGGCAACCGGCGAGGATCTCGGCCAGGTGCCGGCCGATCTCGACGAAACATTCCCGACGGTGCTGCAGGCCCAGTCCGACCTGATGCAAAGCGCGGCCCAGCTCGGCGTCGTTCATTCGTTCAAGCAGAGCCCGAAGGAGATGATCGCGGAGTTCGAGAACCAGGGCGACATAGACCGCTCGTTCGATCAGCTCGCCACGGCCGCCCCGGCCGTGAAGCAGGCCGAGGCCAAGCTCGAATCCGCAAACCGCGATCTCGCCCAGGCACAGCTCGACCTTCGATATTGCGACATCGTTGCGGAGATCGACGGCCTGGTCACGCGCCGGAACGTCAATCCGGGCAACTATGTCCAGGTCGGCCAGAACCTGATGGCGATCCGTTCGCTCCGGGAAATCTGGATCGACGCCAATTTCAAGGAGACGCAGCTCCAGGACATGCGGATAGGCCAGCCGGTCGATCTCCATGTGGACATGTACGGAGGCCGCGTCTTCAAGGGCCGGGTGGCCGGCTTCACCATGGGCACCGGATCGACGCTGGCGCTGCTGCCGGCGGAGAACGCTACGGGCAACTTCATCAAGGTGGTGCAGCGCCTTCCGGTCCGAATCGAGCTCGACGGATACGACCCCGAGAAGACGCCGCTGTTCATCGGCACGTCAGTGGTCCCCTACGTCTACCTGAACAAGCCGGCCAGTGGGCCTGACGCGGGAAGTCTCCTGCAGGCGCGCATCGTCCCGCAGACGCAATCGACCGGCATGCTGCAGAACCCGCCTGGCACCGGCCAATGACGAACGCGGCGCTTGCCCTCCCGAGACCCCGCACCGCAGGAAGCCCGTGGCTGGTGGCCGCGATCGTCGTCGTGCCGACGTTCATGGAAGTCCTCGACACCACGATTGCGGTGGTGGCGCTGCGCTACATCGCCGGCGGCCTTTCGGCGACGGTCGATGACGGCGAATGGGTGCTCACCAGCTATCTGGCGGCCAATGCGGTCATCCTGCCTATCACCGGCTGGCTGAGCGCGCATCTGGGACGCCGGAACTACTTCCTGCTGTCGATCGCGATCTTCACTTTGAGCTCGGCGCTCTGCGGCATGGCCGGCAGCCTCGGCCAACTGATCCTGTTCCGCGTCATCCAGGGCCTGGCCGGCGGCGGCCTGCAGCCCAGCAGCCAGGGCGTCCTGCTGGACGCCTTCCCGCCCGAGCGGCAGGGCGCCGCGATGACGCTGTTCGGCCTCGCGGCCCTGATCGCACCGGTGATCGGCCCGACTCTCGGCGGCTGGCTGACGGACCAATACAGTTGGCGCTGGGTGTTCCTCATCAACGTGCCCGTCGGTCTGCTGGCCCTCGCTGCCTGCTACGCCAAGCTCAAGGACCCCGAGTACCTGGTCGAGCAGCGCCAGGCGTTGAAAAAGCAGCCGTTCCGATTCGATTCAATCGGCTTGTCCCTGCTGGTCATCGTCATGGTCTCCTGGGAAGTGATGCTGAGCAAGGGCCAGGAATGGGACTGGCTCGGCGATCCGTCCGGACGGGTGCAGGTCCTGGCCGCCTGCTTCACACTGGGTCTCGTGGCGCTGGTCATCTGGGAACTGCGCCACCGCAACCCGGTGGTCAATTTCCGTCCGCTGCGGGAGCGCAATTTCGCCTTGTGCTGCCTCATCATCTTCTGTGCCTATGCGGCACTCTACGCCGCGAGCACCTCGTTGCCCGGGCTGCTGCAATCCCTGTTCGGCTACAACGCCCTCGACGCCGGCCTGGTGATGTCGCCGGCCGGGATCTTCGCTGTCCTGGCCATGCCGCTCGTCGGCCGTGCCCTCGGGCGCGGGGCGGATGCAAGATGGCTGATCGCCCTCGGGCTGTTCGGAATGACCGCCGGGAACTATTGGATGTCCCAGATGAACCTGAGCATCAGTCCGGGCGAGGTGATCTGGCCGCGCGTGGTCGTCATTGCCGGCCTGGCGGTCTGCTTTGCGCCGGCGAACATGGCGGCTTACCTCTATACGCCGCGGGAATTGCGCGGAGCGGCCGTCGGCCTCCTGAGCCTGTTGCGCAACGAGGGCGGCAGCGTCGGAACGTCATTGGCCCAAACCATCAATGAGCGACGGGATCAATTCCACACCTTGCGCCTCGGCGAGTACCTCGACCCGTTCAACGCGGCGGCGCAGTCCTTCATGGGCCAGGCCCAGCGGTTGTTCCTGCAACAGACCGCAGATCCCGTCGCGGCCCGGCAACTGGCCTTGCAGGCGCTCGCGAAACTGCGCCAGCAACAGGCATCCTCGCTCGCCTACTTCGACACCTTCTGGATCCTTGCCGCGCTGACGTTCGGGCTCCTGTTCCTGGTCCTGCCGATGAAGCGCTCGAGGGCCAGGAAAGGCGAGCACATCACTTCCGAATAGGGCCCGGAATTGGTTGCGGCGGCCGGCGCGCCAGCCGCGGGCAGCCGCCGCGCATTGAGATCGGCGCGCCACTGGTCTGGACCGCCCCGGGCCGGCGCGGACCCGTCGGTGCGCGAGCCGCGCCGTCAGCGGGTTGGCCGACGCTATTCGCGTTTGGCAGGTCCGGCGGATTTGTCATATCATTGCCGGCCTCCAGGCGACGGGCCGAGAACGGCCGTCCGAGGGGAGGAACTCTGGGAGGAAATTCATGAAGAAATCCATCGCGCTGCTGGCGTTCAGCAGCATCCTCGCGTCCGGCATGGCTCATTACGGGATTGCTCAGGCCGACACATCGGGGATGAAGATCGCCTTTTCCAACAACTACGCCGGCAATTCCTGGCGCCAGGCGATGCTGAAGAGCTACGACATCGTCGCCAAGAAGGCGGTCGCCGACAAGGTCGTCGCCGCGGCCGACGTCTTCACCACCGCCGACAAGGAAGTGCCGACCCAGGCCGCGCAGATCCAGAACCTGATCCTGCAGGGCTATAACGCGATCGTGATCAACGCCGCCTCGCCCGACGCGCTGAACGGCGCGATCAAGCAGGCCTGCGACGCCGGCATCGTGGTCGTCTCCTTCGACGGCATCGTCAGCGAGCCCTGCGCCTATCGCGTCGTCGTCGACTTCAAGGCGATGGGCAAGGAAGAGGTCGAGCAGATGGCGAAGTTCCAGCCGAAGGGCGGCAACCTGCTGGAGATCCGCGGCCTCGCCGGCACCTCGATCGACGATGCGATCCACCAGGGCATCCTGGACGGCGTCGCCGCGCATCCGGAGTTCAAGATCGTCTCCTCGGTCACCGGCGACTGGGACCAGACCACCGCGCAAAAGGCGGTCGCCACCGTCCTGCCGTCGCTGCCGGATGTCGTCGGCATCGTCGACCAGGGCGGCGACGGCTATGGCGCCGCGCAGGCCTTCGCCGCCGCCGGCAAGCCGCGCCCGACCATCATCATGGGCAACCGCCAGGACGAGCTGCAGTGGTGGAAGGAGCAGAAGGCGAAGGACGGCTATCAGACGTGGTCGGGCTCGATCGCGCCCGGCGTCTCGACCCTCGCCTTCTGGGTGGCGCAGCAGGTGCTCGACGGCAAGAAGGACGTGCCGCACGACCTCCTGGTGCCCTACCTCGCCTTCACCCAGGACAATTTCGAGGCCGAGCTGCCCAACATCCCGACCGGCAGCGTCGCCAGCCACGAATATACCCAGGACGACGCCATCGCCACGATCAAGGCCAATATGAAGTGACGATGGTTGCAGTCCCCTCGGACATCTTCGGGGGGACTGAAAGGCGCTGGAGTGTCTGAGAGTAAGAGCAGCATCATCGAGCTGGACGGCGTCGAAAGGCATTTCGGCGCCGTCCGGGCTTTGGACGGCATCGATTTCGCGATCCGCGCCGGCGAATGCGTCGGGCTGGTCGGCCATAACGGCGCCGGCAAGTCGACGCTGATGCATGTGCTGGCCGGCACGGGCATAGCCGACCGCGGCGAGATCCGGATCGGCGGGACGACGGAGAGCGCCTATTCCGTCCAGCGCGCGCATGCCCTCGGCATTCGCTGCGTGTTCCAGGAATTGTCGCTCTGCCCCAACCTGACGGTGGCCGAGAACACGCGCATCGGCCATGCCGCACTGAAGGGCTGGCGCTGGAACCGGCGAGCGGCCGACCTCATCATGGCCCAGCTCGACGAGATCTTCCCCGGTCACGGCGTGCTGGCGGGCGATGTGGTCGGCGACCTCTCGATCGCCCGGCGACAGATGGTCGAAGTGGCGCGCGCCTTCACCGTGACCGACGAGCCGCTGCGACTGGTGATCCTCGACGAGCCGACCTCGGCGCTCGACGCCCATACGGCCGGCCAGCTCCTTTCCTTCGTGCGCCGCAAGGTCGGACAGGGCACCAGCTGCATCCTGATCTCGCATCTGCTTGGCGAGATCCTGGAGACCGCGGATCGCATCGTGGTGATGCGCGACGGCAAGGCGGTTGCGAGCGACGCCGCGCGCTCCTTCGACCGTGACCGACTGGTCGCGACGATGGGCGGCGCGCGCGAACTGGCGGAGGCGCTCCAAGGGGCGACCGACAGGCCGGCCGATGCGCCGCTGATGGTCTCCGTGCAATCCAATGGGCATGGCTCGGGCACGCAACTGATTGCCCGGGAAGGCGAGATCATCGGTCTCGCGGGCCTCGCCGGGCACGGGCAGACGCGCCTGCTGCTCGACCTGTTCGAAGCGGCGCAGCATCACCGCTCGGGTCGTCATGGAGCCGGCACCGTCGTCAGTGCGCCGGCGGCCCTGGTGGCGGGCGACCGGCAGACCGACGGCATCTTCCCGCTCTGGTCCATCGCCGACAATATCGGCGTCGGCTCGCTGAAGGCGCTGCGGCGCGGATGGCTGATCTCCGCGGAGCGTGAGCGCGCACTCGCCGCCAGCTGGCAGCAGCGCATCGGCATCCGCACGCCCGACCTCGACAACAACATCCTGTCGCTCTCGGGCGGCAACCAGCAGAAGGCGCTGTTTGCCCGGGCGCTGGGATCGGATGCCAGGATCGTGCTGATGGACGATCCGATGCGCGGCGTCGATGTCGGCACCAAGCTCGAGATCTACGCGCTGATCCGCGACGAGGCCCGCCGCGGCCGCACCTTCCTCTGGTACACGACCGAGACCGACGAGCTCGACAATTGCGACCGCGTCTACGTCTTCCGCAACGGCAGCATCGTGGCGGAGCTTGCGCGCCACGAGCTTACGGAGGAGAAAGTCATCCAATCTTCCTTTGCAGAGTCTGGAATGTGACCACGAGCTCGCCCGTCCTGGATACGCCTCTCCGCAAGGATCGCCGGCCGGTGAACTACGCCCGGCTGCTGCGCCACCTGCTGCCGGCGCTGTCGATGGCGCTGATCCTGATCGCCATCGCCTGGCTGAACCCGCGGGCGATCAGCTATTTCGGCTTCACCTTGATGCTGAACCTCGCCATCCCGATCGCGCTGGCGACGCTGGCGCAGATGTTCGTCATCACCATCAACGAGCTCGACCTTTCGATCGGGACCTTCGTCGGCTTCGTCGGCTGCGTGACCGCGACCTGGCTGCGCGACGCGCCGCTCCTCGGCATTGCCGTGCTGCTGGGCTCGATCGCGGTCTATGCGGGCTTGGGCGCCCTCATCCACCTGCGCAACCTGCCCTCGATCGTCGTCACGCTCGGCATGAGCTTCGTCTGGCAGGGGCTCGCCATCCTCCTGCTGCCCCAGCCCGGCGGCAAGGCGCCGGACTGGCTGCTCGCCGTCATGGGCTACAAGCCGCCCTTCGTGCCTTTCCCGATCGTGGCGGCGGTCCTGATCGCCGTCCTGGTGCATTTCGGGCTGATGAGGAGC
>Ga0335076_10006818_pt1 | contig 11526 bp, 14 predicted proteins | sample Lox_Sample_25_FD_206717 | JGI IMG/M metagenome (GOLD analysis project Ga0335076, IMG submission 206717) | Soil microbial communities from Loxahatchee National Wildlife Refuge, Florida, United States - Lox_Sample_2.5 | ecosystem: Environmental > Terrestrial > Soil > Wetlands | place: USA... | reverse complement strand
TGCCGATGCCCGCGAGGCTGCGGCCCGCGGTTCGCGTGGACGGCGGCGGGTTCATTTGCCGAGCCATTCGCGCACCAGCGGCAGCTGCTGGTGCTGGCTGAGATCGATCTGCAGCGGCGTCACCGAGACGCGGCCGCCCGCGACCGCATGGAAGTCGGTGCCGGGCCCCGCGTCCTGCTCGCCGCCGGCCGCGCCTATCCAATAGGCCGTCTCGCCGCGCGGCGTCTGCATCTTCACCACGGGTTCGGCCTTGTGGCGCCGCCCGAGGCGCGTCGCTTCGACGCCGCCGATCTCGCCGGGGGCGAGGTCGGGCACGTTGACGTTGAGGAGCACCGGCGCCCGGAACGGCTCGCGCGTGGCGCGCTGGACGAGCTCCACCGCGACGGCGGCCGCGGTCTCGAAATGCCGTCCGACCTTGCCGACCAGCGACACGGCGATCGACGGGATGCCGAACAGGTAGCCCTCCATCGCCGCGGCCACCGTGCCCGAGTAGATGGTGTCGTCGCCCATGTTGGCGCCGAAGTTGATGCCCGACACCACCAGGTCGGGCAGCGGGTCGACCAGCCCCGTGAGCGCCAGATGCACGCAATCGGTCGGCGTGCCGTTCACGTAGCGAAAGCCGTTGGCCGCGCGCCGCATGGTGAGCGGGCGGTCGAGCGTGAGCGAGTTCGACGCGCCCGAGCGGTCGCGCTCCGGCGCCACGACGGTCACCTCGCCCAGCGCCCCGAGGCGCTCGGCCAGCAGCGCGATGCCGGGCGAGAAATAGCCGTCGTCGTTCGAAACAAGGATGCGCATCGCGGTAACCGATTCTATCCGACCGCTAGAATCCGCCGATGAACGCCACCTCGGCCACCGAATCGCCCTACGCCTGGCTGCGGCTGGCCACGTCGCTCTCGATCACCGCGCTGAGCGGCGTCGGCATGTACGCCGCCGCGGTCGCGCTGCCGGCGATCCAGGCCGAGTTCGGCGCCGATCGCTCCGGCGCCTCGCTGCCCTATGCCGCGCTGATGATCGGGTTCGGCCTGGGCGGCATCCTCATGGGGCGCCTGTCGGACCGCTTTGGCGTGATGGTGCCCGTGCTGCTCGGCGCGACGGGCCTGTGCCTCGGCTTTCTCGCGGCCGGCAGCGCCGCCAGCCTCTGGCAGTTCGCGCTCGCGAACGGGCTGCTCATCGGCATGCTGGGCGCCTCGGCCGGCTTCGCGCCCCTGGTGGCCGACACCTCGCTCTGGTTCACGCGCCGGCGCGGCATCGCGGTGGCGATCTGCGCGAGCGGCAATTACCTGGCCGGGGCCGCCTGGCCGACCGTGCTGCAGCACTACTTCGACACCGTGGGCTGGCGCACCACCTTCACCGGCATCGGCATCTTCTGCTTCTCGACCATCGTGCCGCTGGCGTTCGTGCTGCGGCGCCGCCCGCCGGTGCTGGACCTGCACGACTTCAAGTCGCACGGCACCCGGCATATCGATATCCCGCGCCCGGTCCTGTTGCTGCTGCTGTGCGCGGCGGGCGTGGCCTGCTGCGTGGCGATGTCCATGCCCCAGGTGCACATCGTCGCCTACTGCAGCGACCTGGGATTCGGCGCCGCGCGCGGCGCGCAGATGCTCTCGATCATGCTCGGCACCGGCATCGTGAGCCGCCTCGCCTCCGGCTGGATCTGCGACCGCATCGGCGGCCTGCGCACGCTGCTGCTGGGGTCCGGCCTGCAGGGCGTGGCGCTGCTGCTGTTCCTGCCGTTCGACGGACTGGTGTCGCTGTACGTGGTGTCGGCGATGTTCGGCCTCTTCCAGGGCGGCATCGTGCCCTCCTACGCGATCATCGTGCGCGAGTTCTTTCCGCCCTCGGAAGCGGGGGCGAAGGTGGGCCTGGTGATCATGTGCACGCTGCTCGGCATGGCGCTCGGCGGCTGGATGTCGGGCGCGGTGTACGACCTGACGGGCTCCTACCGCGCCGCGTTCGTGAACGGCATCGGCTGGAACCTGCTCAACCTGACGATCGCCTTCTACCTGCTACGCAAGAGCCTGGGCGACCAGGGCGCGCAGCTGCGCGGGAAGCTGCAGGCCTAGCGCCGCCTCCCGCCCGGCGGGCGACATCTTCGCCCAGGTCTTGCGCAGGATGTCCACGAGCTTCGCCTCGTCGTGCTTGCGCGCGAAGGCCTCGAACTCCAGCTCGAGGAAGGCGAGGCAGGTCGCGTCTTCCAGCAGCTGCGCTTCCGGGTCGTGCTTGATGCGCTCCTTCTTGACCAGCGACTGGACGCGCTGCACGACATCCGCGCCGTAGCCCGCCTGCTCGAGAATCTCGGCCGCGAGCGCGGCGTGCGCGAGCGACGCGTCCTTGCGCCAGCGCAGGTAGCCCACCTTGCCCTCCGGATACGCGCTGCGCGCCAGCGACCACCGGCGCAGATGCTGGCAGCGGACCGCCAGGCGCAGAGCGTCGGAGGCCTGCGGCGCTAGGCGCTCCAGCCACGCGCTCATGCGCTGCGCGTAGGCGAGCTCCTTCGGCCGGCCCGCCGCGTCCTTCTCCGGATCTCCGGCGTGCACCGCGTCGATGCGCGCGAGCGCGTCGCCGAGCCGGTCCATCGAACGGCCTACCAGGGCTCCATCCACGGCCGCAGGTCGAGCTCGTGGGTCCAGGCGCTGCGCGCCTGCTGGTGCAGGCGCCAGTAGTTCTCGGCGATCGCCTCGGGGTCGAGGATCCCGCCTTGCGCCTTCAACTTGTAGCGCTCGGGAAAGTTGTCGCGGATGAAGGGCGTGTCGATCGCGCCGTCGATCACTACGTGCGCGACGTGGATGCCCTCGGGCCCCAGCTCCCGCGCCAGGCTCTGCGCGAGCGCGCGCAGCGCGTGCTTGGCGCCCGCGAAGGCGGCGAAGCCCTTGCCGCCGCGCAGGCTCGCGGTCGCGCCGGTGAAGAGGATGGTGCCTCGCTTGCGCGGCACCATCACCTTCGCCGCTTCGCGCCCGACCAGGAAGCCGGCGAGCGCCGCCATCTCCCAGACCTTGGTGTAGACGCGCGCGCTGGTCTCGCGGATCGGGAAGCGCACGTTGCCGCCGACGTTGAAGACGCAGACCTCGAGAGGCCCGACCTCGCGCTCGATCGTCTGCACAAGCTCCATCACCTGCTCTTCGCGGCGCGCGTCGCTGCCGAAGGCGCGCGCCTTGCCGCCCTCCGCTTCGATCTGCGCGACCAGCGGCGCGAGCTTGTCGGCGCTCCGGCGCGTCACGCAGGCGACGAAGCCCTCGCGCGCGAAGCGCCGCGCGATCGCGCCGCCGGTGGCTTCGCCCGCGCCGACCACCAGGACCGCCTTCGATTCGGCCATGGGCGCTAGTGTAGTCTGCCGGCGTGCAAGTCTCCCGCCTGGAAGCGTTCCTGCTGCTCGCGCTCGCGAACCTGCTCTGGTCCGGCAACTGGATCGCCGGCCGCGCATTGCGCGACGCGTTCGACCCGGTCGAGCTCAACTTCTGGCGCTGGGTGGTCGCGACCCTGGTGCTCGCGCCGTTCGCGCTCGGCAGCCTGCGCGGCAAGGGCGCGCTGCTGCGCCGCCATGCCGGCATGCTGCTGCTGCTCGCGCTCGCCGGCGTCGCGATCTTCCAGAGCCTCGTCTACCGGGGCCTGAGCAGCACCACCGCGGTCAACGCGGTGCTGCTGAACGCCTCCATGCCGATGTTCATGCTGCTGTGCTCGTGGGTCATCGAGCGCGAGCGCGCCACGCCGCGGCAGGTCGCCGGCATGCTGGTTTCGGTCGCCGGCATCCTCGCGATCCTGTCGCGCGGCGAGCCGGCCAGCCTGCTGCGGCTCGAGGTGCACGGCGGGGATTTCTGGATCCTGCTCGCGATGCCCGTCTGGGGCGTCTATTCCGTCCTGCTCAAGCGACGCCCGGCCGGGCTGGACGGCCTGGAGTTCCTGTTCGTGATTTCCGCGGCCGGCACCCTGATGCTGGCGCCGGCCGCGGCGTTCGCGCCGCGGCACCTGCTGCGCTGGCCGGGCGAGGCTGCGGCGCTGGGCGTCCTCTACATGGGCGTCGGCGCGTCCGTGCTCGCGTTCTTCTTCTGGAATCGCGGCGTCGCCATGGTCGGCGCGAACGCGGCCGGGTTCACCATTCACCTGCTGCCCGCGTTCGGCACGCTGCTCGCGATCCTGTTTCTCGGCGAATCCTTCGCCGCCTACCACGCCCTCGGCATCGCGATCATCCTCGCCGGCGTCGTGCTCGCGACGCGCACGCCCGGGAGACGTAAAATAGCCTCATGAATCGCAAGCACATCGCCGCACTGCTGCTGGGCGCGCTGCTGTCGAGCGGCCTCCAGGCGCAGGACACGAAGCCCGCCGCCCCGCCGCCGCAACCCGACGCCCCGAAGGCGGCGCCGGCGCCCGGCCAGGAACCGGATCCCAAGATCATCCAGGACATGATGGGCTGCATGGCCGAGGGCCTGCCCGAGAACTGGCAGAAGGCCTGGTTCGTGATCCGGCAGATCGGCGTCGATCCGAAGGACGAATCGCGCCGGTATGAGGCGGACTTCTTCTTCGCCACGCAGGAGGCGGACAAGAAGGGCAAGCGCCTGCACACCTGCGGCGCGGTGAAAGTGCTCGAAGGCGTGGCCGCCCTCAACGCCTACCTGCCCGAGGGCCAGAAGCGCTGGAGCGCCGCGACCTTCACTTTCCACCGCGACGGCCGCTACCAGGCGAACTACGACATCACGCCGTTCAAGCCGCCCGCCAAGCCGGCGGCGAAAGCGCCGGCCAAGAAGAAGCCCGAGCCTGCGAAGTAGGCTGAAGAGGCTCATGGTCAAGCTGGGTCGATTCTTTTTTCGCTATCGCAACATTCTGGGTCCGGCGGTGTTTGCGCTGGCGATCGTCCTGAGCCGGCCCTATTACCCGTTTGCCAACGAGGACCTGAACATCGCGTTCGACGTCGCCGGCGGCGTGCTGGTGGCCCTGGGGGAATTGCTGCGCGTCGTGACGATCGGCTACGAATACATCGTGCGCGGCGGCAAGAATCGCGCGGTATACGCGAAGGAGCTCGTGCAGGGCGGCATGTTCTCGCTGTGCCGCAATCCGCTCTACGTCGGCAACATCCTGATGGCGGCCGGGCTGGCGCTGGTGCTCAACGCCACCGCGTTCTACCTGATCGTGGTCCCGACCATCGTGCTGGCCTACTGCGCCATCGTCGCGGCGGAGGAAGCCTACCTGCGCGAGAAGTTCGGCGCGCAATACGAGGACTACTGCGCGCGCGTCAACCGCTGGTGGCCGCGCATCACCCGATTCCGGGCCGCGGTGGCCGGCATGCGCTTCAACTGGCGGCGCGTGCTCGTCAAGGAGTACACGACGATCTTCATCCTCGTCGGCGCCGTCTTCTGCGTGTGGCAGTGGAGCGAGTACGCCGAGAAGGGCGCGAGCGCGCTGCCGTCGGCCGAAGCCCTGCTGGCCGGCGCGTTCGCTTGGTTCGGCTCGTACCTGGCGGTGCGCGCGCTGAAGAAATCCAGCCTCGTCAGGGACTGACGCGCGCGCAGGGGCTACTTGATGGCGAAGAAGCCCTCGAAGCAGGCCCACTTGATGAAGGTCATCACGTCGGTAAAGCCGGCGCGCTTGAAGAGATCGAGATAGCCCTGCGTCGAGAACGGCTCCTGCACGCGCTTCAGGCTGCGCGCCTTGGCGACGATCTCATCGGGCGTGTAGCCGCGCTCCAGCTTCAGGTCGGTGTACACCGCCGTCATGTAGTCCTGGAAGCGCGCGTCGGGGCCGCGCACCTTCTCGTAGATCAGCATCGCGCCGCCCCAGTTGAGGCTCTGGTAGAGGCGGTCGAACAGCTTCTGCCGCAGGTAGGGCGGCACGAACTGGATCGTGCAGAACGAGACGACGAGGTCGCAGCTCTCGTACGGATACAGGTTGATGTCGTCCTGGACGAATTCCAGGTTCGTCAGGCCGCCGCACTCCCGGCGCGCCTGCGCGATCATCTCCGGCACCGATTCGATGCCGATGAATCGCGCCTTGGTCGCGGCATGGCGCCGCGCCAGCTTGCCGCTGAGCACCCCGGTGGACGCGCCCAGCTCGTAGCAGACGGACGTGTCCTGCACGAAGAAGTCCGATAGCGCGCAGATAAGGTCGTGCCCCTCGTTGTAGAGCGGGACCGACTTGCTGACGTGCGTGGAAAACGTGCGCGCGACGTCGTTGCTGAACGTCCAGCTGGCGTTGCCGGCGGCGATGCCGTCGCCGACCGTGGACCTTGCGGTTGTAATGGGGCTCTTGCGCATCAAACGTGTGAGACCTTGAAGATGTCTGGTCGGGGCGAGAGGATTTGAACCTCCGACCACCTGCACCCCATGCAGGTACGCTACCAGGCTGCGCTACGCCCCGAGGGAACTGATTTTACCCCACGAGGGGCCGCTACTGAGGGTGGCGCAGGCTGTCGAGCAGGTCGCGCAGCTCGCGCTTGAGCGCCGAGGCGTCCGAGAGCGGAGCCGAAGCGGCCGCGGGCACGCGCGCCGCACGGCCGCCGCTATCGTGGCCGTCGCCGGTGGCGGCGTTGTCCAGGCGGTTGCGCGCGCCGCTGATGGTGAAGCCTTCCTCGTAGAGCAGCTCGCGGATGCGCCGGATCAGCAGCACCTCGTGGTGCTGGTAGTAGCGCCGGTTGCCGCGGCGCTTGACGGGCTTGAGCTGCGTGAACTCCTGCTCCCAGTAGCGGAGCACGTGCGGCTTCACCCCGCAGAGCTCGCTGACCTCACCGATCGTGAAGTAGCGCTTTGCCGGGATCGGCGGCAGGTCAATTCTTTTCCGGCTGGGCTCCATGGCGCGACTTCTCGACCATGGCTTTCAGTTTCTGGCTGGCGTGAAAGGTGACCACGCGGCGGGCGCTGATCGGGATCTCCTCGCCGGTCTTGGGGTTGCGCCCCGGCCGCTGCGGCTTGTCGCGCAGCTGGAAATTGCCGAAGCCCGAAAGCTTCACGCTCTCGCCCCGCTCCAGCGCTCCCCGGATTTCCTCGAAGAACGCCTCCACCATGTCCTTGGCCTCGCGCTTGTTCAGCCCGACCTTCTCAAACAAAAGATCGGCCAGTTCGGCCTTGGTCAAAGTCATTCCAACTCCCTGATATCTCTTTGATTTCTATTATTATGCCCGCAGGATGGCGCCGAAGCGCCGCCCCCACAGTCCAATCAGCGCGTCGCGCGCCGCATCGGCCTCCGTATCCGTGAGGGTTCGTTCAGTATCTTGCATAACTACCCGGAAAGCAAGGCTTTTTTTCCCGGCAGGCAGGGGTTCGCCCTGGTAGAGATCGAATACTCGTACCCCCGTCACAATGGCCGGTTTTTCGGCTTCGGCGGCGTCCAGGAGGGCCTGGGCCTCGAGCCGGGCATCCACGACCAGGGCGATGTCCCGCACCACGGGTGGGAAACGCGACGGCAGGCGCGGCTTGGGCAGGGGCGCGCCGCACAGGACCTCTGCGTCCAGCTCGAACAGGACGACGGGTTGCGGCAGCTCGTACTTCTGTTGCCAGCGCGGATGCAGCTCGCCCAGCCAGCCGGCCGGCACGCCGTCGACAAGCACTTGCGCCGAGCGGCCCGGATGCAGGGCCGGGTGCGCGGCCGCCTGCGCGCGCAGGCTGCGCGGCGCGCAGAACGCCTCGAGGTCGGACTTCACGTCATGGAAATCCACGCCGCGCGCCGGCTGGATGCCCCATTGCTCCTCGAGCGCGGGGCCGAAGGCCGCGCCGCCGACGCGCATCGGCTGGCGCAGGCCGGCGACCGCGAGCGGACCGTCCGTCGCCGCCGGATCGCGCAGGTAGACGCGACCGACCTCGAAGACGCGGATGCGTCCCGCCTTGCGCGCATGGTTGGCGCGGACGTTGGCCACGAGCGAGCCGATCAGCGTGGTGCGCATCACCGAGGCCTGGCTGGCGATCGGGTTGAGCAGCCGGATCGGGCTGGCTTCGCCGGCGAAATCCGCCTCCCAGGCGGGCTCGACGAAGGCGAAATTGATCGTTTCCTGGTAATCGCAGGCCGCGACGCGGTCGCGCAGCGCATGCAGCGAGCGGCGCGCCTCGGGCTGCGCGCGCATCTGCGCCGCCGCGAGCGGCGGGTGCGCCGGAATGCGCTCGAAGCCGTGCACGCGCGCCACTTCCTCGATCAGGTCTTCCTCGATTTCGAGGTCGAAGCGATACGAAGGCGGCGTCACGACGAAGGCCTCGCCCGTCTTCTTCTGGACAAAGCCGAGCCTCTTGAAGATCGAGGCCATCTCCGGCGCGGCGATCGGCATGCCGATGACCTTCTGCGCGCGCGCCACGCGCATCGCCACGGGCTTGCGCTTCGGCAGGCGCCTGACCAGGTCCACGGTCGGTCCGGGCTCGCCGCCGCAGATGTCGAGGATCAGGCGCGTCGCGTACTCGATGCCGTCGACGTTGTTCGCCGGGTCGACGCCGCGCTCGAAGCGGTGCCCGGCGTCGCTCGTGAAGTTGTAGCGCCGCGAGCGGCCCGCGACCGCCTCGGGAAAGAAGAACGCCGATTCGAGGAACAGGTTCTTCGTTGTGGGTTCGGCCTTGGTGGTCTCGCCGCCCATGATGCCGGCGAGGCCGATCGGGCCCGAGTCGTCGGTGATGCAGAGCACCGAGGCGTCGACGTCCACGCTCTGGCCGTTCAGCAGCAGGCACGTCTCGCCGCGGCGGGCCCAGCGCACGTCGATCGCGCCGCGCAGCTTGTCCTGGTCGTAGACGTGCAGCGGCCGGCCGATCTCGAGCATCACGTAGTTGGTCACGTCCACCAGCGCCGAGATCGAGCGCTGCCCCGCGCGCTCCAGCCGCTCGCGCATCCAGGCCGGCGTGGGCGCCGCGGCGTTCACGTTGCGGATCACGCGACCGGCGAAGCGGCCGCAGCCGTCGGCGGCGGTGATCGTGACCGGATGCTTGTGTTTGTTCCGCTCCCTTATTCTTTCTATCTTCCGCACTTTCAGTTTCGCGCCCGTCAGGGCGGAAACCTCGCGCGCGATGCCGAGGACGGAGAGGCAATCGGCGCGGTTGGGCGTGAGCTTGAACGTGAGCACCTGCTCGTCCAGCCGCAGCGCGCGGTAGACGTCCTGGCCGGGCTTGGCCGAGGCCTCCAGTTCGAGCAGGCCCGAATGGTCCTCAGAGAGCCCCAGCTCCCTTGCGGAACAGAGCATGCCGTGGCTCTCGACGCCCCTGAGGTTGGATTTCCTGATTTCCAGGTCCTTCAGCTTCGCGCCCACCAGCGCCAGCGGCGCCCGCATGCCGACCCTCACGTTCGGCGCGCCGCAGACGACCTTCAGCTTGTCCTTGCCGGTGCTGACCGTGCAGACCGTCAGCTTGTCGGCGTTCGGGTGACGCTCGACCGCGAGGATCTCCCCCACCACGACGCTCTTGAACGGCGCGGCCACGGGCGCGCAGGACTCGACCTCCAGCCCGGACATGGTCAGCAGCTGCGCCAGCTGTCCGGTCTTCAGCCTCGTCGCTACGAATTCCCTCAGCCAGTTCTCGGGGACGTTCACGAGAATTGCCTCAGGAAGCGCAGGTCGCCGTCGAAGAACAGGCGCAGGTCGTCGATGCCATAGCGCAGCATCGTCAGGCGCTCCAGGCCCGAGCCGAAGGCGAAGCCGATGTAGCGCTCCGGGTCGAGGCCGAAGTTGCGCACCACCTGCGGATGCACCTGGCCCGCACCCGAGAGCTCGAGCCAGCGGCCCTGCAGGGGACCGGCGCCGAACTGCAGGTCGATCTCGGCGGAGGGCTCGGTGAACGGAAAGTACGAAGGGCGGAAGCGCACCTGCAGGTCGTCGGACTCGAAGAAGCGGCGCAGGAAATCGACGTACACGCCCTTCAGGTCGGCGAAGCTGACGTCCGTGTCGATCCAGAGCCCCTCGACCTGGTGGAACATCGGCGAGTGCGTGGCGTCCGAGTCCACGCGGTAGGTGCGGCCAGGCGCGATGACCTTGATGGGCGGCTTGTGCATGCGCGCGTAGCGCACCTGCATGGGACTGGTGTGCGTGCGCAGCAACAGCGGCAGGCCCCCGGCGTCGTTCATGTCGACGTAGAAGGTGTCCTGCATCGAGCGCGCAGGGTGGTTCTCCGGGTTGTTCAGCGCGGTGAAGTTGTACCAGTCGGTCTCGATCTCCGGGCCGTCGGCGACGTCAAAGCCGATCGAGGCGAAGATCTCCTCGATGCGCCGCCAGGTGCGGCTGATCGGGTGCAGGCCGCCGCGGCCGCGGCCGCGACCCGGCAGCGTGACGTCGAGCGCCTCTTCCGCGAGGCGGGACTCCATCTTCGCGAGCGCGAGCTCGGCGCGGCGCGCTTCCAGGGCGGCTTCGAGCCGATCCTTCGCCGCGTTGATCTTTTGCCCGAGGGACTTTCTCTCGTCGGGCTGCAGCGAGCCCAGCTGCTTCATCAGACCGGTCAATTCCCCGGCCTTGCCCAGGTATTTCGCCTTGGCGTTTTCGAGCGAGGCCGGATCAGCGGCGGCCGCGAATTCCGCGGCCGCTCTGGCGACGATCGCTTCGAGGTCTTGCATCCCCATGCCCCCGCGTCTGTCCCCGCCGGGGCCGGGGTCAGTGCGCGAGGCTGGCCTTGACCTGGCCCGCGATCTTGGCGAAGGCGGGCTTGTCGAGCACCGCCAGGTCGGCGAGCACCTTGCGGTCGATCTCGATCTTGGCCTTCTTCAGGCCCGACATGAAGGCGCTGTAGCTCATGCCGAGCTCGCGCACCGCGGCGTTGATGCGCTGGATCCAGAGCGCGCGGAAATCGCGCTTGCGCGTGCGGCGGTCGCGGTAGGCGTACTGCCCCGCCTTCATCGCCGCTTCCTTGGCGACGCGGTAGACGTTGCCGCGGCGGCCGCGGAAGCCCTTGGTCTTGGCGAGGACCTTCTTGTGGCGCGCTCGCGCCGTGACGCCGCGTTTGACTCTTGGCATGGCGCTTCCTTAACCGGAGTACGGCAGCATGGCGCGCACGCGGTCCATGTCGCTGTCGTGAACGTTGGCGATGCCGCGCAGCTTGCGCTTGGTCTGCGTCGACTTCTTGGTGAGGATGTGGCGCTTGTACGCCTGCCCGCGCTTGATCGATCCGCCCGGGCGCACCTTGAACCGCTTGGCGGCCGATTTCTTCGACTTCATCTTTGGCACAGCTGTGCTCCTGTGATTACCCCGCCGTGGCGGGCTTCGTTTCGCTCTTCTTCGCTTCCTTCGGCGCCTTGGGCGCCTTCTCCGCCGCCGCCTTCGGCGCGGATTCCTTCTTCGCCCCCTTCACCGGCACCACCTTCTTCTTCGGCGCCAGCACCATCACCATCTGCCGGCCCTCGAGGCGCGGGAACTGCTCGATGATCGCGTGGGTCTCCAGGTCCTTGCGCACCCGCTCCAGCAGGCGCACGCCGAATTCCTGGTGCGCCATCTCGCGGCCGCGGAAGCGCAGCGTGACCTTCGCCTTGTCGCCCTCGTCGAGGAACTGGATCAGCTTGCCGACCTTGATCTTGTAGTCGCCCTCGTCGGTGCTCGGACGGAACTTGATTTCCTTGACCTGGATCTGCTTCTGCTTGAGCTTGGCCTCGTGG
>Ga0335076_10006817_pt1 | contig 11526 bp, 16 predicted proteins | sample Lox_Sample_25_FD_206717 | JGI IMG/M metagenome (GOLD analysis project Ga0335076, IMG submission 206717) | Soil microbial communities from Loxahatchee National Wildlife Refuge, Florida, United States - Lox_Sample_2.5 | ecosystem: Environmental > Terrestrial > Soil > Wetlands | place: USA... | reverse complement strand
TCCCTGATATAACAAATGCCATTAGATGCAAAGGTAAGCAAAACAGATATTTTAGTAGTTATTAAAAAATATATGATTCTTTTGTAGACTTATATGTTTGCAATCAATGTAATATCATGGACATAACATCTTTTACAATTATTAAGTTAACGAGAGAGAGATTCTTAAAGATTGTTGACCATAGCACAACTGGAAGATTTCTCATTATTCCGGCCAATTTTGATCAAGAAATTTTTTTTAAATGTTGCAGATTGGAGGAAATTTAGGGTTCAGAAAAGTAGTGTTCGATTCGATTGCTAACCTCCGAGGTTGTCCCTCATCGACATCTTCACTGTTATTGTTGTACAGTTATTTTTGAATAATATCGTCACTCTTTATCAATACATCTTGATTGGTGAGGGTAAACATGTCGCCCTTCTTTTGTTCTATTCCAAATCAGAGCACAAATTAGACAGATGGGCTTTTTACTCCAATTAAAATGCTCTACTCTTTCTGGTATGAAATTTGATCATATCGCTATACAACGTGAAACTGCTATTTTTCAAGATGAATTTATTTATTATTCTATATCTGGCACGATTGATGACAGTGAGTAAAATTCCTTGGACCAATATAGTTTATTCATGAATGTGCAGTCCAACTTGAGGTGCCCCCTGGCTCCGCACCAGCTTGATTGCTCAAAGAAGACACACTCCTCACTTTTGATCACTTGCTTCATGATAAAGCGCCAAAGTCATTTTGTATTGACAGTCCAATAATGTCAACCCTTCACAAGTTCGGTCAGCAACGCCATCACCAAGAACAATCAGTGACACCCAAAATACTGGAGCAGGCATTGGCAAAGATATTTCCACTATCTAAAATCAAGCATCTTATGGCATCGGTAATACCGATGCAATAAGCATTGTCGAAAACTGATAAATATCTCGATCTTCTAAAGATGTGAATTCATTTCTTGTTGAAGCCAAGAAGCAGTACAATGATGCAATCTGGGCATTCAATAAAGTTTTCAAGTTGGATGCTTTGAAAAACTTTAACGTTATAAAGCTTAATGCAAACAGCATTACGGAGTGCACGTATTGTACCCTCTCTAATACCACCACATCACAGTCGGTGAAAGTGTTTCGAGAAACAGTTCAAAGGATTCTACAAACTGTGGATACACAGCAATTTGAGAAGGTGTGGTACAGGTGGGAATGGGAGCCTGAAAGGGAAATAGGGCGGAAGCAACGAAGACGAAGAAGAAAGGTGAAAATAATATCTAGGGTTTACCCTAACAATGATAGGACGACCAAGGCTTGATTAACTGCGGACGGCTACGATATGCCTCATCTCCGGAAACGAAAATTAGACCGCGTCCCCGACGATGCTTCAACCGGTCCTCCCGCGTCTTCCGAAAAATTTACCTCCCTGATATCAAAGTACTCATACAAAACTGCAAAACCAGATGAGCTCGACACGAATCCCTCGACATCTCTTATTAAGCCATGCAAAACTTCCCGACTGAAGACGAGCCAATCCCTTCGCTCTCCGACGCGTAATCCAGGCTACGCTCCTCCATCGGCATACGCTCATGTACCGACCCCAGACCTCGACCGCTTAGCAGAGGGCCTGATTCTTCTGTTCATTGGCCTGAATCCTGGTACAATCCTCTTTCCCCTCACCACCCCCTCCCCGAAATTAAAATGGAAACGCTGACCAAAGGCATCGCGACAGCTTTAGCAAACCATAGCTTCGCGGGCGCAACCAACAAATTCTGGCCTCTTCTATATTCCTCTCGAATAACAACGTTACGGCATACCTACCGCGCCGATAGGTCCCTCCCCTCGCTTTATCGAGTAGGTATCACAAACCTGATCCCTCGACCGACGCGGTGCGCAAGCGAACTCTCCAAGGACGAAATGCTGACTAATGTTGATGTTCTCGAGGACAAGATCCGCACATGGAAGCCTATGGCGGTCTGTGTTGTGGGCAAGGGAATTTGGGATGTTATTTATGAGAGGAAGACTGGGGGGAAGGTTGGGAAAGATTTCGAGTTTGGATGGCAGGGGATGAGGATGGGTGGGGACGACCAGTGGAAGGGCGCAGGGACTTTTGTGACGCCGAGTACCAGCGGAAGAGTGGCTGCTTATTCGAGGGAATATCAAGAGGTATTATGGAAGAAACTCGGGGATTGGGTTCGAGAAGAGCGTGGGGATTCAACGGATGAACTGCAGGACGAAGAAACCGGTCGTAAAATGCCGATCGAAAATAGATCTCAGGAGGAAGAAATCGAGTAACAGAGCACATTTCGAGAGAAATCTCATAATTATACTACGAATGTAGAGTGTGAAGCAGAAAGCATTAAATACCCAACCGCGAATCGTGCGTCTCAATATAAACCTATTGCCATCGTGATCGACATGAATTTGGACATCCTCAGTGTTCTTATCTGTTTCCAGAGATCAAACAAGACAATTATTATTCCTTTAACGTTCGAGACATGCAGTTGTACCATCGTCATTTCCTCAATGGAATCCCATTTCGGAGGAATTGGATGATACTGGAACGGCCAGGAGTCCGCCAGTACAGAGATGCTCGTCGACGTCTCAACCCATCATTCCAACACGTAATTCCCATCCCCGACCGATTCCTCTAACCGACTAGTTCATCTACGCCGCCCAAGTCCGCAAACTGTGGCGAGACATTATCCGCCGAACCAGAGGTAAAACCCCTCCGACCCTTCCGCTGTCTCCGCACAGTTTCTCATGGGCACCAAGGCCTCCAACCCGACGAACGAAAAGAACTTCTTCTGTACGCACGCTACGAATTCGATGTACACAAAGACGAAACTAACCTCGATAAAATACGCTACTTTATCAGCAAGGGACGAAGGGATTTTCACGCCATGGAATCCGCCATTGACTTGAGCGTCGCTCAATTTAAACACCGGGACGACAAGTTACGGGAAGTACAAGCACGACGCAGTCAACGGCCTGTAGTCCAATTATATCGAGACGAAACGGTTGGAAATTAAGGATATCTTATACAATTCGCTATGCCTGATTACTCTGTAACGAGAGTTGGTGTCTCTGATATTGCTGCCAATTTACTTTCTCCCGCGATTCCTGTGCCCTCCTTGACGACCTTCACCGATTTTTCTTCTTTTCTTCTCGTGGTGGTCGAAGGTTTTACTCGCTTTGCTTTCCACCCTTTTACGATGAGTTGGAGTTCTCGGAGGAGAGCCATGAGAAGCGGCAAGGCTAGTGGTCCGAATAACGGTGTGTAAATGGCGTACTTGTGTTCGTCGGGGAAATACAGCTTGCTCACCATCTTGTCGTCAAAAAAGGCCTTTTCCGCGTACTCTAGGGCTAGGGAAGAATGCTCCAGCGCCCTGATAAACGCCGATGAATGGAGCGCCGCGCATGTCTACACCCGTAAGCGTTGTCCTCAAGCAAGGAAGAGATGACTCTCGAGTTGGGTGTATTCCGGGATGTACCTTATCTAGATGCGAGAGCGTGAGGAGTACGTCACTCCGAATCTCCTGCGGAATCGCCATATTAGGAATCTTCCTCACAAGCCTCGCAAGACTCCCCATCGTCCCACCAGCAGCAACCAGATTCTCCGCGGCCCTCTGCCGAATAAGCCCATCCAATTGCCACGGCGATAAAATCACCTGCTCCACTGCAGGGACTCCCTCCGGCAACGCCGGCGTGCCCAAAAGACTTAGCAGGTGGGTGATGAAGGTGGAAAAGGCGGGACGAAGCGAATGCACGTCGAGATGTTTCGTGCCTGGGCTGGGATCATAGATTTGAATTCCTCCCCATTGGGGGAGGAAGAAGGAATCTTTTAGGGGGAAGGTGGATGGGTTCGGGGATTCGATGTGGAGGGGACGGATTGAGGGGTGAGGGACGTAGAGGATAAAGTTAATGACGGGATAGGATATTATTGCGGTTGCTCCCTGTCAATTTGGAACCTTGGGAGTCGGGCATTACCTAGATTCCACTCTGCAGAATTGACGAAGCCGGGTAATTTATCGAGGGGAACGATGAATTCCTCGTCGACACGTTCGGGATCAAACGTCAATCCAGCGTAAAATTGGACCTGCGAATCAACCGTGAGGTTCGCAACTGGCCCTAAAGTCTGTATCAAAGGGTTCAAGTATACTGCGGTCAACTTTCAACTCAACGCAACAAGAACAAAAGTAAAAGCGGGTGAGGGGGGAGATACAGTCTAATGCCTCTGCAATGTCCCACGATTCAACTGCCTGCTCACCACCACCATTCAACAACGAAAACGTAACCTGATATTTCCTACTCCCCCGGACCACACGCCTCGCAAATTCCGGTAAACTTCCAACATCGTTCGTCGATCGATGCAGCACAGATCGAATATACCGCCTCTCGGATGCGAATAGAGTCAGAATCATACGAGATAGGTAATCTGGGAGTCCAAGGTATTGTTGTGGTGGGTAGGAAATCATCAGCGTTCGATTTGTGTGATGGAGGATGCTGGAGAGGGAGGTTTGGGTGAACGAGGGAGCCAAGACGATTGTATAGGCAAAATCCACGTCATCTACTAGCCATCAGCTCCCTTGTTCCCTTTTGTCTGGGGGTGGGGGACCATTGGCATCGTGAAGACGGAGATGGTGGGCATTGAAATCATTTGCGTCATCGATATGATGTTGGGCGTTCCGGATTAATCCATCCAAATCAAAAGCAGGATCCAAATTCCGCACAGCAACAGGAATAGGAAACTCGATCTTGCACGCCTAAACGTAAGTCCCAACTCTACACAAGAAAAAGGAGCGTCTGACCTTGCCATCGGACCATTCATCCATTAGTTGCAGCGGGAGTTCTGCTCGGTAGATATTCGTTGTTTTCCACCATAGTGGAAGGCCCAGAAATATCACTGTCTATGGAATAAGGAATTATCGGGTCTTCGGGCGAAGTACCCAGAAGGAAAAGATGATGTTTCGCCGTGTTACGGCTTGGGCGGGCGTCGGTGCTGGAGGAGGCATAAGTCCTGCCCTTTCCGTCGAGGTCGCGTGGTGATCCTCGCGTGGTCAGGGTCGAAATTTAAGCGGCACGTGGGGATCTCAAGACAACCCGTAAGCTTAAGGCCAGGCCTATAAAAGATACATTGCATTACAAACAAAAAAATACAAAAGACAAAAACAAAACGTAATCAAAACGAAAGATTGAAACGAAGGAATAGTTAGTCAATATTTGGGCGGCTGATAGTAAGTCAGTATAAGTAATTCGTTAGGACACCAGTCTCATTCCCCCATCCGAACATTCCGACCAAAAACAGAAGTTAACGAGACGGTTCAACACGAGCTTCCTAGATTTTACTGTGGCGGTGGCGGAGGAGGAGGATACATTCCCCCTGGCGGCGGCGGAGGAGGAGGAGGAGGATACTGTCCGCCTACCGAAGACGGCGGAGGCGGTGGTGGAGGAGGATATCCATTTCCCATCCCGGGTGGACCAGGCATCCCGCCACTCGTGTATCCCATTCCTGGAGCGAGACCGGGAGGCGGTCCTAGAGACGGAGGGGGCCCAAAGGACATTGATCCCGATGATAGACCGGGCGGCGGTGCTGGTGTTGCGTACGTAGGTTGTGGTGGTGGGGGGGGTGGTGCAGCGGCCTGTGTGGCCCAGGGGGCAGCAGCCGCTTTCTACTCAAAGTTAGCCCCACCATCATCCAAACATCAAACAAAACAATGTTAGAGGGAAGTGTTGGTACCCAAGGAGCAACCGCAGCAGGTGCGGCAGCACCCTGACCCCCCCAAGGGGTCGGCCCTGCTTCAATCCTCCCAGCTGGCCCACTGCCACCATACCCAATTCCCCCACTCGAAGAACTCGTTGCCCCAATCTCGGCCATAAAATCATCCATTTCCTTCTGGAGATCGTGGCTTCCAGTCGCACCACCGTAACTTTGCGCCGCGAGATTAACTTGACAGTCTCGGGCAAAATGACCTGCTTGACCGCAGCGTCGACAGGTGACGTTTGCGTTGAAGTTGCGGATTTGGGGGCAGTCGTATTTACGGTGGCCAATTTCGCCACCTATGGTACGATGCGTTAGCAATTTGGTTCCGTGTTACTGGGGTGTTTAAGGGGGAAGGGGGGGAATCTGTACAATTTTGACAGGCTTGGCCTTCGTCGTCGCGGAGAGTGCCGTTGAGGGTTGCGAGCATTCGTAATTGATTCTTTTTCAGTTCGTTCTGAGCCTCTGGTGTCGACGCAGCGGTCTCGATGATCTTTTCAATCGCAGCAATGGCAGCGGCAACCTACCCAAACCCCGTCAGTATGTGCACGCGAAGTATGAGTACCTTTTCCTCGGAATCGGCCGTGACGAGACAGTGCAGATCTTCTTCGAGATTGGACATGGCAGCAGCATCACTCCTTCCTTTGCCCTCTTTCACACTCCCCTTTCCCCGAATGGCTATTTTAGCGCCTGATTCGGATTCCATTTGTTTTAATGTGTTTCCACGGGGTCCGATTAGTAGGCCAACTGTTTGGTGGTTAAGGTTAGTTCTCACATCCATCAAAACAGAAGAGTGTTTAAGGTTAGCAAGGGGAGGTTAGTACTAAAATTAATCTCCGGGTACTAGAGAGCGCAAAGTCAGCCTCTGCCAAAATCGTTACGTGACGGGTGCAAGGGGAGGAGGGGGGGGGTACATCATTGACAGGAATATAGATCTTTTCTTGAGTACGGGTGAGCCTCCTATAATCGGACGGCGGTTTAAACTCCGGGATAAACCTCATTGCTCTCTCCACAAGCCGATGCCTCTCATCCTCCAACTTCTTCCTGTATCGAACCTCTCTCGTATTCGTCCGTCGTCCCATATTGTCGTAGGTAGGCGGGGGACTCTTGCTCCTCTCCCTCCCGGGGGGGACAACATCATTAATTTTCATTTTCTGTGTGATTTCCTCAATGCGTAATTGCAGAGCATAGGCTTCGACTTGTTCGGGGGTCATGGTGGCGACGAGGGCGGTTGACATGCCCATGAGACCGAGGATCTTGTTTTCTTTGGCGGTGGACTCGGGGCCCCAGTGGTTTTTGCGTTTCCGGGAGCGGGAGCCTTCGCGCGGGGCAATGGGGCCAGGGGCGGGGAAGGGGATATTGGTGGTGCTGGGGCTCGAGGGTTGGAGAGGGCTGTCTACGGCCATCGAGGAGGCGGGGTCTTCGTCGCCGAAGCGTTTGCGGGGGCCGAGGGGGATGTTGTTTGTGCCTGTAATGGCGCCTCTGTTTCGCCACGCCATCTGATCTCAGCGACCTCCTAAAGGGTTGATTGATGTGGTGCAAGAAAGGTTGACGATGTCTCGGAGTTTGAAAACCTCAGAAGCGAGATTCCGAACTGGACTCGCTGAGGCTCTGCGATGTTAATTATCCGGCCGGCAATAATTAACGCGGCACATTCAATTAGTCATTGTTGACGGAGACCGCCAGCTCCTCCCTCCGCCATCGGAGGCATGGCGCCGTTCAGCGACATCCTCGAAACACGCCAGAACGCCTCAAAGGCTCGCCTGCCAGCGTTATATGCAGACTTCCGCCCGCTGAAGCAGCACAACCCCGAAGGCTACAACGCAAATATAAAGGTATGGCAATCTGCCTTGTCGACAGCAGTTCAAGAGCGCGTCCTCTCCTCAAACGACAGCGTGCTTGTCCTCGAAGTAACTACACAGCTGCAGAGTGATGTGTCTGCCACGCGATGGGGAAGACCCCTTGGCCTCGGATCTGTGGTCGTATTCTTCCGCTTCGTGGGAATGTGGTGTTGATCATTAGAGGGAATCTGTTGCGAGCGGAGAGTGGATTCCACTGGAGACATTCCTGAAGGAGAGTATCAGCATTTATGAGCGCTCATGGTCGGTGACGGGCGCTATCGGTTGGATGTGGAAGAAATTAATTGAATACAGCGCTGGTGGCGGCGATGACGATCCGCTACCCGCCGGCCGCTTCGTCCTCAAACGCAATCTCGAGGTGCGCAAACAAGCCGATTGGTGCTTAATGGTAGGATGCAGCGAATAAGATTCTGAAACGTGCAGGGGGGGTGAGCTCGCCATACGTTGACCACATCTATTCTCCCGAAACATTTGCCGAGACATTCTCCCCTCTCTTTTCCCAGCCCCTCTGTAAGCTCGATCAATTAATCCTTCTGAAATATCTCTCGCGAGATAAACACGAGATATGCTGTTCAATAAATGTAACCCGCATTTATAATTTTCTTTCCTACTAATGTATGCAGACGATCAAATTCCGCTCATCCCAGAAAAAGTTGACTCCAATAACCGACACCGACACCGCCATCGCCCACCTCAAATCAGTCCACCTCTCCCTAACCCAACAAATAGCTCTCCTAACAACCCAATCCCAAACCTACACCATCAAAGCCCGTGAAGCAACCGCCCAAAAAAACCGCATCCTCGCCCTCTCCGCTCTAAAATCCCGCAAACTCACCGAAGGAGCACTGTCAAAACGCATCGATGCATTGTCACAAATTGAAGCGGTGTTGGCGGCCGTCGAACAGGCTGCTTCAGATGCGGAGATCATACAGAGTTTGGAGGGTGGGACGAAGGCCTTGGATGCGTTGAATCGAGAGATTGGGGGCATTGAACGGGTTGAACGAGTTATGGAACGGGTTAGGGAGGGGGTGGAGGGGGTTGAGGAAGTGGGGAGGGCGATTGCTGAGATGGGTGCTGGGGGGGGGGGGGGCGGGGGGCGCGGCCCCGGCCCGGGCGAGGGCCGAGCGGCGTGGCGGGGGGGGGGTGGATGAGGAGGAGGTGCTGGAGGAATTTGATGAGATGGTGCGAGTTGAGGAGGAGAGGCTGGAGAGGGAGAGATTGGCGAAGGAAGAGGCAGAGCGTAAAGTCATGGAGGAGCAGGAACGCGAGGCTAAAGAAAATGCCGAGCGGAAGAAGGTGGAGGAGAAACACGATGGACTTGTGGAGGAATTGAAGAATGTCTCACTTACAGGACCGGAGAAGGAACAAAAGGAGATGATAGAAGAGGCGATACCCGCTTGATGAGACATGTCCCCGATATCATTAATGTACACACAACAGCCTGTAACGCAATGCTACAATACCACATGTCATCCATCTCCTCCCTTCTGTCCTTTCTCTCGACCAACACTCTCGCCCTCTCCACTCCCTTCATGATCCATCTTCTGCCTTTTTGTACTCTCCCTCGCCCTCCTCGTCAGATCCGCAAAATCCCCCTCAAACCGTCGCCCCCACTCCACCCCATCAATCTCCTTCCTCTTGCCCTCTCCATTCGCACTGCCACTCAAGCGCGCCTGCACCACCTCCCACTCGCGAATCTGTTGTAATAATGCGTGCTGCGGGAGTGGGTTCCGTCGATCGATGTTGGCATTGTAGAGGTTGACGTATTCTTTGTGGCGGGCGGAGAGCAGGGCTTTGTTTCCATGGGTGGGAAGGGAGAGGGTGTTGAGGACGGTGCGGAGTTTTGCTTCGGAGTAGAGGGTGTAGTTTATTTTGGGGAGTGGGGTGAAAGTATTGGAGGGGCCGTTGGAGGATGATGGAAGTGGTTTGCGGGGAGGATTAGTTTGGGTGTGAGAGAGGAGAATGGCGTCGTCGTTATTGCTGTCGGTTTCTGGCCCTGTGCAGGAGTCGATGTGCCGGTCTATTGCCGCCTCGGATTTGAATCGTCCATAGCATATTGGACATTTTGGTTGTTTCGGCTGCTGAGCCGTTGTTGTTGTTGTTGCCCTTGTTGCAGGACGGCGCGGTATTGATGGCGCCGATACTTCCACTCCATCCTGCTCCGGCGCCGGCCGTACCGTTCGCATTGCCTCAGCACCCTCTTTCCGAACCTGTCGATTCTCCGGCATAGCCAACTGTAATAAGTGCGGTCTACGTCAATCTTCACGTCTTCTCCAGGGGCCATGCCTCACACCAAGGAAATTCTCTACCAAATCCTCAACAACTTTATTCTGTCTCAGCCCACTGTCGGAAATATTTGTCGTGCGACAAGCCGGACACACTGCCTCGGCGGATAAACTGCGTCGAATACATATTGAACAAAACGTGTGGAGACATGTTGTGATAACGGGCGCAGTGTAGAAGTCCTTGCAGATGAGACAGCGCAGGGTTGAGTCGAGGGCGTACAGGCTGGGCAGCGACGTTGCCTTCCAGTCCGAGGGGTCGGACAAGTTGTCTCGCTGCATGATCCCGTTGCCGGTCGGGTCACCCACAGGTTGGCGAGACAGCGCGCGTCTTAGCAGGGACGCGGGGTCGCCTTACGTAACAGACAACGGCTTCCGGTCGCCACCACGGAATCAAGGACAACTCGAGGCCAGGATGGTGTTGTACTCGTTCTCAATCTACGATAGACATTGTCGCCCCACCTCCTTCGTGCTCATAGCTTATGCTGTAGGTGAATGCGTGTACCATCACAAATGGAATACGCCCACAAATCAGACAAAAGCCCCCGCTTTTTCATCACCTGGACCTGCTCCCGCCCAACCACCTCATACCGACCAACGGCTGCTCCCCACAACAAATAAACACGAAGACGATGCGAAACTGCTGTTCGGCGTAGTTTACTCCCTCCGCAACATGACCCGCAAACTCGCCACCCCGTAAAACGCTGCCTAGTCGTGTGTGAAGAAACGCTAACGTGTTTGTAGAGACGACAATTTTATATCATATCGAACGTCAAAGTATAAATTGCATTACTACGAAACTCCAACACTACTTAAATTCGTGCTTCTAACAGATGCAAAGGCAGAGAATAAACGAGTTGTGTTGCACCAGATTTATGTTAGTTTGTATGTTGAGTTTGTGATTAAGAATCCGTTAAGGGAATTTGAAGGTCCGGTGGGGGTGGAGACGTTTCATCTTGCGTTGGATCAGTTTGTGCGGACGTTGGCGTATATCTTCTTTTTGCGATTGGTACTGACGTGGCAGAGATTTTAATTGACGATGTGTGCGCACACCAAAACTGTGAGATTCCAAAATCCCTGAAAATTCCGATTTCAATCTCCACGAAAGGCGGGATAACTCGATGATATCTTGTCTGTTTGACTTGCCATTTGTTTCCGTAACAGAGGATATATAGGAAATGTGCACAGAAAAGTATGCAACACGATATTCCCTTTAGTCCCAGAGGGATTGGTGGTCAAAGTTAAAATACCATTTTCAGTTTCTTTCAAAAATAATTGAAATTAAAAAATATTAACAAGTTCTAACTTTTATAGAGGCATTAGCTAAAAAATGATTATATAATACACTAATATTAGTGACCATCTGACCTATACTAAATCAAATATAAACAAGGGATTTTTATACTTTAGAATTCATATCATTATTGTAATTAACCAGTTTAAACCTTGATTAGACCATCTTATATATTACATTACCATTATCAGTTGTATCCAGTGATGTCCGCTGGTCGAGTCGGATCTCGGTTCAGAGATGTATCTGATTTGAATGGCAGATCTTACCGGCGCACTGTAACCCGACCGATTCGGATTACAACGTCAGTCCGATCCGACCGGAGTTTAAATATTATCAAACCGACTTG
>Ga0335076_10006816_pt1 | contig 11526 bp, 8 predicted proteins | sample Lox_Sample_25_FD_206717 | JGI IMG/M metagenome (GOLD analysis project Ga0335076, IMG submission 206717) | Soil microbial communities from Loxahatchee National Wildlife Refuge, Florida, United States - Lox_Sample_2.5 | ecosystem: Environmental > Terrestrial > Soil > Wetlands | place: USA: Florida... | reverse complement strand
GCGGCCCAGGGCTTCCCGATCATCCGCATCGACGCGCCGCCGGCGGAGCGCTATCGCGACCTCACCGGCTTCGAGGCCTGCCTGAAGCGCGCGGTCGCGCATTTCGGCACCGACCATGGCCCGAACAGCTAGTCCAACCCGTCATTGCGAGGAGCGCAGCGACGAAGCAATCCAGAGTCGTCTGACGAGCGTCCGTCACGTGACGCTGGATTGCTCCGCTTCGCTCGCAATGACGGGTCTAGCGCCCGCCGGGCTTGCGCGCGGAGACGTTAAGGCTGATCAGAGTCGGGCCGAGCTTGAGCTTGCTCGAATCGTCGAACAGATCGAACTCGTTGACCCGCGCGATGCGGTCGAAACCGGCGTTGCGGAGATACGCGGACAGGGTCTCGAAGGTGAAACCCATGCGGTGGAAGTCGTGGGCGTCCATCTGGCCGCCGTAGATCGTCGCGATGACCCATTCGCGCACCTCCGGGGTCAGCTTGGGGTGCGCCAGCACCGGGCCGAGCCGCGCCAAGTCGGGCACGCTGACGCGCAGCTGCCCCCCTGGCGCGAGCACGCGGCACCACTCGGCGAGCGCGCGCGGCACGTCGGCATAGCCGAGATGCTCGAGCACGTGGCTGGCGTAGATCTCGCTCGCCGCGCCGTCGGCGATCGCGCCGAGATCCGCGCAATCGGCGACGATGTCGGTGGCCGGCCCGGCCTGGATGTCGACCACGGTCCAGCCGTCGCGCCGGATCTGACCGCCGATATGGAGCTTGAGGCCGGATCCGGCCATCGGGCTCAGCGGATCAGCTGGGACGAGCCGCGCTTGATCGCCAGCTCGACCTTGGTGCCGTCCTCGAAGCGGACGGTCGCGATGCCGTAATGGGCCTGCGCCCAGTCGACGATGCTGGCGCCACCCCAGTTGAAGCGCTCGACATAGTCGGGCTGGGTGTCCTCGATCGAGTGCACGAGGTCGAACTTGTTGTGGCCCGGCAGGGTGCTCATGCCGAAGGCGTGCAGCGCCGGTCCGACCGTCTGGGGCAGGTGACTCACGTACGGGTCCATCTTGCCCAGCACGTCGATCGCGCGCATGCCGGTAAGGTACGGCACCGCGCCGGCATAGAACACCGCGATGGTCGCCTCGGGGCGCAGCACGCGGGAGAGCGCCAGGGCGCGCTGCACGCTGTCCTTGTTGCGGTCGGCCTGGAACGGCGGCTCGACACCGGCGATCTCGCCGGCGAAGCGCGCATTGGCGCTGACGAAGGCGGCGGCCGCGAGGCCGATCCAGGCGGCGATCACGCGCGGCTGGGCGCGCTTGCCCGCCGCGGCCGCCGCGGCGACCGCGGCGCGCGCGCCGCCGGCCGCCGCCAGCACCCCGAGCAGCGGCATCGCGGGCGCCAGGAAGCGCCAGTACGGCCAGCCGTCACCGCCGATCCAGACCTGATAGGCGAGCAGGACGAGGAACGGTCCGCCGAGCAGCTGGGCGATGCGGCCCGGGCGTGCCAGCCAGGCGACCAGCGCCAGCGCGATCACGGGCGCGACCTCGCGCACGAACAGGCTGGTGAAGACGACGCCGTTGGACAGACGCTCGCCCAGCCCGATGCCGGTCATCTTGAGCGGATAGGTGTTGGGCAGCCAGGCGCCGTAGTACGACCAGCGCCAGACGGCGTGCCCGATCACGAGCAGCGCGGCGAGCGCGAGCGCCGCGATCAGGCGCGCGCGGAAGCGGCGGTCGGCGCGCGCCTCGTAGGCGTGCGCGACCAACAGCGGCACGAAGGCCAGCACGGCGTCGGGATGCAGGAAATAGGCGAGCGTCGCGGCGGCCGGGCCGACCAGCGCGCCGGCCGGCCGGCGCTCGACCGCGACCGCGGTGGCGACCGCCAGCACCAGCGCGATCGCGCCGACCTCGAGCCCCATCAGGCTCCAATAGAGCAGCGGATAGTAGAGCGCGCCGAGCGCGATCGCGGTCGCCGCCAGGGTCGCGGGTGCCGTCACGCCGAGCACCGGCGCCATGCGGGCGGCGATGCGCGCGAGCACCGGGATCAGGCCGGCCGCCAGGACCAGGCCGACGAGCTGCATCGCGAGCACGGCGTCGTCGGCGCCGAGCGCGCCGATCGCGCCCGCCATCACGATCACCCACAGCGGGTCGCTGTAGCCCTCGACCGCCTCGCCGGGGTTCCACACCAGCCCGTGGCCGAGCACCAGATTGTGCGCATAGCGCATGCTGATCATGGCGTCGTCGAACAGGCAGAAATAGCGGTGCGGCTCGACCAGCTGGATCACGAAGGAGGAGCGCGCGATGAACCAGGCGCCCCAGGCGACCAGCACGGTCGCCAGCACGGCGCACGCCACGACGGCCGGCCAGCGCGCGCGCACCATCGGGCTCGCCGTCGTCACGCCGCCGATGTCGGGTCGCCGCACGTCCGTTGCCATCATGCACGCCGCCGCCCGCCGGACGCATGCCGGGCGGGGATCGCGCCCCGTCTAGCGCAAGTTGGGGCGCGCGACCAGCCGAATCGGGATGTCGTTACGGGCCCTAGGCCGGCTTGCGGCACTCGTCGACCGCGGCGATCAGGGTCGCGGTGACGAAGGGCTTGGCGAGCACGGCGCGCGCCCCCAGCACATGCATCAGGGTGGTGACCGGGTAGCGCAGGCCGTCGCCCGCTCCCGTCATCGCGATCACGGGCAGCTCGGGATGGCGCGTGCGGATCTCGCGCAGCAGCTCGATGCCGTCCATGCCCGGCATGATGACGTCGGTGACCACGATCTCGACCGGAACGCTGTCGAGCAGGCGCAGCGCCTCGGCCCCCGAGCGCGCCACCACGGGGTGATAGCCGTGGCGCGTCAGGCCTTGCTCGATGAAGGTCAGGAACGACTCGTGGTCGTCGACCACAAGAACGGCCACCATGCGGGCCCCTGGTCAGAGCGGTGTCGCGCAGAACGTAAGCGCGGCGGGCGCGTGAGTCCCGGGTCCTTAGGGATGATGACCAAAAGATCACCAGGCCGGGCTGGCGGTCCGGCGGTGGCTATTTCGGCTGCTCGTCGGGTATCAGCCGGCGGCTGACCGCCAGCGCGGCCGCGGCGGCCCGGTTGCGCACCCCCAGCTTCTCCAGGATGCGCCGCGTGTGGAGCTTTACAGTGACCTCGGCGACCCCGATGGCCCGCGCGATCTCCTTGTTGGCGGAGCCCTTGGACAGCATGCGGAGCACCTCGAGCTCGCGCGGGGTCAGGTTGGCGGCGCCGGGCGCCGGCCGCGGCTCGCGCCCGCCCTCGGGCTGGTCGGCCTGGGCCAGCACGTCGGGCGGCACGTAGACCGCGCCCGACAGCATCAGGCGGACCGCCGCCAGGATCATCTCGGGCGTGAAGGTCTTGGGCAGGTAGCCGCTGGCGCCCGCCGCCAGCACCTCGCGGATCTGGTTGGGCCCCAGCGAGCCCGAGATCACCGCGACGCGCGTGCCCGGAAACCGCTCGCGCACCGTCATGATGCCGGCGACTCCGTGCATACCAGGCATGTTGAGATCGAGCAGCGCCAGCGCGACATCGGCGGCGGCCAGCGCCTCAAGGGCGGCCGGCAGGGTCTCGACCGAGGCCACGGCGTCGATGTCGTCGACCCGCGCGAACATGGTGGCGAGCGCATCCCGGTAAAGGGGATGATCATCGGCGATGACGATGCGCGCGAGCTTTTCGCTGTCCACCGGTTGCCGACCCTCCTCCGGAAACCGCCGCTCCCGCATAGGGCACCAGATTTCATTAATACACGGTGAATTAAACGAAACTGCCGGATAGCTATTCCTTCGGCCCGATCCGAATTCATGGGTAGCTACCCTTACAAACCGCCCCGCCTCGCGGCGGACTGCGCTACAAAATCCTCCGGGCGCCGCGCATCGCCCCCGACACGGCTCGGGGGAATTGAGCGGGATGAGGCGCCGACGGGCGAAGCGTGGTCGAGGGGGCATCGGTGATCCACCGCACGCGGCCGCCGGGAGCCGCCGTCGGGATAGCTATCCCGACCTATCCCTTTGGATCGGTCCGGCACGGCCGCGCCATGCCGGCCATGCCATGACGACGCTGATCAGCCTGTGCCAGAACGCGGCGCTGCTCGGCATCGGCGTGCTCGCCTACAGCTATGCGCGGCCCGAGATCGAGGGCTGGCGCGGGCTCCCGCGCACGCTGTGCAGCGGCACGCTGTTCGCCGTGCTGGCGCTGCTCAGCGTGGTGGCGCCCCTCTATCTCGCGCCGCAGTTCGTGCTCGACGCGCGCGGCACCATGGTCGCGCTGGCCGCGGTGTTCGCCGGCCCGCTGGCCGCCCTGATGGCGGCGATCCCGGCCGGCATCTATCGCTTCGGGATCGGCGGGCCGTTCGTGGCGACCGCACTGGCCGCGCTCGCGGCGGCGATCATGCTCGGCTGGGCGCTGCGCGCCTGGGCGGCACGGCGCGCGATCGCGATCACGGTGCCGCATCTCGCGGTGCTCGGGCTGGCGCAGTCGGCCGCCGTGCTGGCGATCGACCTGGCGCTCGATGGCCCGGCGGCGCGCCAGACGTTCCTCAACGAAATCCTGGCGCCTCTGACGCTGGCGAGCGTGTTCGGCCTGGCGGGTTTCGGCCTCTTGATCGTGCAGAGCGATCGGCGGCGCGCGCTGCACGCCCTGGTCGAGCGGCGCGACGATTCCATGCAGCGCAACCAGGAGGTCGTGTTCCGCCTGCTGCGCGACGAGCTGCTGGCCGGGCGCAGCCTCGCCGAACAGCTGCGCGCGATCACGCGGATCAGCGCCGACGCGCTGGGGGTCGAGCGGGTCAGCGTGTTCCTCTACGACGCCGTACAGCCGCGCGCCACCTGCCTGGCGCGCTGGGACGGGCTGGTCGGCCGCCATGTCGAGGTACCCGAGGTTTGGTTCGACCAGTTTCCCGACCTCCGGCCGGTGCTGGCGCAGAACCTGACCTACCGGGTGGCCGATGCGCGCATCGATCCGATCGGCAAGCACTATCGATTGCGCTATGGCGCGGGCGATGCGCCCGGCTCGGTGCTCTATTGCGCGATCCGCCACGGCGACCGGCTGGTCGGCCACGTCGCGTTCGCGACGGTCGGGCGGCTGCGCGAGTGGTACATCGAGGAAGATACCTTCATCCACTCGGTGGCCAACCTGGTTGGCATCGCGCTGCTGCGCGACGAGCTCGAGCGCAAGGAAGCGCGGCTCCGCCGCAACCAGCAGCTGATCGTGCAGATCCTGCAGGACGAACTGCTCGGCGGCCGCGACCTCGAGGCCCAGATGCGCGCCATCGTCCGTTGCGCCGCCGATACCCTTGGCGCGCAGCGCACCTGCGTGTGGCGTTACGACGACGATCGCCAGGTCGCCACCTGCCTGGCGCGCTGGAACGCCGAGCGCAGCGACTTCGATCAGCCGCCCGACGTCGACCTCGACGCCTTCCCCGAGATCCGCCGGGCGCTGACGACCAACCTGTCCCTCAAGGCGACCAACACCCACGACGATCCCGTGCTCGGACGCCATGCCGGTCTGGTCTATCCCGAGCGCGGCCCGATGTCGTCGCTCTACAGCGCGATCCGCCACGGCGACCGCCTGGTCGGCAACTTCGGCGTCATCTCGTTCGGCCGGCAGCACCCCTGGACCATCGAGGAGGAGACCTTCGCGCGCTCGCTCGCCGACCTCGCCGGGATCGCGCTGCTGCAACACCAGATCGAGCGAACCGAGCGCCAGCTGCGCCGAAACCAGCAGCTCCTGGTCGGCCTGGTGCGCGACCAGCTGGTCGGCAGCGGCCGGCTCGACGACATCATCCGCTCGATGACCCAGACGGTCGGCGGTGCGCTCGACATCGAGGAGACCAGCGTCTGGCTGCGCGACGCGGCGACCGGCGAGATGGTCTGCGCCGATCTGTGGGACAAGACCGAGAGCTGCCATCGCGGCGCCGGCAGGGTCTCGATGATTCCGCGCTCGCCGCGGCTCCTGGAGGCGTTCGACCGCGATCTCACCGTGGTGATCGAGGACGTCGCGCGCGACGAGCGCCTCGTCGAGGAGCACCGCGAGCGCCTGATGGCGTTGTCCGTGAAATCGATGCTGGTCGCCGCGATCGGCGGACCCGACGCGCCGGTCGGCTCGCTGACGCTCGCCTCGCGCAGCCGGATCCGGCGCTGGACGCTCGAGGAGCAGTCGGTCGCGCGCTCGCTGGCCGATCTGCTCGGCCTCGCCATCCTGCGCGACCAGCTCGACACCCGCGAGCGCGCGCTGCGTCGCAACCAGGCGCTGTTGACCCGGATCGTGCGCGACGTGCTCCTGCAGACGGCGCCGCTGCCCACGATCTTGCAATCGCTGACCGAGATGATCGGCCGCGCGCTCGGAATCGATCGGACCACGCTCTGGCGGTTCGACCCATCCGCCAAGGTGGCCTGCAACGTCGCGCGGTGGGACAACGTCGCCGAGCGCCAGGATCTGCTGCCCCCGCAGCCGCTCGACCTGATGTCGCCCTTCGTCGTCCAGCTCCGGCAGGACACCATCATCGACATTGCCGACTGCGCCAACGATCCGCGCATCACCCCGGCGCTGCGCGAGATGCTGGGCGCGCACTTGCCGCAATCGGGCCTGATGGCCCTGATCGGCGCGCCCGACCAGCCCATCGGCATCCTCAGTTTCGTCTCGGTCACGCCGCGTGCCTGGGCGCTCGAGGAGCAGAGCCTGGTGCGCTCGCTGGCGCATCTGGCGGGCTTCGCGATGGTCTCGCACAGCTATCGCGAAGCGATCGCCGCGCTCGACCTGGTCGGCGAGGGCATCACGGTCCAGGGGCCCGGCGCGGAGGTCATCTACGCCAACCGCGCGGCGCGCGATCTCGGCTTGCTCGGCGGCGCCGCGACACCGGGCGGACCGGCCGAGCCGTCGGAGGTGAGCGAGGTGAGCTGGATCATGCCCGACGGCACGCGCCGCGAGCTGGCGGTCGGGCGGCAACGGCTGCCCGACGGCGGCGTCGTCACCACGCTGAACGACATTACCGAGCAGAAGACCCGACAGCGCCGGCACGAGCAGCTCGAGGAGCAGCTGCGCCAGACCACCAAGATGGAGGCGGTCGGGCGGCTCGCCGGCGGCATCGCGCACGACTTCAACAACATGATCGGCGCCACCCTCGGCTTCGCCAACTTCCTGGTCGAGGACCTGCCCGAAGGCAGCCCGCAGCGCGATTTCGCCCGGCGCATCACCCAGGTGTGCGAGCGCTCGCGCGAGGTCGTGAAGCAGCTGCTGGCGTTCTCACGCCCCGACGACGCGGCGCGCCGCGTGGTCGACCTGCGCAACGCGGTGATCGACAACGGGGCGCTCCTCAAGGCGGCGCTGCCGCCATCGACCGAGCTCGCGATGGAGGTCGGCGCCGATCCCCTGCCGGTGCTCGCCAATGTCGGGCAGCTCTATCAGGTGCTGGTCAATCTGTGCGGCAACGCCAACGATGCGCTCGAGGGCAAGCCCGGCAGCATCGCGGTGTCGCTGGCGCGCATCGACCGCGATCATCCCGACCGCCAGCTGTTCGAGGGTGGCGGCCACGAGCCGGGCCTGGCGATCGCGATCGGCGGCCGCATCGAGCCCGACCGGGCATACGCCGCGATCCGCGTGGTCGACAGCGGCGCCGGCATGCTGCAGCAGACGATCGACCGCATCTTCGAGCCGTTCTTCAGCACCAAGGACCGCAGCCACGGCACCGGGCTCGGCCTCGCCGTGGTGCACGGCATCGTCACCGCCTATGGCGGCGCCTACGTGGTCAAGAGCCGGCTGGGCGCCGGCTCGGAGTTCGCGATCTATCTGCCGCTGGTCGAGACCGCGCCGCCGGCCGTGCGCGACCACGACGGTCCGCCGCACGGCGAGGAAAGCGTGCTGGTGCTCGACGACGAGGTCGACCTGACGGACATGCTGGCGATCGGACTGGGCCGGCTCGGCTATGACGTGACCTGCTGCAACGATCCGCTCGAGGCGCTGGCCGCCTTCGAGCAGGACCCCGACGCCTGGGACATCGTGATCACCGACCACGCCATGCCGGTCATGACGGGCACCGCGGTGGTCGAGCGCCTGAAAGCGCTGCGGCCGCACTGCCCGGTGGTGCTGTGCACCGGCTTCGCCGACGGCGGCACCGAGGAGACCGCCCGCGCGGCCGGCGCCGATGCCTTCCTCTTGAAACCGGTCGAGCCGCAGCAGCTGGCCCGGACCGTGCGTCGGCTGCTCGACCAGCGCCCGGCGCCGACGGTGCGCGCCGCGTCGACCCCGGCCGCTATGGCATGACGCGCCAGGTGCCGTCGGGCTGCAGGCACGACGTCGTCATGGTCTGCTGGGGCACCCCGTTGATGATGGTCTGGGTCGGGTAGGTCCGGCAGTCGGGCGGCGGCGCGGCGGTCGGCGCCGCATAGCTCGGCGCGGCGTAGGCCGGCGGAGGTGCGTAGACCACCGGCGGCGGCGCGTAGACGACCGGCGGCGGATAGGCCGGCACGCCGAAACCAAAACCGAGGAAGACGCGTGCCGCGGCGGGCGGCGCGCTGACCGCCAGGGCACCGAGCGCCAGCGCGCACCCCAGCGCACCGGCGGCAATCGGGAACGGGCGCATGATTCTCGTACTCCTCCATGTCGCGGCGGCAACGCCGCGCGCGTGTGAAGAAATTACGAATCGGTGCCGCCCGTCATCCCTCCGGCGGCCCAAATTGTCACAGGCGCCCTAACCTGGATCAGGCGTGCGCCGGCGCGCGGGCCCTCGCGGGGTGCTCGCGCTGCTCGAGGGTCGACAGCTCGTCCGACACCGTGGTGCGGTGCATGTCGCGGACGTGGCGCGGGTCCCAGCGCCGGCCGCGATGCATGGTGCAGCGATCGTCCCACATCACCAGGTCGCCGACCTTCCAGCGATGGCGGTAGATCAGGTCCGGATGGGTCGCGTAGTCCATCAGCTCGCGCAGCAGCAGGCGCCCCTCGGGTACCGGCATGCCGATGATGTGCTCGGCGTGCGAAGCGAGATAGAGCGTCTTGCGCCGCGAGCCCGGATGCACGCGCACCAGCACCTGGGGCACCGGCGCCAGCGCGATCCGCTCGTCTTCATTGAAGTCGGAGAACCCGACCTGGCTGCGCGAGTGCAGGTACCAGTGCTCGGCGACCAGCTCCTCGATCTCGGCCTTGAGCGCGTCGGGCAGGCTGTCGTAGGCGGCACGCAGGTCGACGTACTCGGTCTCGCCGCCCTCGGGCGGCACGACGCGCGCCGACAACAGCGAGTAGCGCGCCGGCACGCGCTTGAACGAGCTGTCGGTATGCCAGAGCTGGTTGGCCAGCTGGCTCATGCGCCGGCGATCGTCGCCGCGCATCAGCTGGTCGGTCTCGGTGAGGTTCGAGATGTCGGCGATGTGCGGGTCGAGCCGGTCCTTGTTGTCGGCGCGCAGCTTGCGGATGCTGGTCTCGAGCGGCCCGAACCAGCGGCTGAACGCCATCTGCTGCGCGTCCGTGATCGCCTGGCCGGGGAACACGAGAACGGCGTGGCGGAAGATCGCCTGCTCGATCTCCTGCATCACCGCGGGATCGACCGGCCCGGTGAGATCGACGCCGGTGACCTCGCCGACGAATACCGGATGGATCTGACGCACGCTGATCGCCATCGCCGCCCCTCCCGAGCGCTGTTCCGCCGCGCCAAGTCTATCGGATGCCCGGCGGCGGCGCTACTTGCGGGCTTGCCCCCGGCGTTCGGCGCGCCGCTCGCCCCCGCCCGAGCCGGTGCGCCGGCGCGGCTTCGCGGGCTCGGGGGTGATCAGGCGCGCGCGCTGGCGCCCGGCGCGCGCGGCGAGCGCCTGCAGGTCGCGCAACGCCTTGAGGGCCTTCTGGCACTCGGCATGCGCCGGCGATCGCGCGCCGGCCAGGCGCAGCGCGCGCTGGACGCTGGCGCGCACGCGGTTGACATGGCGCCTGAGCTCGATCTGCTCCATCACCATGGCGGCGAGCTTCTGGAGCATGCGCTTCTCGCGGGGCGACAGCGGCCGGCGCACGCGACGGTCCATCACGCAGATCGTGCCGAGCGCCTGGCCGTCGGCGGTCAGCAGCGGCGCACCGGCATAGAAGCGGATCGCCGGCTCCTTGATGACCAGCGGGTTGGCGGCGAACCGCCGGTCGCGCGCGGCATCCGCCACCACGAACACGCGGTCGCCGCGGATCGCGTGGTGGCAGAACGCGAATTCCCGCGGCGTCTCCTGGAGCGGCAGGCCGACCCGCGACTTGAACCACTGCCGATAGCCGTCGACCAGCGACACCGCCGCCATCGGCACCTGGAACAGGTCGGTGGCGATCTCGGCGAGCCGGTCGAACGCCTCCTCGGCTTCGGAATCGAGGATGTCGTACTCGAGCAAGGTGGCGAGGCGGGCGGCCTCTTCGGCGGTTATTTCCATGAAGGCCTCTAGCGCAGCGCGGCGGCGATGTTGCCGCCGTCGACCGTGGTGACGTCGCCGGTGGTCTTGAGCGCCACCGCGTGATGGAAGAAGGCCTGCGCGACGTCGTCGGCGGTGACCTCGCGGCCGAGCAGGTTGCCGCGCATGTAGTCGCCCTCGCTGACGCCGCGCGCGGCGGCGCGCTGGGTGATCATGTCGGGGGTCAGCAGCCCGCTGCGGATGCGATCGGCGTTCACCGCATTGGCGCGGATGCCCTCGGCGCCGTAATCGAGCGCGTATTGGCGCACCAGCAGCAGCGTGGCCGCCTTGGGCAGGCCGTAGGGACCGAAATTGGGGCCCGGATTGACCGCCTGCTTCGAGACGTTGAAGAGCAGCGCGCCGCCGGTGCCCTGGGCGCGCATCACGCGCACCGCCGCCTGCGCGACCGTCTGGTGCGCGAAGAAATTCAGCTCGAAGCTCTCGCGCAGGCGCGCCTCGTCGACCTCGCCGATGCGGCCCTGCCAGGCCGCCCCGGCGTTCGACACCAGGATGTCGAGCCCGCCGAAGCGCGCGCACACGGCATCGAACGCGGCGCGCACGGACGCCGGATCGGTGACGTCGCAGCCGAGCGCCAGCGCGCTCGCGCCGAGCGACCTGGCGATCGCCTGGGCCGCCGCCGCGTCGCGATCGAGCAGCGCGACCTCGGCGCCCTCGGCGGCGAACCGCCGCGCGGTCGCGGCGCCGATCGCGCCGGCCGCGCCGGTGATCACGGCGACCTGGCCGGCCAGCGGCTTGTCGACGCCCTTGCCGAGCTTGGCCTGCTCGAGCGACCAGTACTCCATCTCGAACAGCTCGCCCTCGGGCAGCGATTCGAATCTGCCGATCGCCTCGGCGTCCGTGATGGTCCGGATCGCGTTCTCGGCGATGTCGGCGGCGATCTTGGCGTCCTTGAGCGTGCGGCCGAGCCCGAACAGGCCGAGCCCGGGCACCAGCACGACGCGCGGCAGCGGATCGAGCGCGCGCTTGGGCGGGCTGCGCCCCCGATTGTTGCGCGCGAAGTAATCGCGATAGGCCGCGATGAAGCGCTCGACCGCCTCGCGCGCCGCGCGCCGGAAATCGTCGAGATGCGCGGCGTCGGGCGGCGGCACCAGCAGCGGATAGTTCTTGG
>Ga0335076_10006814_pt1 | contig 11527 bp, 11 predicted proteins | sample Lox_Sample_25_FD_206717 | JGI IMG/M metagenome (GOLD analysis project Ga0335076, IMG submission 206717) | Soil microbial communities from Loxahatchee National Wildlife Refuge, Florida, United States - Lox_Sample_2.5 | ecosystem: Environmental > Terrestrial > Soil > Wetlands | place: USA... | reverse complement strand
GGCGGCCCGAACATCGGGTCGGTCGCCGTCGGACTGCCGACGGGGTTGAAGTTCTCGCACTCGGCGTTCGTGACGAAGAAGACCTGCGTCACGAAGAGCGGCAAGAAGGAGTGCACGACGGTCACGCAGATCAAGGGCCTCGGAGTTTCCGGCGCCAGCGTGAAGTCGGTCGCCCTCAAGGGCGGCAAGCTGGTGATCACGGTGAAGAAGGCCGCCGGTAGCGTGTCGGTGAACCTGAGCGGCCCGGTCCTGACCGAGAGCAGCTCGCTTCAGACCAAGGTCAAGAAGCACAAGGTCAAGACCCTCACGGTGAACCTCAAGATCGGGACCACCACGGTCCCCCTGAAGTTGACGGCTCACTAGACGGCCGGCTTCCCGGATGCGACTGAGTTTTTGGGCCACTATGGCCCGAAAGCTCAGTCGCTTCGGACCTCGTCCCGCTCCGCCGGCGCAGGTTCGGCTGTCGGGGTGGGCCCGCTTGGAAGCGCCGGCGCTTCGCCCGACGGTCCAAGGGCACCGTTCTCCGAGGGCGTCGGCTCCGCAGTCGCCTCGCTCGGGCGCATCGCCTCGAGCACCGGCTTGACGAGATCGATCGGCATCGGGAACACGACCGTCGAATTCTGCGTCGCGCCGATCTCGCGGAGCGTCTGCAGGTAGCGCAGCTGGAGCGTGGTCGGGTTGCGGCCGATGATGTCGGCGGCTTCGGCGAGCCGGGTTGCGGCCTGGGCCTCGCCCTCGGCGTTGATGATCTTCGCGCGGCGCTCGCGCTCGGCCTCGGCCTGCCTTGCGATCGCGTGCTGCATCCGCTCGGGGATCTCCACGTCCTTGATCTCGACCGTGGTCACCTTGATCCCCCACGGCTCGGTTTGGGCGTCGATCACCTGCTGGAGCGACTCGTTCAGGCTCTCGCGCTCGCCGAGCAGATGGTCGAGGTCGACGCCGCCGAGCACCGAGCGGAGCGTGGTCTGCGCGATCTGGAGCGTCGCGTGATGGAAGTTCTCGACCTGGTTGATGGCCTTGTTGGGGTCGACGACGCGGTAGTACGCGACCGCGGTCACGCGGACCGGGATGTTGTCGCGTGTGATCACCTCTTGCGGGGGGACCGTAAGCGTCACGGTTCGAAGCGAAACCCTGACCATCCGATCGATCGTCGGGACGAGCAGGATCAGCCCCGGACCACGCAGGTTCATGACGCGTCCGAGGCGGAACACGACTCCACGCTCGTATTCCCGCAGGACGCGGACCGAGGCCCCGAGAACCGTGAGCCCGATCACGAGCAACACGACAAGCACGATTACAACAGCCAAGATCATCGGATCAACTCCCATTCCTCGGCGCGCCGCACGCCGACAGTCAGGCCGTCGAGATGATCCACGACGACCGTATCGCCCGCCCGCAACTCGTGCGGGTCCTCATCGTCGAGTATCGACCGCCGCGCGGTCCATAGCGCCCCGTCGACCATGACGCAACCGGTCGGGTCGGCCCAGCTGCGCACAACTCCCAGATGTCCGATCAGGCTCTCTGGTCCGGCTTTGATCCCACGCCGGCGCACCGCGAGTCCCTTGCCGACGGTCAGAAGCATCACTCCGCCCGCGGTGCCCGCGAGCAGCAGCGCCGCCACCACGCCGAGCGCGAGCCCGCCGCCGAGTCCCATCACCGCGAGCACCGCGCCCACACCGATCGCGATCACTCCGGGTCCGCCCAGCACCCCGAGCGTGGGGACATGCGCTTCGAGCAGCACCATGATCGCCCCGACCATCAGCAATGACACGCCTAATGCGGTCATGTCAATACTTTAGCCCCCGTTTACGCTCGCAAATTGTTGAGCCTCGATTTACGAGCCCGGACCGTTCGCGGACGTACCGGACGCGTGGGACGCGAGCGACTCGGCCGCTCGCGCGATGATCTCCACGCAGGCGTCTAGATCGATGCAGGTCGAGTCGAGCGCAAGGTGGTAGAGCGCCGGATCCTGGATCTGGACCCCGTAGAACTGGCGGCAATACGCCTCGTGCGCGCGGTCGAACTGCGCGCGGGCGCGGTCGGCCTCGCTCGGCTCGAGCCCCTGGATCCTCACCGCCTGCAGGGTGCGCCGATCAGGTGGCCCGTCGAGGCGCACTCGGAGCGCGCCCGGGTGCTCGCGGAGCAGCACGACCGCGCCGCGCCCCAGAATCACCCCTTCTCCGGTCGCGACCTGCTGGCGCAGCACCTCCTCCGTGGCGCGCCGGAAGTCGTCCGCGGACAGCGCCTCGCCCGGAAGCGGGGTCGGCACGCCAGTGTCGCCCCCGACGAACCCGGTCAGCACCCGCTCGAGCCAGCCGGCGCTGACCTTCTCGTCGTGCGCCGCCGCGTCGTCGTAAGAGACCTCGAGGCGGTCGGCGACCGCGAGCGGAATGGCGCGGTCGAGGAACGGCACCTCCAGCCGGCGCGCCAGGGACGGGCCGATGATGCTGCCGCCGGCGCCGTACGCGGCCGAGAGCGCGACCAACCTCGTCACGAGAAGATCATCCCCCGATTCGCGCCGTGTGAAAAGTGCCGGCTCAGCGCGTGCGTCCGGCGTGGAGCGCGCGGGCGTACGTGCTCCGCTTCACGCTGAACATCGCCGCGTCGGCGCAGCGGAGCAGCCCGTCCGCGTCTTCGGCGTCGATCGGGAACACCGCGCGCCCGATGCTGATGCCGAGGTGGAGCCGATGGCCGTCGATCACGAACGGCCGCGTCACCGCGGCCGCGAGGCGATCGGACACGTCCTCGGCGTCGGCCGGCGCGGTCTTCGAGTCGATCAGCACCGCGAACTCGTCGCCGCCGAGGCGGGCGACGGTGTCCTCGGCGCGCGTGCACGATGCGAGGCGCTTGGCCACGGCGACGAGCAGGTGGTCGCCGACATCGTGTCCGAACTCGTCGTTGACCGGCTTGAAGCCGTCGAGATCCATGTAAAGCAGCGTCACCGGCTGGATCTCCTTGCGGGCACGGTAGATCACATCCCGAAGCTGGCCGGTGAACTGCAGGCGGTTGGCGAGCCCGGTCAGCTGGTCGTGCATCGCCTGGTGGGTCATCTCGTCCACCAGACGCCCGTTCTGGAGCGCGGTGGTCGCCTGGGCGGCGACCCCGGACAGGCGGTCGAGCAGGTCCGGAGCCGGCCTCAGGCGCTCCGGATGGTCGAACACCGAGACGATCAGGAGCCCGAGGAATGAGTCGGCGCTGACGAGCGGGACGAGGATCGTCGCGGCGAGCCCGAGAGCCAGCAGCATCTCGAGCAGCTGAGGGTCGTCGATCGTCTCGTCGACGAACAGCGGCTCCAGGCTCAGATCCTTGATCATGCGGTGCAGCGGGGTCCCTGGGATCGGGTCCCACATGGTCTCCTCCGCGTCGACGGTCCCGTCCCGGGTCGTCGTCACCGCGCGGCGCACGAGCACGCCGTGGGCGGCGTCCCATAGGCACACTCCGACACGGTCGCAGTCGACCACGAGCGGCACCGCGTCGGCCAGCCGGGTGGCGACCTCACGGCTCGTGCCCGCGGCCGCCAGTGCGCGCGCCAACGACAGCAGCGCGCTCGACTGCTCCGAGCGCCGCTTCGCCTCCATCAACGCCGACGCGCCGTCGAGCGCGGTCGCGGCGTAATGCGCGTACACCTCGAACAGCTCTCGCTCCTGGGCGAGGAACTTCTGGCCGGTTGGGCGCAGCGCCAGCAACCAACCGTACTCGCGGCGGTTCGAGCGCACCGGTACGACCAGCCACGAATCCGGATGCGTCGGGGGCCTGCGGTGCAAGAGCTCGTCGACGTATTCGGCTACCCCTTCCTGCTCGAATCCCTTGTGGTGGCAGTGAAGCTCGCCTCCCGGGCCGACCTGCACCGCGAGCAGGTACCGGTTAGCCCTGACCTCGAGCGCCGCCCGCGCGGTGATCCGGGCCAGCACATCGTCGAGGTCGTCGGCTGCGATCAGGTCCGACGCGGCGGCGAACACGCTGTGGAGGCGCTCCGTCGTTGCGTCGAGTTGATGCTGGAGCGCCGCGATTTTCTCGGGGGAGCCGCCCGGTGCCTCCGCCTCGACGTCCCATCTGACGCGATAAACGCAACATGGCGCCCCCATTGCCTGGCACGTCTCGTGCTCGACGATCGCCGGACCCTGCCCGAACAGAACCGTCCCGCACGTGAGCAGTCCGCGCGTCCACTCACAGTGATCGGGACTGCGCGGGAATCCCCCGGCCGCCACGGCGACGACGTCGGCGAAGCCCGGACCGGAATCGGTGACGTCGAGCTTTGTGGCGGTGCTGAACTCCGCGGTGCTCGTCGCGATCGCGCCATAGACGTTCTCGGGCGAGCCGAGCGAGCGAAGCATCGAAGCGACCTGCGATCCGCTGAGCCGGCGGGCCGTGTCCTCGCCGACCGCGTGGGCGAACTGGGGATGGTGGGTGACGAGGCCGCCGGCGCCCCAGAGGGCGACGGCCTCGTCGTAGGCGATCCAGTTCGTGATGTCGCACAGGTAGGCCGCGGTTCGCTTGCTGCCTGCCAGCCGCAGGACCTCGGCGACGGCGTCGTCGCCTCCGAACGCGCGTACCCGCGCGAGCAGGACGGCGCTCATGGAGCACGAGAAGTGGTCTCCTCGATCGGTCGCGGTTGCCGGTTCATGCTGCGGGCGCATCATCACCCACATATCGGTGACGGGGACATGATCGATGCCGTAGTCACGACCGTCTGGACGAACGACCTCTCTCGTTTGCCGCTGAGGCGTTTCCGTGTCGTTTCCAGTCCGTAAGGGCCGGCGTTGATAGCGTCCGGTTCCTCGACCTTCGACCCTCTGGAGCGGCAGATGACCAGCGCGAACATCAAGGGCTTGGTGACCGACATCGCGGGGCTGCGCGAGAGCGCCGGCACGCACATCGGGTACACCGACTGGCAGGAGATGACGCAGGAGCGCGTCAACCAGTTCGCCGACGCGACCGACGATCATCAGTTCATCCACGTCGACGTAGAGCGGGCCAAGCAGACGCCGTTCGGCGGGACGATCGCTCATGGCTTTCTGACCCTGTCGCTCGTGGCGCCGGTCAGTCAGCAGCTGATGAAGGTCACCGATTCGGTGATGGGCGTCAACTACGGCCTGGACCGGGTTCGCTTCCCGACACCGCTCCCAGTCGGCGGGCTATGGCGCGGCGGGATGGAGATCATCGAGGTGACCGACGTTCCCGGCGGCGTGCAGATCAAGGCCCGCATCACGATCGAGGTCAAGGACTCCGAGAAGCCGGCGTGCGTCGCGGAGTCGCTCGTGCGTGTCTACGGCGGCGCCTGAGGTGAGCATCGACGTCGAGAACCTCGTCGCGATCGACGTTCACGTTCACGCCGAGCGCAATCACTCACATCCCCAGGATCCGGTCACGACCGAGATTCTCGAGGCGGCCGCCCGCTACTTCGGCGGCAGCCCGCCCCAGCCGAGCGCCCGAGAGGTTGCCGACTACTACCGCGAGCGCAACATCCTCGCGGTCATCTTCACCGTCGACGACGAAGCCGGCATGGGCCGCAAACGCCTGGGCAACGCTGAGGTGCTCGAAGCCGCCCGGGCCAACCCGGACGTGCTGATCCCGTTCGGGTCGGTTGATCCGCATAAGGGCAAGCTCGCGATCCGCGAAGCGCACGAACTGATCGAGTCCGGTGTGCGCGGGTTCAAGTTCCACCCCAACACCCAAGCGTTCTGGCCCAACGATCACGCCTTCTACCCGCTCTATGACGTGATCGCCCAGGCCGGGCTGATCGCCCTGTTCCACTCCGGCACCACCGGCATCGGCGCAGGCATGCCCGGCGGCGGCGGCGTCCACCTCAAGTACTCAAACCCGATGTGCATCGACGACGTCGCCGCGGACTTCCCGGGCCTGGACATCATCCTCGCCCATCCGTCGTTCCCGTGGCAGGAAGAGGCGCTCGCGATCACCGTCCACAAACCCAACGTGTACATCGATCTGTCGGGCTGGTCCCCTAAGTACTTCCCCGACATCCTCGTCCAGTACATCAACACCCGCGCCCAACACAAGATGTTGTTCGGCTCGGACTTCCCCCTCATAAGCCCGGACCGCTGGCTCGCGGACTTCGAAAAGCTCCCGATCAAAGACGAAGTCCGACCGCTCGTCCTCAAGCAGAACGCGGCGAAGCTACTCGGGCTCTGGAGCGTATCGCCATCCCCGTAGTGCAGAAAATCGGTGCTATTGGGGCCACTCCTTGTGCAACTTCAGCGCACAGGGGTTTACAAAGTTTGGCGACGGGTATTCGCGCGGCAGCCGGTGTGGCCAAATCGCTTGACGAGAAGCGGCTTCGGTCGCACTCGCCTCTCCTCTCCTCCCTCACTCGGCGGCAGTCCCAATGGCTGTCGCCGGGTGTCGTTTAGATGCTCGCGCCCGAGAGGATCACCTCGGCGTCATACCTCGGCGTCTCGGTGATCGCGCGCCGGTAGACGCGTTCGGATCTCGCTCGCGCCGGATCGATCGCGGTCCGCGTGGCCAGTTCGCGCAGCACGACCTCCATCTCATATTGCGCGAAGGCCCCGCCCAGGCAGCGCCGGACGCCACCGCCGAATGGGATCCAGGTGTACGTGCCCGGCGGTCTCGACAGGAACCGCTCGGGCAGGAACCGCTCCGGCTCGGGATAGATCTCCGGACGGCGATGAACGAGGTAGATCGACGGAACGACCTTGACGCCGGCGGGAAGCTCGTATCCGCCGAACTCCATCGGCGCCTTGAGCGTTCGGTTCACGAGCGAGATCACCGGTCGCAGGCGAAGCGTCTCGTACACGACCGCCCGCAGGTACTCCTCCTTACCCGCTCGAACCTCACAGGAGAGCCGCCTCAGCTTGTCGGGATGGCGCGCGAGTCGCTCGACCGCCCACGCGAGCGCGGTCGCGGTCGTCTCGTGGCCGGCCACGAGCAGCGTCAGCAGCTCGTCGCGCAACTCGCGGTCGGTCATCGGCGAGCCGTCCTCGTGGGCGGCGGACAGCAGCATCGACAGGATGTCGTCCCGCTGCTCGGCGTTACCTTCGGCCCGTCGCGCCGCGATCACGCTGTAGATCAGCAGATCGAGTCGCTCGATCTGGCGCGCGAACGGCGGAAAGCTCGGGATGCGCTCGGGCCCGAGCGCGATCAGGAACCCCACCCATCGCGGATCGGTCAGGCGGTCGAGGACGCGCCGGAGCTCGACCCGGAGCGTGATGAGCCGCTCGCCTTCGTCGAGCCCGAACACCGCGCGGAGGATGATCTCGAGCGTCACCGCCTGCATGCGCGGGCGGACGCGGATCGGCGTTCCGCTCGGCCAGCGCTCGATCTCGGCCCGGGCGATGTCGGCCATCAGAGCGCCGTAGCTCTGCATCCGCGCGCCGTGGAACGATGGGAGCATCAGCTTGCGCTGCGCCATGTGCTCGGATCCGTCGAGCAGCAGCAGCGAATGCTCACCGAGGATCGGGAGCAGGATCCGGTTCGCCTCGCCCGCGTTGAGCAGGCGGGGATCGCCGGTGAAGACCGCCTTGACATCCTCGGGGTTCGAGAGCATCACCCACGTCCCCTCGTGCGCGATGGTCAGCCTGAACGTCTCGCCGAAGCGCTTGCGGCACTCCGCCATCATCCATTGGGCCCGCCGGAACCAGATCGCGGTCTGGAGCGCCCGCGGCATTCGCGGCCCTGGCGGTAGAGCGGTTTCGGTCATACCGGTCGTCAGGCTAGTGGGCCGTCAGCGTATCGGCGCCGGGCAATGGGTATAAGGGGACGCTCATGACCACCGAAAAACACATAACAGTGCTCGGCGCAGGCAGCACGATGGGCCGTGCGATGGCTCGCAACCTCGCGCGTGCGGGCTTCGAGGTGAGCGCGTGGAACCGGACCCGCGAGAAGGCGTCATCGACGCGGCCGAGGACGCGCTCCCGGGCGTTCGCGACGGCGCCGTCTGGCTCCAGATGAGCACGATCGGCGAGGTCGGGACCGAGCGTTGCGCCGAGATCGCCGGCGCCCACGGGGTCATGCTGTTCGATGCTCCCGTGCTCGGCACCAAGCAGCCCGCCGAGCAGGGCACGCTCGTGATCCTGGCGTCGGGCCCTGACGACGCCGGCGCGAGGGCCGCGGTCCAGCCGATGTTCGACGCGGTCGGTCAGAAGACGATGTGGCTCGGAGAGGCGGGGGAAGGCACGCGGCTGAAGCTCGTCGCCAACGCCTGGGTGCTGACGGTCGTCGAAGGTGGTGCCGAGACGATCGCCCTCGCCGAGGGACTCGGGCTCGACCCCGCCCTGCTGTTCGAAGCGATCGACGGCGGTGCGCTCGACCTCCCGTACCTGCGGATGAAGGGCAAGGCGATCGCCGAGCGCGACTTCGAACCGTCGTTCCGGCTGACGCTCGCGGCCAAGGATGCACGGCTGATCGAGGAGTCGGCCCAGCGCCGCGACCTCGACGTGCCGCTGTTCAGCACGATCCGACGCCGGCTGGCCGAGGGCGCGAAGGACCACGGCGACAAGGACATGAGCGCGACCTACTGGACCAGCGCGCCGCGGACCGGTCAGTAACCGTCGGGCGCGTGCTCGGCCTCGAGCAGCTGCTCGGGCGACTCGACGATCGTCACGAGATCGGCGACGCCCGTCAGGTCGAGCAACCGCTGCACCTGGTCGCCGCCTCTGGTCACGGCCAGGCGCCGGCCGGCCTCCTCGGCTCGCTGCTGGGCCTTGACAAGGAGATGCAGGCCGGTCGAGTCCATGAACGCGAGCCCCCGCAGGTCGAGCAGGATCAGATCGGAATCCGAGCCGTACGCCTGTTCCAGCTCTCTCTGGAGCACCGGGCTCGTCACGAGGTCGAGCTCGCCGGTCACGGTCAGCGTGGTCACCCGACTGGTCGTCTGCGTTTGTACGCGGAACTCGCTTTGCACCCTCGCTTCTCCCCGGGCCCGCTCTCGGACCCGGGGCAAAGCTACCACGGTGTAGCTCAGTAGGTGCGGCGATGGTCGCGCATCGCCACCCGCAGCAGCTCGTGGCCGCCCGACTCGCTCACGGTGAGCTCGTCGGTGATAGAGGCCAGCGACTCCCGCCACCCGAACCCGGGCGCTTCGCCGTCGGGCCGACGGCTCGTGCCGGCTCGCAGTGGGGAAACCGCGAACTCGAGCAGCTGATCGTGAGCCCCGAGGGCCACGCTGATCGAGGTGCTCTCCGCGGCCTTCTCTGCGTGGGCGCCGAGGGCGTCGGTAACCAGGTACACGTCCGCGCAGCGATCGAGCGAGAAGCCGGCGGTCGGCGCCAGCGCCCGGCCGATCCGCCCGAGGATCGGTGCGAGCAGCTCGACCGGAGAGACCGTCAGAAGGATGTCTCCGGAGAGACCGGTCGGAAGTCTCGCCTGCCACACCTCGGGTCCGTCGCTCGCTTCGCCGGACTCGTCCCCGGCGGGCGTGCGAGCGCCGGCAGCTCCCCGGAAACAGAGGCGCACCTCTGTTCCACCTTCCGGCGCTCGGATGAACTCGGCGCGATCGGCCACGGCGCTCATCAACGCCAGGCCGACCTTCAGCCCGTCCTGATCCGGCGTGCCCTCTCTGATGCCACGTCCGTAATCGCGCACGTGCACGTCGAGCCCAGCCGGCCTGGCCGCGAGGTCGACCGAGAACGGTCCGCGTTGGTCGCTGTACGCGTGCTGGATGACGTTGTTGCACGCCTCGCTCACCGCCGTGTTGATGTCGCTCATCAGCTCAGGATCGAACCCGAGCGCCTCCCCGGTGGCCGACGACATGCTTCGGACCAGCCTCGCCGCCTCGGGTCGGCTGGTCAGCTCGAGGCGAACCCTCGGTGAATAGATCTCTCCGCTCATAGTCCTCGCCTGCGCCGGCAGCGTCGTGTGGTTAAGCAAGGGCTACCCACAGCGCCGGAAGGCAAGCGCGCGAATTGCAACGTGTGGTGTGTGCTTCCTCTGTGGAAGCCCTCCTCGGGGCTCAGCCGGCGACGGCGGCCGCGTCGAGCCGGAGCATCGATCGGCGCAGCAGTCGCGAGACGTGCATCTGCGAGCAGCCGATCCGCTGGCTGATCTCGCGCTGCGTGAGGTCGTCCACGAGGCGCAAGCTCACTACCTGGCGCTCGGTCTCGGTGAGCGAGGCCCAGCCGGAGGCGAGCATCTGACGATCTTCGACGAGTTCAAACCCCTCGTCCTCGTCGCCCAGCGTCTCGCCCAGCGCGGAGCGATCGTCATCCTCACGGGCGATCGGGGCGTCGAGCGACGCCGGATGGTAGTTGTGGGCGGCATCGAGCGCCTCGATCACCTGCTCGGTAGGGCAGTTGAGCACATTGCCGAGCTCATCGACCGTCGGCGAACGACCGAGGCGCGCTGATAGGCGCTCGGTGTGCCGGCTGGCCGCCAGGGCTCGCTCCTGCAGATCGCGGGGGACGTGCACGCTCCACCCCTTGTCGCGGAAATAGCGCTTGAGCTCGCCCATGATGGTCGGGGCGGCGTAGCTCGTGAACCTCTTGCCCCGTCCGGGTTCGAACCGCCTGATCGCGTTCAGCAACCCCAGGCTCGCGACCTGCACAAGGTCGTCGAGCGGCTCGCGGCTATGGACATATCGGAGCGCCAGCTTGCGTGCGAACGGGATGAAACGCTTGACCAGCTCGTCGCGGGCGTCCGGGTCCCGATCCTCGTGGTAGACGACGAGGAGTTCCTCGTCGGGGAGACGCGCGAAATCGCGCGCCTGTACGGCAACGGACATTTGGACCTCCGTTTGGGCTATTCCAACGCGAGGTCCGTGCGAGGTCCGCGGGAGCGACCCGTGCGTCCGTCCCAGTGCTTTTAGTCAAACCGCAGCGCTGCGACCCGCGGTCGCAGCGCAGTCAGCTTGCGTTAAGTCTGTCCGCGATGCGCGGTCGCGAAACCTTCAGGATTCGGGCAGCGCGAACGAGCCGCCGTGCCGATCCCCGGTTCCCCGCAGGTCCTCCTCGATCGCCGCGGCGGTCCGGAGCGCCCGCGGCAGGAAATCGCGACGGAGCGCCGCGATCGAGGCGCGGCTTGCGTGCACCGACACGTTCAGCGCGGCCGTGACCGCCCCTGCGGAATTGTGGAGCGGAACGGCCAGCGAGCGAAGCCCCTCCTCGAGCTCCTGGTCGGTGGCCGCGTAGCCCTGCCGGCGCACGGCGTCCAGGATCGCGCGGAGCGCATCCTTGTCCTTGACGGTGTATGGGGTCAGCGGCACTATCTCGATCCGCTCGAGCCGTTCCTCGAGCTCGTCATCGGGGAGGCCGGCGAGCAGCACGCGCCCCATCGAGGTCACGAATGCCGGCAGGCGAGTGCCGACCGCGAGCGTGATGCTCATGATCCGCCGCGTCGGGACGCGGGCGACGTACACAACGTCGAGCTCGTCCAGCACCGAGATCGAGCACGACTCGTTGACCTCGGCGACGAGCGCCTCCATGTGCGGGAGCGCGACCTCGGGCAGACTGAGACTCGACAGGTAGGCGTATCCAAGCTCGAGCACGCGTGGTCGGAGCGAGAAGCGGCCTTGGGAGAAGTTCACGTACCCGAGCTTGACCAGCGTCAGCAGGAACCG
>Ga0335076_10006813_pt1 | contig 11528 bp, 13 predicted proteins | sample Lox_Sample_25_FD_206717 | JGI IMG/M metagenome (GOLD analysis project Ga0335076, IMG submission 206717) | Soil microbial communities from Loxahatchee National Wildlife Refuge, Florida, United States - Lox_Sample_2.5 | ecosystem: Environmental > Terrestrial > Soil > Wetlands | place: USA... | reverse complement strand
CGACCCACCTACCGACGCAGAGGTATTCTGGCAAGGAGGAAACAAGTTCAATGAACTTTTACGGGCTCTTCTCGAGTATCTTGCGTCAACAGACTTTGTCGCCCCTCCACCTTCTGTTTAGCGCTGACTCGTATTTAGAACGTATCAACCGAGCGACTTATAAAGTTGAAGATTGAAGCATTTGATTCGGGGATAAAACCCCTTATCCGGCATCAAAGACCCTACTTTTCCGGCCACGAAAGTTCCCTCATAAAATCCCTTCTCAACCTCCGCGGCAGCGCAATCGGGACTCCGATAAGTCATGTCGCCGATGAACTCTTGCTCCATTTTACGGACCTTGTTGACGCGGATCTCGCGACGAGTATTCTTCTCTCGTACGTTCAGGGTTACATTGAGGCGCGGAACAGGTATGATGAGACGCAGGGGACGAGTGATGTGCCAGTGCCAGGGACCAGTGGTGTTGTTTTAACGCTCAAGGGGTTGGCGGTGATAGTGAGGAAACTTTCGCCGGCGCAGGTTGAGATGAATTTGTCGAGAATTGGCCCCCTTGCAATCACTGTATTCCCCCACCATCCCCTCCAAAGCATTCTTCCCCCCCATTTCAGTTTGTACGTGGCGCTAACATTTGGTAGACGTTGTATGACGAAGACACGGAAGTGCGAAGACAGAGTGTTGCGATGTGCGTATCACTTTTCCTTGTCCTGGGCGACGAGAATCAAGTGTTTGAAGCGTTGAGAGGGATTGAAAAGGATGCCAGTAAACTGAATCTTTTGCATTATTATTTTGAACACGCAAAACGACAGGGTGGCGAGGCCGCCTAATCGGTGCGAACGTCTCTCAGGCGGGTCGACTAGAATCGTGATGGTCTGGAGGTTGTCGGCGGCATTGGAGGCCCTGGTATAGTATTTATACCCCCCTTTTCTCGTGTACGTTTGTGGATTTGGAATGCGTATTGCTTGTATGCAGGGCACGCGTTGCAATTGCTCCCGTTTTTTGAATGTTAGCAATGTTGTTTCTTGTCTTTCTCGGTTGTGCTTGTCAATTCTGTACACTATAACTAATATAACCTCACTTAATCCTCACAACGCTCTTGCCTCAAAGATGCATCCGGGCTCCCCCTCGGAGCGAACGATTTTGGTCATTCTATTCCTTCGTGGCAGCTGGTTCGGAGTCTGTTTTATCCAGTCCGAGAAGGCGCTGGCTGCGTCCTGATTCTTGACCTTGTCGATACGCCGTCCGGGCACTCTCACTCCACTACACATCACACTCAGTATTTCATCAACATCTGAAAAACAAGATGAGGGGCGAGACCATCATGCTTGGGACGTGTCTGATTGGTGGGTGATGTCGGACTTCATTTTTGGCCGAGTAGCTCCATACCATTGCAGTGACGAGGGCTGCTGCGCCGCCTAGAATAGCCGTGTTCCGGGCCCAGTTGTTGGGACATGACCAGAAGCCGCCTTTATAGTTACCCGTGAGTATGGATTAGGATGGGAGATGGATACCTGTGGGGGACCTGCGCAAGAAGTGATAAGCAGCTGGGGCGGAGAGAGGGAGAGGAGGGTAGGGAAGGTTCGGGGGAGATACCAGACCCATGGAGGGTACCAATAATGGCGCTAGTTATGGTTAGAGCAAGGGATGGATGGTGCAGCTGTGTACCATTGCGTGCGCGTGTCAATTGGCGATAATGGAGCGATGGATGGCCCTGTCAGGATGGCAAATACTGGAGACGGTGATGCCGTCCCGTCGGCTCCCGTGGTATATGGCGGCCGCCGCCATCTCGGATGTGACGATCGCGAGGCACACACATGCACCTCTCGCATCACGACCTCATTCTCCGTCGTCTCTCTCATCTGGAAGGGAACAGCCATCTCCAGCGCATCGAATAGCACTGCCAAGACTGCTGCTGCATGATCACGGCAGACGGCCCTCAGTCGGCCCCCGCGACTGACGTACCGCCCCTGCTCAAGTCTCGCGCCTCTAACCCTCAGGGCAACGTCTTCATCGTAGGCGAATCCCCTGAAGACAGGGCACGAAGAGAACGAAAACGACAGCTCAAAATCCTCAACACAAAAGCATGGGCTGGCGAGACAGGTAACACGCTCCAAGCAAATCAAGTTAATAGGAGCAGTGTTTCAACTCGCGCCGTCGCTCGATTCGAGTTTGAAGAAGAATACCGCCTTTATCAAACGGCTACGCACAAGTTTGAATGGCGATAATCAGTCTGCGCTACTGAAGGATATTGCATTGCTTTCTTTGGAAAAGTATATTCCTGAGGTTGTGAGCGCAGCCTCGGAAGGTCTAACGAAATGCAAATCCGTCTCTGATATCCTTGCTGCTGTGGAGGTCCCCCCCTTTTTTTTGGTTTTTGGTTATATACTGCCCTCATTATTTGAGCCTGCCTGACCCAGGAAGGTGATTTCGGCATTACATCAACGGTTTGGACGGGAATTCACGCCTCTTCTCACCGTCAACATCCTCCGCTCCCTCGCACCCTCAAATCCTCAGCATTTATCCACTCTCTCCGCAGACCAGCGCGAGAAAGAAGAGTCCGCGAGATTAATCCGACAACGAGTCTTTCTCCGCGTGACAACAGAACTATGGCTCGTCGCAGTAGTCAGAACCATCGCCGACGCAGGTCCGCCAACCGAACCTTCTGTTGCAAAGCCCGCGGTCTCGCCCGCAGCAAAGTCCACCGCCAAAGCGAAGCCCGCAGAAGTCGATACAACACCCTTACCTTTGGTTGTGTTAAAGGAACTTCTGGGCATGGACAGAGAGCACGTTAATTTACCCCTCCTCGTCGCATTCACGAAAAACTTTTCCTACGACGTACTTGGTGTAAAGCAAACCAACGTCAAAAAACCCGTTGACATGTCCTCCGTCGTCGAAGATTCGAAAGAACACGAGGGGGGGATTATACCACAAGCCCAATCCGTCGATGAACCCCTTTGCTCACAGGACCTACAAGAGGCCTTCCGCACCATCGTTACCAAGTACTTTTCCAGCGTTAAATCCCACATCATCCTCAGCGCAAAGCACATCCGTGAACAAGATAGAAGGAACAAAGAAGCGTACGTGAAATCTGGCGAGGTCTTTGCAGACAGAGAAGCAGCATTCCAATCACTCGTTAAAACGCATGAAAAACTCGTTGCGAATGCCCAGGTTCTCGCGGATGCGCTTTCGTTGGAAATGCCTGAGATCCCAGACGTCGAGAACGACTCCCCCGCTGCGGAAACGTTGATTAGGGGGATTGGAACAGGGCCTTTGGGACGGGGGATGGAGGAGTTCGTTCCCGGGGGGGTTTGGGAGGAGGAGGAGGCGAAAAGGTTCTATGAGGATATCATTGATTTGAAGGATCGTGTGCCGCCGACGCTTCTTGAAGATGCAGGCAAGTCATCAATGGAGAAAACGTCACGGCCCGCATCGCCTGAATTAATTCGTGAATCAGAGGGCAAGGACGGTGATTCCGGGAGCGTCGACGGCGATTCCGTGAGTGATACGAGTTCCGATCATTCGTCTGTGGCCACGGAAGAAAAGCTTGTTGTCGATGCCAATACGACAATTATGAATAAGGGTGTCGGACAGAAAGTGGATTTATTATTGATGAGAATGCCTGAATCGAATAATCGGGATTTAATTGATGCTGTGGCCGTTGAATTCATATTTTTGAATTCAAAAGCAAGCCGCAATCGATTGATTAAAAAATTGATTGATGTCCCGAGGAATCGTCAGGATATTCTGCCTTATTATTCGAGGTTGATCGCGACATTGAGTCGGTATATCCCTGATATTGGAAAACTCGTCGTCGATGAGGTACGCACAAACTTCCCTCCGTTGCAACCCCTTATTCTACGATGGTTTCTTCCTGTCTTTTTTTTTTTTTTTTTGATTGACATTGGCAGTTGAGCAGTGACTTTCGCCGGCTGCAGAGGAAAAAGACGCTTACGGATGCGCGATATTTGAACGTTCGATATATTGCTGAACTTACAAAATTCCGGATTACACCGCACCACGTCGTTTTTCACATCCTTAAAGTCCTTCTCGAAGATTTCTCACACGCAAATATCGAACTCGTAGCTCAATTCCTCGAAGCATGCGGCCGTTTTCTCTACGCCTCCCCAGACACAGCATCCCAAATGTCAATAACCGTAAAGCCCGGTCTACCCTGTCCCTTATTTGTTGTCTGTTGCGCTTCCTGATTGTCGTAGCTGGAAACCATGCAACGCAAAATGAACACAACGCATTTAACACCGCAAGAACGTGCCATGCTCCAAAATGCATTCTACTACTGCAATCCCCCCGATCGCCCTGCCTACGCACCCAAACAACGCACCCCTCTAGAACTTTACATCCGCAAACTAATCTACCTCGATCTCTGCAGGGCAACCGTCTCCCCAACCCTCAAAAAACTCCGCCAACTTCCCTGGACCGATCCTTCCACTGTCTCCCTCCTCCAAAAGATTTTTGTCAAAGTGTGGAAAATCCGGTTTAGTAATATTTATTATTTAGCGCAGTTGGTGGCTTCGTTGGTGAGATATCACCCTGATTTTGTGATTATGCTCGTTGATTCGGTGTTTGAACAAGTCCGGACTGGGTTGGAGATGAATCTTTTTGTGCATAATCAGAGGAGGGTGGCGATGGTGCGGTATTTGGGGGAATTGTATAATTTCAGGGTTATTGAGACGGGCACGATTTTCGACACGTTGCATCTCTTGCTCACCTTTGGCTATGGTATGCAGAACTCATTGACCTTTTCGTGGGATCCACTAACTGGGTTGAAGAGGGTGGAAGACCCAGGGCTGGGGTTGTGAATCCTTTGGATTTGCCAAATGATTTTTTCCGAATTCATTTGGTTTGTGCTTTGCTTGATACCTGCGGTCAATGCTTCGACCGAGGCAGTTCAAAGAAGAAATTGGATCAATTCCTCGCTTTTTTTCAGGTACTCCCACTCTCTGGGCGGCGTTTAACAATAGTATTACATCTTCACTAAGGATCCGATTTCGATGGACGTCAAGTTTGAGATTCAGGATTTATTTGAGAAACTTCGTCCGAATGCCAAGATTCATGAGACGCTCGAGGAAGCGGCGGAGGCGCTCAATGAAATTGTCGCAAAACAGACCAAACGACCCGAAACTACGGAAGCTGTGGGTGATGGGAGTGATCCCAGTGAGAAATCGGATGATGAACGAGAAGAGCGTGCCCCCGGTGAAGAAGAACCGGTGGAAGATGACGAAAAACCAGAGGAGATGGAGGTCTCATCCATTTTAACACAACTTGCTAACTTCAGATTGACACCGCGGAAGACATGGAAGAAGAGGAAGAAGAGGACGTCGTATTATTCAATCGCCAAGTCGAACCCGAAGTTGATGAAGAATTCGACCGTGAATTCGCCCGCATCATGTCTGAATCCCTCGAATCTCGCAAGGCAACCGGGAAATCGGCCTTTGACGTGGAGCCTCCAACGTCCCGCAACCGCGTGGCCTCCAACGCTGGTGACCAAGGAGGCATTGGAACCCAGCAAGTGCAATTCGCCGTCATGTCCCGTCGCAGCAAACAAATGAAAGTCGTGGACGTTCCGAGCGAGAATGCCCTTGCCCAGACGACGTTGAAACATATTGAGGATGCGAAGGCTGAGAAGCAACGGATTAAAAATTTGGTATTGAATTTGGATCGGAAGAACGAGGAGGATGAGAGGAAGCAGATCGAGAGGAATGCGGCAAATAATGGGATTCGGATTTCCTATGGGGACGAGAAGAAACAGAAACGGCCGCCCCAGAGTAGTTGGAATTACAAGGATTGGTAGGATGCGTTATTAGGGGGCGTGGTTTTGCTGGATTTATACGGTATTGCGCTCATTATGTGGGTGAACTATCGACATGTTGGACAAGTCGAACTGCCGTTTTGCTTTGACTGCCGGATGGCAGGTATCCTCTAACCAGGTAAGAGAATTTGTGGCTCTTGATTGTGCGGCGACTCCGGTTCTGTATCTTAATTTGAATCTCTTACATTTCATCATCTCTCTAAGCGACTGTCAGGGCGAATGTTCATGCATGTTACGTGTTCAGATTTTAAATGCTTTCTCCCCAATGCGTGCCGATAACCATCAGGAGAACGCTCCGTATCCGGTTAACTAATTTAAGGATGGGCGATCCAATATTCGCATAAAAGCTCCTCCTTCAGTCATTGATAAGGTGACAAATCCAGCTGCGGGGAAATTCAACAGGCGATGAATTACTCTACATGTTTTTATCTGACGCCGGCGATGACTCCTTATCTACAGGGCGAGATGCATCTTCTTCCTTGCTTGATATGTCCTCCTTGCGCATATCCTTCTCCGGCGAAGCACCGGATTTCCCGTGAGATTCATCATCCCTCCGAGCCTGATCTTGGATTGACTCGCACCGCAAGAGACCCGTCACAGTCAGTGCCTCTGGAACCTCCTCCCTCCTAACATCCATTTTCCGCAGAAGAACCTTTTCCAGCTTGGTCACGCTCCTTATATCCCCCTCAAAGGGCTCGCGCCGGGCCGAGTATTCTTCCGCTTCTGCTCGATGTTCAAGAACAGCCTCATATCGTTCCGTCTCCGACATCTCGTCCCACTTTCTCAAGTATCCAGCGTTGCCCATAGGCACACGTAATAATCCACGCTCGTCAACCTCCTCCAAAACGTCCTTGTGAATTCCCTTATATTTCGGCAGCAACACAAACGGGACGTAGGTGAAATATTCTTCGCGGGTCAAAGGGCCGATACCCTTTTCTTGGGCATACAGACCAATGTGCAGGATATGGCGCCGAAGGGCGTCGTCTTGGGATTTATCCCACTCGACTTCGCGTTCGAGATCGTCGGCTCTGAAGTCGATGAGGCGAGAGAGGATCGGTTCGAGTTTTTGGCTAGCCAATTGGGCGATTTGTCTCTCGTCTTCGGGGCTGTAGGGACTCTCGTCCGCTTTAGCCTTGGTGGTTATATCCTCGTCCTTCACGTCTGTGTCTTTCAGGCTGCGATCTTCGTCAGGTTCAACGCGTCCGCGTTCCAAGTCGGGCCTTTCGCCGCCGTCGAGATCACCGTCGGCCCTCTCAACGTTTTTGTCTTCTTCCTCAAACTTCCCGTCTTCGAACGCGATATCTTCAGAGTCAGATTCAGATTCAGGGCTCTCCTCCAGAGATGTTGAAAATGTAACGAGGCCAGCGAGATCGTCCACGTCAAGAGGTTCGTTGTCATCGGGCGTCCCGCTGTCCTTGTGTTCTTCTGGCCCGATCGGTAGGGCGTTGGGATCGTGAACCGATGTTCCCTCCGCTTTTGGTGCCGAAAGTTGGGGATCCGAGTGTTTGGCTTCGAATTCCTGTGCGGCCGCACCATAGGCAGCATCCTCCAACTCCAATAATTTGTTGACACGGTATTGTAAGACCCGCCTCGCTCTCTCCGATTCCTCCCGTTCAGCGACTTGCGCCTCAAGTCTCGCCAACTCCCGATCCACCGTGTTCTTCAATCTCGTTGCGTCATCGCTCAAATCATTGTACCCATCAATGCCCCACCTATCTGTCTCAATAATCTGCTTGATATCCTCCGACATCGTCCTTCCAACGCCAATGTAGTCGTTCGTAAAAAGGTGTACTTTTAGCGCCGTTCCCGCGTAAGTGTTCCTGTGACAATACGAAATCCACATTTCAACGACATCAGGATGACCGTCTTTGATGGTGAGAAGTCGTGAAAACGTCTTGCGTTCGAATGTTTCGAAATTCTTTTTCATGGCGAAAGGGGCTTTAATAACGGACCAACGTCGAGTGTTGACGGGAAGTGGGACAGGACCGCTGCAGGGCAGACCAAAGTAGTATGCGGCACGGGCACAAAAGTCGGCGTAGAATTCGACGGGGGGCATGTAATGACCTCGAATTTGAAGTTGGGCAACTTTTATACCATATGGAGCGGTCAGTTTTCGAGGGGTTAGATAGACGTCTCGAACGTTTTCCGGCAGGTGTTCCTGCCAAAATTGATCGATGAGTTGTTCCTTCGTCAGTGCGGAAGTGGCGCGCTGGAACTCCTTCGGCTTTTTGACGCTCCGTTGGAGTTCTCCTAGACGAAGTTCTTGCATTCTCTGGTACAGGATTTTACAGCAAAAGGACCGCCGCTGATTAAGGGGTAAGTGTTTTAGGAGTTCGACAAGTGGCGACCATTCTCGACCAAGGGATTCGATGAAACCCATCCCGCCTCGTTCAATAGCATCTAGCATGTAATTCGTCATCCATTCTTCTGAATTTTCCTGTGCCAGCTTTGCTATCGCTACTTTCCGTTTGGGCGCCTTGTCGAGGTACCAATTGAAGATTTCCTCAAAGGCGTTGCGTGGAGCCCATTGGCCGTCAAAGGCCTTGTCGACTTGTCTGTAAAACTCGATGAAATCGTCGGGAACTTTGTCATAAATGGCTTGACGTGGTCCTTCGAATTCGACTTTGGGCATTTCTTCCGACTTGACTTCCCTTCTGTACAACTGCGCCGCGGTCCTGCCGTTAGCTGGGTACCCTATGGCCACTACCTGGGTGTCGAACCGAAGATTCGCCGCGACGTTGCTCGGAGACATATCCGAGGCGGCTATCATCAGCACGTAGCGGAGATGGGATCGATACTACCTGTCTTGGCAATGCTGCACTGGCCAATGGGACACGGGTTGATCCGTAGAGGACCCGTGGGAAGCCCAATTGAGAGGCTTTCATTCCTCTCAGCGACCGTCGATAACAAATGCGAAAATTCAGCAGGGCGTTGCTGGCCTGGTTCGAAATTTCTCACGGGGACTGTCAAACATTTGACCGACAGTGTGCCTCTCGCTCATCTCAAGCTTCTCGGTAGACAATTTCCACGCAATGCAATTCGGTGCATACTTCGTCAAATACCATTCGACAATCTGACTTCCTTAAAAGACATTAACAGATTGAGATAGATTCCGAAATTATATACAAACACCCCCAAAATAGTCCACATCGCCGATGTTTGGCCCATGAGTTTGAATAATTTACCGTAGTTAATCACTCTCAGATTTCACCTCTATCTAACTGGAATACAAACGATATACAAAACATGAATCGACCTTCAATTCTTCCTAAACTCGTTAGAGCAGGGACAGCTTGATCAAACAAAGCAGCCATTAGCTGTATTTCGAAGACCAGCTTCGGTGGCGGTTTTCTCTCGCTGAAATCAGACTTAGCTCTGTAGGATCCGTACGCAAGATTCGTTTCTTGCCCGAGAGATGCAAGCCACTGACCCGGTAACTCCATTTCTCCGAGGGTATACTGAAGAACTCCAAACATGCTCTTCAAATGACTTATCTCTTCTACATTCCATGACACTTGTTCCCCTTCCCAGGGAAGCCTCCACTTCTCTTCATCCTCGGCGTCATCTGGCATTATTCCTCGATGCATCAACCAACTTCCTTCCTGTTGTTGTTTCGAGCCATCGAAATGAAAGATAACCATTGCCATTGTACCGTCCGGCTCGATCCATTCAACAATCGTCCAGAATATACCATCTCGAACGACCACCGTCGCCGTTGCCCGAAGACCGGTAAAGAGACTCTCTTTCGATCTCATGTAATCCACCAGGAGGATTGTGATTGCGGACGATATTCGTCGTGTCGCGCAAGCTGGAGATATTCGCTTCTCTATTTCCATGGGGTCAGACGCATTCCCAGAAAAAGCAGGAAGCGGTCGCCGTGCCATCTTTCGCCGAAAGTCTTGAAACATCATGGCGTGCGGCAAGAGCATGGTGCATACCGACTTCCCCCTCGCATTGCGAATGTAACCCTCATTGCAATGGGCGACGACGGACTGGAGTCGTGCGTTCTGGTAGCTGTTAGCTTTACGATTCGAAACGGGAGGGTACGGCGCGCCCGGCCTCGCTGAGATCGCGTTCTGCAGTGATTAAGGCGCCATCGTCCGTCGCCTCGCCGACGTCCATGTACCAACCACAATAGTATGAATAGCTATTTTGTTTCAAGTCGGGAGAAAAGTGTTATAGTTATTGGAAGCCAACCGGTCGCTCACCCCGGTTTTATAAAGTGGGGGTTACGTATGCTCTGGTTTCGCTCTTCCGATCGCCTTATCAAAGAGCGACCAAATTATGACCCTGATTGGTGAGAATGCACAGATCGCATTTTTTTAATCGGGTCGCTCTTTTATCATACGACCCTTCGCCTTTACCACTCTAAATTGCGTTCCGAAGGACCAGGTGATGCATTCCGTGTCCCGCTCGAGCGTAACAAGCTTAGGAATTGGGGAAAGTTTATGCGACACGGGAGAGCAGTAACGCAGATGAGTTGTGCGCCCGTGATTTACTTAAGGTGGGCCGTGGGCCGTGGGCCGTGTTACATTCCAGCACTTACCCGTCAACAGGCAAAAGGCGAGCGTAATTAAGAAAGGTCGGATTGGACCGTCGTTCTTGATACACTAGTCCTCGCAAAACGACGTATGAGTAGCCCTGAAAGGGGGTTGCGAGCCCATCTCACGCCTCGACAATCCACCTCCGAAGGCCACATCATGACTGCCGCACATCGTATGGACACCGCATCGGCGCGCTATGTTGGGACCCCGCATTCTATCGCCATCCCCGGAAGCCCCGTAGGCCCTCCCCAAAATGCGAATCCGCTCGCTGCCAACACTGCCAATGAAGCCAACCTCCTTTCCGTCCGAAGGACAACTGCGCTTGAAAACGATCAGATCCGGGGGGTCGTGGCTATTAGTGGAAATCAGCGGGCCAAAAAACGCCCCGGCCGCGGCGGGATCAGCCAATGTGGAAGGTGCCGTAAGGCGAAGCGCGGCACTAAAGTATTATTCCCTACTTTATACGGATTTGCTAATATGACGTAGGAACGGTGTGTACGAGATTCACCTGATCAAGCCTGTCGGCCCTGTTCCCGTCGAGGTTTTTCTCGTCAAGAATGTGGTCCCAGTACCTTGGGCCTCGAAGCGGAATTGAAACTCGCTCTTCAAAGAGGCGAGCATACTCTTGACGCTCAAAATGATGTCCGAACGAACGATTCGGCTCTTGGGACCGGTCCCACCACCCAATATATTCCTGCCGCTCTATCTTTCGAGGTTACTGCCAACCTAGCCGCCCCCTTCGGTTTCACAATGCAGACAACCCCATCCTACAACCCTGAGATTTGGCATACCGCAATTGCATTTGACTGGAATGCTTCTGAGGTGGATTTTGAACAACGCCTCCAAGCATTTCTGGTGGAAAATTGTCTCTTTGCTTCCCCTGGCACCCAATCCGCAGTTTGCGATCTTATTCGGCGGGCAAGAACCGAACACATTCAAGGTACTATACTTTGGGAAACCATGATTAATTGCAGCATCGCCGCAATTCGGGCCTGTTTAAGCCTTCCCATTGATTGATTCCTAAAGTTATCGTTCCGGCATTTGGGGTCTAAAAGTTTTTGCTTTGCAGAGCATAATTATCATTGTTTATTGTCTTGCTGCCTGTGCTTTTGACATGGTGAAGTGCAAAGAGTTGCAACTTTCAATCATCCCATGAAAGAAAA
>Ga0335076_10006812_pt1 | contig 11528 bp, 11 predicted proteins | sample Lox_Sample_25_FD_206717 | JGI IMG/M metagenome (GOLD analysis project Ga0335076, IMG submission 206717) | Soil microbial communities from Loxahatchee National Wildlife Refuge, Florida, United States - Lox_Sample_2.5 | ecosystem: Environmental > Terrestrial > Soil > Wetlands | place: USA... | reverse complement strand
GCTCGCGCGCGACCATCAGGCCCGCAGCCCCCGCGCCGACGATCAGGAAATGAGTCATCCATCACCGTGTGTTCGATCGAGATCAACTCGGCTTATTGCCCGACAGCGCCGATTTCGCACGTTGAGTGACCATAGCAAAATTGATCCATGTTGCGCGCGCAGCACCTCATCGGTTCCAGCGACGCTGAGACACCGACCTCGCACCGGTCAGGTGCGCTGGGAAGACAACACAACCACCAAGTTAAGTTCCCAGAAACATTTTCAGGACTAAATCCCCGAATGCCACGTAAGCATCGGAATCTCGGCGAGGGCCTGCACTCACTGCTGGTGCGCGCGTACGGGATGAAAAAACGCGACTTCGCCCATGAGGCGGTCGACCGCGCAATGGCGGCTCTCAACGCCAATCGCGCCGCTGCGGCGCCAATGGTCGCTGAAGTGCTTTGGATGGGGCCTCCTCTGGCCTTCACCCTGCCCGGGCGGTATTGCTATATCTCGCGCACCTTCATACAGCGCTGTGCCTCCGATGCGCCGGCGGCCTTCGCGCTCGCTCATGAGATTGGACACCACGATCTCGGCCATTTGCGGCGCGCGGAAAGCTGGGCGGCAAATGCGGCCGGGCATGCTCCATTGAGATTCGCTGCACTCGTGCTGTCTCAATTGCCGAATTGGATATATTCCCGCGACATGGAGCTCGCCGCTGACGCCTATGCATTGGAACTCTGCCGCAAGTCCGGATTTGATCTGCGGCAGTGCCTTGAGTGTTTCGACATATTGAGCCGCTATATGCTGGACCACTACGATGTTGATGGGGTGTATGGCACCGATGAAGAGCTGGAGCTCGACCCCAAGCTCGCTGCCAACTCCATTGACCGACTTTACATCGAAGGGCGTCTTTGGATCGCACGACATCGTCGCTGGCATCCGTCGATCCACGAGCGTCGCCAAGCACTGCTTTCCCGGATTGCGAACAAGGATGAACCAAGAGGGGAAGCAACCGCAGCCGAGGGATCACGTTAGAGTGGATCGCGGGATCGCGAAGCCCTATCGCCGGCAGCGATAGCTACTATCGGATTGACTCGCTTGCGGCGGCGACCCTCACGGGGTCAAATCCTGCTCATGGTCGACATCCACCCCGCGCGTGCCCGTGCCGCTGGCTTCTGCCGGCGCTTCGGCTTGCGCGTTCCGATCCTGCTGGCGCCGATGGCCGGTGCTTGTCCCGCGCCGCTGTCGATTGCCGTCGCCAATGCCGGCGGCCTCGGCGCTTGCGGCGCGCTGTTGCTTCAGCCGCAGGCCATTCGGCGCTGGGCGGCGGAGTTCCGCGGCGGCAGCAATGGCGGCTTTCAGCTGAATTTGTGGGTGCCGGATCCGCCGCCGCAGCGCGATCGCGCGCAGGAATCGGAGCTCCGCGCCTTCCTCGCGCAATGGGGCCCCGCGGTGCCGGAAGCGGCCGGCGATGTGACGCCGCTGGACTTCGCCGCGCAATGCGAAGCGCTGCTCGACGCGGCGCCGCCGACCGTCTCCTCGATCATGGGCCTCTATCCACCGGACTTCGTCGCGCGCCTCAAGGCGCGCAACATCGCCTGGTTCGCCACAGTGTCGACGGTCGCCGAAGCGCGCGCGGCGGCAGCCGCCGGCGCCGATGTGATCGTCGCGCAAGGCATGGAGGCCGGCGGTCACCGTGCCGCCTTCGATGCGGCGAGCGCCGAGCACGGGATGGTCGGGCTCTTCGCGCTGCTGCCGGCGATTGTCGATGCCGTGCGCGTGCCGGTGGTCGCAACCGGCGGCATCGCCGATGGGCGCGGCGTCGCCGCCGCGCTGCTTCTCGGTGCCAGCGCGGCGCAGATCGGCACCGGCTTCCTGCGCTGTCCCGAGGCACAGATCCATCCCGCCTGGGCCGACGCGCTGGGGCGGACCATGCCCGAGGGCACGCGGGTGAGCCGCGTCTTCAGCGGCCGGCCCGGACGCAGCATCGCCACGGCCTATGTCCGCGCGGCGACCAGCGACACGGCGCCCGCGCCCGCGCCTTACCCGGTGCAGCGCGGCCTCACCGCGGCGCTGCGCGAGGCCGGCGGCAAAGCAGGCGACATCGAGCGCATGCAGGTCTGGGCCGGGCAATCGGCGGCGATGGCGCGCGCGGAGCCGGCCGGCGATTTGGTGCAACGCCTCTGGGCGGAGGCGACGGCGCTCCTCGCCTAGCTTCGGCCGCGCGACAGCGCCAGTGCCATCAGCTCTTCGACGCGATCGAAGAGCGGCAGCGCTTCGGCGCGCAGCTCATCCGGCGTGACCCAGCGCAGTGCCGTGGCGTCCTCGATCGGCTCGCCCTCGCCTTCCCGCCAGTCGAGCAGCACGGCGACCAGCGCAAAATGCGCCTTGACGCGGCCGTCATCGTCGCGCCGGATCGCATCGAAGACGCTGAGCGCGGCGATGGGCTCGGCGACGATGCCGGTCTCTTCACGGAGCTCGCGCTGCGCGCAGGCAAGCACGGTCTCGCCGACCTCCTGCATGCCGCCGGGAAAGCCCCAGCGCCCGATGCCCGGCGGCACCGAGCGCTGCGCCAGCAGGATCCGGTCGCCGCGTCTTACCAGAGCGAGGCACCCGAGGATCGGCCGGGTCGGATAGAGCCGGTCGCCGCCCTTGCTCACGGCTCGACTTGTGCCGCCTGTCCTTCCAGCACCTTGTAGAGCTCGCCGCCCTGCTCGCGGAATTCCTGCGATTTCTCGGCCATGCCGGATTGGGCGTAGTCGCGCACCTCCTGCGAGATCTTCATCGAGCAGAATTTCGGCCCGCACATCGAGCAGAAATGCGCGAGCTTTGCGCCTTCGGCGGGCAAGGTCTGGTCGTGGAACTTCTCCGCCGTCTCGGGATCGAGCGACAGGTTGAACTGGTCGCGCCAGCGGAACTCGAAGCGCGCCCGCGACAGCGCGTCATCGCGCAGCCGCGCCGCCGGATGGCCTTTGGCGAGATCCGCCGCATGCGCCGCGATCTTGTAGGTGACGACGCCGATCTTGACGTCGTCGCGATCGGGGAGCCCGAGATGCTCCTTGGGCGTGACGTAGCACAGCATCGCCGTGCCGAACCAGCCGATCATCGCCGCGCCGATGCCGCTGGTGATATGGTCGTAGCCCGGCGCGATGTCGGTGGCGAGCGGGCCCAAGGTATAGAACGGCGCCTCGTGGCAGTGCTGGAGCTGCAGGTCCATGTTCTCCTTGATCTTGTGCATCGGCACGTGGCCCGGCCCTTCGATCATCACCTGGACGTCGTGCTTCCAGGCGATCTTGGTGAGCTCGCCCAGCGTCTTCAGCTCGGCGAATTGCGCTTCGTCGTTGGCGTCGGCGGTCGAGCCCGGACGGAGCCCGTCGCCCAGCGAGAAGCTCACATCATAGGCGCGCATGATCTCGCAGATCTCTTCGAAGCGGGTGTAGAGGAAGCTCTCCTGGTGATGGGCAAGGCACCATTTCGCCATGATCGAGCCGCCGCGCGAGACGATGCCGGTGACGCGCTTGGCAGTCAGCGGAATATAGGGAAGCCGCACGCCGGCATGGATGGTGAAATAGTCGACGCCCTGCTCGGCCTGCTCGATCAGCGTGTCGCGGAAGATCTCCCAGGTCAGCTCCTCGGCCCGACCGCCGACTTTCTCCAGCGCCTGATAGATCGGCACCGTGCCGATCGGCACCGGCGCATTGCGGATGATCCATTCGCGAATGGTGTGGATGTTCTTGCCGGTGGAGAGATCCATCACCGTGTCGGCGCCCCAGCGGATCGCCCAGACCAGCTTGTCGACTTCCTCGGCGACGGAGGAGGTCACGATCGAGTTGCCGATATTGGCGTTGATCTTCACCAGGAAGTTCCGGCCAATGATCATCGGCTCGCTTTCCGGGTGGTTGACATTGGCCGGGATGATGGCGCGGCCGCGCGCGACCTCGTCGCGGACGAATTCGGGCGTGACGTGATCGGGAATCGCGGCGCCGAAGGACTCGCCGTCGCGCGCGCCCGCCAGCGCCTGCTCGCGGCCGAGATTCTCGCGGATGGCGATGTATTCCATCTCCGGCGTGATCATGCCGGCGCGGGCATAGGCGAGCTGCGTCGGCGCCCGGCCGGGCTTGGCCTTGAGCGGCCGCCGCCCCGCGCGGTCGAAGACCGGCACATCGCTCGCCTCGCCGGGGCGCAGACCATTGTCTTCCGGCCGAATCGCGCGCGCCGCGCTGTCCTCGACATCGCCGCGCGCCCGGATCCAGCCATCGCGCACGGGCGCAAGGCCAAGGCGGATATCGATCGCCACCGCAGGATCGGTATAGGGGCCCGACGGGTCGTAGACGCGCACCGGCGGCTCCTTCGCCGCCGGCGACAGATCGATCTCGCGCATCTGGACGCGCAGCTCGGGATGGCGCCGGCCCGCAATCGAGACCTTGCGCGAGGCCGGCAACGGGCCGGTCGAGACGCCGAAATTCTGCTTCATGGTACCTTCGGGCATAGCGATCTCCTTCTCCCGACGGAGCGGTGCAACAGGAGATCCGGTGCCTGCGGAGTTGAGGGGCGGCTCTAGCGCCAGAATGCTTCGAGCTGCGCCGTTCCTGTCCCTACGCCGGTACGATCCGGATCAGGTTCAAAGGGTTCCCACGTCGCCAGAGGCCGGTGTGGTGTCTCAGCCCCTTACCGGGGCTCCCCTTGGAATCACCGTAGTATCCCGAGCAAACACCGGCGCCGTCAAGCCGTCGCGTGCGGCACCGGCTAGTGCCCGGCGGCGCCTTGGCTCAACCGCTCGAGCAGCGGCCGGAGCGCGTCCAGCTCCGCGCCGAAGCCGCTCCAATCCCCCGCTTTCAGCCGGGCGATCGCACGGTCGTAATGCTCGAGCGCGGCTTGCGCCGTTCCGGCCGATGCGCCCGCCGGCGCCGGAGAGATCGCGGCCACCGGCGCGGCAGGCGGCGCGGTTCCCTTGAACAGCGCCGCGAGCGCTTCGGGCAAGGTGTCGGCCATGACGACGCTGTCGCCATAGGCGGCAATGACGCGCTTCATCTCCGGAAGCTGCCCGCTTTCGGCGCGGAGATAAAGGGGAGATACGTACAGGATCGAGTTGCGGATCGGTATGACCAGCACATTGCCGCGGATGACGCGCGAGCCCATCTGATTCCACAGCGAGATCTGCTGCGAAATCTCGGTATTCTGGTTGATCCGCGCTTCGATCTGCAGCGGCCCGTAGACCTGCTTCTCCTTGGGGAATTCATAGACGATGAGCTTGCCGTAATCGGCGGGATCGCAGCCGGCGGCGAGCCACGCGATCATGTTCTCGCGCCGGTTCGGCACCATCGGTTCCATGAGGAAGAACCGGGCGCGCGACTCCGTCGGCAGCCGCATGATCATGTAGTATGGCGCCATCTTGGCGCCATCGGCGGATTCGATGTTGCCGATGCTGCTGGTCGCGCCGGGAAACTGCCAAAGATCCTCGCGGTTATAGAACACCTCGGGCGCATTCATGTGATAGGCCCGGTACATCTCGGCCTGAACCAGGAACAGATCCTCGGGGTAGCGTAGATGCCGCTGCAGATCGGCCGGCATCGCGCTGAGCGGCTTGAACAGACCGGGAAAGATGCGCCGATATGTCGCCAGCACCGGATCGTGCGGATCGACGTCGTAGAAATCGACGGTGCCATTATAAGCGTCGATGATGATCTTGACCGAATTGCGGATGTAATCGGCGCCGCCCTCCGGCATCGGCTGGGAATAGGGAAACCAGTCGCTGGTGGTATAGGCGTCTTGTATCCAGAAGAGCCGCCCACCGCTGATCACGATGTAGGGATCGTGGTCGAGCTGCAGGAAAGGCGCGATCGCTCGGACGCGCTCCACGATGTTGCGCCGGAAGAGGATGCGGCTGTTGTCGATGATGTAGCTGCTGATCAGGATGTTGGGATCGTCAAAATACCAGGCGAACAGCGTCCGACGCGCGATGCCGCCGATCGGGACGCCAGCAGTGCCGTCATAGCTCGCATAGACATTGTCGCTGCCCTTGGGATAGTCGAATTCCGGCGTGCTGGTTTTGACGATCACGTAGGATTGCGGACCTTCGCCGAAATAAAGCCGGGGCTGATCGATCTCGGGGCCGCCGGCCGCAACCGGCGGAATGTCGTGTTCGTAGAAGATCGGCAGTCCTTCGCGGGTCTTCTCGGTGACCGGCGACATCACCACGCCATTGCCATGGGTGAACAGCAGATGCAGGTTCACCCAGGTCTGAGCGCTCTGCGGCAGCAGCGTCGGATCGAGCTCGCGCGCCGAGAGCATCACTTGCTGATAGGTGTCGCCGAGCTGGTAGCGATCGACATCGACGTCGAGGAACTTGTAATAGGTGCGGATCTCCTGAAGCTGCGAATACGTCGCCATGAGCGGTCGCCAATCCCAGAGCCGGATGTTGTCGACCGTCGCGCGATCCGCGTCGAGCGACTGAGCCGTGAGATCCTGCGTCGCCGGGAAAGGCTTGATCGCAACCTGCCGGAGATCATAGGCCTCCTGGGTAAGGGCGATGTTGTTGCGCAGATAGGGCGTCTCGAGCTGCAGCTCGCTCGGCTTCACATAGAGCCGTTCGAAGACCGCGGGAATTCCGGCGGTCAGCACGACGAGGGCGACGTACCCCGCGGCGGGCGCGGCCAGCAGCCAATAGGCCCGCCGCCAGATATTGGCCCAGGAGACGAGAGCGGCGCCGCCGGTGAGGCCGATCAGCATCCACAGGATCGGCAGCCGGACATGGACATCGGTATAGGCCGCGCCGACGACGACGCCGTTATCGCCATAGAGGAGCAGATAGCGGTCGAGCGCATAGGTGCAGGCTTTCAGCGCGAAGAAGAGACCGAGCAGGACGGAGCCGTGGACGATGGCAGCGGATGAGATGCGCCAGGGGCGAGCGGCAAGAGAAATCTCGCCGTTCAGCGCGTAGACGGCGAAGGCGAGGAGCGCGCTGAGGAACAGCAGCACCATCGCCCAATGGATCAGCGCGACATAGGCGGGCAATGCGAAGAGATAGAAGCCGATATCCTTGCCGAAGACCGGGTCGACTTCGCCATAAGGCACCCGATCGAGGAAGCGCAGCGCCACCGTCCAGTTGCCGCTCTCGCTCATCGCCGTCAGCAGCGCCAGAAGACCGGCCCCCCCCAGGATGATGAAGCGCCACGCGCGACTCGGCGCCATGACTCCGAAGAGGTCCGGCAGTTGCGGGAAATTCGACGAGAGCCAGGGCCCCGGGCGCCGGCCGGAGCGCAGCGCCAGCATGCCGGAGGCCCAGAGGCAGACGCCGGAGATGACGAAGACAGCGAGGAAAAGCAGTACCTGGGCGAGGAGCATCGTGCGGAAGACGGAAAAATATCCGACCGATGAGAACCACAGCCAGTCGACCAGGAAGTCGGAGGCGATGCCGAGAACGACAAGAACAGCGATGATGACGGCGATCGCCGTAATCACGCTCCGAGACCGCATGGCACGCCCTCCCGTCTTCGGTCCTCGCCGGCCGTGGCAGAGACGCCGCGGCCGATACGCCGCTACACGCCGGCAGCGCGCAACTTAAATTCGCGTCATCTTCGTGCCACCAAGCAGCGCCTGCATTGTAGGGCTTGGAGCGGCCCGGGTCTCGTCAATCCGGGCTCCCCCGCCGCAGCACCTCGAGCCGGAGCGGCAGCGGCGTGCCCAGCCACAGGGCAAAGCGCGAATGATCGTCATAGTCGTTGCCGGTCAGGGGGTGAACGAGAACGCTGAGTTCGCCACGATTCAGCAGCAGCCAGGGCAACAGCTTCGGCAGCTCGCCCACGGCAAAAGCCACCTGATACATCGAGCACGGATGCGGACCCACGGGCTCGTCATGCCAGCGTCCGAGACGGACGTCAAAGCGCTCGCCGAGCCCGGCTCGGAGCTGCTCTGCCGCCGGGCGACTCGCCGCGTCGTAATAGACATGCGCGTGATAGCCTTCGATGGTGCCGGCGTCGTTGAAGCGCTCGACCATGGCGGAACCTCCTTTGCGCGGGCGGCGGGGCAACCGAGCATAGAGGGGGGTCGACGGCGAGCGCCATGGCTGCTGTTATGGGGCGGGGGAAATGCCGGAGACGCCGAACATGTCCGAACTCTTCCGCTTGTCTGCGCGCGAGGCCGCCGCGCGCATCGCCGCCGGCCGGCTCTCCGCCGTCGCTCTCGCCGAATCCTGCCTCGAGCGGATCGCCCGGCGCGAATCGGAGCTCGGCGCTTGGGCCTATATCGACGCCGATCAGGTGCTCGCCGAAGCGCGGGCGCGTGACCAATCGGGACCCCGGGGAGCGCTGCACGGCATCCCGATCGGGGTCAAGGACATCATGAATACCGCCGACATGCCGACGGCCTACGGCTCGCGCGTCTATCGCGGCTTCCGTCCCGCCGCCGACGCCGCCTGTGTCGCGCTCGCGCGCGCCGCCGGCGCGGTCATTCTCGGCAAGACCGTGACCACCGAGTTCGCCGCACTGAGCCCCGGCAAGACCCGCAACCCGCATGATCCCGCACATACGCCCGGCGGCTCGTCGAGCGGCTCGGCGGCCGGCGTCGCCGATGGCATGATGCCGCTCGCCTTCGGCACGCAAACCGCGGGATCGGTGCTGCGTCCGGCTTCCTTCTGCGGCATCGTCGGCATGAAGCCGAGCTTCGGCCTCATCGCCACCGCGGGCACCAAGCCCCTGTCGCCGAGCCTCGACACCATCGGCGGCTTCGCCCGCAGCGTCGCCGATGCCGCGCTCTTCATCGCCGCCCTCACCGACCGGCCGGAGCTGCTGCCCGAAGCGCCGGCGCCGGCGCCGCGGATCGGCATCTATCAGCCGGCGCCCTGGGACAAGGTGGAGCCCGCCACCCTCGCCGCTCTCGAAGCGGCGCGCGACAAGCTCGGCCGGGCCGGCGCAACGCTCGCCGAGCGCGGCCCCTTCCCCGCCTTCGACGGGCTGGCCGCGGCGCAGAGCACCATCATGAGCTACGAGGCGGCGCGCAACCTCGCCTGGGAGCGGCTCAACCGCGGCACCGAGATCATGCCGCGCACCGCGGCGCTGCTCGCCGAAGGCGTCGCCGTGTCGACCGCTGCTTACGATGCGGCGCGCCGCACGGCGGCCGCGGCACGCGCGCAATGCGCCGAATTCTTCGCCGCGTTCGACGCTGTGCTGGTGCCCGCAGCGCCGGGCGAAGCCCCCGTCATCGCCACCACCGGCGATCCCGTCTTCAATCGGCCTTGGACGCTGTTGCATCTCCCCGCCATCGCCCTCCCCTGCCATCGCGGCCCGAGCGGGCTGCCGGTCGGCATTCAGCTCGTCGGGCGGCCGGGCGAGGATGCGCGGCTCTTCGCGATTGCGCTTTTCGCCGAGGCGGCGCTGGGCATAGAAGCGTGAGCGCCACACCGCTGGAAGCGACGCGCCGGCCAGCGCTGGGCGCCGTGCTGCTGCTGGCCGCGACCAGCTTCTGCTGGGGGCTGAACTGGCCGGTGATGAAGCTGGCGCTCGCCGGCATCCCGGTGCTGCCGTTCCGCGCGCTCTGCCTTCTCGCCGCCGGGCCGGCGATGCTGGCAATCGCCTGGCTGCGCGGCGACCGCCTGCGCCTGCCGCCGCGCGAGCTCCGGCAAGTCGTCGTCGCGGCCCTCTTCAACATTACGCTCTGGCATCTCTTCACCGGCTATGGCGTGTCGCTCATGCCGGCGGGGCGCGCCAGCATCATCGCCTACACCATGCCGGCCTGGGCGACGCTGTTAGGCGTGCTGTTCCTGGGCGAGACGCTGACGCCGAGTCGCGCGGCGGCGCTGGTCCTGGGACTCGCCGGCATCGGCGCGCTGCTGCTGCCGGATCTCGGAGCGATCCTCGCGGCGCCGCTCGGCGCTGCATCGATGATCCTCGCCGCGCTCTGCTGGGCCGTCGGGACGGTGGTGATGAAGCGCTTTCGCTGGACCGGCTCGGTCGCGACGCTGACCGGCTGGCAGATCTGCATCGGCGGCCTGCCCATCCTCGCGGCGGCGCTTGTCACCGGACCCTTTCCAGGCCTCGCCCATGCCGATCCCGGTACCCTCGCCGCGCTCGCCTATGTCGTCGTCTTCGGGATGATCTTGGGCCAATGGGGCTGGTTCGAAGTGCTGACGCGGTTGCCGGTGACGCGCGCCTCGATCGGCACGCTCGCCATCCCGGTGATCGGTGCAGTGTCGTCGGTCCTGCTGCTGGGCGAGCGGCTCGGCACGGCTGAGCTGGTGGCGCTGGTGCTGGTGGTGGCGGCGCTGGCGCTGGCGCTGCGCCCGGCGCCACGGCGCTGATTGGAGAGTTGCATGCGCGCCCGCCATGCGTCAGCTTTCGCCATCATGCGATCCTTGCATAGCGCCGCGCCGCTCCTCCTGCTGCTGGCGCTTGCCCAATGCAGCAACTTCCTGCCGCCCTACGAGACGGTGCCGCCGCCCCTCACCTTGCCAGAGCAGCGGGCGGTCACAGCGAGCGGCGGCGATAACCGCGTCGCCGTCTGCTACAACGCGCTGACCACCACCGCCTCCCGCGTGCTCGCCATCGCCTCGGCGAGCTGCGGTCCGGGCACGGTGCCGCATGCGCTCGGCCGCGACTTTCAGCTCAGCAACTGCCCGCTGCTCCAGCCGGCGCGTGCGACCTTTGCCTGCGTAAAGTCCTGACGAAAGCGTGATCGCGGCCAAGATGATGCGGCGGCGAGGCGGTGCTAACCTCGGCCACTGCTGGTCCGCCAGGGCCTTCTACGGGGGAAGCCACCGATGAGCACACATGAGACGGCAGTACCGCGCCCGATGATTCCCGGCCTCGCCGGGCTCTATCGATCGCTCGCGCCTTACAGCTATTCCTTCATGCGCTTTTGTGTTGGCGCCATGCTCGTTCCGCACGGCTATGCCAAGCTGTTCCTCGGTGGCGCCGTCGGCCTCGCGAACGCCGATTTCGTCAAATGGGGCTTGCCGGCGCCGCTCGCCTGGGCCTACTGGATCGCGCTGCTCGAGTTCTTCGGCGGCATTCTGCTGGCGATCGGCCTGCTGACGCGGCCTGTCGCCTTCCTCATCGCCATGGAGATGGCGGTCGCCGTCTTCGCCGTGCACTGGCCGAACGGCTTCTTCTGGACGGCAAAGGGCTTCGAGTACCCGCTACTGTGGGGCCTCTTGGCGCTGGCGATCGCGTTTCGCGGCGGTGACCGTCTGTCCGTCGACCGCGCGATCGGCAGGGAGATCTGAACGCCGCGGCGGCGCGTCCTGGCGCGGCCGGGGCTCCTCGAATCGAAAGGCCTCCGGGAGAGGCGCTCCCGGAGGCCTTTTCGCCGGCCGTGCCGATCAGGCTTGGCTCGGCTTCTTCATCTTCTTCGCCGACTTCTTCTTGGTGGTCTTCTTAGCGGCCTTCTTCTTGGTGGCCTTTTTCGCCGGCTTCGCCGGCTGGGACTGGGTTTGGGTCTGCGCCTGCGCCATCATCGGGACAGTCGACGCCGCGACAAACGAGAGCAGGGCAAACGCGGTAATCAGCGCCTTCATAACATGCTCCTAGATCTGGGAGGACTCTTGCTCGCAC
>Ga0335076_10006811_pt1 | contig 11529 bp, 9 predicted proteins | sample Lox_Sample_25_FD_206717 | JGI IMG/M metagenome (GOLD analysis project Ga0335076, IMG submission 206717) | Soil microbial communities from Loxahatchee National Wildlife Refuge, Florida, United States - Lox_Sample_2.5 | ecosystem: Environmental > Terrestrial > Soil > Wetlands | place: USA: Florida... | reverse complement strand
GGCGGCGGGCGCGCCGCGCAGGCCGAGCCGCGTCGAGACCGGGCTTTCGTTCATGCAGGCGTGCTCGGCGAGCGTCGGCTCCTCGCAGTGGTCGATCACGACGAGCCCGAAGCCGCGCGCGTACTCGAGCGCCCGCCGCATCACGCGCGCGCTCGCCACCGGCTTGCCGTCGTCGGAGACGGCGACGCAGCCCGCCTCCTGCAGGTCGCCGTACTCGGCGAGCTCAGCGCCCTGCTGGCCGCGCGTGATCGCGCCGATCGGGTAGACGCGCACCGCGCCCTCGACGCGCGCCTTCTCGACGATCGCGCGCGTGATGCCCGCGGTGTCGTTGACGGGCTGCGTGTTCGGCATCGCGCACACGGCCGTGAAGCCGCCGGCCGCCGCGGCGCGCGTGCCGGTCGCGATCGTCTCCTTGTCCTCGCGGCCGGGCTCGCGAAGGTGGGTGTGCAGGTCGATGAAGCCCGGGCACACGACGAGGCCTTTCGCTCCGATCGGCTCCGCGCCCCGGGCCGACAGCCCTTCGCCGAGCCGCTCCACCACGCCGTCCTTGAGCAGCACGTCGAGCGTCGCGTCGATCTGCTGCGACGGGTCGACGACGCGGCCGCCCGTGATCAGCAGCCGGCTCACGAGGCCGCCTCCGCGCTGCCGCCGAGCAGCAGGTAGAGCACGGCCATGCGGACGGCGACGCCGTTCGTGACCTGCTCGAGGATCACCGAGTACGGCCCGTCGGCCACCTCGCTCGCGATCTCGACTCCGCGGTTCATCGGCCCCGGGTGCATCACGAGCACGTCCTTCTTCGCGCGCCGCACGCGCTCCTCGGTGAGCCCGTAGCGCTTGTGGTACTCGCGCGTCGTCGGGAAGAAGCCGCCCGCCATGCGCTCGAGCTGGATTCGCAGCATCATGATCACGTCCGCTCCCTCGACCGCCTCGTCGATGCTGTGGGTCACGCGCGCGAGCCCCTCGAGCCCCGGCGGCAGGAGCGTCGGCGGTCCGGCGATCACCGCCTGCGCTCCGACCTTGGAGAGCAGCCAGAGATTCGAGCGCGCCACGCGGCTGTGCAGGATGTCGCCCACGATCGCGACGCGCAGGCCGGCGAGGCGGCCCTTCTTCTGCCGGATCGTGAGCGCGTCGAGCAGAGCCTGCGTCGGGTGCTCGTGGGCCCCGTCGCCCGCGTTCACCACCGAGAAGCGGCAGTGGCGCGCGAGCAGGTGCGGCGCGCCGGAGCTCGCGTGGCGCACGATCACCATGTCCGGGTTCATCGCCTCGAGGTTGCGCGCGGTGTCGATCAGCGTCTCGCCCTTCGTGACGCTCGAGGCGGAAGCCGCGATCGAGAGGCTGTCGGCGGACAGCACGCGCTCGGCCATCTCGAACGAGGAGCGCGTACGCGTCGAGGCCTCGTAGAACAGGTTGACCACGGTCTTGCCGCGCAGTGCGGGGACCTTCTTGATCGGCCGGTCGAGGATCTCGCGCAGCGCAAGCGCGGTGTCGAGGATCGTCTGGATCTCCGACGCCGCCAGCGGCTCGATTCCGAGCAGGTGCCGGTGCGGGAAGCTCATCGCTTCGCCTTCGCGCGGCGCGCGGCGTCCGAGCGGCGCGGCTTCTTGGCCGCTTTCGAGCGCGCGGGCCTGCTCGATCCCGGCGCCGCGGGCGCAGCCGCGCCCGGCGGCTTGCGGTGCAGCAGCACCTCGTCCGCACCGTCCTCCTCGCGCACCCGCACCTGGACCGCTTCCTCGCGCGAAGTCGCGAGCGTGCGGCCGACGTAGTCGGCGCGGATCGGCAGCTCGCGGTGCCCGCGGTCGACCAGCACGGCGAGCTCGATGCGCGCCGGCCGGCCGAAGTCGATCAGCTGGTCGATCGCCGCGCGCACCGTGCGGCCGGTGTAGAGCACGTCGTCCACCAGTACCACCGTGCGCCCGTCGATCGAGAACAGGATGTCGGTGCCCTTGGTGATCGGCTGCGCCGCCAGGCTCGTGAAGTCGTCCCGGTAGAGCGAGATGTCGAGCGCTCCGACCGCGGGCTCGACCCCGGCCGCCTCGCGCAGCAGGCGCGCGAGCCGGCGCGCGAGCGGAACGCCGCGGCTGCGCACCCCCACGAGGGCGACGGTGCGTGGATCCGGGTGGCGCTCCAGGATCTCGTGCGCGATCCGGGAAAGGGTGCGGGCCATCCGGCCCGCATCCATCAGGCTCACGCTCGGCAAGGCGGGCGCATGCTATCGCGGCTCGGCGCGCACGACAAGCGCGAGACGCGCCACCCTACTCCTGCGGCAGCGGCGGCAGCAGATCGAAGGGCGCCCCGGGCACCGCTGGCGCCACGGCCAGGCCCTCGTAGCTGGGTATGAACGTGACCGGGTGCTCGCGCGCGAAGTCGGGATCGAGCATCTCGGTGAGCACGCGGCCCTCCATGTCGCGCGGCACCGGCAGCCCGAGCAGGTAGAGGATCGTCGGCGCGACGTCGAGCACCGACGCCGCGCGCAGTGCGGCGCCCGGGCGGATCGGGTCGCCCACCACGAGCAGCAGGCCCGGGGGCGCGTTGGCGTGCGACGCCGGGGCCACGTCCGTCCCGCTCAGCACGCCCAAGAGCCGCCGCCAGAGCGGCGTCGGCTCGAGGCCGTGGCTGGAAACGACGACCAGCACGTCCGACGGGCCGAGCTCCCTTTGCCATTCGCCCACGAAGCCGCCGACGAGCGAGGCGTAGCGCTCGAGCACCCGGCCGTAGCGCCGCGCGTCCTCGGGCCGCACGTCGCCGTACGCCTCGGGATGGGCCTCGCGGTAGAAGCTGTGGCCCACGGCGTCGTAGCCCTGGAGGTTCAGCACGAGCAGCGTCGGGCGGTAGGTGGCGTTCAGCACCATGGCCGCGCGCTCGTAGCTGAGATCGGGAGCGAGCGCGTTCTCGGCGAGCGCGCGCAGCCGCGGATCCACGACCGGCGCGGCGACGCGCGGCCCCTCGGCCAGGCCCGCGAGCAGCCCGGGATCGACGTCGCCGGCGCGGACCATCCGCGCCGCCACCTCCTTCAGCAGGTCGCGCGGGTAGAGCGCGGCGCTCGCCCGCTGCGGGTCAGCGCTCACCAGATGGAAGTAGGGCGAGACCACGAAGCCGCGGATCGCCTCGGGCGGCTGGGTGCCCCACACGCGGACGAGGCCCGTCGGCGAGTCGAACGCGTCGAGCACGTTCCAGAGCGCGCGGCGCTTGCGCTCGGCCGAGGTGACCGGCTGCGGCCGCACGAGCCCCACGCGCTCCAGGAGGCCGATCGCCGCGCCTTTCGGCAGCAGGTGCCAAGCGCTCTTCGAGCCGACGAGCGCGTATCGAGTCGCGCTCAGCACGCCGTGATCGCGCGGCGAGCGCCCGGTCATGAGCGTCGTCCAGAGCGGCGGCCCCTCGTTGGGGCGCAGCGAGGCGAGCGCGCCCAGCGCGCCGCGGCGAGCGAGCCGGGTGAGAAGCGGCGAGACCGAGGGCTCCCGCGCCAGGTCGAGCACCCCCAGGCCGTCGATCCCGATCACCACGATCCGGCGCGCCGGCTGCGCCGCCTCGAGGCGCACGCCCACCACGGGCGCCGGCTGCGGCGCCTCGGGCCGCAGCGCGAGCGCGAGTGCGAGTGCGAGCACGGGCGAGAGGATCACGAGCGCGCCCGCCGGCGCCCGCTCGCGCTCGGGAAACCAGACGGCGTGCAGGCCGACGGCGACCAGAGCGGCCGCGGCGCTCGTGACTGCGGTGGCCGAGAGCGCGAGCGCGTGCAGCGTCTCGGCCGGGAGCGCGTCGCGGTACGCGACGAGGTTCGACCAGTAGAGCACCGCGGCGACCGCGAGCGCGACGAAGGACAGCGACGCGAAGAACGGCCGAAAGCGGAGCAGCGGCGGAAACACGCGCCACGAGCCCAGGGCGCTCGCGGCGGCCGCGAGCAGGGACAAGAGCAGCGTGCCCGCGAGCGTCCAGGGCACGAGCAGGCAAAGCAGGATCGCGAGCGCCTCGCGGCGCAGCACGAGCCCGGGGTTCAGGTAGAGCGCGAGCGTGGCGACGAGCGCCGCACCGATCGCGGCGGCGAGGGCGGCGCTCACGAACGTGCGGCCGGGCACGCACCGAGCCTATCCGAAGCGCCCGCGGGGGGCGAAGCGCGCCGCGCTTGGCCCGACGCGCGGGCCCGGATAGGATCGCTCGGATGCCCGCCAACCGGACCGCGTCCCTGGTGGCCCGCGAGGGGCTCGGCGGCGCGTACTTTCTGCTCACCTTCCTGCACCCCGAGGCGGCGCGCGAGGCGCAGGCCGGCCAGTTCGTGATGATCAAGGCCGGCGTCTCGGCGGAGCCGCCTCTGCGGCGGCCGTTCTCGATCCTCGAGGCGAGCCCCGAGCGCGAGACCTTCACGCTCTTCGTCAAGGCGATCGGCCAGGGCTCGCGCGCACTCGCGGCGCTGCCGCTCGGCGGCGTCGCGCAGTGCCTCGGGCCGCTCGGGCGCCCCTTCGCTGCGCCCGCAGACGGCGAGGAAGCCTTGATGGTGGGCGGCGGGTACGGCGTCGCTCCACTCGGCTTCCTGGGGGGCGAGCTGCGACGGCGCGGCGAACCGGCGCGGCTCTTCTACGGCGGGCGCACGAGCGCCGACCTGCCGCTGCTCAAGCGCCTCAAGCAGCAGGGCCTCGAGGTCGTTCCGGCGACCGAGGACGGCACCACCGGCGTCGCCGGACGGGTGACGGTCGCGCTCGAGGCGCATCTCGAGGCGACGACCGGCGCGCGGCGCCTGTATGCCTGCGGCCCGGAGGCGATGATGCACGCGGTCGCGCGCATCGCGGCCGCGCGCGGGCTTGCGGCGCAGGTCAGCCTCGACCCTTGGATGGGCTGCGGCGTCGGCACCTGCCTGGGCTGTGTGGTGCGGATCCAGAGAGCGGAGGACGCGCGCTGGAAGTACCGCTGCGCCTGCACCGAGGGTCCCGTGTTCGAAGCGGCGCACGTCGTCTGGCCGGGCGAGGCCGAGTCGCACGCGCGCCAGGCGCGGGCGGCGGCCGGCGAGGCGCGCGCGTGAGCCTCGCGGTCGAGATCGGGGGGCTGCGCCTCAAGAATCCGCTGCTGGCGGCTTCGGGGACCTTCGGCTACGGAGTCGAGTACGAGGGCCTCATCGACCTGTCGCGCCTGGGCGGCGTCGTCTCGAAGGGCCTCTACCTCGAGCCGCGCGACGGCGCGCCGACACCGCGCATCGCCGAGACGCCCTCCGGCCTGCTGAACGCGATCGGGCTGCAAGGCGTCGGGATCCACGCCTTCGTCAGGGACGTGGTGCCGCGCATGCGCCGGCACGACACCGCGCTCGTCGTCAACGTGTGCGGCGACAGCGTCGAGGAGTACGCGGAAGTGGCGCGCGTCTGCGACGCTACCCCCGGCATCGCGGGCCTCGAGATCAACATCTCCTGCCCGAACGTCAAGCAGGGCGGCATAGCGTTCGGCGGCGACCCGCGCATGACTCATGCGGTGGTGGCGGCGGTGCGCGCGGTCACGCGCCTGCCCGTGATCCCGAAGCTCTCGCCGAACGTCGCCGACATCACCGTGTTCGCGCGCGCGGCCGAGGAGGCGGGGGCCGACGCGCTCTCCTGCATCAACACGCTCGTGGGGCTCTCGGTCGACGTCGAGACGCGCCGGCCCAAGCTCGGCTTCGGGACGGGCGGGCTGTCGGGGCCGGCGATCCGGCCGATCGCGGTGCGCATGGCCTGGCAGGCGGCGCGCGCGGTCAAGGTTCCCGTGATCGGCATCGGCGGGATCGCCTGCGCCGAGGACGCGCTCGAGTTCCTGATCGCGGGCTGCCGCGCCGTGCAGATCGGCACCGCCAACTTCGTGGACCCGCAGGTGCACGAGCGCGTGCTCGCGGGGATCGGCGACTACCTCGCGCGCCACGGCCTCTCGGACGTCTGCGAGCTGGTGGGCACGCTCGAGTATCCGGGCGAGGCGCCGCGCTGCCCGGCAGGAGGCAGCTCGTGAACGCTCGCGAACGCTTGATCGTCGCGCTCGACGTGCCCCAGGCCGACGAGGCGCGCTCGCTCGTCGAGCGGCTCCAGGGCAAGGTCGGCCTGTTCAAGGTCGGCAGCCAGGCGTTCACGGCGGCGGGCCCCGAGCTGGTGCGCGGCATCGTGAGCCGCGGCGAGCGCGTCTTCCTCGACCTCAAGTTCCACGACATCCCGAACACGGTGGCCGGAGCCGTGGCGAGCGCCTCGCAGCTCGGCGTCTCGCTGCTCACGGTCCACGGGCTCGGCGGGCGCGCGATGCTCGAGGCCGCCGTCGGGGCGCTGCCTGCGATGGGGACGCGCCTCCTCGCGATCACCGTGCTCACGAGCCACGACGAGGACACGCTCGGCGAGGTCGGCGTCGCAGGCGGTGTGAGCGACTCCGTGCGCCGCCTGGCGCGGCTGGCCAAGGACGCCGGCGCCGACGGCGTCGTCGCGTCGCCTCACGAAGTCGCGTTGATCCGCGAGGCCTGCGGCCGCGATTTCCTGGTCGTCACTCCGGGCATCCGGCCGGCCGGCGCCGCGGCGGGCGACCAGGCGCGTGCGGCGACGCCGGCGGCGGCGCTCACAGCGGGCGCGGACTACCTCGTGGTCGGGCGGCCGATCACCGCGGCCGCGGACCCGGCCGCGGCGGCGGACCGCATCGTGCGCGAGATGGAAGCGGTCGCGGTCTAGCTCAGTCCGCCCGCCTGGCCGGCGCGCCGCGCGTCCGCGCTCGCGCACAAGAGGCCCGTCTTCGGGTCGCGCCACGACATGTGGAACGAGCCCATGTGATAGTCCCACTCCGGCAGCGGGCTCACGCTGATGCCGCGCCGCGCGAGGCCCGCGACCACCTCGGCCGGCAGCCGGCTCTCGATCTCGAGCGTGTAGTCGTCGCGCAGCGACAGCATGCGCGGCTGGTCGGCGGCCTCCGGCGGCTCCATGCCGAAGTCGAGCACGTTCGACAGCACCTGCGGGATCGTGACGTGCACGTTGCCGGGCGTGCCCAGCGACAGCCACGGCGCCCCGTCCTTCAGCACGATCGTGTTGCCGATCGGCAGCCGCGAGCGCCCGCCGCCCGCGAACCAGCCGGCGATCGAGGCGCGCATGTCCGTCTGCACGTGGCTCCCCGTCATCGGCACGCCGCCGACGACGGCGCCCGGGATCCCGCCCGACTGCAGCGTGTTCATCATCTGCACCCAGTTGCCGTGCTCGTCCACGATCGACAGCTCGCAGCTGCCCTTGTAGGTCGGCGGCTTCTCGGGGGCCCCGACGGCGAGCCCGGCCGCGACCATCGCCGCTTTGCCGGTCGTGACCTTGACGTGGTCGGTCAGGTCGGCCTTCGGCCGGCTGCGCTTCAGCAGCTCGGCCACGTGGCGGTGGTGCTCGTCCGAGAGCCAGAGGTCGATCGGCACCTCGAAGGTCTTGGGGTCCCAGAGGTAGCCGCACTCGAACTCGGCCCAGCGCAGCGCATGCGCGAAGTAGTAGAGGCTTTCGGCCGACTTCGCGTAGTGGCCGAGCGCCGGCAGCTCGAGGTGGCGCAGGATCCCGAGCACGAGCGCGCAGAAGACGCCCTGCCGCTCGGGCGGGGAGAGCTGCAGGATCTCGTGGCCGCGGTGCGTGTGCCGGAGCGGCTCGCCCCAGCGCGGCGGCAAGGCGCTCAGGTGCTCGAGCTCGATCGGCCAGCCCAGCCGGTTGGCTTCGGCCACGAAGGCCTTCGCCCACTCACCGGTGATGAAGTCGTCGGGCCCTTCTTTCGCCAGGCGCCTCAGCGTCTTCGCGAGCTCCGGCTTCCTGAAGCGGTCGCCGACCTGGGGCAGGAAGCCGCCGGGCGTGAAGAGCTCGCGCCCCGACGGAAAGTACACGTTGCCGCGCAGCTCCTCGGCCAGCACGCCGAACTCGAACGACGAGACCGGGTGGCCTTCCTCGGCCCAACGCACCGCCGGCTCCACGAGCCGCGCCCACGGCCGGGTCCCGAAGCGCTCGTGGATGGCCTTGAGCCCGGGCATGAACCCCGGGATGCAGGCGCAGGGGGGCTCCGCTCCGATCAGGACGCCGAGGTTCGGCGGCAGCGAGCGGAACGGCGCGAGGCCCGGCACGAGCGTCCCCGAGCTGTTCAGCTCCCAGGCCTTGCCGGTCTTCGCCTCCCAGAAGACGAAGTCGACCGTGCCCGTGTGGTTCGTCATCTCCTGCTGGACCGTGGCTTGCACCAGGCAGCCCGCGATCCCGGCGTCGACGGCGGTCCCTCCTTCGCGCAGGACCTCGAGCATCGTCTCGGTGACGATCGGGTGCTGGCTGCTCGCGACGGCCTTCTTGCCGCGGACCACCGGCTTGGGCCCGAGGCGCGGCGGCGGTACCTCGCCGCCGGTTGGAGCCGCCGCCGCCTGCGCGCCGACGAGCGGCAGCGGTGCCGCGCTCGCCATGGCGGCTTGCTGAACGAACTCCCTTCGCTTCATGGGCCCTCCTCGACCGCGGGGTTCCGGAATCGGGCCAGGAAGTTACAGCGGCGGACGCTCAGCGTCCAGCCTCCAGCCTTTCCACCCACGGCGTCTTCGGGTACTCCGCGCGAAGCCGCTCGCGCCAGGCCGCGGCGCCAGCCGGGTCGCCGGACTGCTCGCGCGCCTGCGCTCCCGAGAAGAGCGCCTGCGCACGATACGGCCCGGAGCCCGCGTCCGCGACGGGCGCGAAAACGACCGCGGCCAGCCGGGCATGACCCGCGCGCAGCAGCGCTTCGCCGCGCAGGCACGCGAGCTCGGCGTAACGCGGGTCGGTCGTCTGCGACGCCTCGAGCGCGTGGCGGGCGTACTCGGCCGCGTCCTCCCAGCGCTCGGACGCGTAGGCGCGCGACGCCCGCTCGTCGAGCGAGGCGACGTCCACGGCTGGCCGGCGTTCGGGTGCGAGCCGTAGAGCCGCGATCGCGGCGAGGGCGAGGAGCGGAGCGAAGCGCAGGAGCCTCGACCCTCCGGCGGGTTCCCCGTCCGCGACCGAGTCGAGCGGCCAGGCGGGCACGGCGCTCCGAGGCTTTCGGAGCGATCGGCCCGCGAGGCCTGCGCCGAGCGCCAACGCGGCCAGGAACAACGACCAGCCCGCACGATCGGCCCACGTGCGAGCGGCGTACGTGAGCCGCACCTCCGACCGGCGCGGCACCACCAGCATGAGACCGGGCGAGACCAGGTACGGCCCGTCCGCGCCCTCGGCCCGCCAGCGCGGGTGGTACGAGATCTTCACGAGCAGCGGGTGCCCCGGCCGGCTCGTGGTGATGTGGACGGCCTCGGGCTCGACGCGCGCCTGGACCTGCGCGTCGTCCGGTAGCGGTCGCTCCGGCGGCGGCGCCCACGTGTCGGCGGCGGGACCGAAGCGCGCGTCGTCCGTGAACACGAAGAGCGCGCGGTTCGCGGGCTTGCGCGACATCCATCGGTACGATGCGTCGCGCCACTCGGCGGGCAGGGCGCGCACCGGGGCGAAGGCGAGCGGCTCGACGTAGCCGGGTCCCGGGTCGCGCAGGCGATAGAGCGCGTAGGGGGGCAGGCTCGCCTCGAGAACCACGTCCGGCCGCGTGTCGAGCGCCGACTCGAGCTCCGGGCTCACGGCCACGATCTGGGAGACGTCGAAGAGCCGCAGCCGCGGCAGCGCGCTCTCGGGGTCGAAGCTCGAGTAGCGGCGGCTGCGGAACGGGTTCGGCGAGCGCGCGAAGAGCTCCGAGGCCAGGTAGTAGATCGGATGCGTCGTGGTCGCGGCCTGGTTGTAGACGCCTTCGAGGGTCGCGCGGCCGGAGTAGAACGGCAGCGTCTCGTACATGCGGATCGAGCCGGCGCGCTCGTGGACCGGCCCGTACTCGACCGCCACGCGCGCGTCGTCCGGGGCGGCGCGCAGCCGCGCGTTGAGCGCCGACCACGCGGGCCACAGCTCCTTCGCTTCGAGGCCGGAGTAGTTCCAGTCGATCCAGCTCCGCAGCACGCGCGAACGCGAGTCGGCCGCCGCGGCGGCCACCAGCACGAGCCCGAGCGCCGCCACGTCGGCGAGCGCGAGCCCCGCGAGCGCCCTGCCCGCCGCGAGCGCGCCCGCGAGCGCGAGCGCGAGCTGCGCGAGCGGGACGAAGCGCACGTCGATCACGCCGAGCCCCGGCCCGGCGGCGGCGAGCGCGGCGCCCGCGAGCGCGCCGAAGACGAGCAGGCCGAAGCGCGCGTCGACGCGCCGGTGCAAGAGGCCCGCTGCCGCCGCTGCGACGACTGCGGCGAGCGCGGCCAGGAACAGCGGCTGGAGGAGCTGCGGGAAGACGAGCGACGGTGTCAGCTCGAGCCAGGCGTCGGCGTAGGGCGTCGTCCAACTCCAGTCGGCGACGAGCGGCACGAGCGACGGCGCGGCGAAGGCGAAGGCGAGCAGCGCCACGGCGGCCAGCCACGAGACGAGCTGCACCGCAGGTGACCGAAGCCAGGTCCACCACCCGCTCGCAGACTCGGCCGGAGGCGGCGCGCGCCGCGGCGCGGGATCGAACGCGATCAGGCCCGCGGCGGTGATCCCCGCCCACAGCACCGCGTAGCCGTGGGCATAAGCGGTGAGCGCGAGCGCCGCGGCCGGCAGCCAGGGGCCGCGCCCGTCCATGCGCGCGCGCACCAGCACGCCGAGGAAGAGCACGGCGAAGCCGACGCCGTACGTGTAGGAGAACTCGCCGGCCAGCGTGCTCGCGATCGTTCCGCCCCAGATCGGCGTGTCCTCGACGTAGAGGAAGACGAGCGCCGCGGCCGCGGCCAGGAGCGGTGCCGGGAATGCGAGGCGCATCAGCCTGAAGGAGCCGTACGCGAGAAGCGGCAGCAGGAAGACGCCGCCGACGGTGCCGAGCTTGAACGCGACCGGCATTCCGAAGGCCGGCGCGAGCGCCGACATCATTAGGAAGGGGAACGGGAAGTAATAGAGCAGCAGCGGGTGGCCGAGGTACGCGCCGGGGTACCAGCCGTGCAGGCGCAGCTGCGGCAAGAGCCGCTCGTAGAACCAGACGGCCGTCGGGTAGTGGCACGGCGTGTCGCCGCCTGCGGTGACGGTGGGCAGCAGCAGGAGCGACGGCCGCAGCAGGTCCAAGAGGACGAGCAGCACGAAGCCGAGCCCGAGCGCGTCCGCGAGCGCCCGGCGCCGCGCGAGAGCCAGCATCCCGCCGCAGTCTAAACCAGCGTCTTTACGGCGGGGGCCCGCTCGGTCTAGGATCACGTCCCCCATGAAAGACGCGCGGCGGATCCTCGTCGTGGACGACGACCCGAGCATCGGGCAGATGCTGGCGAAGGCGCTGGCGCGCCACGGCTTCCAGGTCGACGCCACCACGTCGGCGGACGAGGCGCTCCAGAAGTCCGAGGCCGCGGGCTACGACGCCGCGCTCGTGGACCTGGTGATGCCGGGCCGCGACGGCGCCGACCTGTCGGAGACGCTGCGCCGGCGCTTCCCAGGCCTGCCGATCGGGCTGCTCACCGGCTACGGGCACTCGCCGCTCATCCCGGCCTTCGAGAAGTCGGGCATGGCGGTCTTCAAGAAGCCCGTGTTGATCCAGGACCTGGTGGATTTTCTCCAAAGAGAAATCGGCCATTAG
>Ga0335076_10006809_pt1 | contig 11534 bp, 11 predicted proteins | sample Lox_Sample_25_FD_206717 | JGI IMG/M metagenome (GOLD analysis project Ga0335076, IMG submission 206717) | Soil microbial communities from Loxahatchee National Wildlife Refuge, Florida, United States - Lox_Sample_2.5 | ecosystem: Environmental > Terrestrial > Soil > Wetlands | place: USA... | reverse complement strand
CGTCGACATGCGAAATCTTAAGTCGCGTTAATTCGTTAAAACATCTGAGCAGTTCCGTTTTTGTCTAAAAGTCAGTCACTCCATAAGAGAGCAAGATACTGGTCGTTTGGTAGTGAATGGGAATCCTCTTATTCGTTTATCATTACTCTTCAGGACCGCGCCGTCGTATCCGAACAGCGTCTTGCGATTCAATGATCCAGTCGCCCGAATGAATATGAGCTCACACTGCGCTAACTCATCTTTCCACGATTCAAGTAACTCTCGTACTTCCTTTTGCAACGCCGCTTCGTTATACCGTCGAAGCCCAGCACCAGCGGAATGCGCGTTGCCTCGAGATCTGGTGGAATCATTTGCTGCCTGCGAGCCTCCTTGTTTCCGTCTCGTGGTATATCGGTGAAATCCTTTTGACGCAACGACATCGACTTGTCGGTCCTCCCCGCCCTTGTGGTCTTTTATAATCTTTGGAATAAGGGATACGATAATGGCAGCGAAGTGTCCGCCACCGATCATCATGAGAGCAATTGTTCGTTTGCGTGGTTTCGAGGCTGGAAGTTGGTTGTAGCGGAGCAAGGCAAGTGGATCTTCTCGTAGGTCCTCTTCATCAAACATAGCACGATAGATTCCGAAAGAAGTTGGTTGAGGGAGGACAGACGACGTGAACCACATCAACGGAGAATGTGGTTTGCCCTCCGCATTCATGGTCTCCTCTGTGGAGTTGATCGTGTGCTTTGCAAGTAACTTGGCCAATGGATCCTGAGCTGAGGAAGAGACCGTCGAAGGGTCTGATTCAGACCCCGAAATCGACTCGTTCAAATCTGCCTGTCAACGAATTCGGTTCGCTGCATCGTACCGTCGAGCATTTTTTCAAACTCAGTAGCAGAGACAACCTCCTGACCCGCAAGTTTCCGTTTCAGATTGAATCGATGGAAATCGCTGCGCATATGTTCTCGTTGTTCTGAAACAGCCGCAAATGTAAACACCTTACACGTTATGCAACCCGTGGCATCAGAAACGACAGCATCGTCCTCTTGGGCTCGGGCAGCATCGGGAACTTCGATTTGCGAGTCATTTTTCAGGACCAGCGTGTCCAGAAGCTCGGCTGGAAGAGCGTATAGATAGAGAGGACGTTGAAGGAGAGGATGAATCTTGATTTTCTCGGTCATCTTTGATCTTGATGATTGCGGCAGCAGCTTCGAGTCAGTCAGCGTTGCAGTCGGTCAGAAGCGGACATCGGCCTCGTTCGAAATTTCGATCTCAATGAATCTCAGTAACTAAGATAGCAGCCAGCCGGGCGTGGGCAGCGCCGAGCATTCGTAACACAGAAAATATTTCAATGTGTTCCAAGACAAAATGAAATGGAATCGAATACTTATAATCTTGTACCTATATATCTTTTTCAAAATCACACATCACCCACTACTTAAAAAAAACAACGAAAAATTCAAGAGGTTCCGTTAGGAAGTAAGGAGATATAGGATATGTACTAAGCGTTTTGTATGAGTTCAAATTATAAAGTTAAGAAAGTGTTATAATGTAAACTGCACGGTTGATGCTTAATTTCAGCGCTAGGATAAGCCTAACCAAAGTGACTTTTAGAAGCAAATATATGAGCCACAAGACGAGGCAAGTGACCTGGCTCTCCTCGCCTCGCTCGCAAGGCTCGCCGGACTCGCTTCTTCATTAACTTATTTAAGGGAGCGTACAAATATATTGCCCGTGGTGTGACGCATGCTTTTTGTATTTTACGCCAACGGCCGCCGCGTCACCAGTTGCTGCAGCGTCGAGCGTCACCAATGGCAATCGCATCTCACGGAAGCCAGCCATTTCGGCGGCCACGTTTTCCATAACTGCAGTGGACGCCGCCAACGCACCGATAGGTCTTCCGATTGTCCCCGTCCGTCTGAATATTCCAGAATACCGTCATCCGGGTGTGGGTGTGGATGGAAAGAAGCATTCCAAACGATTGTGAATGGAATCGGAATATCCTATGACAAGCTGGCTGCGAAGGAATGGAAGACTATTTGCACGATTTAAAAGTACAGTTCTGGGTGCTCACCCTTACTGCTATCATGTCAGACTACTAGCGTTTGCACCATTTCTCAAATCAAAAAGACGATATGAAATACATACAAGTTTCCTAGCTACGAATTTCTAAAGCAAAAGATGAAACCGAGAGGACAGACCCGAATCTAACGCTTTCTCTTCTGACCCTTCTTCCCACCAGTAACATTGGAACTGACTGAGCTTCCAACAGAACTGGCCCGACTCGTCTGTTTACTCCCTTTCAAACTCGCGCTCTGCTTGTTCTACCACGATTAGCCACCCAAAATCCGACAAGGATTAAGACAGTGGAAGGGTACCTTGAGAGATTCGACAAGCTTGTTCCCCGCCTTCTTTGCCTTCTTAGCCGCAGGTGTACTCTCCCTCGAATCGTCCTCATCCAAAATCCTCCTATTCTCCCCTTCGCCATACTCCCTCATAATCATTGTCAAAAGAGTCGTACAACGCCTCTGAATCTCCGTCGTGGTCCTCGACAAGAAGAACCAATCGAACCGGAACAGGGGACTCTCTCGGATTTCCTCGCGAATACGTTCGTACAGCTCTGGGTGACCGAGCCCAAATTTATCGAGATTGACAAGCAGGAAACGATCTTCTTCCTCGGTGTAGACTTTTCCCTTGTTTTGATTGTATTGGATTTGGAGTTGGATCAGCGGGGCGCGGTATTGGGACAGTTTTTCGTGGAGGTATTTTGTTTGGCGTTCTTGTTTGCGGATTTTTTCTTCTCCGGCTTCGATGGTGCTTAGATACCTGTCCCAGCCTGCGCAGGTTAGTAAACTTCAAATTGGAGTTGAGGGTCAGAACAGTCGATCTCTTCATAGCGTTCCCAGAAGACTTTGGCGTATTCTTTGACTTCTTTGGGGGACTTTGTGGCGATTTCCTCCGCGATTTCGTTGTACTTATCGCGGCCGTATTTCTCATTTGCACGGATGAATGCGTGGAAATCACGTCGTTGCCAATTTGCGAATCCCTGAGTTGACAATTCTTCTTTCTCTGCGATTTCGTCTTCGGTAAGTGGAACGGCTTCATCGATAGCTTCTTGTTCCTCCTTTTGTTGCTGTTCCCTCTCCTCCAGATCGAATTCATCGCCCTCGGGGAGAATTGCTTTGTACCCAATTTCCTTCCTGAAGAAGAGCGTCTCTTTCTCATGCAGTTCGGTCAACCGAGGCGGATAAAACTGATGGTCTTGAACGTTAATTTGTTTCGGCGGACGAGGGGCCTTAGGTTTCGTCTGTGTAGGCCCACCCGTATGCAATGCATCCTTATAATAATGGTCGATAGAGTAATTAGGTTGATGACGTTCCCGTTTCGACGGATTAATCCATGCCAAACCGCCTTGTTTCTTTTGTTTGAAATCCTCGCCCATCCAGTTATACGCGGATTCCGACGTGAAATTTTGCAGCTCATCGATGCCGAGTTCGGCGTAACGCTCTTGCAATTTTTTGGTTCGTTCTTCGCCGGCGCGGACAATGTCGTCAATATCGTCTTCTCCGATCGTTCCGCCTTCGCGCTCAAAGAGTTCTTCGGCGCCGTGCTGCACCATGGTGAGGAGTTCGTCTTTTGTCGCCGCTTTGGAGGCGATTTGTTGGGCTCGGCCTTGTTGAATAACCAGTTGATCCAGTCGGAGTTTCTGCGCTGCCCGTTCAAGGACTTTTTCTTCGATCGCGTTTTCGGTGACAAAGCGATAGACGTAAACTTGTTTTGTCTGTCCGATTCGATGGGCCCGGTCCATGGCCTGCAAATCCGCCTGGGGATTCCAGTCACTGTCATAAAGAACGACGATGTCGGCGGATGTCAAATTGATACCCAATCCACCAGCTCTCGTGGTCAAAAGGAAGATAAACTTTTCACTTCCCTCGCGATTATACTCGTCAATGGCAGAGATCCGGTCTTCGTGCGCCGTACTCCCATCGATTCGACAATACTGGAATTCCCGCATCAAACAGTAATCCTCGAGGATGTCCAACACTCGACTCATTTGCGAAAAGATCAAAACCCGCGATCCCTGAGACTTCATCTTCTTCAACAGCTTGTCCAAAATAACCATCTTGCCCGAATTGAAAACGAGATGTTCGTCGTTTGTGTATGGCGGCCCGGGTTCCGCACCATCGAATAGGTAAGGGTGATTGCAGCATTTCCGCAATTGCATGACGATATTCAACAACCGCGTTTTACCTTCGCGTTTACCGACTGCGCCGTTCACCGCATCGATATCTTTCTCCAAAATGCGTCGGTACCATTTTACTTGCATCTCCGACATTCCCACATAGATATTAATCTCCTTTTTCGGTTTGAGAGCCTTTTCGACATCGGACTTGACGCGTCGCAACAAGAATGGACGAAGGACTTTGTGCAATTGTTGAATCACGATATCCTGGTCGGCGTCCTGTTTCTGAAACCACTGGTCAAAGGCCGCGCTATCGGAAAACACATCCGGTAAGAGGAAATTCAACAGCGCCCATAACTCGTGCAAGTTGTTTTGTAGAGGTGTCCCCGTGATCAAAAGACGATTACGCGAATTGAAGAGCCGGACGATCTGTGAGAGCATAGACTCCTCGTTCTTGATACGATGCGCTTCATCAATAATGATATATTCCCATGCAAATTTCTTAAAATGTGCCTTTTCACGTAGAACCATTTCATACGAAGTGACGCACACGTCGAAATGTTGAGGGAGCAGACGATCCTTAATAAGGTTCTGACGTTCTTCTTTCGGACCCTGGAATACGAGGACATTTATTTCGGGAATCCAATGAGCAAATTCTCGTGCCCAGTTGTTAATCGTAGATTTCGGGACGGCGATCAAATGCGGGCCCCGGACGCCTCGGAGAAAGTGGAGGTAACCCAAGAAGGAAATTGTCTGGAGTGTTTTTCCAAGACCCATTTCGTCGGCGAGGATACCGTTGATGCCGTTTTCATAGAGGGAGATGAGCCAGTTTAGACCCTGGACTTGGTAGTCTCGCATTTCTCCGTTTTTGATGACTATGGCGTATGGTTAGCTGGCGGTGGGACGGGAGGGGCGCATTAAAGGGTGAGAGGGGGGATACATCCTGGAGACTCGCGGAATACAGTCCGTTCATCGTCCTCTTCTTCTTCGTCGCGGAGAAGCTCTGCGTCTTCTTCTTGTTCTGTTCTCCGATGGCGGTGGTCGGCTATCTTGGCGCGAGAACTGCTTCGAGACATGTTGACTTTTTTAGACTCGTTGAGCAATTGTTTGAATTCGGCGTCTGCCATCAGTTGATCGCTCGGAAGGCGAGAGATACCTTGATCAGCACGAATATTAATAAAGTGGCGAAAAAGCTCCGTCTGACCAAGGAGAAAGGCGAATCGCTGTTGATCAGCGCTGGATCAAGTCACAAAGTTACCTTTGCAGAATCAATGACCTAACGTCAGCATTTTCCCACTTACGGGAGCTACTTTTGCTTTATCTAGTTTACTGTGCTTATCGTGGTAGTCTGCCTTCCTTGCTGAGCTCTCCAATGCCCTTCGCTGGAGATCCCGTTCTCGCGCCGTCATCTACCGTCAGCCGGCTAGTTCCCCGTGCGGGAAGCATACATGGACAGAACCGTCCTGCTTCGAATTAGTCATTTTCATTGGAGATATAGGCGGAACGGGGAGCGTACCTCTGTGGATTCTGGGGTTTCCTCTTTGTGGACGCTGCTCTCAGTGGCACTCTCCGCAGGGGTTGCCCGCGCCGAGACGCCATTCTCATCGACCTCCATTGGCGGCACCATCGACTTCTGGGGTCAGCCCCTGTGCTGCGCTCGTCGGAGGGGGATGTGTTGGCGATGACGTGGACGTCTGTGAGCTTGATGAGATGGCGGGGGTGGTTTGTCCTGTCTTTGGACAGGAGAGGATGTTTGTGGTCAAAAATCGACTGGTGGGAGGCAAAAGAAAAAGAGCGGCGGCCCGCAGTGATTGCGAGGTACGCGTGCCTAAATAAATCCATTAGGTAACAAACCGACCGTTTCCTGCTTATGTCAGACAGCCAAGGGATGTTGTGAAAACACCTTCCATCAACATAGATAATAGTAAAGCAACATGACACTCATGTTACCTTGGGGGAATAGCCTGGGCAGTGTCAAGAGGTGTTTTGCAGATATATTTTGAGGTGCAAATGGCATAATCCCCCACCATCTAGTGAATCCTCAGCACAGTATGTGCCAGAGGTTTCATGTCAGAAGAATCTGGAGAATACTCCCGAAAGCAACTTCAATGGAATGAAAACATTCTTATAGTACATTTGATTATCGATTAGGGCCCCATATATAATTTATTTTGAAAAGCTTTACAAGTCCTGGCGACCCCAATCAAGTTCCCAGTAATGGGATATCCGGCAAGTCTGTTTTCAGAATAAAAGTCATCATCCCGGAATCGGTGAGATCAAGATGAAACCCGGAATACGCTAGGTTGGTGAAGTGGCAGTAAATGAGACGATGCGACTCAAAATCCTCATTTACGAATGAAGGCCCACTATCATGCTACAATCATGGCTCACAAGAAATCGAGAACCCCAAGCGAAGCAGCCGGATGTAACCACTAAGAAATATCATTTCAACCCATTCCACAGCTTCACCTTTGAAACCCAAAGCAAACTCCTCACATCTTAGGTAGCACTAAACTTTCGTTTTCATCCATTTTGACTCAATCTTCAAACCGTCCCCCGAAAGCTTGTCATTGCTTCTGTCTCCTAATGTCCATTATCGACTTTTTCCCGTTTGCTTTTCGTCTGTTCATCACCGTCCTCCAGGGGACGTTTTGCCAAAGCGACACCCTCATTGGCACCCGTTTCGTGTTTATCCTTGACAGCGGGAGAACGAGATCGATCTCGAGGAATATCCTCGCGGTTACCACGACGGCCCCTTTGCCCCGCAGTCTTTGTGCCCCGTTTCTTGCCCCACTGCTCCCGCTTCTCCATCTCCTTGAAGGCAGAAAACGATTTCGTGAATTTCAATTCAGCAGCCCTCTTCGCCTCGCGTTCCTTGCGTTCCTCTGAACCAAGCGTCTCGGTCTCCTCAATCTTGTCCCGAATCCAAGCTTGTTTCGACTGTGTCTGAAGCAGATTCCCCGCATACTCACGCGGTTCCGCGAGGAACGTCTCGGCAACCTCCTTATTCTTGAACTGTACAAGCACACTTCCCTTGAACAACCCCGTGCCCGTCCTCCGTAACCTCAACGAATCGATGTCTCCAAACCCCCGGAAAAACGCCTCCAAATCAATCTGGGTCGTCGACGTCTCCTCCCCAAACCCCTTAACATACACCGTCCGTTCCTGAATTCCCGTGAATTCCTCCTCAGAAGGCTTCGTAAGTGGGATTTTCCGGCGGACATGGGTGCCCTTGTCATTCACCTCAAGGAGCGCGGGGGAAGTCCGGAGTGCTGACACAATAGCGTCAAGAGGCTGGAACCGACGCATGCGTTTGAAATTTGCGATTGTGGCGACGGGGACCCAGCCTTCCGAATCGGAGACAGTGAGGTTCCATAGAAATTTGTCACGGGGGAGGTTTGCGTCCGAAAAGTAGAATTCTACTTGCTTGAGGATTTCTGCAGTGTCGGTGGAGGTAGGCAGGACGGACGGATCGAATTTGCTTTCGCGGAGTCGTCGCTTGGCGGGGGGTTGGCCTTCATTGGGACGGGAAAGGTCGGCGGGCGGAGGCGGGGAGGAGCGCTTGGCGGGGGAGACAGTGTCTGTAGAAGTCATTGCCAGGTGTTTATGATGCGGAGAATCAATGGACTGGGAACCGAACAAAGAGGAAGGAGGAATAAGGAGCGAAATAGTAGCGCAGTGAACAGGAGAAAAAATTAAAAAAAATTGGACACCGATTTTGCATAGCCAATCACAGTTCAGCGCATTTTGCCCCGTGATGAGATCAAGGCCTTCTTATTAAAGGTCCTAGAGGTATACGCTGCATATCGAACAGCGCCTAATATCTCCTAATTTCCCTCCGTACCCGAACCTTTAAGAAAGATAACAAACTCGGAGGGTTGGTGAGCTTGCTGGAGAATATTGACCAAATTGTCATGTCAATCGAAACCAAGTCTCCTCCAACATGACAGCGAATCATCGCCCATCTTTTTCAATTGCTCTAATACCCACAGACAAAGTAATATCACCAGGGATTTCGATTGGATGTGTAAGGTCCATACAGAGTGCCCTCCGAAGGAATAAAGTCAAAAGCAAGTGACTATAACTACGCTACGAACTGCTGATTGTAATCCTGGATCGGGACACATTGGGAGCTTGATTGTACTTTAATTATAGAAAATAAGGCTCAGACAGTGCGCGTTGCGCCGGGGAAGTTGGGACATAAAAGAGCTGGAGAGGCCATAAATATCGAAGGCAGAAGAATGACGCATCTCAGCCTATGGAAGAATCTGATAGTCCGTTGATCATCGACCGCTTTGAAGCTTCTTATTTGGAGAAGATCTCGTCTTATGGATAACAAAGCCAGATGAAACTCTCCGTCGCCCAGCTCAGTTTCGATGTACTCCATCGCCTTCAGTCGTTGTGTAATTTAAATCATCGTCAACCCGCTTATGTTCTGCCAGGCTGGAGTCGGATTGGCGAGGCATCAATTGTTGGTATTAGGGGTGAGTATTTGATTCTTGACTCTATGGAGGAGGACCTCGAGCAAGCAGGCCGAGTTGGGATATTTCCCGCTATTCTTTCTGACCATGTCGAATTGCAATCCAAAATGATGCGAGCAAAATACATACCCGAAGCTGGGAAGGGGCAGCCCTTTCCGTGTTCGTTCATGAGATGATGCAAAACGGCGTGGGCACGTTTCGGTGGGGTTCGAATAGGCGATCCTTCCTAAGAGCCTTTGTGGCGTCCACAGTCCCGTCTCTGCTAAACGGAACTTCTCTTCTGATGTTGCGATATGCTTGGTCTTGACACATCTGGAAGTCCATCGTAAACACATTGAGCAAAGACTGTCGAAATACCGAGGCAAGAAGTGCGCTTGTCAGCGCACTCGTGTTGAATACCTTGTCTAGGAATTCTCTGTTTTTTCCATTTTTGACTCGGAATATAGGCATTTGAGGCTAGAATCTCGGATTTGAAAGAGTCTGAAATGATCGGAGCCAGTGAGAAATACCCAAGGTTTCGATGAAGAGTAGTGTTATAGAGTGTAGAGGCGGTAGATTCTACATACGACTTGGTCACTTGCCACAGCGTTGTCGCCTTTGCCTTGTAGAAGACTCTGCACGTGGTTCATTCTGGGCGTCTCATGCTGCTTTATTTATCCCTTCCGTATGCATGTACTTTGAAGTTGACGTATCAGAATGGATGGAAGTACAAGTCTATCGATGAACGACTCGAGGAGCGTCGTAAGGCTAAGTCTTCAGCCTACTATGCGAAGAAGAATGCCCATCTTACACGGGCTGCCGATGCCAAGAAGGCCTCGGAGACTTCCAAGGAACTTGCTAAATATGGTTTCTAGAGTTATTTAGCGAGTCCTTTGCTTCATCGACTTGTGTAATGAGTGTGCGTGGTATTGAAGTAGGAAATAGCTTCAATGGAAATTGCATCTTGGCAAATACAATCAACAGAGTATCTTAAAGTCGCCTTCAATGAATATATGGTCCTGAAATGTGACATTATGTGAAGTCTACTCAAATTCGACTGTGCCAGGAGGTTTGGTTGTGACATCGTAGAGACATCGGTTGACACCGCGGACCTCGTTGACTATCCGTCCAGCGACTTTCTTCAACCAATGAAGATCGAATTCATAAATCTAGGATTGTCAGCAACACAAACGGAAACGAATCTACATCAGCAGTCATAAAGTCCTTTGTCTCCACAGCTCGAAGGGCAACAAGATATTCGTACGTACGTTGATCTCCCATGACTCCCACGGCTTTACAATCGATAACAGCGGCAAGGGCTTGTGAGATTCTACGATATAACCCAGCGGCTTTGATCTCGGAAATAAAGATATGATCCGCTTGTCGCACAATCTCGACCAATTCTGGCGTGACAGCTCCGAGGATTCGAATTCCGATCCCCGGTCCCGGAAACGGATGTCGCCATACCAAGTCTTCAGGGAGACCAAGTAAAGTGCCCATCGCTCGAACTTCATCTTCAAAATCAGTACAAAGAGCAGGAGTGTCATGCCTTTGAATAATTCCCGCAGGGGCTCAATGAGCTTCAGCTTCATGCCCTCAAGCAGTCCGCCCACATTCTAACTCAGCTCGAATACAGGCAAGAGATCGTACATGATGAGTCTTGATTGTCTGCGAGGGTCCTCGGAAGGAAATACTCTCGATGACATCAGGATACAATGTTCCTTGAAGTAACCATTCAATCTTCCCACCCGATTGCTTATCAATCGCCTCTGCCTCCCTCTCAAACACCTCAATAAACGTATTTCCAATAATCTTCCTCTTCTTTTCTGGATCCTGGACCCCATCCAACCGTCCAAGAAAATCCTTCGAAGCATCGACAACATTCAAATTAATTCCCAAAGCACCCTGCAAAGTCTCCTTGACCTGCGCGGCCTCATTCAACCGTAAAAGGCCATTATCCACTAAAATAGCATGGAACCGCGACCCAATAGCCTCATGCATCAACTTGGCGGCAACAGTAGAATCAACCCCCCCGCTGACTGCCCCCACCACTTCTCCTCGCTCCCCGACTACCTCCCGAATCCTTTGAATTTCGTGCTGCACAAAATTCTCCATTTTCCAGTCTTGGCGGACGTGGCAGATTTCCACAGCAAAATTGGCAATGATCTTCCCGCCGAGAGGGGTATGTGTGACTTCGGGATGGAATTGGATGCCATAGTAGGGTTTGGAGGAGTGGGCTATGGCAGCAAGGGGTGCAGAGGGGGTCTTCCCGATGGTAAGAAAGTCCTTTGGCAGGTCAAGGAGTTGGTCGCCGTGGGACATCCAGACTTGGAATTCTTCTGGGAGGGAGGAGAAGAGGTTGTCGCCGTGAGATCCATCGGAATGGTGGACTTTGTTGAGCATTGCATACCCATATTCGCGATTATCAGCTTTGACTGCCTTGGAGCCATGGATCCACGCTAGTTCCTAATCGTTACCATTTTACTGAGAATCGACCATACGCAAAGGCCATAACAGATTCCGAGAACGGGGACCTACAGGTCAATCGCTTCACATGTAAGATGTGTTACGCCGAGTTCAAAAAGCGCGGGATCAGCGTGCGGAGCGTCATCCGCATATACGGAATACGGACTCCCACTCAAAATAATCCCTTCAGTCAGAGAATACCGCAGAAGCCGTGCCTTTGGGCTTCCACATCAGCTCGGAGATTTTCTGGGTGCAAGGAAGCATTTCCGCATAGACATTGATCTCGCGCAGTCGTCGGGTAATCAAATGTGAATACTGGCTTCCAAAATCGAGGATGAGAATGGTGTCGAACAAATGTGTCACAGGGACCGCGCCTGACCCGGCTGTTTCGTCGTTCTGTGCCATTTCGACTTGCTGTCGAAGAGAAAACAGACGTTGCTTAT
>Ga0335076_10006807_pt1 | contig 11536 bp, 14 predicted proteins | sample Lox_Sample_25_FD_206717 | JGI IMG/M metagenome (GOLD analysis project Ga0335076, IMG submission 206717) | Soil microbial communities from Loxahatchee National Wildlife Refuge, Florida, United States - Lox_Sample_2.5 | ecosystem: Environmental > Terrestrial > Soil > Wetlands | place: USA... | reverse complement strand
CCATGGGAATTGGCGAGGCCGAGGGTTGTCGTGGAGGAAGACGGGGCGGACTATGTTCGGAGGGATTGGAGTAGGATGGAGCAGTTTGCTAAGCCCCTTGATGGGGAGAGGTAACCAGCCGCTCCTCAATGTTACCAACTGTCCAATTGGCCCCCTTTCAATGGAGTCGATGTTTGGATGTTGCATCTGGCTTCCATTTCCAACTTGTTACAATTTTACTGACATTATTCCTGAAGTGTGGTTCAAAGAGCACTGTATTTAATGAAAGAACGCCTCTCCCCGGTCCAACGCTGGCAACAGGTCCGCGGCTTCGACCCCTCTCGTGCCCGAGGCCGTCCTCTTACCACCCTTCCTCCGCAAGGCAACATCGAAGAACAGATCCCCGACCCAGACGTCTCCCGCCACCGCCAACTCGATCTCTACCACCAGTACCACAGCACCCAAATCGACATGCTAAACCTTGAAATCACTGACTTGGAACGTGCGCGGGACATTCTCATCGGCTCGCCCCTGCGGCGACGGAGTCCGCCTGCACTTCGACTGGCGGTGCAGCAGAAACGGAAGCAAGTAGCATCGAAGATATCGTGGGCAAGGGGGATGCTGACGATAGCGTGGCGAAAACAGCGCGCCGTCATAATAAAAACGAATGGCGACTTAGGGTGGATAGAGTCGTTGGAAGAAAATTTGCCGCACGATTTGATGCTTCAGAATGCATTGGTAGCAGGACATTGGCGACAGACCCTCGTCCAAAATCTCCTCGTCAACATAAAAGAGCTGAAGACCACCTTCTGGTCTCAATATTTTACCCCCGCCATCGCCGCCCGTCGCACCAAAATCCGCCGCCTCATAAAAAAATGCCAAGACCTCCGCCGTGCCCAGCGTGGGCACTTCCTTATCTCGCCCCAAACCGCCTATTTACAAGCCTGTTCCGAATTCTATGCTTTACGACAACAGGAAGAAATGGACGTGCGAATGGCGGTTATCCAGGCGAATGCATTTAAGCGGAAGATAGGTCCGACAACGAATGAGAAGGAGTCAATGAGAGAGGAACGGGTGTTGATGCAGTGGGAGCGGGAGGCACAGAGGTTGAAGAAGTTGGTTATGGATGCGAGGACAAGGAGGAGGAGCGGGGAGTTGGGGAATGTTGGTGAAGGCCGAGGGGGTGAGGAATGATACTGAAGAGGATGCTACGGGGACGGCGGGTGGTAATCCGGTTGTCGTCTATTAGAAAGGTGTTGAGGCCGCCAGACACATAGAGATAAATCCTCTGGTGAGCCACCTCATGTCTCCACACAATGAAGTATGCAATTATTACGGAAAAGCATTGAAATCACGATTCATTTGCTTATTGATTTAGTAGAGGAGTGTTTTGTTTCCAGATTATCGATCTCACCCCCGGGCCGGGTGGGTATGGGTTGCCCTTGGTGACAGATTCAATATCTGGAAAAGGGGGCGCAAGGGGCGTCTCCTCCAAGTCTCCGACCACTACCGCGCAACACGTCATATTCCCCACCCAAACCCCCGATTCCCCTCAACACCGCTCCTCCCCTTCTCTATAAGTGGCCGTTTCTCTCCTGGGCGATTCGTCAGCCTTAGTGCACAATGACCATCGCGTAACCGCGTTCGGATGTCCGAGACCCCGTGATTCTCGAACCGTCCTTTGCCTGGGGACAGAGACACGCACCCCGTCTCAGCTCAGCTCAAGTCCCCCGTGTCATTCACAAGCAAAGACGAGGGATTAATTCTATTCACCCCCTACGGCAGGGGAACCATCACCATCAGGAAGCGGCGCCACGATGACTTTCATGCCGGCCACGACGATGAACGTTTCCAAACTAGTCCAACAGGTCATCGATCGACGGAAAGTCTCCAAGGACGAAGGAAACACCTTCAACCTCCGCAATCTTGGCATCGTGGATACTCTCCCCGACGAAGTCATTGAAATGATCAAGGATGAGGTGTCTAGGTAACAGCCCGACTCCCACCTGGCAATGGCATCTTTCCCCTTTGGGCTGACGTTGGGGCCGCGACGGCAGACTTGATTTAGGACAGAACCAGATGTTTTATTTGGATTCGGGGTTTAAAAGGTTGAGTAAACTCCGCTATCTCGACATTCGTTCCAACAAATTCAGAGAGTTTCCCGAGGCGGTATCAAATCCCTTCCCTCCCCATTCCGGTATAAGGGGTTTTGACACAGCAAGCTGTTTAATTTGACGTCCTTGGAAATCCTCGATATTAGCCGCAATAAAATCCGCATTCTCCCCCGGAAAATCTCACAACTCAAATCTCTCAAGGCATGATCTTCCTCTCATGCGAGGTTGACAGCAGATTCTTTCAATTGAACGGAATCGAATAGAAGTATTACCCACGTCGATTGCTGAAATGTCGGACCTGCGAGCCCTCACCGTCGCGAGGAATCCCCTCGTGTTTCCACCTCCCGAAATATGTAATTATGATCCCAATTTGGATGAAATGGAGACTTGGTTGTCACAGTTGAAGGAGTACATGAGAAGTAAGGCAGCTGCATATGACGGTAATGAAAGTGGTCCCGTCACAAGGTATTTCATCCCCCCCGCACACAGTTCTAACCCGTGTGCAAGTGACGAGGAAATGGAAGCAGGAGGACTGCTAGACCGACGACGCCGGGCATTTGGTCGAAGTTACAGCATGGATACAAGTACCCCGTCAGGGCCAGTCTTCGCTCCCTCTTCCCGCAGCGACTCCCCTTTCTCGACAATCTCATCTGCATCTTCATCCCACTTCGTTGTCCCACTTGTTCCGCCGCCAATCCCAACGAAAAACCTCCACAGAACAAACGGTATCCATCGCTCCAATCGGTCCGTGCATAACACCACAATCATGGAACGATCCCGCTCCCATAGCGAGGCATCTCAAAAGCTCGCCGCGAGACCCCGTCGTCGCGCTGAATCCGCCCAACGTCACCGACCCGGACTCAGTGCCAATGCCATTGGCGACGACACAACCGGCCGCACACGCGTAAAACAACATTTCCGGGGCATCTCCCATGATTCAGGAACCCAAGACGACGAGGATAGTGCAGGCGGATTCCGCACTAGTCCCACTGGGGAAATGTCACAGGGCTTCGGTGCTTATTTCCGACGCCTAAGCATTATGCCGGCTAGTGTTCGTGTTTCCCTGAGTTCGATTAAAGTCGTTGAAGCGGCACGTGGGATTCTTTTCGCGTTATCGCAAATTCATCAGGCTGCGTTACAATATGTCGGGTTATGCGGTGACGCGACTCTCTCACGAAATATCCATCGCGTGTTGTATAACGCCAAAGCTCACGTGGGCAATCTCATTGATTCCCTTGAAGCACATGAGGGGAAAGGCGAGGGTGCCGATGTGTTGCCGGTGATTGAGGGGTGTAAGGCCTGTGTTGGCGCGTTTAAACACGTTATTAATATTCTGTTGCAACACATCGAGCATTTGGCGGACCGCGCGGACGTTCGACTGACCAGAACGTTCATTCTACTGATTTACGGGGCAGCGGTGGAAATGCAGAATTCGTGGGCTGGATTACGGCCGTCTTTGCCTGTTGAGGACGCACCACCCCGCCCGACTTTACCCTCGCCCATCCCAAGTACCCCAGGAACTGCAATCGCAAAAACTTCCTCTCCACAAGCGAATCGTCTCAAGACCATCATCGGCGCACCCCCCAATATTACCCTCCCGCCCACCCCGACCGCAACCCTCAAACCCGACCTCCCAGCCACCGCTTCCACCACCACCACCACCACCATCACAGCCGGCAAAATGTCAACCGAACATTACCCGCCTCCCACGCCAATCGGTGTCCCGCCCACACCAAACATTGACACGAGTGCCATGACGGAAACGGATGAACCACTCGTTGAAAAGATTCAGATGGCTACTACAACGGCATTGAGTGTCCTCGCGGATATTTCAGAGGAGGTCGCCAAGTTACATCTTCCCGGATCAATTCCGGCGGGGAAGGAATTACCGAGTGCAACGATGGGGAAATTGAAAGAGTTGGGAGCATATGCGGTGTCGACGGGGGATGTGACAAAACGATTGAAGGGGCGGGTTGCTTTGGTACGGGAACGACGGGATTTGGCGGAACGCAAGAAGTTTTGGGAGGATACAAATGCTTTTGTCAAGGTCTCCTCGTCATAACACTCTCTTCCCAGGAATTTGCTGACATCGTGGTTTTAGGCAGTGATCGCGATTGCTCAATTGGCAAGAACTGTTTCCATCGACTTTAAATTCCCAGAACACATAAACCAAGGTCTCTCCGCCCTAACCCGCTCAACAAAAGAAGCAGCCCTCCTCCTCTCAGGTTCATCTTTCCGCTCCATGGCCGAACAAGACCAACAGCAACCTCCCTCCCAACAACAACAACAGCCACAACAAGCGCAACAACCACAACCCCTCAAACCCCAAATGCTGCCTGCTGGCCTCGGGCAGACCTCACTTTCGTCTCTGTTAAGTCCAATGAACATTTCACCGCTGACAATCTCACCGAATTACACGCCTACGACGGCGAGTCCGAGTTTCGCTGCGTTCCCGGCGGGGACACAGGGCACAGGGCAGGGGGGGTTAAATAAATTTGAGGCGACGATTGTCACACATATGAGGGCTCAGGGGAGCCAGGGTGGTGAACAGGGGGTGAGAAGTCCACCACAGCCACCGATTGTTAGTATTCCGTTGCCTCGTGACTGAGAATGTTGGGGAGATGTCATTGTTGTTTGTATAGTATGTTAGTTCGTGTTTACCACTTGACTGCATAGGATTTGTATGGAGGTAGAAAACATATCAGGAACGGTAGGGCCCGGCCCGTCTTTTGTTATTTTACGAGCAGCATGTCTGCCACAAAATGATAACTGGAAGAATTAGAATGCGTGAGATGTACTCCGCATCTTGAGTTTGGACGAGGTTGAAATTTGCTATAGAGGCTGTCACGTCTAGCTCTCGGACCTGGAAAACAGAATTGAACATCAAGAAACCTAGGATTAATTGCCAAGCTACTTAATCGAGCATTCTAGGCCAGATTCCTCGAGATACTCTGCGGCCTGGCGGATTGCACCCCTGCATCAATTGCAGTTACCCATCCAGCCTCAACTATTAGCGAGTTGAGCAGGGTCCAAGAAGCCCCGGAAGTCCGCTCAGCCATCTTAACCAAATGAACGGATTTAGTCGCCCAGAAGCGATAAAACCGAAATCACTCCCCACACAACTGACCAACAGCCCGAGCACGCTTATTCAGGGCTTTAACGGTGTCGAGAACATCCTTGATGGTCTTCGCCCCTTCGAAATATATCTTTACTGCCAGAATTAACCCCATCTCTCCCGAAGGAACTTACAGGCCACGAAACAAGCCTTCAGGGGGTTGTCCGTGCGCAGCTTGGATAGGTCGGGTGCTCGAACATCGTTGGCACGCCGGCGCTGGTACGAAGACCACCTCGATGTGGATCGGATCGACGATGTCTTGAGATATGACTTCCATCACATTGGACTTGGTCACGTCGTGTGGTGACAAGCCTTTCGAATCAGGCGCTGCAATACATATGGGGAGCGGTTCGACGCGTTTCCCATTGAAAAGCGTGAGGTTGCCTGTAAAGGTGCTCAGCGCTTCGGAAACCTCAAGCCCCCTTCGCCAGATCCAGTTCGAACGAAAAGGGGAAACGGTCGTTCCGGGTGTTCCGTACGTCCGGAAAGGTGGGAACTTTCGAGCCTGGAGATCCTCCATTCTGGGGGGCCTTTACTGTTCGGCGATGGGTTTTGACAAGTTGAGACGGATGATCAGGGGTAGCGTTGCACAGGGGACGTGAATTTGCTGTGGTCTTCCCATGAACTCTCGTGGCTGCCTAAGTCTGCCTTGAGGAGATTGCTGATAAATCAACCGCGAGACAAGTACGAGAAAGGGCCCTTCAAGGAACGTCCCAGGGGCAAATTTGATGGACCCTCAATATAGGCTGCAATGGATATGAGAGGGGTGGATGCACACTTGAGATCAGGTGGCGTCCAAAGCAATTTGACGTGCCGAGGTTCCCCGAATCCCCGATGATTGTTCCGAATGGCAGGCAGCCAGCCACCCCCATAACTTTTAATTAATTTAATACGCAGCTCATTTCCACCCCCAACGCTCATCACAGCTTCGATCGATTGTGACATGTCTTCAAGGCTTGGATTTGCGTTTCTTGGGGCCGGTATTTTTGCTCGTGAGGGTATTTTAGCTGGCTGGAATTGTACCATTAACACACAGAACACTTGCCCGCAATTGTGCAATCCGGCACATACGACATTAGGGCGGTCTATTCCCGGTCCAAGAAATCTGCCGGGGCACTTATCCCAGATGGATCAATTGACATCTATTCTGACGACTCGGGCCCTGGAAAAGGGCTTGACGATCTTTTAGCCAGAAAAGATATTCAAGCTGTCGACGTAGTTCTTCCAATCTCCCATCAACCAGAAGTCATCAAAAAATCTTTAAAGGCAGGAAAACACGTCGTACTTCTCCTCAATAAATTGGAAAGGAAGACTAATAGTCCCGGGTCAAAGATTTCAGAAAAGCCAGTTGGGGCAACCATCACGCAAGCAGAAGACCTTATTTCATTTTACAAAGCTCTCCCGTCTCCGCGCCCGGTCTGGTCTGTCGCTGAACAATTCCGACACAACCATGTCTTCGACTACACTGCCTCTCTCGTCCCTCGAATCGGAAAATTTTCGTATTTTGTTCAGCAGGTGGCTGCTGATGCGCAACCCGAGAACAAATATGCCCTTACAGCCTGGCGTAAAACACCGGATTATCAAGGGGGATTTTTGCTCGATGGTGGTGTTCATTTTATTGCTGGCTTACGAAAAATTCTCCCTTCGAAGATTGCCAGGGTCTCGGCTTTTACGAGACAAAATAGGCAGCATCTTCCGCCGGCGGACACGCTGCATGCCACAGTTCAATTGGCTGATGGGGCAACCGGGATTTATGGGAATACAGCTGCTGCGTCACGGTTCGTGTACGAAATTGAGCTGATGGGCCAGGAGGGGTATATCCTTGTTAGTATTGGCTACGTCGAGCCATCTCAAGTGAAACTTGTGTTGAATGATGGGACGACCGAAAGCAAGTCGTTCCCGGATGCCAATCGAAATGCAATTGCAGAAGAATTTCGAGCTTTTGCAAAGTCCATTTCTGAGGGTGTCGGGGATGCACGTGGATCTCCTGAGGAGGCGCTCGTGGACTTGGCGATTATAGAGTATATGTTGACAAGTGGAGACAAAAGCGGTGAACCCATCGATGTAAAGTATTCCTAAACTGATATCAAACATAATCACTGGATATATTGAATTAAGAATGTCTCTCAAGCTGCCGTTAGTTGCTTTAAGAAGAACGTCTGATTGTGCCTGACCAATGCAGATCCCTCGTTTCGCCCCGACGATAACCCTTCGCAGCCACCCCACAGAGATATTTTGGCACAAAATAATTTACGGACAGAGCCTCAGGGTAAGGTGAACTGTTATTTCAGGCGACCTTTTGAGCGAACCCAACATCCGTCAAGGGCGCGGAACAAGGAAGACCGAGCAAAACGCTCCAGACGAGAAATTACACATTTCCGTGTCATTGTCGGCTACTTATTCCTTTCTATTTGCTGTTTGAAGAAGAACGAGTCAGGGTCGCTCGTTTGTCCACTGCTAGACTGTTTCATTCCTTTCTTGTCTAGATAGATCCTTCCTCCCCTCTTGCTGCTTCATCTCCTCTTATTTGCACTCCGACCATTCTACTTCTTCAGGGCGCACGATCGTCACTCTTCCGGTCGCCGCCTCGGAGTTATTGCTTGTCTGGGCGTGTTTCTTCGGGCCGATTCAGAGCACCCAAATGTTCTAGAGGGCCAAGAAACGAAAAAAGACAAAAAAACAAAAAAGAAAAGCCGAGGAGAAGAACTGAAGATGAATGGCAATTACGCACTGTCAGCAAACGGCAACCCTGGTAATTCTTATCTTGACCTTCCCGCCGGCCAAAAATCTCCCCCACCGTCCACGTACTATCCTTCTTCCTCCGCACCTCCTGACTCTTCTTCCTACTCTGTTCCATCGTACTCTGCCACTCCAGATATTTACTCGATGAAATCCCCGCCCACAAGCGTTCCTCCTTCTGGTGCTACGATAAAGAACCCTCTTGCCTCGCTGCAATCGGCAAAGCGGAAACGCTTGCCTCAAGATAAAGTTGGACAGTTAGAGGATAGAATTGCTTTAGATCCTAGAGATGCAGATGCTTGGCTAGCTCTGATAAAGGAACATCAAGCAAAGGGGAAAATTGCCGATGCAAGGGAGACGTACGAACGTTTCCTCAGAGTCTTTCCTGACTTGGTACTCAATATTCCCGCACACCAAAATCCTTCTCTAATTGTTTCTGTGTTAACGTATGTTTGTGGTAGGCCTCTCAGTGGAGAAATTATGCCGATATGGAATTAGCGGATGGAGAATTCAAAAGAGTGGAAGAGATATTTGCAAAGAGCCTACCCATTGCATGGAGCATTGAATTATTCCAGTGCTACTTGGATTACATTCGCCGGAGAAACGATGTTCTTACCGGCGGAGAACAAGCGAGAACAGTCATTATACAAGCCTATGAATTCGTGATTTCCATTGGAGGACTCGACAAAGAGAGCGGCGGGATCTGGGCAGACTATCTAGATTTCATCAAGTCAAGTCAGGTAATAAAAAACCATTGGTATTTTTGGGGATGTAAACTTACTGGGGAGGCCGATGCAAAATGGAAGGAACAGCAAAAGATGGATCAGACAAGAAAGATTTATCAAAGGGCAGTCTGTGTTCCACTTGAGAATCTTGAGACGTTGTGGCAGCGATACAATGCCTTCGAAAATGATCTAAATAAGACAACTGTACGCAATTACTAGAGGATGCTGTCTCACGGTAGGCTCGAAAATTCATTGCGGAACGGTCTTCTGCGTACATGCAAGCTCGCTCCGCATTACGGCAAATGCGGACAATCATGGGTCCTCTAAACAGAAACAAAATCCCCCGACCACCAACTTGGTCGGCGGCTGAACGCCAGGAAGTAATGTCACGCTCACGAATCCAATTAACGGTTATAGCTCGATATGTGGAAATCCTGGGTAGAATGGGAACAAACGAATCCGCTGCTCTTAGAAAACGAATCAGCAGTATACTCCCGAGTTATCTACGCCTACAAACAAGCCATGATGAACATGCGCTTCTACCCAGAAATCTTTTATTCTGCAGCCGAATACGCCAAATCCCACTCTCAAGAAACCGAATCCCTCGAATTTATAAAAAATGGCATGCAAGCTAATAAACTCTCTTTCCTGCTACACTACGCCTACGCCGAAGCCCGGGAAGAAACACACACCCTCTCCGAGGTCCGCGGAACCTACGAAACGCTCATCACCAATCTCACGCAAGAATACGAAAAGATGAACAAAATGGCTGAATTTATGAGGCTGCAATTAAACGAGGAGGAAGAAACCGATGCGGCGAAGATAGGGGAGGTAGGGGAAGCGGAGCGAGAGGCCATTATGGAAGGACGACGACGGAGAAAGGGACGGAGGGAGATGATTGAACAGGATCATGAGATGAGGACCGAGGGGATAGCGAATGAGGTTACGAATGCTTGGATTGGCTTGATGCAGGCTACACGGCGGGCGGAGGGGATCAAATCGGCGAGATTGGTGTTTGGTAAGGCGAGGAAGGCCAACCCTATTTCTCATCATATATTTGTTGCATCTGGTAAAAATCCTCGCTGTTAAGGACTGTGTCCACTAACTCCATTTATTTAGCGATGATGGAGTATCATTCAAGTGACGATAAAACTATTGCTACCAAAGTGTTCGAACTTGGTCTCAAGTCCTACCCCGATAAACCTGATTACGTCTTGCACTATCTTAATTTCTTGATCCAAATCAATGATCAGCCGAGTACCCCACCTCTCCTTGCCATTCTAATGGTAGATGCACGGGCTTTATTTGAACGAACGGTGAGTAAACTTGCTCCTCAAGCCGCGAAACCTCTGTTCGATCGGTTTTATATGTATGAATGTGAATACGGTGACTCAGCCGCAATCCGAAAACTCTCCAAACGAATAGCCGATTTATATCCTGAAGGTTATTCCCTGATGACTTGGAGATCTCACAGTAGAATCCAATCTCCAGCGGATTATGACGCGCCACACGCGCTTTGGCATCAACCCGATTGCCCACCATGACCTCCCCCCACCCCTTCCGCAACTCGTCTTCCCCCCTGCCACGGCACCACCAGTGGAAGGAGTCCCCCATGTCAACGACGACGACGTAATCTCCAAGATCTCCTCCCGCGCCGGCAGCGTCCAACCTTCCGAACCCGACCACGAACCCGCCAAGCGCAAGAAAATCGACCGCTTCGGCCGTCAAATTTCCGATCGAACGAACTCGCCGAATCCACAGCAGTCGAAGAGGGTCCGTCATGGCGGGAAACAGGGGCGAGACTTGCCGAAAGAGATTATTGATTTCTTGGGGGCATTGCCACCAGCGGAGATGTTTGATGGGGCTACGTTTCATGTTGATGAACTTGTTAGGTTGATTAGGGATGTTGGTGTTCCATTGCCCTCTGGGTTTGTGAGGAAAAGGGGACGGGAGGAGGATGAAGAATTTGCCGAGGGATTTCCCAGAGGTGGGGGATGAGTAGAGTATAGCCACTAGTAGTATTATTTAATAGATGTGCCATCCTATCCACATACTACTCATCCTGTTCGAGGCGAGTTTTCATGAACTGTATGTCCAACCCTGAATATTCCGCTCTATCCACACTCCGTGAGAGTTCCGCTGCCTTCCTCCATCCCATCCTGTAATTCCTACAACATGGTTGGCCGGGTGCCACATATCGACGGCTTTGTGGAGATTAGCGCCTTGTGTCACGTTAAGTTGTTGGTGATGTGGTGTGGTTGTTTGGCGTCATGGGATTTGTGACGTTACTTCCCGTACTCGCAGCGCAAGTGAAAGTTGATTGACTAAAGATTTCGTCGTTTGAATAGAACCTCACTGCTGACAAACTCCCGACGTCCAGATATCTGACTTGCTACAACATCTATATTATAAAAGAGAAACATCAAAACGCCACAAAGCGTGACCCTTCACGTGAACCGAGCCGTTCCTCTTCTGACCTTTTTCGGCAACCCTACCTTTCTCTATATTCCTCGCCATATCTGTTCCATCACACTCCCTTTGCCGTACGCATTCGTTCATTGGCGTCGTTTCATTCATCATCATATTCCATTATGTGCCCCAAAGCTCTACTCTCACAAATTTCCGAACCTCCTCTTATATTTGTACGCTTCGACCACATGCCACCGTGGCTCTCTGACCTTCATCCACGCCGCTATGCAGAACAACTCTATCCCCTTGGCTTGTCGTCCCCTTTTTCCGGTCCTGAATCTCCCCCCTCACCATGCCCTCTCCTCTTTTGCGACAGAATGTCCGTTCTGTCTCGCATTGCATTTCGATGAAGAGAAGGGTTCCTTTTGTTGTCATGAAGGCAATATCCCCTTGGC
>Ga0335076_10006806_pt1 | contig 11537 bp, 12 predicted proteins | sample Lox_Sample_25_FD_206717 | JGI IMG/M metagenome (GOLD analysis project Ga0335076, IMG submission 206717) | Soil microbial communities from Loxahatchee National Wildlife Refuge, Florida, United States - Lox_Sample_2.5 | ecosystem: Environmental > Terrestrial > Soil > Wetlands | place: USA... | reverse complement strand
ATATTAGGTTTCTTTTGCTGTGCATCCGCAAAAAAGAAGAATGAAGTGAGCAGCGAAAGAGTTAATAGGAATTTTGATTTCATTGTTTTTTTTTTGTCATTAATAATATTTTATTATCAGTTCAAACAGGGTATCTCAGTTTTCATGAATTGCCGAATATATTTATAGCAGATTTTTTCCAGTATGAGGAAGGTCATGCTTGTTTTTGAGTCTTGTCATTGATTTATTTTTTTAAAGAAACAAGGTCCTCACGATCATAGACGGCAAGCGGTGGCCATTTCAGCTGCACTATCCATCAAAAAGCAATGATCTTACGCAACGGCTGTTTTTAGACTATCGAGTTTCACTTTTGCATCCAGTGCTTCAAGTGTTGCTTCTTCCACATCTGCTAATGCTATTACCGCCCAGTCAATACAATTTTGTGCATAATCAACAGCATCATCATAATCCCATTGGGCATCTTTTAAATGGATCTCTTGCTTTTTTGCAGTGATCTTTGCTTCAACCTTGGCTTTCCTGGCACTGGCTTGCGCTTTTAATTGAGCTATTTTTTCCTGGAAAGATTTTTTTGCTGATGACACTTTTCCATCAACGTCGGCCTTCACTGCATCAGCTTTTGAAATAAATTCGGCCTTCTTTTTTTCAGCGTAAGCTTTAGCTTCAGCAAGTTGAGCTTCTAATTTTCCCTTGCTTGCAATTTTTGCTTTCGCAATATTGTCTTCTACGCTTTTTGTTTTGGCGGATAGAGAAGCTAATGCATCTGATAAATTGTGTCCCATTTTTTTATTTTTATTTGCTTTGCCTACTTTGTAACACGGTGTTCGGCATGTCCGTTTATGAATTCTTGTTCTCCTGCGAATTCACCAGCAGTCTTATAAACTCGTAATCATTGTCATCTTCTTTTTTTTTGTTTTCCAAGCCGCCTTTGTGGATTGTTTGGCGCGACATCCTTGAATGGGGTGTAAAGCCGATCTCCTGATAGTTAGCTGAAATCGCCATTCGGATCTCCAAAGAATATTTATTGCTTATAGTCTACTGTGACTTTGTTTAATTTTCCGTTGAATTTGAATGGAACATCATAGGTGTCGAAATTTAACGGTGTTCCGGTATCTTCCCCAACATCCCATGTTTCATCCAATGAAAACCTTCTTGAAATTGTCTCATTTATTCTGCCTTCGGCAACTTTGTTACCATCTACGGATAATATTACCGAGGCACCTTTGCCGACTTCGCCTCCATCATAATTAAAATCAACTTTGATGGAATGATGTCCCGCGGAAAGATTTTTAGAGCCTTGTAGCATGGTCATGTGTTGCGGCTGGTTGGAGAACCGGTAGATAAACATAGGTTTCCCATTCTTCACCAGTAAGGCAAAACCACCGTAGTAGCCTCCCATTGTAGCCAGTACGCCATTATTTCCACCATCTACATCTGCTGTAACCGACCATGATTGATTTTTGAATTCAGGAGCCGAACCTTCCGGAATTCTGACTGCACCTTCAAAATATTCAAAATGTGTTCTCCCTCTTGTGAGACTTGGGCGAATAGAAGGGTCAACGCGTTCTGCCATCGATCCATCCAGCGGAAGTACATTGTTCTTTTTGGCTTCGGAATAAAATAGTGCCTGTAGTTCTTTTAATTTATCCGGGTATTTATCAGCCAGGTTATCTGCTTCACTGAAATCATCATCAATATTGTAAAGCTCCCATTTAAAATCACGGCTCGGGTATTTGCTTACGCCACCAAGTGTTTGCCACGGAAGGCGATAAGGAGTTGTTGCAGCAACCCAGCCATCATGGTAGATTGCCCGGTTGCCCTGCATTTCGAAGTATTGCGTGTTGCGTTTTGAAGGCGCCTTGGCATCGTTAAAGGAATAAACCATGCTCACCCCGTCCATAGGTTTTTGGTCAACCCCGTTCACTTTTGTTGGTATAGGAACGCCGCATAATTCAAGAATGGTAGGTACAATGTCAATTACATGATGGAATTGGGAACGTATCCCGCCTTTATCTTTAATCATTTTCGGATAACTGATCACCACGCCATTGCGTGTGCCTCCAAAATGAGAAGCTACCTGCTTGGTCCATTGAAAAGGCGCATCCATAGCCAATGCCCATCCATATGAATAGTGATTGTAGGTGTATACAGAACCCAGCTTATCATATTGGCTCATCATGAAAGGCATGTCTTCTGTAACACCGTTACCTGCAGTCGCCACTTCGTTAGTGGTTCCCAGGAATGTTCCTTCTGCGCTTGCGCCATTATCACCCATGATGTAAATGATGATAGTATTATCCAATTGCCCTGTTTCTTTCACCGCTTCTATCACCCTGCCAATATTGTAATCGGCCTGGGATAATCCTCCCGCATAAACTTCCATTTCACGGGCAAACAGCTTCTTTTGGTCTGCTGTAAGGCTGTCCCATGCCGGTAAATTCGCATTACGTGGAGTTAGTTTTGTGTTTTGAGGAACAACGCCGGCTTTCTTCTGTCTTTCGAGTGTTTCCTCGCGAACCTTATCCCAGCCCTGGTCGAACTTCCCTTTGTATTTATCTATCCATTCTTTGGTTGCGTGGTGAGGCGCATGTCCAGTGCCGGTGCAGTAATAAACAAAGAATGGCTTTTGCGGTGATACGGAGTTATGCTTGCGGATATAGGAAATACAGTTATCGGCAAGGTCTTCATTCAATATGTAATTTGGCTTATTCAGGTATGGTTCGATCGGGGTTGTATTTTCGTACAATGCCGGTCTGAATTGGTTGGCATCCCCGCCAAGAAATCCATAGAAATATTCGAAGCCCAGCCCATTGGGCCAAAGGTCAAAGGGACCTGAAGTGCTGCTTTTCCAATCGGGCACATTGTGCATTTTTCCCCACCAGCCGGTATTCCATCCATTGTCCTTTAATATTTCACCAACGCTGACAGCGGATTTAGGCACCAAACTATTATAGCCATCGAACCCTGTGGCAAATTCAGTAATAACACCGCTGGCCACATTGTGGTGATTGCGCCCTGTGATCAATGCAGCTCTTGTTGGCGAGCATAAAGCTGTTGTATGAAATTCAATGTATCGAAGGCCATTTGATGCGAGATTGTCCATTGTTGGTGTTGAAATGGGCCCGCCAAAAGTGCTGCTCGCGCCATAACCTACATCATCGGTCATAATAAGCAAAACGTTGGGCGCGTCTTTGGGTGCCGAGACCTCAATAGGGAAGTCAGGTTTTGACTGTGACGCATTCGTGTCCACGATTCCTGCAAACGGATGTGGCAGAATGGGCAATACAGTTCTGTCAAAATCACTGGTGGCTGTTTTGTTTTCTGTTGTTCCATTTGTCTGTTGCTGGTTACAACTTGCCATAAAAAATATTATTGCAAGAAGCAGCAGGTATGTTAAAAGATGTCTCGGTCTCATGGTTCGATTTTTGAAGGTTGAAATTTTTTTTTCGTTCTTCTAAGAAGTTGTTCATTAATCAATAGGTGTACCTGCACCGATTTTATTTTTCTTGCGAGGATGGTCATTCCATTATTGGATTTCCCCAGGCGAGTAATTTCTTTTTTGAGAACCAACGTCCTTTGAAAAATGATGCGTCTTTTAGTTTTTGTTTTGCAAGTCAATTAAAACCGGGCCTTAATGAGCACCCGGCCTTAATTGATAATTTCATGATCTAATAGATTAGGTGTTGACACACTAATTCTTCATTGCCATTCTAAGAGAATCTTCCGCCTCCTTACTCAGTTCCGTTTCGAAAACAGTCACCTCGTAAGCAGCCAGCGCGGCGGTAACTGCGGCAACAGTTTCCTTATCTCCAAGTATAACCAGCGCAGAAGTGTCGGGAAGCAAAGAAGCAGCAAATTTGTCGAGAATGGGATCATCGAATTCTACATTCAGACTATGTCCAACCGCTCCGCCGATCGAACCACCTGCAGCGGCACCTGCAACTGCACCGGCCGGGCCCAAAACCGCTCCAAGTAGCCCACCCAACATGGCTCCCCATCCGATTCCCCCGGCAACATTACTACTGTCCTGTGCCCAGGTACTATGGATGCGGTAAGTCCCTCTTTTGTTGACTGTAACTTCTGCAACATCATCCAGCCAATAATAGTCGCTGTCATTCCATTCGAGTTTGTCAAGTGCTTTGCCGGCTGAACGTTTTCCTTCGAACCTAAATGCTTTGAAATAAGACATGATTTAAAATTTAAATTGTTATAAAATAGAAATTCCGATATTTCAAGGATACGTTCAAAGCCTTTTAAAATTTTTATATTGTGTTGATCGAATCATAATTAATTTTCGATATGGTTTATGACGGATAATGATATTTGATCAGATCCATCAGTGCTTCGAGATCCACGGGTTTACGGAGAAATGCCTTTACACCGTATTTTTTGCAGCACTGGCGGACTTGGGCATCATCTGATGCAGTAATCACTATGACAAGAGTATTTTTGTTTTCATGAGAAAGATTCCTTAGTAAATCCAATCCATTCATTCCCGGCAGGTTGATATCAAGCAAAAGCAAATCATTCATAGCGGGCATTCCCTGTGATAAAAACAATTCAGCGGATTCGAAAGACTTAAATTCCAATCCTGCAGATTCCAGAAAGATTTCAAATGAACGCCGTACTGAGTTATCATCTTCGATTAAGTAAATCACTTCACAAAATTATTTTGATTACAAAGGCGGAACAATAGACGATTCATTCTAAGAGCGAGTCATAAAGGTGATTATAATGCATTTTTCTTTTGGCAGTGCAGATCCTGTTCACCAATTATGAAAGGAATAGTTGAAACAAATTGACCGAAGAAGGAGCATGCTCTTATGGAGTGATCCCCGCATTTCTTGCAATAGCCATCATCTCGGGGATGGACTTCACACCCAGTTTGTTTGTGATGTGCAGTTTGTGTAGTTGTACCGTATGCTCAGCTATCCTGAGCATACCCGCCGTCTGTTTGTTCAACAGCCCCGTTATCACATATTTTAAAATCTCGATTTCCCTTGGCGTAAGTGTGTCAATTAATTTTTTTGCAATTCTGGATTTATCCTGCTGTTCTTTTAACTTCTGGCTTAATTGAATGGCCTCTGATACGGAATTCAACAATTCTTTTTCCTCAAAAGGTTTCTCAAGAAAATTAATTGCTCCTTTCCTGATCGTTTCCACACTCATATGCACATTTCCATTCCCTGTGATAAAAATAATCGGCAAGTGTTGTTCAATTTTTTTTAGTTCCTCCTGCAGTGCCATTCCCGATTTCCCTTCCAGGTTTACATCCAGGATAAGACAGCCGGTATCATTGTGCATTTCTCTCTCAAGATACTCCTCTGCACTCGAATAGGTTTCAACAACATAACCGTGTGCATCAAGAAGAAGGGAGAGAGACCTTCTCACGGAGGCATCGTCATCAATAATAAATACAATACTAGTCATTTCATTAATTTTTGATCACCTGGAGACTAAAAGCAAACATTGCCCCGCCTTCGGGAATATTTTCTCCCCATATTTTTCCCTGGTGTTTTTCAATCAAAGATTTGCAGAGTGTCAAACCAATACCAAATCCTTCTTTCTTTGTTGACACAAAGGGCTTAAATAATTTTCCATTTAGTGAAGGATCAAGACCCCGCCCCGAATCCCGCACAGATACTATAGCTTCATTCAGAGCCAATTTCAAAGCAATTTCCATCTTCTTGTTTTGAGGATCGTTTTTCTTCATTGCAGTTGTTGCATTCCTGATAAAATTCATCAGGATCTGTTGCAGTTGAATCTTATCTCCGAATACAAAAACAGGATCCGCTTCAAGTACAACATTAATCTTAATCCGATCACGTTCTGCTTCGACCCGGATGAGATCTATTGTTTCACGAATAAGCGTATTCAGGTTCACATTTTCTTTATCCGCCGTCTCATCTTTCATCAAACTTTTCACACTGCGAATAATTTTTGTTGCCCTGATTTCATCTTCAAGAATATTCTCAAACATCTCTGATGCTTTATGTGTATTCAGTTTATCAGCCTGTATGAATTGCTTACCTGCCTGTGCGGTGAACCGTATGGCTGACAATGGCTGGAATAGCTCATGCGATAACGAAGCTGTTAGCATCGACATTTTTGAAAGCCTGTCGGTGTGCACCAACTCCCGATACATGCCTTCAGTCACCTGCATTCTTTTTGTGATTGCTTTTTGTCTGTTATTAAGCCGGATTAAATATATAATGAGCAGCGTTTGAGATAGAATGAATATCAATGCCCCCACTATGTACTTTCTATATAATTCGAGAAATGAGGTGTCCTTGTTATAGAATATACTATCAACGGGAATTGCTTTTGAATGAATCAGATGCCATCTTTTCAATTCATTCCAGTCATACATATGCTCATAAAAAACATTTTCTCTTACTGTTATATCCTGCATTGATTTTCCACTCAGCATTTCTTCCGCAATTCTCCCCATCTCCTTGCCAAGATCATAATAGCTGAAGAGATAACCCCCAATACCACCTCCGTGTGCATCAAAGCCTCCATCGGTTATACTGAGGAAGACAGGGGCATGAGAGTTTTTAGATATCATTTCCAACACTTCGGGTGTTGAAAAGCTGACCTTCGCTGCGTCCTGCAAATAGGCGGGAACAAAAACAATGCTTTTCGAAGAGATGGTCCTGACAAACCGGATAGTTGAGTCTAAGGTGATATCAGAAATGAAATTAAAATGATGGCCCGGTTCGAATTCATTCTTGCTCTTTTGTACCAGCGAAGCATAAAATAGATCGAGGCTGGATGTACCACTGATAATAAAAACATCTTTGTGATCCGGGAACAGTTCAAATGCATGCTTCAGGGTCTTTCCAATCTGGAATTTCAATAAAATTTCTTTCCCGTTTTTAATACCCAGGTCACGAAGGGTTTTCCTTCCGGAAATATCGAGATCTACACTGATCATGTGCAGGCTTTTCAATGCACTGTCCCCATATTTTAGTAAAGCCTCCTTGACTCCGGGTCCAACCGTGATCAGCAGATCTATGGCAAATTCGTTCAGCTTTTTGTTATACATATTAATAATGAACCTTGAATAATAATCATCGTTCAGTGATCTGTTCAGATCAAGATACTCTGTCAATATATTTACAGGTTCATCTGTACTTCCCATGATCGTATTCTTCAAACCCGTCATAATTTTATCGAAAGCAGGTAGATTGGGACCATAAGAAAAAAATATGACCACATTTTTTACCCTCTCCCGGGAAATAGATTTAACAGGAGTAAAGAAAATCAGCAAGAATAATAAATTAAGTATTCTCCACGGAAACTGAATTGTTCTACTTTGATGCATCACTCATTTAAAATAATGACTTTAATGAATCCCGCTTGACAAAATGTTCTTCTCCGACTGGGTTTGCAAGTTTTGTCGTTAAACATTTTATATATCAAGCAAGGTGTTATTCTGAGTTTTCAAGAGCCATTAAATGTACTTGCTCCGGATTATTCCAGGTCTGACAATGGTCATGCCAGCCTTTGAGTCTTGTCAGAGGGGCAGTTAACAAGCAATGACTAAGTCCAACAGGAATTGCTGACAGAGGTTTCTAAAGTAACAGTGCAGGGGCCGACGGTACAGGTAAGTAGTAGATACTGGGCAGGACATTTCGAGCTGCGTATATACGTATGAAAATTCACTCGCATTGATGTGTCATCACCCGGTGATGCGGATTCGCCACGCGCATCATCATATGGTACACCGTTTCTCTCACCATAAATACGTCTTCGAATGGGAAATGCATATCCAAAGGTATAGGAACAAGTTGTTTCCTCACCTTTTTCGAAACTATTTATCCGAATGGAGGCGAACAACTCCTTTCTCCAAAATCAAAAAAAGGGGTGTCAACTATCCTGGTTTATCAATTCACTCCTGTGAGGATGGCGTGTTTCAATACCAGGTTCCGTTTTGAGTGCAAACTACCCTAATTTGTAAAATCCAGTATTTAATCGGACAAATAATCTTCGTTTAAAAAAATTGATCCTGTCGGATCAAATATTTTCTTCTCAAGTTGTAAGCATTTTTTGACAAGTCATCGAATTTGAAGTCATAAACAAACATTCCAAAACTTTTTTTGAATATGCTGTTTGATGACATGTGTACAACGAAATATGATTTACCCGAGCCTGGCGACCCAATAATTAAAAACACCCGAAAGGATCAGCAATGTTTATCTATCTTGGTCTGAACTTTTTTTTTGTATGAATATTTAGCTGGAAGATTTATCGAATTTTCATTTTGGACTAATCCCTCTTCTTGTGGAAATGTTTCGTTATCCTTGTTGAAGATATCCTGTTCATATAATTTAACACGGATAAGTCTGGATATTAATCCCTCTGCTCTGAGTGTAAGCAGTAAATCAGGAATAGTAACACCAACGTGTATTCCCGATGATATTTTAATGTTTTTTGAAATGCAAAAAGAGAAAAAGCTTAAGAAATAAGTTGTTGTACCAATTGCCAGGCAGTGATATCTGTTCTGTTCCGAATCAGCGGTTCTCATTTAATTCCCTGTATGTGGTAATAAAAGCTCAACTTCGGTGTAAATAGGTGCTTATGTATGTTCATACCTGGAAAAAATACCTGCCGGTTATCAGGATCCTGCTGAAGCGCTCTTCTGCCGCCGACCAGGTTTTGAGCGTTGACCGGTTTGATTTTGAAAAAACAAACAAGGCTACAAAAAACTCCTTTTCATTCTTAATGGATGTGGCCAGGGGCAAACTGAGCCCATCAGGCCCTCCGCTTGCTGCCAGGGATTTGATTGAAGTGCTGATGAATGATGAAATGTCCGGCGAGCTCATCCGGAAGAATCATTATATCATCAGCCTGAGCAGCAAGTTTGAATTGCATATCAGGAATGCAAGTCCTGCCTTGGAAATGATGCTGCCTGATCAGAAAAATATTTCAGACATTGAGATCAGGCCTGAAGGGGGAGAAGAAGAAAGTCCAGTCACTGGCGCATTGAACTAATCAGGTTTGATTTATTTCTCTTCAAATAAGAAAAGGGGATATTCTTTTTTGTCCTTTCTCTGCGGGCATATTCGAAATCAGGAAGGACTCATCATGTTTCAAATCATCACGCCAGCTTTCTGGCTGTTTTGGCTTTCGCGAAGCTCTTATGGAGGTAGGCATTTTGGTCATGCATAATGGCACCGGAAGGAAGCCATTGCCACCATATGCCCAGGTCTTTTTGAATGATGCGTGCATAAAACGCTGGTAACTGCCTGCTCTCCCCTTCGAAAAAACTCCTGAAAGTTTTATCAAGCTTCAGGTTCTTTCGGACGGCGTGATAAAATCGCAATCTGCCATAACCTTCTGACGAGATGGCCCGCATAAAATTCAACCATTTGGATGTAAAATGAGGGGTCGCCATAAAGCGGCGATAGATTGCTTTTTTGGAAAATGTATAAGCAGTTAGATCAATGACCTTATCATAAAATTCAATCCAGCCATAATTTTTTGGTTTCATATTCATGGCAAGGTGGTTGTTGAGGAAATGAAAAGGAAAGGGAAGCACCCGATTTTCCCGCTGGTATTCCAGGTTGAGTGGAGCTGCTTCACCGAATGAAGTGAGCAGGGAATAACCGGGGAAAGCAGCGGGGGATTTGTCCACAAAACGCTTGCTTAGTTCGAAAGGCTCGTCGGTTGCGTCACTGTCGAGACCCAGTACAAAATTCGTTTGTACATAGGGGATATATCTGAACATCATATTCACATGTTCGGAGATCCGTTCCAGTTTTTCCCGCCCCATAATATGAGAAGTCTTGGATTTGTTTCCCAGCTCATACCAAGATTCGATACCGGGCAACATGGCATTGAAGCCGTTTTTGTTCATGACCTTCAAATGATTTTCCGTAAGAATGGTCAGGCTGCTTTCCGCAATGAACCGGAAACTCTTCAGGGGAGCTGCTGCTTCAATCACTTTCATCATGTCTTCAAAGCGGACACCGAAATTCGGATCATGCCAGGCAATCAGGGGTTGCCTGAATTTGGTGAGCAGGAATTGCAGGTCCAATTTCATCGTTTCAAAATCAAGGGGCTGGTAATTGACAGTTGAATCAATGCAGAAGGAACAAGTGTATGGACAACCCATGCTTCCTATCATGGGGACTATCTTCAAAAAAGGCGCCTTTCTAAGCGTCTCCTCAATAAATTTCCATCTTTCTCTTACGCCCGGCAGGTTAATGGGTTGGCGGTCGGCACTTAAAAAAACACCTTCAGGTTTTTGGGGTGCGCAATTTTCGAGGATTTCACAGAACAGGGATTTGTTCGTGAAACCAAATACATAGTCAAAATATTTAATCGCATCATCAGGATAACATCGGGCATGCGGGCCGCCTAATGCAGTAACAATACCTTTGCTCCTGAAATAATTGCTTATTGCATAAGCCAGCAGTGCAGCCTGCGAGAATGAACTGATGAATACCAGGTCGACCTTTTTCGGGAGTTCTTTATTCAGGTCTTCCAGACCGGTATAACAAATCATTGTGACCTCATGCCCCTCCTCTTCACACCAGGTGGCTGCTACCTGGGGCATAATACTGGCCATATTGGCGTGCATGACTCTAGCCCACAAACTATGAGTCGGACCCTTACTGACAAGGTCGATGATCCCGATCTTGAGTTTACGCATATTCGAGAGAGATTCTTAATAAAAAGTGATCAAATAAAATTGCAAACAATGGATGCAGCACATTAAATGATGAAAAAAAAGACCGCAGAGACTGCTAAAGGTGCCGATTTTTCTTTATATAATTATTACATTATCCCAGCAAGAAGTTATATAATTCACACTTTTGAATCGAAATCAGCCGACATTCAGCTTGATTCGGATTTGGGGGGAAGGTCGACAATGCCATATCATGACCTGATCTCAACCCCGTCCGGGGAAACCGGGAAATTAGTAAGTTTGTTAAAACAGCAACAGATTTCAGCAGTTAAATGAAGATTTATTTAAAAAATATGGTTTCACTGCGGTGTAAATTGTTGGTGAAGGAAAAACTGAAACAGCTCGGGCTTACATATCTGTCCGTCGATCTGGGTGAAGTAGAAATAATGGATGATATTAGCGACCACCAAAAAGAACAATTAAAGGCCAGCCTGCTGGAATCAGGTCTTGAATTAATGGATGACAAGAAACAAATCCTGATTGAAAAGATCAAGGCTGTGATTGTGGAAATGGTTCATTATTCAGATGAATTGCCGAAGACCAATTTTTCAGATTATATCAGTGAAAAATTGCACTACGATTATACCTACCTTGCCAATCTTTTTTCGGAAGTAAAAGGTACTACCATTGAACGATTCATTATTGACCACAAGATAGAACGCGTAAAAGAGCTGCTGATTTATGACGAATTGAGCCTGACTGAAATTTCGTATAAGCTGAATTACAGTAGTGTGGCCCACCTCTCGAACCAGTTCAAGAAAGTAACCGGGTTGACTCCTTCATTCTTCAAGAAATTAAAAAACAAGCGCAGAAGGCCTTTGGAGGATATATAATTTCCCGCGAT
>Ga0335076_10006805_pt1 | contig 11537 bp, 8 predicted proteins | sample Lox_Sample_25_FD_206717 | JGI IMG/M metagenome (GOLD analysis project Ga0335076, IMG submission 206717) | Soil microbial communities from Loxahatchee National Wildlife Refuge, Florida, United States - Lox_Sample_2.5 | ecosystem: Environmental > Terrestrial > Soil > Wetlands | place: USA: Florida... | reverse complement strand
CATAGCGCGTTGGCCCCACCCCTTCCCATCCCGAACAGGACCGTGAAACGACGTCGCGCCGATGATATTGCGGATTGCCCGTGAGAAAGTAGGTCATCGCCAGGGCCCTATCCAAGACGCCCGATCTCCATCAGAGGTCGGGCGTTTTCATTTTGCGCGGCGGGATCCTCGCCGCCCGGGTCGATGCGTCCGCGGCAAGACGATTACAATGATCCCAATGGGCTCCGTCCGAGGGCCCAAGGGGAAGGGGAGATCATGAAGAAGAAATTTCCTCCGGCGGTAAGCATCCTCATCGGCATGGTCCTGGGGATCGTCTTCGGGTACATGATCTTCCAGCAGTTTCCCGACCGGAAGACCGCCGCCGAGATCGCCGGCTATGTCTCGCTCGTGTCCGACATCTTCCTGCGCCTGATCAAGATGCTCATCGGGCCGCTCGTGTTCTCCACGCTGGTGGTGGGCATCGCGCACATGGGAAGCGCGGCGTCCGTGGGGCGCGTCTTCGTGAAGGCGATAGGGTGGTTCATCACGGCCTCGCTCCTCTCGCTGGTGCTGGGGCTCATCCTCGCGAACTTCCTGCAGCCCGGGCACAACCTGGGCCTGCCGCTTCCGGACATCGGCTCTTCGGCCAACCTCGCGACCGCGAAGTTCACCGTGAAGGACTTCGTGACGCACCTCGTGCCGAGGTCCTTCGCCGAGGCGATGGCCAACAACGAGATCCTGCAGATCGTCGTGTTCTCCATGTTCTTCGGCGTGGCGCTCGCCTCGCAGGGCGAGAAGGCGAAGACGCTGGTCACCGCCATCGACGAGCTCTCCCACACGATGCTGGTGATCACCGGCTACGTGATGAAGCTCGCGCCGCTCGCCGTCTGCGCCGCGATGGCCGCTACCGTCGCGGTGAACGGCCTCGAAATCCTCCTCAAGTTCGCCGTGTTCATGGGCGACTTCTACTTCGGCCTGCTGGTCCTCTGGAGCCTGCTGGTCTTCGTCGGCTTCCTCGTCCTGGGTCCGCGCATCACGAACCTGCTGGTGCTCATCAAGGAAGCCTTCATGCTGTCGTTCGCCACGGCGAGCTCCGAGGCGGCCTATCCCAAGATCCTCGATGCGCTCGATCGCTTCGGCGTGAAGCGCAAGATCTCCAGCTTCGTGATGCCCATGGGCTACTCCTTCAATCTCGACGGGTCGATGATGTACTGCACGTTCGCGGTGCTGTTCATCGCGCAGGCCTACAACATCCAGCTGTCGATCGGGACGCAGGTCACCATGCTGCTCGTGCTCATGCTCACGTCCAAGGGCATGGCGGGCGTGCCGCGCGCGTCGCTCGTCGTGATCGCCGCGACGCTGAACCAGTTCAACATCCCCGAAGCGGGCCTGCTGCTGATCCTCGGCGTGGACACGTTCCTCGACATGGGGCGGTCGGCGACCAACGCGATCGGCAACTCGATCGCGAGCGCGGCGGTGGCGAAGTGGGAAGGAGAGCTCCTCCCGCCGGAAGACGCGAAGAAGTTTGCCGCCGAGCTCGACGCGCGCGCCGGGGCGGCGGCCGCGCACGCGTAGGAAGCGCCCGGCATGCGCCATTCGATCGCGCTCATCGCCGCGTCATGGATCGTCGCGGGCACGGCCGTCGCCCAGCAGGAGGCGCCCGTCGAGCTCACGGGCACGCTTGCCAAGGTGCGCGCCAACGGCGTGGTCACCATCGCCCATCGCGAATCGTCGATCCCGTTCTCCTACATGTCCATGCGCGGCGAGCCCATCGGCTATTCCATCGAGCTGTGCAAGAAACTGGTCGACGCGATGAGCGAGGCCGTCGGAAAGGAGCTCGGGATCCAATGGCTCCCGGTGACTTCCGAAACGCGCATCGACGCGGTCGCCTCGGGGCAGGCGGACCTCGAGTGCGGCTCCACCACCAACAACCTCGAGCGCGCGAGGCGCGTGGCGTTCTCGCCGACGATCTTCGTGTCGGGCACCAAGCTCATGGTGAAAAAGGGCTCGCCGATCCAGTCATTCCGCGACCTCAAGGGCAAGACCGTGGTCGTGACCAAGGGCACGACCAACGAACAGGCCATGCACGAGATCACGAAGCGCTTCGGCATCGACTTCACGATCGTCGTGGCGGGCGACCACGCGGAGTCGTTCGCGCAGCTCGCGACGGGAAAGGCGGATGCGTTCGCCACCGACGACGTGCTGCTCTACGGCCTCATCGCGCGCAACAACGCCAAGGGCGAGTATTTCGTGGTGGGGGAGTTCCTCTCCTACGATCCGTACGGGATCATGTACCGCAAGGGCGACGCGCAGATGGCCCGCCTCGTGAACGACGCCTTCCGTGATCTCGCCGAGGACGGGGAGATCGAGCGACAGTACAAGCGCTGGTTCATGAGGCGCCTTCCAACGGGCGCGAGCATCGACCTGCCGATGAGCCCGCAGCTCGAGACCCTCATCCGCACCATGGCCGCCAGGCCTGAGTAGGCCGGGCCGGGGAGCCGCCATCGCCGCCGAGCGCAAGACTGCCGTCCAGGCGCTCATCGCGTTCTGGGAACGGCTGCGTTCCTCCACGGGGCTGAAGGGTGGCTTCCTGCTCGGCGTCGCCGCGGCGATCGTCACGGTCCTCGCCGCGGTTCCCACGCCGGAACTTTCCCCCATCGAGGACGTTGCCCGATGGGCGTTCGACAACCAGATGCGCGCGATCCAGAAAGTGCATCCCCGCCCGCTCGACGAGGACGTGGTGCTCATCGGCATCGACGAGGGGACGTACGCGGCCTACGACGAACCCTCCGCGCTGTGGCATCGGCATTATGGCGCGATGCTGCGGGCCCTTGCGCGAGCCAAGCCCCGCGCGATCGCGCTGGACGTGGTGCTTCCCGAGCGCTCCTTCGATTTCATCCTGAAAGGCTCGGACATCGCGCTCATGCAGGGGCTTGCGTTGCTCAAGGTCTCCCACGTGCCGTTCGTGTACGTCCAGACCATTTCCGACAAGGGAGCGCCGGCGCCGATCCAGTCCAACCTCGTGACCTACCTCACGCCCGACAACTTCGGGCTGGACCAGCAGGTTCCCGATGCAGACCTCACCTCCCGGCGCTTTTTCCACGCGACGCGCGATTCCACCGGGAAACCGGTGCCCACGCTCGCTAGCCAGGTCCTGCGGCAGCTCAAGATTCCGGTGACGGAGGGCTACATCGACTACAGCATCGGCGCGCCGCTCGAGTACGTTCCAATGCAGGCCGTCGAGAAGATGACGGACGCACAGCTGCGCAAGACGTTCGGCAACCGCATCGTGCTCGTGGGAAGCGTCATCGGCGGCACCGACCGCTGGAGGCTGCCCACGCAGCTCCTGGCCCACGACCCGGGGCGCGCACGGGATCCCACGGGGTACGACCAGCCCGGGGTGTTGATTCACGCGCAGGTGATCCGCAGCCACCTTGCGACGGGCTTGCTGCACCCGGTCCCGATCGGCCTTCGCTGGCTCGCGATGGCCGTCGCAGCCACGGCCGTGTTGATCTCTGCGTCCCCGCTCGTCGTGATCGGTGTCGCGATCGTGGTGCCCCTCCTGCTCTTCGGGGCGGGGCTCGCGACCATCGTCTCGGCGCAGACGATCCTGCCGCTCGCCTCGATCATCGTGACGTTCTGGGTCGCGCTCCTGGTGCGGGGGATCTTCGATGCCATCGAAGCGGTGATCGAGCGCTTCCGCCTGCAGCAGTCGTTCTCGGGGCAGGTGAGCCCTGCCGTCATGCGGGAGATGCTCGGCGGGGGCCTGAGCCCCGGCGTGAGCGGACAGCTCGCGGAGGTGTGTGTCCTTTTCAGCGATGTGCGCGATTTCACAACGCTTTCCGAGAATATGCCCCCGCAGGTGGTCACGACTGTTCTGCAGCGCTACTTCGACCGCATGGTGCATGCTGTCCATCGCTACGATGGCACCGTTGACAAGTTCATCGGCGATGGCATGATGGTCCTCTTCGGTGCCCCGCGGAAATCGAAGGACCCGTGCGGCGAAGCGGTGCAGTGCGCGCTGGCGATGATGCTGGCGCTCGATTCGCTCAACGAGGAGTTCAAGAGGGAGGGACTCCCCACCTTGACGATCGGAATCGGCATCAACTACGGCACCGTGACCGTCGGGAACATCGGATCCTCGGAGCGCCACAACTACTCGGCGATCGGCGATGCCGTCAACGTCGCCGCCCGCGTCGAGGGACTCACCAAGGAGCTGGGGCGGAAGATCATCATCACGGACGCCGTGGTGAGCCGGATCGAGGAGCGCTTCCACTTCGATCCGCTGGGCACGCACAAGGTGAAGGGTCACAGCCCCGTGAACGTCTGGGGCATCCGCACGGCGCGTTCGGCCCCGTCGCTCGCGGACACGATGGAGGTGGTTCGATGAAAACGATCATGCGCACGCTTCTCGGGATGCTCCTCGTCGCCTCGGCGGCCGCCTGGGCCGACGGCATCGCATTCATCACCAACATGAAGGGCGACGTGGCGCTCGACGGCAATCCGCGGCCCACGCTGCTCGCGGAGCTCGCCAAGGGGCAGAAGCTCACGCTGGGACAGGACTCGCAGGCCTCCGTGATGTTCGTGGCGAGCGGCAAGGAGTACGCCCTGAAGGGCCCCGGCCAATACCTCGTGAAGGACGCCGAGATGACCTCCATGTCGGGCGCTGCGCCCGTCACGCGCGAGACGCAGTGGCATGCCTCGAACAAGGTGCTCGTCCAGGTCGCGCAGACGTCGGCGGCGAGCGTGCGCATGCGTTCGATCGCGGTGCCGAAACCGGATACCGAGCCCAAGCTGCTCTATCCCACGGAAGGCAACGTAGCGACTCTTCAGCCCACCTTCCGTTGGCGCGGCGCCGGCGGAAAAGGCGAGTTCCTCCTGTTGGTCGCGGGCCAGGAGAAGCCGGTGCACACGGCCAAGGTCCTCGGGAGCTTTTACCGCATCGGCGCGAAGCTTCGTCCCGACACCGAGTACACGTGGATCGTTTCGATCGCGGGCAACGAGGTGGGCACGGGCCATTTCCGCACCCTGACCTCGGATGCGCTCGCGCGCGTCGAGAAGCAGCGTCCTTCGGACAAGGCGGAGTTCAGCGATCGCGTGATGTTCGCGCTGATGCTGCAGGACCTCGGGGCCGCGCAGGACGCGCGTGAATCGTGGTCGCGCCTCGCGCAAGAGCGCGACGACCTGCCCGAGCTGGCCGCGTTCGCGAAATGATCCGCGCCCTCATCGCCGTCCTTGTCGGGTCCGCGGCGCTCGCGGCGTCGGCGGCCGAGCCGGTCGCGTTCGTGGCCGACGTGAAGGGAAGCGCCAACATCGAAGGCGATGGCCGGGTGAATTTCCTCGCCGAGCTGGTTGCGGGGACGCGACTGCTCCTGGGCACCGGAGCGGCAGTTTCAATCGCATACGCCGCGACCGGCGCGGAATTTTCGATGACGGGCCCGGGCGTGTTCACCGTGACCGAGAGCGAGGTCCGTGCGGACAAGGGTGGAAAGCCCGTTCGCAAGAGCGTCCAGGCGCTCTCCGGCACCGGCGTCGTGTCTCATGCCGCGAGCAGCGCGGCGGCAAGCGTGCGCATGCGCGGCATCCCGGCCGAGGCGCCCGCGCCCAAGACGCAGCTCGAGTATCCCCTCGACACTCGCATCTCCATGCTGCAGCCGGTGCTGCGATGGAAGGGCGATCCCGAACCCAAGGGCTACAGCGTCGTCGTGATCGACGATGGCGGAAAGACGGCGTGGAAGGGCATGACGGTCCATCCCGGCGTCAGGGTGGGCGCGAAGCTCGCGGCGGGAATGGCCTATACGTGGCGCGTGACCGGCGCACTGGGGCCCGTGGGCGAAGGCCATTTCGAGACCCTGCCGGCCGACTCCATCGCGAAGGTCCAGCGCTCGGGGGCTGCCGCCAGGACCTTCTCCGACCGCGTGATGCACGCCTTCCTCCTGCAGGACCTGGGCGCCAGCCAGGAGGCGAAGGAGGCCTGGGCCGTGCTCGCGCGGGAGCGTCCCGAGATTCCCGAGCTCGCGGCCCTCTCGCGCTGAGCGCTCTGGGCGCCGCCTTTTTGAGCGATAATTTTCGCTCGAGAAGGGAGGATTTCGCGCTTGGTGCCCGGAACGACCCGGTGGGATTCGGCCTCGCGGTGGCTGGCCGCCGTTGCGTGCGCCTGGTGCATGCATGCGACGGCCGCGGCCGACCGGGTGGCGCTGCTCATCGGCAACAACAATTACGGCACGGTGCCGCTGCGCAACGCGGCCAATGACGCGAAGGACCTCGGCGACGCGTTGAAGGACCTGGGCTTCCAGGTGATCGTTCGCCAGAACGCCTCGCGCAAGGAAATGATCGACGCGATCCGCGAGTTCGGCAACGCGATCGACGGCGCGAACACCGCGCTGTTCTTCTACGCGGGCCACGCGATGCAGTTCAAGGACCGCAACTACCTGATCCCGATCGACGCGGCGATGGGCTCGGAGGAGGACGTGACGTTCTTCTCCGTGGAGCTCGGCCAGATCTTCGACCGCATGGACCGCGCGCGCACGAAATTCAACTTCATCATCCTCGATGCCTGTCGCGACAATCCGTTCGCCGCGAGCTTCAAGGTGACGAGCGCGGGGCTCGCGCAGATGAGCGCCCCGTCGGGCACGATGATCGCGTACGCCACGGCGCCGGGCTCCGTTGCGGCCGACGGCTATGGGCGCAACGGCATCTACACGAAGCACATCCTGCAGAACATCAAGGTCCCCGACCTTCCGGCCGAGATCATGTTCAAGCGGGTGCGCGAAGGCGTCGAGCAGGAGACGCGCAGGCTGCAGACCCCGTGGGACTCGTCGTCGCTCAAGGGCGATTTCACATTCAACGCATCGAGCGGTGCCGGAGCGAAGACGCAAGCGGCATCGGGGCCGAGCGCCGACGTGACGCTCCAGATGGAGCGCGAGTTCTGGGTGAGCGTGCGCGAATCGAATCGGCCCGAGGACATTCGCGCGTACCTCGACAAGTATCCGAACGGCAACTTCGCGCCGCTCGCGAGGAATCGCCTGGAGGCGCTCGTGAAGCCGGGCGGCCCGCCGCCCGCGGCGACCACGTTGCCGGCGAAGACGCTGGAGCCCGCGTCCCCTGCAAGGTCCCCGGACGTCGTCGCGAAGGCCGAGGAGAGACCACCGGCGCTGCCCGCGGCATCGGCGACGCAGTCGGCGGTATCTCCCTCACCGGCCGCGCCGACACCCGCCACGGCTGCAGAGCCTGTGCCCGCGAAGACGTTGTCTCCCGCGCCGGCGGCCTCCGTGACGACGGCGCCTACGTCGCAGGCGCCGCTTGCGGTGGCGACACCGCCTGCCCCGGGCGCCAAGGCCGATCCGATTCCCGGCAAGGAGATCGCTCCCGGCATACGCGAGCTCACGTTCGCCGACGGTTCCGTCTACCGCGGCGCGATGCGCGGGGCGAGCTTGCACGGGCATGGCGAGTACATCTCGAAGTCGTTCAAGTACGAGGGCGAATTCAACGAAGGACTCAAGCAGGGGGAAGGAACCTACGTCTGGGAGAACGGCGACCGCTATACGGGCCACTTCTCCGCGGATCGTCCGGACGGCAAAGGGCGTTACCAGTTCGGCAACGGCGACACGTACGAGGGCGAGGTGCAATCGGGCGTGATCGTGGGGCGCGGCACCTACACGACGAAGGGCGGCGACGTCTTCGAGGGCTCGTTCGCCAACGGCAAGCCCAACGGCGTGGGCGTGTACCGTTTCGCGAGCGGCGACCGCTACGAGGGCGAGATGGCGCAGGGCAAGATGCAGGGCAAGGGCCTGTACTACACGAAGGGCGGGGACCGGGTGCAGGCGCCGTTCGTCGACGGAAAGCCGCAGGGCAAGGGCATCTACTACTTCGCCAACGGCGATCGCTACGAGGGCGACATGGACGCGGGCGCGCTCACGGGCCAGGGCGCCTATTTCTATGCCGCCGGCATGAAGTACGAGGGCGAGATTCGCGCGGGCCAGCCCCAGGGCAAGGGCGTTTTCTGGTTCGCCGACGGCACCCGGTTCGAGGGATCGTTCGAGAACGGGCTGCAGCACGCCACCGGGGAGATCGTGAAGCAGGACGGCAGCCGCGCCCGCGCGGAGATCGTCGACGGCAGCGCCAAGCTCCTCAATTGACCGGTGCCTGGAGTATAATCACGGGTTCGTTTCCGGAGGTTCGAAATGGCTGAACGCAAACGTGTCCGTCGCAATACCCTCGAGCGCCGCTGCCTTCCCAAGTCGTTCAAGCGCCTCTTCCTGGGCTCGCCGAAGGGCATCTTCAAGATGCTCGAGGCGATCAAGAAGAACTGATCGATTCAGTTGCGGGAAAGGGCCGCCCGATGGCGGCCCTTTTTCGTTTCAGGCCTCACAAAAAGTTACAGATGTTGAAGGGCGCCACCACAATGGATGCACACGTGGCATCTACGCTGCTTCGATGGACTCGGCGGCCCGTGTCGTTCATTTCGTCCTTGCAAACCGCGCCACTCACTGGCGTGACATCGAGCGCCTCGACGAATCCCGCATCGCGCTCGAGCCGCGGCGCTTCGTCGCCGGCCGCAACTCCTGGGTCGCCCAGACCTACGTGCGGCTGCGCTCGGCGCTCGAGTCGCGCGGGTGGACTGTCACGGTGGGAGAATCGTTCGAGCCCGGCTCCATCGTCGTCGTGCATCGCGACGACGCGAACGAGTTCGCGACCTGCGCGCATGCGAGCTATCTCGTCGTAGTCCGTGCGGACAGGGCGCCGGTCGCGGCATGCGACCTCGCCATCGTGCAGAACCGCATCGACAACGCGCCGCACGAGCGTTTCATCCCGCTCTGGCCGCAGCCCGGCTTGCGGCAGCGCGATCCCTCGCGGGCCCACACGATCTCGCGAATCGCGTACCACGGGCGCACGACGTCGGCGCCCGCGTGGTTCTCGGATGCGGCGTTCCTGCGAGCGCTGGCCAAGCGCGGCGTGGAGTTCGAGATCCAGGAGTCCCGGTGGGACGACTATCGCCGCGTCGATCTCGCGATTGCGGCGCGCGAGGATTCGGATGCGTTGCTGGCGACCAAGCCCGCGACGAAGGTCTACAACGCGTGGCTCGCGCGCGTTCCCGTGCTGGCCGGGCCCGAGCCCGCCTACGTCGAGATTCGCCGCGGGCCGCTCGACTTCATCGAGATCCGCGGTGGCGAAGACGTCATCCGCGCGATCGACCGCCTGCGCGCGAATCCGGCGCTGTTCAGGGCGATGGTTTCAAACGGCGTGAAGCGCGGCAGGGACTTCTCCGTGGATGCGATCCGCTCGCGCTGGATTTCGCTGCTGGAGGATGAGGTGCTGCCGGCGTTCTCGGCGCGAGCGGGCGATCTCGCCTCGCGCAGGCTCTGGCACCTGCGCGCGATGGCAGCGCAGAAGGCGCTCAGCCGCGTTCACCGTGCGCGGATCGCTTACCAGCGCTGGAGCGTTCGCAACCCGTTGTCGCCGCCCGCCTCCGCGGCGCGCCTGTCAGGAGAGCGCGCGGTCGACAACCTCGTCGACATTGCCAGAGAGCCCATCGGCGCTGCGGATTGACTCGAGGGCCCGGCGCGCGTGTGCCTGGCGGCCCGCGTCGTACTTCTTCCAGCGGTCGAACGCGCGCGCAAGACGCGACGCCACCTGCGGGTTCAGCCGGTCGAGGGCGACGACCTGCTCGGCGATCCACCGGTATCCGCTCCCGTCGGCTGCGTGGAAGTGCAGCGGATTGTCCGTCGCGAAGGAATGGAGCAGGGCGCGTGCGCGGTTGGGATTGCGCAGGTCGAACGACGGATGCTGCATGAGGGCCTTCGCGCGATCGAGCGTTCCGGGAAGCCACGACATCGCCTGGACGCGGAACCACTTGTCGACCACGAGCGCTTCGTCCTTCCACTTGTCGTAGAACATCGCAAGCGCGCGTTCGCGCTCCGCGCCGGCCGAGTTGGACAGGCACGTCAGCGCGGCCATCGCGTCGGTCATGTTCTCGGCGCGGCGAAACTCGAGGAAAGCGAGCGCGCGCGAAGTCCCGTCGTCGATCGTGGCCACGTAGCCCAGCGCGGCGTTGCGCAGCGCCCGGCGCCCCGCCGCGGCCGCATCGGGCGAATAGGGGCCCGGAACGGTGAAGTGGCGGAAGGCGCCCTCGAAGCGCGTGCGGTACTTCGTCGCGATCTCGCGCGTGAGGCGCAAGCGGGCAGCATGGATCGCCTCGGGATCGGCCACGGCCATGCACTCGGCGAGGTAGCCCTCCGAGGGCAACTGCAGCGCCTCCGCGGCGAACGCGGGATCCTTCGAGCCATCGGAGATCACGCGGCCCATGGCCTCGATGAACGCGGCGGGCGTTTCCACCGCAGCGCCGGTGCGTGCGCCTTCCACCACGGCGAGCAGGATGCGCGTGGCGAGCGTCTGGCCCGCTTCCCAGCGATTGAATGCGTCGGAGTCGTACGCCATGAGGTGCGTGAGCTCGGCGTCCGAGTAGTCGTAGCGGAGGTGCACCGGCGCGGAGAATCCGCGCAGCAGCGACGGGACCGGATTCTCCGGGACCTGCCTGAAGACGAACTTCTGTTGCGCGTGCGTGAGCGCGAGCATCGCGGTGCGCCCGTTGTCGCCGCGCGCGCCCTTGAAGAGCGCCGTCGATTCGATGTTGACCGGGAGGTCGCGTCCATCGAGGTCCACGAGGCCCACCGCGAACGGGATGACGAAGGGCTCCTTCGCGGGTTGTCCCGGCGTGGGCGGGCACGATTGCTTCACGTGCAGCGTGTAGGTCTCTGCGTTTCCGTCGTACTCGCCGCGGCACTCCACGATCGGCGTGCCGGCCTGCGAGTACCAACGCCCGAATTGCGTGAGGTCCGTCTCGTTGGCGTCGGCCATGGCCGCGCGGAAATCGTCGCACGTGACCGCCTGGCCGTCGTGGCGCTTGAAGTAGAGGTCCATCCCGCGGCGGAACCCTTCCTTGCCCAGCATCGATGCGTACATCCGCACGACTTCCGCGCCCTTGTCGTACACCGTCGCGGTGTAGAAGTTGTTGATCTCGACGTAGGAGTCGGGCCGGACGGCGTGCGCCATCGGCCCCGCGTCTTCCGGGAACTGGCGGCTGCGAAGGTCGCGCACCTCCTGGATCCGGACCACGGGGCGCGTGTACTCGTCGGCGCTGTACTGCTGGTCGCGGTAGACCGTGAGGCCTTCCTTGAGCGAGAGCTGGAACCAGTCGCGGCACGTGACGCGGTTGCCGGTCCAGTTGTGGAAGTATTCGTGCGCGATCACCTTGTCCACGCCGAAGTAATCGCAGTCGGTGGCCGTGTCGGCGCGCGCGAGGATGAACTTCGTGTTGAAGATGTTGAGGCCCTTGTTCTCCATCGCGCCCGCGTTGAAGTCGGGCACCGCGACGATCATGAAGCGCTCGAGGTCGAGCTCGAGGCCGAAGACGTCTTCGTCCCAGCGCATGCACTTCTTCAGCGCCTGCATCGCGAAGCCCGCCTGGTCGAGCTTTCCGCGCTCCACGTAGATCTGCAGCAAGGCCTTCTTTTCAGAACGCGTCACGAAGTGGTCCTCGAGGAGGTTCAGGTCCGCCG
>Ga0335076_10006804_pt1 | contig 11537 bp, 7 predicted proteins | sample Lox_Sample_25_FD_206717 | JGI IMG/M metagenome (GOLD analysis project Ga0335076, IMG submission 206717) | Soil microbial communities from Loxahatchee National Wildlife Refuge, Florida, United States - Lox_Sample_2.5 | ecosystem: Environmental > Terrestrial > Soil > Wetlands | place: USA: Florida... | reverse complement strand
GGGTTACTTCGTTCCTTCATCCCGAAGACGACGCAAAAGGCTCAGGCTATCAGGTGCTGCAGTCGAAGATTGCAGTGGGCTCAGGCGGTTTTTGGGGGAAGGGTTTTGGCAACGGCAGCCAGAACCAACTTGGGTACATCCCCGTCCGGTATTCCGACTTCATCATGTCGGCTTGGGCGGAGGAACAGGGGTTCAAGGGCGTGCTGCTTGCTTTAGGGCTGTATATGGCACTGCTGCTGCGCCTGGTGCAGAATGCACAGCGCGCGAAAGACCGAGCGGGCATGTTTCTGGTCATGGGAGTGGCAGCGGCGCTAGGGTTCCATGTTTTGGTGAATGTGGCCATGGTGATCGGCGCGATGCCCGTCACCGGCATTCCGTTACCCTTGATGAGTTACGGCGGCTCGGCCACGTTGTTTGTGTTTCTGGCGATCGGCCTGGTCATGAACGTGCGGCTGCGCCGCTTTGTAAACTGAGCCGAAAGCCGGACCCGGAAGCCGCGCGTGCGAAAGCTGGCGGCGCCGGGAAGAAAGATTCAGAAAGATAGGATTTTAAGAGTGAGGACAGCATCGTCCGCCGTTTCCCCGGCAGCAAGCCGGGAACGGGCCCGCCTCGAAAGCGCTGAGCAAGACAACGCGAGCAGCGGCTGCACCGCAGCCGGCGCTTACAGCTTCGAACGCTGGTCAGTTGCCCGACATACGGAACGGTACGCGTGTGCCCGCTTGTATCAGGTACGCGCATCCGCCCCGTCCCTGGTCCCAGGGAAACTCGCGGCGATGCGCCTCGAAGGCGCCGGAAAATACGGTGCCGCTCATAACGAGGAGCTTTCATGTCAAAAGAATTGGTCATTTCCGCGACTTCCCATGAACGGCGAGTCGCGATTTTGGAAGAAGGCCAGTTAGTCGAAATCTACATCGAACGCGAAAAAGAGTTCGCGCTGGTCGGCAGCATCTATAAAGGCAGAGTTACGCGGGTCCTTCCCGGAATGCAATCTGCGTTCGTGGATATTGGCCTGGACGGCGACGCCTTCCTGTACGTCAGCGACGTTTTCGAAAACCTGGAGGATTACGATCACGGCCATGTCCCGGCAAACGGCGAGGCCGCGGCAAGCGCTCCCGCAATCGAATCGCTGCCGGGCGAATCCCTTTCGCGCGTGCCGGAACCTGCCACGGGAGAGCTGCCTCACGAAGAAGGGCTAGGAGTCGAAGGCGGAGGAAGTGCTGAGGAGCACGCCGGCGCCGAAACTCACGGCGAAACTCACGGCGATTCGCACGGCTCGGACGAAGAGCAACAACCGGATTCGAACGAATCGGCTCCGCAGAATTTTTCGCCGCAATACAACCCAACACAATACAAGCCTTCGCCCTCCTTCGGGCCGCGAGGCGACCGCAACGGCCGTAGCGATCGCGGGCCGGACTTTCGTCGGGGAGATCGCGGCGGTGATCGCGGGCGCTGGGGAAGACGCGGCGGCCGCGGGCGCGGCGGGCGGCATCACGGTCACGGCGGAAGGAATCTTCCGCCTTCCAAATACGCTTCTCCGCAAGGCGGAGAGCGCGATCAGCGCGGGTTTGAAAACCGGCCTGGTCAACGCGGCGGCTTTGAAAATCGCAGGCCCGAGGGTACGAGATATTCTCCGCCTCCGGGACCCTCCGAAGGGGCCGAGGAAGAAATTCTGCTGCCCGGTGAATCGCTGGCGAAGTACCGGGGCCGTCCGGCTGCGGCGCAGAGCGAACCCATCGCGGAGCCCGAACGGCTTGAGCCTCAACCAGAAGCCGCAGAGAACCAGCCGCGGCTGGCGGGCGCGCCTTCCGGCGTGAGCAGTCCGCGGAGATCGCGTGGCGGGCTGCCGAGCTGGTTATTGGCGGGCGCCGGAGCCGAAGCGGCGGAAGCACCATCTGAGGAAATGTCCGCAGAGAGCGAAGAGCCTGCCGGAGTCTCGGAGGATGAAGAGATTCGTTCGCGAATTCTCGAATCGCATGGGCAACCGGAGGAAACCGGCCTGAGCGACGACGAAGCCAGCGTGCTTTCCGCCAGCCTGATCGAGGCCAAGCAGGATGAGCTTCGAGAAGAGGCGGAATCAGACTCCGTGGCTGGCAGCGGAGCCATTTTTGAAGAAGAGGGCGACGAGGAAGAATCCGAGGAGGACCGCGAAGAGGAGCAAAGCGCCGAGGCCACCGTTGTCGAAGAGGTGACCGGGACAGCGCACCGGGCGGTGGCGGAGGCGGAAGCTGATGCCGCGCACGAGAGCGCGGAGCACATGGCTGCCCTCGGGGAACACGTCGAACTTGAAACCGATCCGGCGGGAGATACCGAAGAAGAGAACGCTGAGACGGAAGAAGAAGAGGAGATGGAGGAGACGGAAGCGGAATACGCTTCGCGTCAGGAACCCGGGGTGGAACACGCCGCGGCCCAGGCCAGCGAATCTCCGGCCTCGCTGGAAGAGACCATACTCCTTCCCGGCGAGACACGCGCTCCCCATTCCGGCGCCGAACCGCGCACCGAATTTCGCGATTCCGCGCGCATCGGCGGCAATCCGCGTGCCCGATTCCAGAGGCCAAATCGCGGAGGACGCGACCGGGGACGCGATAACCGGGGTGGGCGTCCCGACAGGCGCGGCGACCGCGGGCGCGGACGGTTCGAACGGCGCGGGCACGGCCATCACGGGCATCAGCGGCACCAAGGGTTCGGCGGTCCACGCCGGCCGCAGCTGATTTCGGAGATGCTCAAGGCGGGTCAGGACGTCGTGGTGCAGATTGCCAAGGAGCCTCTCGGCAAAAAGGGCGCGCGCATCACCAGCCATATCGCGCTGCCGGGCAGGTTCCTCGTGTACATGCCGACGATTGACCATATCGGCGTTTCGCGAAAGATCGCTTCGGCGGAAAACCGTTCTCGTTTGCGCAGGCTGGTAGGCGAAGCGCGCGGCAGCTATCCGGGAGGGTTCATCGTGCGGACGGCGGCGGGCGGGGCGAGCGACGATGAAATCCGCACGGACATCGAGTTCCTGGGTAAAACCTGGAATGAGATCAAGCAGAAGAGCGAGGAGCGCAAGTCTCCCGCGTTGCTGCACCGCGACCTGAATCTCGTCGAGCGCATCCTGCGCGACTACGTGAGCGATGATTTCACCGCCATCTGGATTGACAACGAGGAAGAGTACGGCAAGGTGGTCGAGTTCGTGAGCCGTTTCCAGCCGAAGCTCGTGAACCGCGTGAAGCTCTATGCCAAGGAACAGCCGATCTTTGAGGAGTTCGGCATCCAGCACGATCTCGACAAGGCGCTCCGCGCGAAGGTGTGGCTCAAGTCCGGCGGCTATATCGTCATCAACCACACGGAAGCGCTCGTGGCCATTGACGTCAATACCGGCAAATTCGTCGGCAAGGGCTCAACGCGTCTCGAAGACACCATTGTGAAAACCAATCTCGAAGCCGTGAAAGAAATCGTGCGGCAAATCCGCCTGCGCGACCTTGGCGGCATCATCGTGGTGGACTTCATAGACATGGAAGAGCGGCGCAACCGCGAGAAGGTTCTCTCCGCTTTGCAGCAGGCCCTCGAACAGGACAAGGCTCCTTCAAAGGCGCTCTCGTTCAACGAATTCGGCCTGGTCTGCATCACGCGCAAGCGCACCAAGCAGGCGCTCGAGCGCGTGCTCTGCCAGCCGTGCCCTTCCTGCACTGGAAGCGGCATGGTCAAGTCCATACCCACGCTTTGCTACGAAATCCAGAACGAAGCGCGCAAGATGGTCATGACCGATCACGAGAATCCGAATCTTACTTTGCGCGTGCATCCTGAAATCGCGAAGGCGCTGAAAACGCGCGAAGCCATGCTGATTGACGAGCTTGAACAAAACTCGCACAAACACGTCATCATTCAATCCGACGCAACGCTTCACTGGGAGCAGTACGATATCTACTAGTAGCACTGAAAAATGACCGCCAGTCATTTTTCTTTAAGGGAGAAGCCCGGACGACAGAGCCGGGCGTTTTCCTTTATGGGAGGCAGCGGGCTAAAGTTCGGAGTAGCGCTGTTCGCGCCAGGGATCGCCGTAGGCGTGATACCCGTTGCGCTCCCAGAAGCCAAGCTGATCGTGATCAAGCAGCTCGAAGCCGCGTACCCACTTTACGCTTTTCCATCCGTAGAGATGCGGAACGACCAATCGCAGCGGGCCACCATGCTCCGCAGCGAGAGGCTCGCCATCATGCTCGAAGGCAAACAGCACATCGGGACTCTTCAGATCCTTTAGGGGAACGTTCGCGGTGTATCCTTCTTCGGCAAGAATCAGCGCGAACGCGGCGGCGGTCTTGGGCTTCGCAAGCTTGAGCACGTCCGTGAAGAGCACGCCTTTCCAGTGATTGTCCAGGCGGCTCCAGCGCGTCACGCAGTGAAAGTCGGATTGGGTTTCTGTTTGCGGCAGGGCGCGGAATTCGCTCCATGAAAGACGAAGCGGCGATTCCACTTCGCCCGCAATTCTGAAGTCCCACGTTTCGGAATTAAAGCGGGGAATGCTTCCGGCGTGCAGCACGGGCCATTTCAACGTCAGGGATTGCCCGGGCGGAAGGCGGCCCTCCGCCTTCGCGATATTTTCCAGCTCTTTGCGGCTTCCCTTATCTGGAAAGAGCGTCAAGCGCGCCTCCATGCATGAGATGAAAGCGAAGGAGAAAAGTTGCAAAAATCAAAGCGCTGAGCGGCAACGCCGCCTCACTTCGTGGAGCTTTCTCGTATATCATGTTTTCTCGGTGCTTCGGCCAAAAAGAAAGAGGTTGAGCGTCGCATGACAGCACGCATTTTAAGCGGAACAGTAATCCGTGATCAGATCTTTGCGGAATTGAAGGAGGAAGTCGCGCAGCTCGCTGCGGAGGGCATGCGCCCGGGATTGGCGGCGGTGCTTGTCGGCGAAAATCCCGCTTCGCAGCTCTACGTAAAGAGCAAGATCGCTGCCTGCGAACAACTGGGCATTGCGAGCTGGATGCACACTCCTGCGACTGTGAGCACTACTGATGAAATGCTTCAGCTGGTGCACCAGTTGAATCGCGACGAAAACGTGGACGGAATTTTGGTGCAGCTTCCGTTGCCGCGGCAGGTAGACACGAAAAAAGTGCTCGAAGCGGTGGATCCCGCGAAGGACGTGGATGGGTTTCATCCTGTAAATTTGGGGAAGCTCGTCAGCGGGCGCCCAGGGCTCGTTGCTTGTACTCCCGCCGGTTGCATGGAAATTCTGCGCCGCAATGCTATTCCTCTTGAGGGCGCCAACGCCGTTGTGCTCGGCAGGAGCGACATCGTCGGCAAACCGATGGCACTGCTGCTGATGCACGCAAATGCCACCGTAACGATCTGCCATTCGAAAACGCGCGATCTTCCGGAGATCGTGAGGCGTGCCGACATTGTGGTTGCGGCAATGGGCCGAGCGGGGTATGTGAAAGCGGACTGGGTCAAGGCCGGGGCTGCGGTGATTGATGTCGGCACAAACACGGTGAAGGATCCTAAGGAAGCGGAAGAGCTTCTGGCTAAATTCCCCGAGCGGCTCGAGAAATTCCGCTCTAAAGGCTCCGTCCTGGTCGGCGACGTTCATCCTGACGCGATGTTCACCGCCGGCGCCTTGACTCCTGTGCCGGGCGGCGTCGGCCCGATGACCATCACCATGCTGATGAGCAACACCGTGAAAGCCGCCAGGCTGCGCCGTGGCGCCGCAACAGCTGATTCGATTTCCGCAAACCGGTGAAAACGAGAACGTGCTACGCATGGGACTCACGGGGGGGATCGCCAGCGGCAAAAGCGCCGTTGGCGCCATGCTGCGCGAGATGGGTTTTCGGGTCCTCGACGCCGACGGACTGGCGCACCAATCGATCGAACCCGGTCAGCCTGCCTACGATGAAGTTGTCCGGGAATTCGGCCGGCAGATTCTCGATCCGGATGGCCGAGTGAACCGGGCGAAGCTTGGCGCGATCGTGTTTGCCGACCGCACGAAGCTTGACTGGCTGAACGCCCTTGTACATCCGAAGGTCGAGGCGGCGATTCGCACAAAGCTTGAAGAATGGGCCCGCAAGGGCGTGCGCGATGCTGTGTTTGTCGAGGCCGCATTGATCGTCGAAGCCGGGATGCACCGGGACCTGGACGGCCTCGTCGTTGCCTGGTGCAGGCCCGAGCAGCAGATCGAGCGTTTGCGAAACAGGGGAATGAGTGAAGCCGAAGCCCGGAGGCGAATTTCGCTGCAGATGCCAAGCGAAGAGAAATTGCTGTATGCCACCGAGAAGATTGATTGCTCCGGTTCGCTCGAAGAAACCCAACGCCAGGTGCGGTCGCTGGCGGTTAAGCTGCGCCATTCCTCTCAAGCTTCGGACAATCCCTCAGCCGTCTGATACCGTGATCTGACTTGCGCTATCATCGTAAGGGAACCGGGGGAAGGGTTGTGACCATGCCTCATACCAATCGAATTTCGAGAGCGCGCATCATCCTCGTCGCGGTCATTTTACTGGCTGGAGCGTATTGGGCTGGCGCCCGATGGGGCTCTCATGAGCCCGTCCGAGTGGGCGCTGTGCCTCTCGGGACCACGCCCTCGGCATCTCCCGCAAGCCTTGCAGCGCGCGACGCCGCACTAACCGATGAAGAGGCGATCAATGTGCGCGTTTACCGCCAGGCATCGCCTGCGGTCGCCAACATTCTAACCAAAGCCACGGAATACGATTTTTTCATGGACCCCGTTCCGGTCGAAGGCGCCGGTTCGGGTTTCGTGATTGATCCGCGCGGCTACATCCTGACGAACAATCACGTTGTCGAAGGGGCGCAGACCATTGAAGTGGTGCTGGGCGACCGTTCACGTTATCAGGCGAAATTCATCGGCGCGGACCCGAGAAATGACGTGGCTTTGATCAAGATTGATCCCAAGGGAAAGCAGCTCGCGACCCTCACACTTGGAGATTCCTCCACTCTTCAAGTCGGGCAAAAGGTTCTGGCCATCGGCGATCCCTTCGGATTCCAGAGCACCCTGACGACAGGCGTGGTCAGCGCGCTCGGCCGTACCGTGCAAACGAGCCAAACCACGTTCATTGACGAAGCGATCCAGACCGACGCTGCAATTAATCGCGGCAATTCCGGCGGGCCTCTAATCAATTCACGCGGTGAAGTGATTGGCATCAATTCCGCGATCTATACGCCGAGCGGAACCACCGCAGGCATCGGCTTCGCCATTCCCATCAACACGGCTAAGCGCATCGCACACGACCTGATCGCCGACGGCCGCGTCCATCAGGCATTCCTCGGCGTGGAAACGATCCCCATTGGAGGATATCTCGCCGGCGCGCTCGATTTGCCCGTTCAGGACGGACTGCTGGTACAGCAAGTCACGCAGGGCGGACCTGCTGCTTCCGCCGGCATCCACGGAGGGGACCGCGTGGCCCAAGCTGGAATGCGCCGCTTCTACATAGGCGGGGATGTGATCGTCGCCATTGACGGACAAACCGTCGCGAGTCCCCTCGACGTAACTTTGGCGCTGAACAAAAAGCGCCCCGGAGATACGGTCACCGTGACCCTCTATCGCGGAGGCAAGAAGATGGACATTTCCGTGAAACTCGGCGACCTGCCCAAGAGCTGAGGCGTTTTACTACTTTCCGAATTCTTCCCGGTATCGGTTGCGATCTGTTTCGCTAAGCGTAAACCAGCTTTCGGCAATGTCGCGGACGCGCTCCAGTTCTCTCTGCATTGCAGTGTGCTTCGATTCCATTAATTCCGCGCTGGCGTCTTCGGGCACCGGAATTGGCGGCGCAAAGATAATCACCGCTCGGGCGAACGGCCGCGGCAAGAGAAAGTGGTCCCACGTTTTTTCGAACGTCTTGCCGTGTTCCACTCCAGCGTGAAATACCATCACGGGACAACCGGTTTTGCGGGCGAGCATCACCGGACCGGGTTTGGCGACATAACGCGGCCCGCGCGGGCCATCAATTGTGAACGCGCAGTCGTGCCCCTCCTCGATGCGGCGCGCCATCACGGCCAAGCCGCGCAAGCCTCCGCGGGAAGAACTCCCTTGCGCGGTGCCGAAACCGAGTCGCTCGATCACTTTTCGCGTCCATTGCCCATCAAATGCGGTCGTATTCATCACTACGATGCCCATGTTGCGGGCCCACCACACAATCGGAATGATCACGCGATGCCAAAACGCCCAGACGCACCTCTTCCCGGAAGAATGCACCTCCTCGGCGTGATGCCAGCCGAGAACTTCAAACCGCAGCGTGGGACCCAGCATCCGAATCACGCTGTACACCACGGCGGCCACAATGGGAATCTGGATGCGCCGCGACCACGGGAGTTCCGGAAGCCGCGTGTCGTAATGCGCGCCAACATCCTGCGAAGTCCTCTTGGCATCGCTGTCGGCTTCCTTCGCAAATGCAGAGCCGCTTGCCGAATCGGGTGAGGAATTCATCTTTGTGTGCGGCCTGGAGCGGGCCGACGTATAGTATAGGCGAGAGATTCGACCCCTGCCCCAGGAGCCCGTTAAGAGTGCCATCTTTCGCAAAGTCCTCCCACGTTGGGGCCACCGTCCTGTTCTGGATCGTGGGCAGCTTCGTCTTGTGCCTCGCATTTCTTCTCGGAATGGATCGTCCGCAAGTCGCTGCGGCCCCGGTTCCGCTTCCGGACGAGACTCCCTCCGATACGATCGGCTCAATCGAAGGCGACTCGATTTCCGTGCAAGGCCCAATGTCCGTTCAGGTGGTGAACGGACTTGTGAAAACGATTTTGCGAAGCGGGAGCGACATTCGCGTAAAAAGTGGGCGAGCGCAAATCAATCTCGTCGAGGGGGGCCGCATCGTGATCTGCGGGCCGGCGCATCTGACCGTCCTCAAGTCCCGCGGAGCACTCACCCTGGCGCTGGAAAGCGGGACAGTACACGCCTTCCTCACCCACGGTCCTGCGCTGACCGTGTACACGGCTCAGATTCAAGCTCGGCCCCTTGCCATCGGCGACGGAGCACAGGATTCTCTGGTCGGATTCGAGACGCCGGGAGCGATGTGCATCCGTGCAAGGTATGGGGCAGTCCGCTTGGAACAGCAGCTCACCGGCCAGAGCCTGGTCGTGCCGCAAGGCGGAGATGTCATGGTCACGAGCGGCCAACTGGATGGCGTGCGCGCGGGAGTGGGTCACTGCTCCTGTGATCTGGAAATTGCCAGAATTGCGCCGCCTCACATGGACAGCGAAACGTCCATGATTGCTTCCGCCAACGAGGTGAAGCCGAAACCCACGGCCGCTACTAATAATGAGCCGCCTCCCGCGCCTGTGGTCGCATCCGATCAGCCGATCTACCACGTCTTTATGCCGCCGCTGCGCTATGACGCAAGCGCGAAAATCCAGGACGCGCCCGATCCGCATCTCATCGTACTCGTCCGGCAAGTCCGTGTGCGACCAACCCTGATTTACGAGGCGCAAGTGGAAGGCGATCCGGTTGTTGCGGAAAACGCCGCGCCCCAGGCCGCGGAAGCATCGCGCGTGAAAACGGAAAAACTCGGATCGTCAAAGCCGTCTAATTCGCAGGCAAGCACTTCCATGGTGGATCGCGTCAAATCGTTTTTCCGCCGCCTTTGGAACCGCAGCTCCTGATTCGGGGATGCATTTCACTTACCTGTCCCTTCGGTCAGGTCAAAATTTCGGACATTGCCCTTCATAGAGATTTCTTCAACTTCCGTGGAATGTTATCTTCACAAATGGGAAAAGCTCCGTACAACCAGGCGAACTATGCTAATGAACATGACGCAAACCGCGGCAAAGTCCAGCGTCCTGCGCGCTTTGAGATTTTCAAGGCTTAGATCGAGCCGGCTAAAGTGGTCAGCGATTGTGTTATTGGTGAGCTCTTCCATCGCCGGCTGCACGAGCAATTCGATGCCTCCCGCCATAAGCGTAACGATCGCCCCTTCCAGCGCAAGCGTACAAGCCGGCAAACAACAGCAATTCACAGCAACTGTCTCGAACACAAACAATTCCGCGGTGAATTGGCAGGTGAACGGGAATACTGGGGGTGACTCCACCCACGGAACGATCTCCACGTCGGGCCTTTTCACCGCTCCATCCAGCGTTCCGAATCCGGCCTCCGTTACGGTCTCCGCAGTCTCTCAGGCGGACTCTTCGAAATCCGCCGCATCCATGGTGACGATCACAGCGGCGCCGGATACGATTCCGCCATCAGCCCCCACGAATCTGGCGGCATCGGCAGCTTCAAGTTCGCAGATCAATCTTTCGTGGACTGCTTCGACGGACAATGTTGGAGTGACGGGATATAGAGTCGAACGATGCCAGGGAGCCGGCTGTTCCAACTTCTCCCAAATCGCGACTCCGACGAGTGCCTCGTATAACGACACGGGATTGACCGCTTCCACGTCTTACAGCTATCGAGTCCGTGCCACGGATGCCGCGAATAATTTGAGCAACTACTCGAATACTGCGTCCGCGACGACTCTCGCGAGTTCCGCGAACATTTCCGTGACCATCAGTCCCAAGCGCGGCGGCCTCACGACCACGCAGACGCTCTCCGTCAACGCAACAGTCACCGGCGACTCGAGCAATCTAGGCGTCACATGGAGCGCGACTGGCGGGGGATCTTTTTCCTCTGCTTCCAGCGCCTCCGGAACGCCCGTAACTTACACCGCACCGGGGACCGCGGGATCGGTTACCATCACGGCCACGAGCAAAGCCGACGTAACCAAGAGCGCTTCGGCAACGCTCGGTGTCACGAATCTGGCGGGAGTATTCACGTATCACAACGATCTCTCGCGCGACGGCGCCAATACTCAGGAATATGCTCTGAACACCAGCAACGTTGCGACCGCCACGTTTGGCAAGCTCTTTTCCTGCACGATGGACGGCGCCGTCTACGCGCAGCCGCTGTGGATGGCGAATCTTACGATCGGTTCGGCGAAACACAATGTGGCGCTGGCCGTTTCCATGCGCGACACAGCGTATCTTTTCGACGCGGACGCAAATCCCTGCGTCACGCTTTGGTCGAAAACGCTGATCCCGAGCGGCGAAACCTACGGTTCATCCTCCGACGTTGGCACGGCGGATATTTATCCCGACATCGGAATTCTCGGCACGCCCGTAATCGATCCTTCGACGAATGCCGTCTATCTTGTGACCAAGACAAAAACGTCGCCCGGCGGTGTCTTTCACCAGCGTCTGCACGCTCTAAACCTCTTGGACGGCAGCGAACGTACGAACAGTCCCGTGGACCTGACCTCCTCCATCACGGTTCCCGGCACGGGCGATACCGGCGACAGCAGTTGCCCCAGCACGAATGGAAACGTTCCTTTCTGTCCCTTGCGTTTGAATCAACGGCCGGGTCTGGCGCTTGTGAATGGGGTGGTGTACATCTCCTGGGCCTCCCACGGCGACAATCAGCCGTATCACGGCTGGGTTTTGGGCTTTAGCACATCCTCGCTCGCGCGCGTGGCTACTTACAACGACTCGCCGAACGGCCGCGAAGGCGGTATCTGGATGGCCGGCGGAGCGCCCGCGGCCGATTCGTCAAACAACATCTACGTCATCACTGGAAATGGCGACTACGACGG